>Ga0105249_10003795_pt1 | contig 13044 bp, 11 predicted proteins | sample KBSS44metaG_FD_81522 | JGI IMG/M metagenome (GOLD analysis project Ga0105249, IMG submission 81522) | Switchgrass rhizosphere microbial communities from Kellogg Biological Station, Michigan, USA - KBS S4-4 metaG | ecosystem: Host-associated > Plants > Roots > Rhizosphere > Soil | place... | reverse complement strand
TGGATGACTTCGTGGGCGCGGTGGAGCTCCTTGTTGTACATGAGGAGCGTTCCGCTTCGGATCTGAGTCGCCGAGATCATCATGTTCGACACTCCCCGTGAAAAGCCCGCGCAATTTAGCAGATTCGGGCAGAAAAAAGCCCCGGAAGAGCTCCGGGGCCGGGCTCGTGGGAGAGGCGGGTTCAGCGCGAAATGAGCCGCGTCACCCGCTTGGAGGAGGTCGGGAACACGACCTCGATGCCGTCCGGAATTCCGGCGGCCGCGCGGACGAGGTCCTTCCACATCTGCTGGGGATACGAGATCCCTTCGACGACGGGGCCGCCCGCCGCCGTGACGACAGGGGTGTCCGGCGTAAACACCGCTGCCGCCATGTCCGGAAGCTCGAAGCTCGTACCCTTGACCGAGTTCAAGTGCTCGAGCACGACCTTCGCGACGATGGCGTAGCCGATGTTGGAGGGGTGGAAGCCGTCGCCCGAGAAAATCCCTCCGGTCAGGAACGAATTCGTGACGACGATGCCGCCGCCGACGTCGTAACCGTTGGCCACGATGTCGTCGAAAATCGAGTGGATGTCGATCACCGTCGCCCCGTTGGCCGTAGCGATCGAACCGATTCGCGCGTTCAGGTCCGCCGTGCGCTGCCGGATGAGCGCCACCTCGTCCGGGTAGAGAAGGACCCCCGCGTTCAGGGTGGCCGGGGGACTGAACGACCCGTCCGGCAGCGGCTGACCCGTCCCCCCGAGCGCCGCCGGGACCCCGATGCCCTGGGCCAGGAGGCTCGCCGCGCCGAGAGTCACGAGCGTTCCGTTCGGAATGGGACAGGGAGCCGTCGCGCAGCTGTCGGTGGTCCGCGGTCCGAGGAGCCGGACCGTCGAGCCGTTCACGATGACGGGCTGCCGGGTCGTCGGATTGACCAGGATCGGCGGCACGGTCGTCGTGAAGGGGACCGAGGCGACGTCGGGGATGTTGAGCGCCACGACCGTCCGGCCGGTCGCGCGCAGGCCGGTCATGATCTCGGTGTACTTCGCCTCGAAGGCCGCAACCGGCGTAAGCGTGACGCCGTCGATGGCCGCACCGGCCAGGGCCGCGCCGAGAACGTCGTTGGGACCGGCCCAGACCGTCACCAGGTCGGGAGAGAGAAGATTCGCCTCGTCCACCGCGCTCCGCCCTTCGAACGGCCCCCCCGGGAAGTTCCGCAACACCAGAGCGGCGAAACGGTTCGCGTTGTTCCCCGCCGGGTTCGCGACCTTGATGTCGACCATGTCTGCGGCGTTCGCGCTCACGATTCCCAGGTTGTCGTACGGGCGAGGGAGCGTCGCGTTCAGCGGGGCGCCCTGCTGCGAGACGGCTCCCACGGTGATCGTGCCTCCGGCGACGACCGCGCCAAGGCAGGCCGGTCCGGTGAGCGGACTCGAAAGCGCACGCTCCGACACGAGCGGCTGCTGGAAGTCGGTGATGCCGAGCTGCGTCGCGACGATTTTCGGATAAGAGCGGTTCTGGTGGCGCTGAACGAGACAGCCTCCCTCGAAGGCCGCGGTGAGACTGTCGCCCAACGCGACATACTTGTGAAAGGTCTGCGAGAGAAGCGGCGAAGCGAAGATCGCGGAGAGCAACACCGCTCCCACGGCGGTCCGGAACCCCATTTTCTTCATCGTTTTCTCCTCGGGTTAGAACGAGAGCCGGAAATTCAGGCCGAAGACGTTCGCCGTTTCCCTGTAACGACCGAAGAACTGGTCATTGTTCGCTTCACCGGCCGTGTCGCGCCTCTTGAACTTGATGTAAACGTCGGAGACATCGACTCCCCAGCGATCGGTGCCGTACCCGAGCCCGAGGGTATAGGCGTTGCGGTCGGCGTCCGCGAGGATCGGTCCGACGTCCTCGATCGGCTGGGGGGACTGATCGAAGTAGTAGCCGGCCCGGACCGCCAGGCTCCCGAACTTCTTCTGGAGCCCGGCGCGATAGGCCCAGGAGTCGTCCCAGCGGGTCTGCCGGTCGAGGTCCGGGATCGCGTCGTTCGCGAAATTGATGAAGAGCTCGTTGAAGGAAGACCATTCGGTCCAGTCCGCGTCGAGCGAGACGGTGAAGTCGGCGGGCAGGTTGATCGCGGCGCCCAGGTTCACGGTCGCCGGAAAATCGATGGCGACCGCGACGGCCTGGTTACCCTGGGGTAGCTGAGCCGCGACCGCCGCGTCGAACGCGGGGTTGCCGGTCAACCTCTGCGTGAATTTTCCGGTGCCGTCGTAGTCGACCTTGATCTTGCTGCGGTAGCTGGCGCCGAGCGAAAAGGCGTCGATCGGCTTCCAGAGGACCCCGGCGTTCCACCCCCAGGCGTGGTTGTCCTGGAGGTCGCTGTCGAGCTTGATGTGCGCCACGTCGACGACCGACTGCGTGAATGGATTGATCGCGGCGCGGTTGCGCTCCAGCGTGACCTTCGAGAGCCGGTAGTCCGCGCCGACCGCGAGAGCGAAGGACGGCGCGACCTGGAACGAGAGCACCGGGTTGATGTCGGCTGTCTGGATCACCGCGTTCTGGGCGATGAAGCGCCCCGAGAACTGCTCCGCGTTGTCCCAACGGAAACCGAGGCCGTACGGGGCGTTGATCCCCAGCCCGAAGTTGACGGTCTGGGTGAGCGGCACGACGGCATAGATCGTCGGCAGGAGAAAGCTCGTCTTGTGCTGGTCCTCGATTCCGAAGCCGGTTCCGGGGTAAGGACTCGTTCCTTCGAAGTCGCCATCCACTTTCGTGAGCAGCGACCCGCCCACCTGGACGCTGAAGTGCTTCTGCCAGCCGAGGCCCGCCGGGTTGTAGAACACGGCGGACGGATCGTCGGCCACCGCCGTGAACGCGAGACCCATGCCGGAGGCCTTGGAGCCCTGCGTGAAGACGGAAAACCCGGCGGGAAAGGCGGGCGCCGCCGCGAGGAAGGAGAGCGCCAGGGCAACGAGAGCTGCGCGAGAATTCACCCGACCACGACTGGTCACGTTTCCTCCTCTTTGCGTTGCGCGGAGAATCGAAAAAGTTCTTTCGCACGCTAATCCGGGGCTGGCCCCAAGTCAATCGGCCATAATGATTCTCGAAAGCCATGGGACGGTGGACTGCGGCCGTTAACTCTCTCCCGGCCGCGTCGAGCGGCCGCTAAGTAAGAATGTCACGGGAAAGCGAAAGTCCGACGCGCGAGGGGGGCGGCGCGGCTGCCGCTCCCGCTCCCGTCGAGCGCGAAGTCCCCCACACCTCCGGATCGGTCCTCGGAGGACGCTACCGGGTCGAGCAGGTGCTCGGGTTCGGCGGCATGGGAGTCGTTTACCGCGCCCGGGACCTGAAGCTCGACGCCGAAATCGCGCTGAAGAGGATCCGTCCCGACCGTTTCTCACCCGAACGGCGCGAGACGTTGCGCCGGGAAATCATCCTCGCCCGCCGGGTCACTCACGAGAACGTCTGTCGCGTCTACGACCTCGTCGAGATCCAGGGCGAAGAGTTCGTGTCGATGGAGTACCTCCCGGGGCAGACGTTGAAGGAGATCGAGCAGAAGGAGCACATCCTGCCGCTCGGCCGCGGTCTCTCGATCGCGAAGGGCATCTGCAACGGCCTCGCGGCGGCTCACCGGATCGGCGTTCTCCACCGGGACCTGAAGCCCGAGAACGTGATGGTCGGCGAGGACGGAAAACCGCGCCTCATGGACTTCGGCATCGCCGTCGAGAGCGGCGGCTTCGTTCCGCAAAGCGAGACGGTCCCGGGGACCCCGCAGTTCCTGGCGCCGGAGCTCCTCCAGGGGGAGTCCCCCTCTGTGGGGACCGATGTCTATGCGATGGGCGTCCTCCTCTACGAGATGTTCACGGGCCGGGTCCCGATCGACGACGACAACACGGCCCGGCTGGTGCGCCGAATCGTTCGCGAGGCGCCCCCCTCCGTGGCCTCACTGCGGCGGGACCTCCCCCCGGGCCTCTCGGCAATCCTGGACCGCGCCATCTCCAAGGACCCGCAGGCCCGGTTCCACGACGCGCCCGCGCTCGCGGACGCGATCGCGGCGTTCGAGGGGCAGGTGCTCGACCGCGTTCTCGCCGAGGTCTCGGTCACCCGCGCCAAGATGATCAAGCTCATGGTCATCCTGGAGGCGAACAAGTCCCTCGCCGCGACGCTCGATACCACCGAGACTCTCCGGATCATCCTCCGCACCGCCACGAGCGAGACCGACGCCGAACGCGGGACGATCTTCCTCACGGACCCCGAAACGGGAGAGCTGGTCAGCCAGATCCTGGAGGGCGGCGCGGTCGCGCCCATCCGGCTGCCGCTCGGGCGCGGCATCGCCGGCTCGGTGGGTCGGACCGGCGAGATCGTCAACGTCGCCGACGCCTACAACGACCGGAGGTTCGACTCGAACACCGACTCGGGCTCCGGGTTCCGGACCGTTTCGATCCTGGCCGCGCCCATGCGCACTCCCACCGGCGAGATCGTGGGGGTGGTCGAGATCCTGAACAAGAGGAAGGGCAACTTCACCAAGGAGGACGAGGAGTTCCTGGCGGAGGTCGGCACGCACGCCGCGCTTGCCGTCGCCGGGGTCCGCCAGCACCGGGAGGAGGTCGACCGCGCCCGGCGGGACGGCGCTGCGCGCGCGTTGCGCGGGGTCGCGACGCTCCTCGTGCCGCACGACTGGCCGGAGACGCCGGGCTTCGAGTCCGCGCCTCTGCGGTGGAGGTCGGAGGAGTTGAACCTGGTCGCGTTCGCGGTCGACGCGGGGCCCGACCACCTCGCCTTCCTCCTGCTCGAGCCCCTGGGAGAGCCGGAGGATTCGCTGACCGGCCTGCTCCGCGCGCTCGAGACCGGCCGGCGGCTGCTTCCGGCAGCTCCGCCCTCCGAGATCTGTAACGCCATCGGAAAGCTCGACGCGAGGTGCGCGGTCTCCACCGCCCGCTGGGTCGGCGATCGCCTGTCACTCGCCAGCGCGGACGCTCCGCTCCCCCTCGTGCTGCGCGACGGGAGCGTCGTCCCGCTCGCCGGCAGCGGCTCGGTCGAAGCGGCGACGCGTCCGGGCGACACGGTCGCGATCTCGTCGGGCGGCCTCGCCCGGCTGCGCCCGCTGGCCATGGGCGCGGCGCCGTCCATCCCGACGTCCCTGGAGCGGTTCACTCGCCTCGCCTCCGGGCAACCGCTTTCCGCGGCGTTCGCGCGACTCGTCGCCGACTGGAAGCGCGAGGGCGTCTCGACGGGAGACCGCGACGTCCTGATTCTCGCGGCCCGGCGGACGTAGCCGGGTGAAACTGCGTTACGTCCTCGTGGACGTCTTCGCGGACCGGCCGCTCGCGGGCAACCCGCTCGCCGTGTTCCCCGACGCCTCCGGTCTCGACGACGAGACCCTCCAGCTGATCGCGCGCGAGATGGACCACGCGGCGACCGCGTTCATACTTCCCGCGGCCAGGCCCGGCGCCGACTTCCGCCTCCGCATTTTTTCGCGGGAGCGCGAGATCCCGTTCGCGGGCCACCCCGCGCTCGGCGCCCACTTCGTCTTCGCGAGCGCGTCGGGAAGCCCGATCGCCGGAAGCGGCAGCCGGGCGTCGCACGAGGGTCCCGGCGGTGTGGTGACGGTCGAACGAATCGTCGAGGGGGGCCGGCTCGTCCAGATCCGGATGGATCTCCGGATGCCGGAGATGGGACCCAAGCTGGCCGAGGCGGAGGTGGCCGGCGTCGCCGAAGCCCTGGGACTTGCGGAAGAGGAGATCCAGGCGACGAACCAGCCGGTGCGGATCGTCTCGGCCGGGCTGCCGGTTCTCATCGTTCCGGTCGCGACGCTTTCGGCGTTGTGCACGGCGCGGCCCCGATACGGGTTGCTCCGGTCTCTCCTCGAGGGGCAGGACGCGACCATCGTCTACGCGTTCACGAAGGAGACACGGGAGGCACGCTCCGCCGCCCACGCCCGCGCGTTCGACGTGGTGGGCGCCGGGGAGATCCCGAGCGCGGGCGCCGCGGCCGGGGCCCTGGCCGCGTATCTCGTGACCCAGTCCGCCGTGACGATCCAGCCCGTGACCGCGCTCTCGATCGAGCAGGGACACTGCGTGAACCGGCCGTCGACGATCTACACCGAGGTGCACCTCGCGGGCACCGAGATCGTGCGGATCGTCCTGGGAGGCCGCGTCATTCGCGTCGGCGAGGGAGAGCTGGAGATAAGCGCGTGAAACCACTCGTTCTGGCGACTCTGGCTCTGGTTCTCACTTCCGGCTGCGCCCACGCTCCGGCCGCCGCGTCCGGGCCCGCACTCGGAGAGCGGTTCGCTCTGCGCGCCGGGGAGTCGGCGTCGATCCGGGGAGAGCGCGCCACGATCGTCTTCGACCGGATCGTTTCGGACAGCCGGTGCGCGGTCGACGTCCAGTGCATCCGCGCGGGAGAGGCCCGCGCCGCGTTGCGGCTGGAGCCGGGCGGAGGACCCGAAATGTCTTTCGAGCTCGACACCGACCGCGACCGCTCGCAGGAGGTCGGCGGCTACCGGGTCACCCTGCTCGGAGTCTCCCCCGCTCCCCGCTCGACCGTCCCGATCGCGCCCTCCGACTACCGCGTGGAGCTCACGGTTTCCCACTGAGCAAGTCGCGGGGACAGGGGCCGAAGGGCCCTGCACCCGCCTCCTATCTGAACAGCTCCCCGACGTCGTAGACCACCCGCTCCCCCTGCAACCGCGCGAACGCCGGCAGCGCGTGCGGTCGTGCCGCCTTCTCGTTGACGATCTCGGAGACCTCCCAGCCGCGCGCGACGAACGCGTCGGCGAGGACCGACCGGTGGCAACGCCAGGGCAGCGCCTCCGCGCACATCAGGGCGGTCGGCCGCTCCCGCGCGAGCGCCATCGCCTTCTCGAGAGCGGCCGCGAACTCCGGCGTGTCCATGTAGTCCGCGTATCCCCGGAAGGGCTCGGTGCGCCACGCAACGTGGGGAGAGTCTGCCCGCGCCTTCCGGCGTCCGCCCAACTCCGGCATGCCGACGTAGTCGATCCCCGCGGCCGGCAGGCTCGACGCAAGGCTCGCGGCGTCGAAGTGGGGCCACTTCCGGGAGGCCGGGAAGCGGCGAACGTCGAGCACGCGTTCGATCCCGTGAGACTGGAGGATCTCGAGAAGCCTTTCGATCGGGTGGTTCGAGTGCCCGACCGTCCAGATCCGGCTCAGGGCAGTACGGCCACCGCGACCGCTCCCGGCCCGCCGTGCGCGCCGAGCGCCGGTCCGCACTCGACGATCATCACGTCCGACTCCGGAGCGCGGTCCCGGATCTGGCGGGCGAGCCGCTCCGCGAGCTCCGGCGCGTCGCAATGCGCGACCCCGTAGCGGGCGCCGCGGCCGGCCTCCCGGCCGGCGTCGGCCGCCTGGAAGAGGAGCGCCATCATCTTCTTGAGCGCCGATTCGAATCCGCGGGCGCGCCCCGCCGGTTCCGCCGTTCCCTTCTTCGTGAGCGTCAGCACCGGGAGAATTCCGAGGAGCTTCGCGACGAATCCCTTCCCGGGAGGGACGCGGCCGCCGCGCACGAGGTGTTCGAGCGTCGGCACGGCGATGTAGACCGCGACCCGGTCGGTCGCCTCGCGCGCGATGCGGACGACCTCCGCGAAGGGTTTCCCGGCGGCCACGGCCTCCGCCGCGGCCCGGACGACCAGCCCCAGCCCGACCGACGCGTTGCGGCTGTTCACGTGCTCGAAGACCGTGTTCTCGATGGGCCGCGCGCCCACGACCGCGGCCTGGTAGGTCCCGGACACCGCCTTGGAGAGGTGGATCGAAACGATCGACGCGGCGTGCGCCGCGACCGAGTGATAGACCTGCGTGAAGTCGGCGGGCGGCGGCTGCGAGGTCTTCGGCTCGACGTCCGTCACCGCGAAGCGGGCGTAGAACTCGGCGGGAGTCAGCGTGACCTTGTCGAGGTAATTTTCGGAGCCGAAATACACGCGGACCGGAACGGTCGCGATGGCGAGCTCCTCGAACATCGTCGGGGGCAGGTCGCAGGTCGAGTCCGTGACGATCGCGACGCGCTCGGCGCGATTCCGGTCGAAGCGCGTCTCGTGCTGCGACCGCATGTCCTCCACCTTGGTCTGCGCGACTTCGCCGAAGCGCGCCACGATCTGGAAGAGCTTCTCGGGCTCGTTCGTGTGGACGTGCAGACGCACCCGCGTCGCGCCCCCGGCGATGACGACCGAGTCTCCGGCGAGCGCCGCCTCGCGCCGCAGCGCGGCCCGGTCGATGGCGTCCCCCTCGATCAGCGCCTCCGTGCAGTATCGGAAGAGGATCGCTTCGGGCGTCCGGTCGAAGACCGCGGCGCGCACCTCTTCCGGGGGCACCGGCGGAAGAGCCCGGCGGGCGGCGTCCTTGACGTAGCGAACGATCCCTTCGAGCAGATAGACGAACCCCTGGGCGCCGGCGTCGACCACCCCGGCCTTCTGGAGCGCCTTCATCTGGTTCGGGGTGTTCGCGAGCGAGCGCTTCGCCTCCTTGAGCGAGTCCGGGAGGATCTCCGCGAAGTCCCGGACCTCTTTCGCGCGCGAGGCCACGTAGCGGGCCCAGTCCCGGATGACGGTCAGGATCGTGCCCTCCACCGGCTTTGCGATGGCGCCGTACGCCGACTCCGCCGCGCGGACCACGGCCTCGCCGAAGTCGATCGTCGAGACCCGCGCCCGGTCCGGAAGGCCCTCGTAGAACCCGCTGAAGAACTGCGCGAGGATCGCGCCGGAGTTGCCTCGCGCCCCGCCCAGCGCCTCGTCCGCCAGGGCCGCGCACATCCGGCGGACGTGTCGCTCGTGGATGCGCGCGACTCCCGCCGCGATCTTCTGCAGAGTCGAGGCGAGGTTGGACCCGGTGTCGCCGTCGGGCACCGGGAAGACGTTGATCTTGTTGAGCGGCTCGGCGCGCTCGCTCACGAAGTACGCCCCGGCGATCACCGCCCGCGAGAGGCGGCGCCCGTCCAGGTACGCGATGGAGATCACGAGTTGAGCGGCGCGGGCTGTCCCTCCGGCGCGCGCTCCCCGTTGCGGAGGGAGCGAAATTCCTCGGCGACGGCCGGCAGCCGCTCGAGATAGAGGAGCACGACGCCGCAGCCCATGCACGCCCAGGGGAAGACCTTCTCGAGGCCCCACCCGAAGAAGCCGCCGCGCTTCCAGGGCTTCTTCCAGAAATACGTGGTGTAGCCGGAGGCGTGGGTCTGCGAGCGGACGAGGTCGCCGCCGCAGAGCGGACATTTTCGGTGGAAGGCGGAGCTCATCGGGGCGGCGCTAAGGATATCGCGGGGCCTACGAGGCGGGCTTCCACCTCAGGACGAGGTTCTTTGCCGCACCGACCTCGTCCACGCGCCGGACCGGTGTCGTGTGGGGCGCGTTCTTCACGATTTCCGGCGCCTCCTCGCACTCGCGCGCGATCGACCGCATCGCGGCCACGAACGCGTCGAGGCCGGCTTTCCCCTCCGTCTCGGTCGGCTCGATCATCAGCGCTCCGTAGACGATCAGCGGAAACGAGATCGTCGGCGGATGGAAGCCGTAGTCCATCAGCCGCTTCCCGATGTCCATGGCGTGGACGCCCTGCGCCGTCTGCTTCTTGTCGGAGAAGACGACCTCGTGCATCGTCGGTGCGTCGTACTTCAGGTGATACACGCCGGCGAGGCCGGCCCGGACGTAGTTGGCGTTCAGGACGGCGCCGCGCGCGACCTCGCCGATGCGGTTGCCGTACGACGAGATGTAGGCGAACGCGCGGACGAACATCCCGAAGTTGCCGAGGAAGGTCCGCAGGCGTCCGATCGAGTCGGGCCGGGCGTGGTCGAGAAAGAACGTTCCATCCTCCCGCCGCTCGACGGTCGGCCGGGGCAGGAACGGGACGAGCTTCCGGGTGACCGCGACGGGCCCCGCTCCCGGTCCCCCGCCGCCGTGGGGCGTCGAGAACGTCTTGTGGAGGTTCATGTGCATCAGGTCGATGCCCATGGCGCCGGGGCGGGCGACGCCCACGAACGAGTTGAAGTTCGCACCGTCGCAGTAGAGGTAGCCCCCTTTGGCGTGCACGATCCGCGCGATCTCGAGGATCTGGTTCTCGAAGATCCCGAGGGTGTTCGGCACCGTGAGCATCAGGGCGGCGACGTCCTCGGTCATCGCCTGCTCCAGGACGTGGAGGTCGAGGGTCCCGCGCTCGTTCGACTTGAGCTCCCGCACGTTGTATCCCGCGAAGTGCGCGGATGCGGGGTTCGTGCCGTGCGCCGAGTCCGGAATGAGAACCGTCTGCCGCGGATTGCCCTCCCTGGCGAGGGCCGCGCGCACCATCAGGATGCCGGCGAGCTCGCCCTGGGCCCCGGCCGCCGGCTGCAGCGTGACGCGCTCGAGACCCGTCAGCTCGGTGAGGATGCGCTCCAGGCGCCACGCCAGCTCGAGCGCGCCCTGCGAGACCTCCTCGGGCGCCAGCGGATGCGCCGCCGCGAAACCGGGCAGGCGGGCGACCTCCTCGTTGACGCGCGGGTTGTGCTTCATCGTGCAGGAGCCCAGCGGATAGAGCGCCTCGTCGATCGAGAAGTTCAGGCGCGACAGGCGCGTGAAGTGGCGGGCAACCTCGACCTCGCTGATCTCGGTCTCCCCCGCGATCTCGGAGCGGAGCCGGTCCTCCGGAATCGCGACCGTGTCGGGGACGTCGAGCGGCGGCAGCGAGTAGCCGACCTTCCCCTTCCCGGAGCGCTCGAAGACGAGCGGCTCGTGGCGCGGCTCGGGATGGAGCCGGTCCGCCCGGGGAGTGGCGCTCTCCTCGATCTCGACGCTCACGATGCTTCCCGGAGCTGCGAGACCAGGCGGTCCATCTCCTCGCGGGTGTTCATCTCGGTCGTCGCGACGAGAAAGCGGTTCGCGGAAGCGGGCTCCCAGCGGGACAGCGGGACGCCGCCCAGGATTCCGCGCGATGCGAGCCGCGACAGGAGCGGCGCCGCATCGACCGGCGCCTCGACCACGAACTCGTTGAACGTCGGGCCGGAATAGGGCGTCTTCCAGCCCGGGATCTTCGCGATTTCCGCCTTCAGGTACTCGGCCTTCGCGTGCGACTGCAGGGCAACTTCCCGCAGACCGCGCTTGCCCAGGAGCGAGCAGTGGATGTTCGACGCGAGCGCCATCAACCCCTGGTTCGTGCAGATGTTGGACGTCGCCCGCTCCCGCCGGATGTGCTGCTCGCGGGTCGAGAGCGTCAGGCAGAACGCGCGCCGTCCCTCGGCGTCCCGGGTCTCCCCGACGAGCCGGCCGGGGATCTGCCTCTCGTGCCGGGACCGGCAGGCGAGGAACCCCAGCACCGGTCCGCCGAAGTGCATCGGCACCCCCAGCGACTGGCCTTCGCCGCAGGCGATGTCCGCGTCCCTCTCGCCCGGCGGCGCGAGGAGAGCCAACGACACGGCCTCTGCGACCACGGCCACGGAGAGCGCGCCCTTCGCGTGCGCCGCCGCCGAGCCGGTGTCCCACTGCTCGACGATGCCGTAGAAGTTGGGCGACTGCACCGCCACCGCGAACGTGTCGTCGTCGACGGCGGCCCTCAAGGCGTCGGGGTCGGTCGCGCCGTCGGCGCCGACCGGTACCTCGACCGCCGTGAATCCGAGGTTCGCGAAGTACGTGCGGACGGTTTCGCGGTATTCCGGGTGGATGCCCGCGGAGAGCACCGCCCTGGTCCGGCCGCGCGAGAGGCGCGACGCCATGAGCAGCGCCTCGACGAGCGCGGAGGCCCCCTCGTAGAGCGAGGCGTTCGCGACGTCCAGGCCGGTCAGGAGGCAGACGTGCGTCTGGAACTCGAAGATCGACTGGAGCGTTCCCTGGGAGACCTCGGGCTGGTACGGCGTATACGACGTCAGCCACTCCGCGCGGTAGAGCATCTGGTCCGCGATCGCCGAGACGAAGTGGTGATAGATCCCGGCGCCCAGGAAGAAGGCCGTCTCGCGGGCGTTCGCGTTCTTCGCGGAAAGCGAGCCGAGCAGCCTTCGGACCTCGATCTCCGACATCGGCGGAGGCAGGTCCGGCCCCTTGCGGACCTCCCGCGGAATCGACGCGAACAGGTCGTCGACGGACGAGACGCCGATCGCCCGGAGCATCTCCGTGCGGTCGGCTTCGGAGGTGGGAAGGAACTTCACCGGCTCAACGCGCCTTTTCCTCGGCCTGAACGTAGGCGGAATAGGCCTCCGCCGACATGAGCTTTCCGACCTCCTCGTCGGTCGAGAGCTTCATCTTGATCAGCCAGCCGTCGCCGAACGGGTCGTCGTTCACGATTCCCGGCTCCGCGATGGCAGCCTTGTTGACTTCGACGATCTCGCCCGACAGCGGAGTGAAGAGCTCCGACACTGCCTTCACGGACTCGACGGTCCCGAACTCCTCGTCGGCGTTGAAGACATGGCCGACCTCGGGCATCTCGAGGTAGACGATCTCCCCCAGCTCCTTCTGGGCATAGTCGGTGATGCCGATCGTGCCCACGTCGCCGTCGATGCGGACCCACTCGTGGCTCTGCGTGTAATGAAGCTCTTCCGGGTTCACCGCGCCTCCTCTCAGCTCTTCGCCCGCTTGTAGAAGGGGGTCGGGACGACCTGCGCCTTCGCGGCGCGGCCGCGGATGTCGACCTGGAACTCGGTCCCGATCTCGCCGTCCGGCGTGGGAAGCATCGCGAGGCCGATCGGCTTTCCGAGGGTCGGGGAATGGGTTCCGGACGTCACGACGCCCTCCCCGTGCGGCGCACGCGCCGGATAGCCGTGCCGCGCGATGCCGCGGTCGACCATCTCGAAGCCGACGAGCTTTCGAGCCACGCCTTCGGCCCTCTGCCGCTCCAGCGCCTCGCGCCCGAGGAAGTCCCCCTTCTTCATCTTCACGATCCAGCCGAGGTCCGCCTCCCAGGGCGTCACGGTGTCGTCGATGTCGTTGCCGTAGAGCGCCATCTTCGCCTCGAGGCGAAGCGTGTCGCGGGCGCCCAGCCCGCACGGCACGGCGCCCTCGGCCTCTCCTTCCTGCAGGAGTTTTCGGAAGACGTTCTCCGCGTGATCCGGCGCGAGGTAGATCTCGAAGCCGTCCTCGCCCGTGTAGCCCGTCCGGGAGACGAGCGCCGGAGCG
>Ga0105249_10003794_pt1 | contig 13048 bp, 12 predicted proteins | sample KBSS44metaG_FD_81522 | JGI IMG/M metagenome (GOLD analysis project Ga0105249, IMG submission 81522) | Switchgrass rhizosphere microbial communities from Kellogg Biological Station, Michigan, USA - KBS S4-4 metaG | ecosystem: Host-associated > Plants > Roots > Rhizosphere > Soil | place... | reverse complement strand
CGGCGGCGCCGAGATTCTCTACTTCCTGCAGCAACCCGCCAACCGCGGCGAGCAGAAGCGCATTCTCGCGCTCCCCACGATGGACCAGATGATCGCGCTGGTCCGCCTCGGGGATCGCCTGAAAGTCGGCGCGCCTGCCTCCGCGACATCCGCCCCGCCGCCGCCCCCTGTCCTGTCGACGCGCGCCACGCCGGCCGATGCCGTCGAGCGCGCGCTGGCGATGGGCGACAGCGACGAGGGCACGGGCCTCTACCTGCGCGAGCAGAACGCTCGCGATCTGGCGGCCCGCAAAAGGTAACCCATGCCCGCTCCGAATAGTTTCGACGTCAACGACTTCCTCGCGCGCGAACAACTGCGCGTGATGACCAACAAGCTCGTGATTTCCGAGTCGTTCTCGACCGCCCAGAACAAGCTCTTTACCCAGAGCTACATGGGCGGCGCGATGGGCGACACGGTGCGCGTGCCCTATCCCCGTCAGTTCCTGCCGGGCCTCGCCAACAACCTGGGGTACGAGCCCCAGACGATGGTCGACCGCGCGACCTTCGTGAAGATCGATCAGATCAGCAAAGTCCACTTCGAGTACGACGTGCTCGAGAAGGCCCTGCGGATGCAGGACTACCAGGGCGCGCTCAAGGAAGACATCGTCGAGCCGGCGGCCAACACCATGGCGCAGGACATCGAGGATCGCTGCGCCAAGTACGCCTACGTGCACACGCCGAACATCGTCGGGATCCTGGGCACCAACCCCGCGACCTTCGACGCCAGCTTCGGCGCCAGCTACGAGCGCTTCATCAACCTGGGCGCGGGCTCCGGCAGCCGGCGCGCGATCATCGGCACCGGCATTCAGCGCGCGCTGACCGCGGTCGAGCTCGCGCTCTTCCTGCCCGATACCGAGTTCAACCGCGTGATGAAGGAAGGCAGCCTCGGGCGTGCCTCGACCTTCAACACGTTTGTCTCGCCGTCGCTCTACCGCCACGTCGCCGGCACGATTGCGGGCGCGGTCACGGTGAGCGTCACCCCCGCGGTCAACGCGGATCTCGGGACCGGGATCACGTCGATGGTCCTGGCCTGCACCACGGGCGACACGTTCAAGGACGGCGACGTCTACAACGTCGCCGCGATGAACGAGGTCAACCTGATGACGCGGCGGCAGGGCACCGGCGCCGTCAAGCTGCGCGAGATCAGCATCCAGGGCAACGTCACCGGCGTCGCGTCGCTGGCGACGATCACCTTCACCCCGCCGCTCTACGGGCCCGGCTCGCCCTATCAGAACGTCGACGCGCTCCCGATCGCGGGCTCGGCGCTGACGCTCTTCCCGGGCACCACCACCCCGTCGGGCAAAAGCGGCACGCAGAGCCTGATGCTCGGCAAAGACGCCTTCGCCCTGGTCGGCGTCAAGTTGAAGCTCCCGCCCACCGGCGGCAGCGTCATCGCCGCCCAGCGCCGCGACCCGACCACGGGCCTCGCCGTGGCCTACACGCAGCAGTTCACCAACGACGAAATGAAAACCCGGTGCCGCTTCGATTGCCCGTTTGGCTTCGGCGAGTTCTGGAATGCGCAGGCGGCGGTCCGCTTGCTGGGAGCCTGAGTCATGGGGACGATCACCAACTTCGGACCGACCTCCAACTACGCGCGGCTCACCACGCTCGCGTATCCGCAGGTCACGCCGACCGTCAACGCCGTCGCCGCGGCGGTCACCTACACCGTCGCTGAGATCCTCAGCGGGTTGATCCTGCGGGATGCCCTGAGCTCGGCGCGCGCGGATCTCCTGCCGACGGCCGCGGCGATCGTCGCCGCGATCAACGGCTGCCAGGTCGGGACGAGCTTCCGCACCTGGATCCGCAACACCGGCGCCGGCGCCGGGTCGATCACCCTGACGACCAACACGGGCCTGACGCTCTCGGGCACCGTCGCGATCGTGTTCCAGCAGCAGAAAGAGCTGCTCTTCGTCGTGACCAACGTGACCCCGGGCAGTGAGGCCGTTACGGTCTACAGCCTCGGCGCCAGCGTCGCGATCTGATCCGTTCACCCCGGGCGCGGGCCGTCGTCGTGGCGGCTCGCGCGTTTCTGTGTGCACAAGGACAACGCTCATGAGTGAAGACCTCGTATTTCCGCGCACGATCTACCGCGGCGCGCCCGACACGCTCGGGCTCGGCACGCACAGTCACCCCGACACCGGCGTGCTCGTCGGCGAAACCAAACGCTGCGAGGACGCGGCGCAGCTCGCCGTCGATCAGAAAGACGGCTGGCGCTTGACGCGCGAGCTCCCGAAGTCGAAGGCCGAGCAGGCCGCCGACGCCAAGGACGACGTCGACGCGGCCCGGAACGCGGCGAAAGCCAAGAAGTAACGCGCGATGGCCGTCCCGGTCGCGACGATCATCAAGCACGTGCTCGTCGACGGGCTCGCGGTGTACGCGTCGGCGGAACCGATCAAGCCCGCCGACGCGATTACCGTGCTCGACGCGATCAATGGCGTCTTCGATGACTGGGCGGCCGAGACGCAGGCCAGTTATGCCGAAGTCTTCACCACGGTCGTCACGACGGGCGCGAACCCGGAAGTGATCGGCCCGGGTGGGACGGGCGCCTGGCTGATGCCTGCGCGGCCGGTGCAACTCGACGGCATGGCCGTGTCGATCGGCGGCGCCTTCTGCCCGATCTTCCTGACCGACGACCCGGAGTGGTGGGCCGCGCAGTTCGTGGGCGCCGGCCTCGGCCTGGTCGGGGCGTACTACGCGGCCGACGAGCCGAACGGGCACCTCTACTTCAGCAGCCCGCCGGCGGCCGGCACGAGCGTCCGCCTGATGACGAAGACCACGATCGGGCCCGTGCTGGAGACCGGTGTCCTGACGCTGCCGCAGGGCTACCAGTCCGCGCTCGAGCTGACCGTCGCGGAACGCACCGCGCGCGCCTTTCACGTGGTCCCCGATGCCGACTTGAAAACTGACGCGGGGAAAGCCCGCGCGCGCATCTGGGGGAACAACCTCCGGATCCCGTCGCTGTCGGCGGCCGGGCAGGGGCTGCCCGGCATGTGCGGCGGCACCTGGTGGGATTACCGCACCGGCACCTGGAGAACCTCATGAAACGTGTGCTTGTCACGATCCTCGCCGCGCTCCTGCTCGCCGCCGTCCCGCTGCGCGCCCAAGTCATCACGCCGAACCAGTCGATCACGGTCATCGACTCCGGCACGGCCTGCGTCACCGCGCCAGCCGCCTGCGCGATCTACGCGCTCGACCAAGCCACCGCCGGGGTGACGATCAACGTCTTCGGCACCTGGACCGGGACGCTCACCTTTGAAGGCACGAACAACGACGGCATCTGGATCGCGTTGGGGTTGACGACGAACCTCGCGACCGGCGCGCAGGGGTCGACCACCACGGCCAACGGGCTCTTTGCGATCACCAACGCCGGCGTGATCAAAGTGCGCGTGCGCGCGACCGCGGCGATCACGGGCACGGCGCAGATCACGGCCGCCAAGGGCCTCGGGTTCGCGCGCGCTGGCGCGGGGAACGGCGCCGTCGGGAGCGCGCCGCAGCTCGTCGGGTATGGGCGATCGGCGGCGGTGACCAACGCGGCCGTCGCCTCGATCGCGGCGTTCACCGTCGGGCCGGCTGATGGGACGTTCCAGGTCACGTACGACGCGCTGATCCTCTCGGGCGCGACCTTCTCCTTTACCGTCGAAGTCGCGTTTACCGACGAGGGCAACACCGCCCGCGTGACGACCTTCAACGCCGCGGGCTCGGGCTCGGCCGGCGCGCCGCAGTTCACGATCACGCTCACCGCCGCGCAGGGCGCGCTCGCGTATGCCGGCACGACGTACACGCTCCGCGCGAAAGCGGCGACCACGATCACGATCCGCACGCAGGCCGCGGGGACCTACACCGCGATTGTCTACAACATCGAAGGCGCGATCTTCAAGCTCGCCTAGAAAGCCTCTGCTATGCCCGGTGTTCTGGCGCCCGTCGCGCGGCAACGCGTTTTCACCGATCTCGGCGTCGTCGCGCCGGGCGCGAAGCTGTACACGTTCGTCAGCGGCACCCCGGCGACCCCGCTCCCGACGTGGAGCAACCCGGACCTGGCGGCGATCCATCTCAACGCCAACCCGATCGTCGCGAGCGCCGGCGGGCTGTTCGGGCCGATCTACTTGCCGCCGAACGTCGCCTATCACTTTGTCCTCACGGACGCGCTCGGCCTGCCGATCTGGGATCAGGATCCCGTCACCGCCGACGGCACGGGCGGCACGGTCTCGGGCGCCGTCGGCGACGGGATCGTCGACGATGCGCCGACCATCCAGGCCGCGCTGACCTACGCCGGCACCGTGGGCGCGCCGTCGACCGTCGTGCAGCTCGCCGCCGGGACGTTCAAGCTCGGATCGACGCTCACTGTTCCCGATAACGTCACGCTCCGCGGCCAGGGTATCACCTCGATCCTCAAGCCGATCGCCGGCGTGACGACGTGCGTCACCCTCGGCGGCGCGGCGACGCTCGAGCGGGTCTTTCTCGACGGGGTCAACACGACCAGCGCCGTCGGCATCGGGATCGGCGTCGTGACGCTCGTCGGGAACCTGTTTATTCGCGAGGTCGAGGTCTACCGGTTCAAGGGCGCGAACGCGGTCGGGCTGTACCTGAGCCAAGGCGTGACGGTCGCCGTCTACGATTCGTACTTCAACAACAACGAGACGAACCTGCGCACCGGGAGCGCGCTCACCGGGACGCCGACCAATTCGATCTTTTGCAATTGCCAATTCCGCGAGGCGGTGCACCGCGGCGCCTGGATCCAGGGCGCGTACTCGACGCTGTTCCTCTCGTGCCTCTTTGAGTCCAACGCCGAGGAAGGGATCTATTTCGGCAACGCCACCGGCCTCAACGCGCTCGACGTCCGGCTCTTCGATTGCTGGTTTGAGAACAATTGGAACAGCCTCGCGCTCGGCGCGCTGCGTCATGCGCAGTACGAATGCGTCGTCGTCGGCGCCGGCGCCGGCACCATCCGGCCCGAGCTCCGATCCTGCTACTTCAATGGCGGCGCGACGAGCGCCCGCTCGATCCATTTCACGGCCGCGGTGGACTACCTGATCGATCACGTCAAGGTGTTCAACGAGGCGGCCAACATCCTGATCGACGGCTCGAATTTCGGCACGTTCACCAATTGGCCCAGCCAGAACGGTGGGTACGCGTCGACGGTGAGTTTTGCCGGGACCGCGATCGCGTCGAACGTGCAGGCCTCTGTCGAGGACGGCTGGACCCCGTGGGTCCCCGCCGTGACCGCCGTCGGCGCCATGACAACGACGGCCGTCGTCGTCTCCCGCGCCAAGTACAAGGTCGTCGGCAAACTGCTGCACGTTTCGCTCTATGTGACCTGGACGATCGGCGGCGTCCTGAATACCAACGTGTCGCTGACGCTGCCGGCCGGCGTCGTCGTCGCGACGGATCAATTCACCTATGCGCCGTGTCATGTGATCGACGCGGGCGGCCTCTTTGTCGGGGGCACGGTCCGGCCGATCGTGGGCCCGACCCCCGACAAGCTGCAGGTCTATCTCGTCGGGTTTGGGAATTGGGCCGCCGGCGGATCCGGCGTCGCGATCAACCTGACGTGTGAGCTCGTCTGATGCCGCTCTTTGCCGCGTTCTGTGGCGGCAGCAACGCCGAGCGGTCCCCGATCGCCGATGCGGAGCTGACCGTGAACCTGATGCGGTCGACGACCGAGGCGCCGGGTGCGGCCAAACCCGGGAGTCTGCTCGGCACGCCCGGCCGACGCCGGGTGGGCACCGTGGCGACGACCGGCGGCCGCGGCGTCTTCACCCAGGACGGGCGCACCTGGACGGGGGTCGGCGACACGATCTACGAGCTGACCTTCGATGCGATCACGGGCGCGGTCCTCACCCAGACCGTGCGTGGCACGCTGCCGGACGACGGGCTCCCGATCAGCTGGGCGAGTAACGGCGACGGCGGCTCGCAACTCGCCCTGGTGGGCGGCGGCCAATACAAGATCCTCAATCTCCTCACCAACGTGCTCAGCGCGGCGATCGTGCTGCCGCTGACCAACGCGCCGCAGTTTGTCGGGTTTATCGATGGCTACTTCATCCTGAGCGAGAAGGACACGCTGCGCTTCTGGTTTTCCAACATCGAGAACGGGCTGATCGTGGACGCGCTGGATTTTGCGACGCGCTCGACGGCGAGCGATCGCATCGTGGCGCTGACCTGCGCGAACAGCCGGATCTGGCTCTACGGCTCCGAAACGAGTGAGGCCTACGAGGACGTCGGCGACGCGGACAACCCGTTCCAGCCGATCAAGGGGTCGCTGTTCCAGATCGGGATCGCCGGCGCCTACACGCTGAGCGTCGGGGTCAGCACGATGCGCTGGGTCGGCAAGAGCCGCATCAGCGGCCCTGTGGTCTACCGGCTCGACGGCTACAACGGCACGCGCATCTCGACACACGCGCTCGAAGCCGCGCTCGCCGACGCGCCCACGCTGGCGGATGCGGAAGGCGTGACGATCGAACAGGACGGGCATCTCTGCTACGCGGTGACGTGTCCCTCGATCGGCGACGCCGGCGACACGCTCGTCGTCGACGAAACCGAGCAAGGGCAGTGGCACCACCGCCGCGCGTGGAATGCGAGCCTCGGGCGCGAGGAGCAGTGGCCGGTGCGCGGGTACGCCTACGTCGGCCGGTTTCACCTGGTCGGCACGTGGCGCAGCGGCGCGATCTGCGCGCTCGAGCTGACCACGTACGACGACGACGGCGCGATCCTCCGGGCCCGCCGGCGGGCGCCCTACCTCGGGGCGGAGAACAGCTACGCGACGATCGACCGCATCGAGCTCGGGGTCGAGAACGGCGTCGGGCTGATCAGTGGCCAGGGGAGCGATCCTCAGATCGAACTCCTGGTCAGCAAGGACAGCGCGCGCACCTGGTTCTCGATGGGGAATGCCTCCCTCGGGCCGATGGGCCACTACGACGATCGCACCTTCTGGACGCGGATCGGCCAGGTGCGCATCGACCGCCTCGTGCTCGAAACGGTCATCACCGACCCCGTCAAACGCGTGATCGGCCCGGGCATGTGGATCGTCGCCACGCCGGGGAAGGCCGCCTGATGCCGCTCAGCACCAGCCTCATCCCGAACGCGCGGGATCCGATTGTCGATGCGGCGACCGGCCAGCTCACGGAAGTCTGGCGCACGTTCATCCGGCTGCTCGCGAGCCAGGTCGGGGCGCTGGCGCCGATCACCGCGCGCTACTGGACGTCGACCGCCGACCCCACGCTGAGCAACGAGCAGAATCTCGGCGCGCTGGCGTCGGGGTACCTGAAGCTCGCCGTGGCGATCGGCATCGCGACGCCGTCGACCGTCGCCACGATCCCGCAGGCGGACGTGACCGGCCTGGTCGCCGCGCTGGCGACGATTCCCGCGCTCCCGATCGCGGAGGCGAACGTGACCGGCCTCGTGGCCGACCTGGCGGCGCGCCGGCTGCTCGTGCCACGCGTCACGGGCGCCGCCTCGAGCGCGACGCCGACGCCCAACGCGGACACGACCGACCTCTACAGCCTGACCGCGCAGGCCGCGGCCGCGGCGTTCGGGAACCCGACCGGGACGCCGCTCAACGGCCAGCCGCTGCAGATTCGGATCAAGGACAACGGCACAGCGCGCGCGCTGACGTGGGGCACCGCCTACGTGGCGGGCGGCCTCGCGCTGCCGGCGACAACGGTGCTGAGCAAGATCCTCACGCTGGGGTTTCTCTACAACACGGACAACGCGCTCAACAAGTGGCAGCTGATCGCCAGCGCCCAGGAAGTCTGATGCCGACCAATTACTCCCTTCAGGGCGGCCAGTCGGAAGCCACGATCGACCAGGCGAACATCGCCATGCGCGCGATGCCCTGGTATCAGGAGCAGATGCGCCAGTGGGGCCAGGACCCCGGCCATCCGAACCTCGCCAAGTCGCAGAGCCAGCAGATCCTCAAACTCGCGCAGGCCAACGGCTACAAGGTCGACGAAGGCGACATGGAAGTGGACGACCACGGCAACTTCAACCCGAAAGGCCACAAGCTCCGCAACACCCTGATCGTCGTCGGGATCGCGGCCGCGACGATCGCGACGATGGGCGCCGCGGGCGCGTTCGCCGGGGCGGCGGGGAGCGGGGCGGCCGCCGGGACCGGGGCCGCGAGCACGGCGGCGGGGCTGGGTGGCGTGGAAGCCGGGGCCGCGGCGGGGCTCGGGGCAGCCGCGTTGCCCGGCGCGGGCACGGCGCTCGGGGTGGCGGGCGGGACCGCCGCGGCGGCAGGTGGCGCGGCCGCGGCCGGCGGCACGACCGCGGCGACGATCGCGGGCACGGGCGCCGCGGCGAAGGCAGGTATGAGTTACGCAGACCTCTTGAAGTACGGCGCCCCGGTCGCCGGCAACCTGGTGGGCGGCCTCATCCAGGCGAACGCCGCCGGCAAGGCCTCCGACGCGCAGCAGAAATATCTCGAGGAAGCGCTCGCGTACCAGAAGGAAAGCGACGCCTACGCGCGCACCACGGACGCGGCGCGGTACGCCGACACGCGCGGCGACGTCGCGAAAGCCGATCAGCGCTACGGCGACTACCAGGGGCGGATCCTGCCGTTCATCCAGAACGGGACGAGCAGCAACGATCGCATGGCGGCGCTGTTGGGGCTGCCGGCTCGGGCGGGCGGGACCTCCGGCGGGTCGAACGGGTCCAGTGGCCCGCCGGCGAGTCAGGGCGTGACGCGCGACGCGGTGACCGATGCCGCCGTCGACGCGGCGCTCAAGGCCAACAACTCGAGCGACGACCCCGAGTACTGGAAGAACCAGATCGCAGCGCACGGCGACTCGTCGACCAAGAGCTGGGCCTACTGGAAAGACTTCATCGCGCGCGGCGACGGCGTCGGGAAGGGCTACGCGGGCCCGAGCACGCCGAGTGTCGCAGCGCCGGCCGCACCGGCGACGGCCCTGGCCCCGACGGCCGCCGCGTCGCCGCTGACCACCCAACCGCAAGCGCGCAGTGCCGCGCCGGTGCAGATGCGCGCCCCTGATGGCAGCGTGCAGAGCGTGCCAGCCGATCAAGTCGATCACTACACGAAACTCGGCGCGACCCTGCTCGGAGCAGCAGCCTAATGGCCATGCAAGACGGCAACGATCCCAACGCCGGCGGCGGCGATTGGTGGACGCAGAACGCGCCCGACCCGAACGCGTATCCGGCGCAAGGCGGCACGACGTCGCTCTACGGCGCGGTCGCGCAGTTGTACCGGACCGCGCTCGGGCGTGAAGGCACCGACGCCGAGATCCATCAGTGGGCCGACGGCCGGCGGCCGGACGAGCTCGCAGGCATTCAGCAGGCGATCTATGCCTCGGACGAGGCGAAGGCCTACAGCGCGCGCGCGACCGCGGGCGCCGTCACGCCGCCGACGCCGAACGATCCGGTGATCCCGCCGCCGCCGACCGGTGGCGGCGGCGCACCCGCGCCGATCACGACCCAGCCCATCGGGGTGCCGACCTCCGGCTTTGGCGCGGCGCCGCCGACCTACGTCAGTAACCCGAACGCGCCGGTCTACACGCCGCTGCCGACGTATGTCGCGCCGACCTGGCAGGGCGGCGACTTCGCCAACCCGACGATCGAGGATCTCTACAACTCCCCGGGCTATGGCGCGCGGCTCGATCAGCGGATGAAGGCGGCCGGGCGGCAGTTCGCCTCGCAGGGGACCGTGCTCAACGGCGGCACGCTCAAGGCTCTCGATCGCAGCGCGCAGGACTATGCGACCGGCGAGTATCAGACGCTGCGCAACAACAGCTTCGACGCCTACAAGCAGCGCTACTCGCAGTTCACCGACGCGGCCGGGATGGACCTCAACGCGCGGACGATCAACGCGAACCAGAACCAGAACACGTTCACCAACAACATGTCGACCTACAACGCCGGCAACGCGCGCACGCTGAGCGACTTCCTCACCAACACCACGGCGACGCGCAACAGCGAGCTCGACTACTGGAACCGGTTGAACGATGTGAATAACACCGGGGCGAACCTCGCCGGCGGCAGCCGATGAGCGTCGCGTCGATCCTGGAAGCGATGGCCGCCAACGCGGGGACGCGGCAGCTCGCGCGCGGCGCGCTGATCGGCAACACGATTAGCAACGTCGCGGCGGTGCCGGGGCAGATCATGGCCGACCGGGAGCGGCAGCAGATCGTGGATCAGGAGAACGCGCGGCGGAACGCCACGGACGCGCGCCAGGCGCGAGGCGATGCGCGCGACGAGGCGGCGTTTCAGGCGGATCAGCGCAAGCGGGCCGTCGCCATGGAGATCACGAAGGCGTACACCGGCGGCACGCCCAACGACCCGACCACGAACAATCTCGAGGCGGGCATCGCGAAAGCGCGCGAGCTCGGCGCCTACGATCAGATTCAGCCGCTGCGCGAGCTCCACCAGAAGGAAGTCGACCAGGCGAACCCGAAACCGTACCAAACCGATCCGACGCACGACACCCGCGACGCGCGGACGAACCAGATCATTACGCCCGCGGTGGCGAAGATGCCGGAGATGGGCACGCCGGCCTATGAGGTCGCCACGCGCGTGCAGGACCTCCTGCACCCCGCAGTGCCGCCGGCCGGTGCACCAGGCGGCAGTGTGGATTACACCGCGCTCACGACGCCGGCGCCGGCCGACCATGCCGGGGATCCGAGTTGGACGCGGGCCGACGGGACGCCGAAGGGCAACGGGTTCCTCGGCGTGCTCACGCGACCCGACGGCAAGGTCTCGAGCGAAATCTCCATCGGCGTGATGATCAACGGCAAAGAAACGGAAGTGCCGACGCTCGTCCCGACGCTGACGGCCGCCGAGAAGTCCTGGCTCCTCACGCACGACATCAGCGACCCGACGACGATCCCGATGCCGATTCAGCAGAAGGCGATCGACTTCGCCAAGACGCGGATCGCGGCAGGGAAGTCGCCGTTCGCCGGGCCGGAGGACGGGCCGCCCACGACGCCGGCCGCCGCGGGTCTGACGCCGACCGCCGCGACGCTGCAGGCGTACGCCGATCAACGCGCGGCCACTAAACCGCCCGTCGATGCGCACTCCCCGATCTACAAAGAGTGGCAGGACTACGCCGGGCAGGGGGGGAAACTCGGGTTCGACGCGTACATGACCGCGGACGCGAACCGGAAGCGGCCGGTCGTGAACGTGAACGGCACCGGGCCGACCGGCGGCCTCGATCCAGACGCGGTCGCCTACACCGCGACGCAGTACCGCGTGCTCGGCCCGCAGGGGATTCCGACGCGCATCGGCGAGATCGACAAGGCCCACATCCTCAACGAGGCCGCGAAACAAGCGAAGGCGCTGGGGCAGAGTCCCGCGCAGGCGATCCAGAAACAGTACGCGTTCAAGTCCGACGCCGCCGCGCTGACCAAGATGACGACGATGGCGTCGTCCGCGGAAGCGTTCGAGACGAAGGCGATCGCACAGGCCGACCTGGTGCGCAGTCTCTCGGCGAAGGTCTCGCGCGCCGACTGGCCGCTCATCAACGGCGCGCTCATCAGCGGCAAAGAGATGACCGGCGACACCGACACGCACCTCTTCGCGAACGGGCTCCTGACCTTCACGACCGAATACGCGAAGCTGATGGAAGGGTCGACCGGCTCGGCCGCGGGCTCGTCGGAAGGCGCCCGCCGCGACGCCGCGAAGCTGATCTCGACCGCGCTCAAGAACGACACGATTCAGAAGACGCTCGATCAGATGCAGTGGGAGATGCGGCAGACCCGCATCGGCTACGACGTGGTGAAAGAGCACATCACGACGCGGATGGGCGGCGCACCCGCGGCCGCGCCCGCCGCGGCGGCCCCGAGCGGGAACACCTATCACCTGGTCAACGGGCAGTGGGTGAAGCAGTAGTGCCCGACACCTACAAATTCACCGGCGCCGATGGGGTCGAGCGGACCTTCCAGGGCGATCGGCCGCCGTCGGTCGACGAGATGGCCGCGATCGCGCGGGCGGAAGCCAAACCGGATTTCACGACGACGAATCTGCCGTTGCCGGATGTGTCCGCGCACGCCGGCGTGCCGGCCCGCGGACGGGGCACGCAGCTCGACCTCGACAAATCGAACCGCGGCGCCGCGTTCATGATGACCCCTCTCGCGCGCCCCACCGGCGTCGACGCGATCGACAGCTTCACGTCCCCAGTCGGCCTCGCGTCCCTAGCGGCCGGCGGCGTCGGGATCGCGCGGGCGGGGATGACGGGCGGCGCGATGGCCGCGGCGAAGGTCGCGGCGGCGGACGCCTCCCCGCTCATCAAATACGAAATCGCCGCGGCCGCGATGGAACACGTCGGCGTCCCGTCGGCTGTCGCGCGACCGATCGCGATGGTCCTGGCCGGCTACAAGAAGGGCGCGAAGGCGGAGGCCGACGTGGCGGGCCACGTCTCGGCGCCCGGCTATCCGCGCGAAGTCGCAACGCCGGCGCCGGCAGCCGCGCCCGCCGCGCCCCACCTCGACCTCTCACGGCCGATGCCGGCGGGCACGCTCACCTCCGAGCAGATCGGGGAACGGATCGCCGCCGCGCAGGCGCAAGGGTATACGCCGCCGCCCGTGGCCACGAAGCCGCCGCTCGGGGCCCGCATGCCGACGGCCGCGGCGCCCGTGCCGGTCCCGGCCGCCGCGGTCGATGAATTCACCGCCGCCCGCGCGGCGCGGCAAGCCAGTCCGCCGGCGGAGGCCAACCTGAAGCCCGGGCGACCCGGCGGGAATCCCGCCCTCCCGGACCAGGTCGCGCTGAACGCGGAGGCGATCGCGCGGCGGCGCGCGGCCTACGTCGCGAGTCAGCAGGGCGCGCCCGCCGTGCAGCCGATCGTGAAGGCCAGCGGCCAGATGAAGCTCACCGCGCCGGAGTTCAAGGAATTCCAGCGCCTCACCCAGCAGGGGATGCCGCCGGCGGCCGCGGCGCAGGAAGTCAAAGTCATGCGCGACCTCGCGCAGCAGTTCGGCCTCGCCACGCCGACCGCCGCCGAAACCCGATTCCCGAAAGCCAAGTGATGATTCTTCTCATCCTCATAATCCTTCTCGTCTTCGGCGGCG
>Ga0105249_10003790_pt1 | contig 13063 bp, 9 predicted proteins | sample KBSS44metaG_FD_81522 | JGI IMG/M metagenome (GOLD analysis project Ga0105249, IMG submission 81522) | Switchgrass rhizosphere microbial communities from Kellogg Biological Station, Michigan, USA - KBS S4-4 metaG | ecosystem: Host-associated > Plants > Roots > Rhizosphere > Soil | place... | reverse complement strand
GGTCGTCGTCGCACTGATCATCGTGAGTGCGGTCATCGGATGGGCGTTCCAGTCGCGCACGATGTTGCCGCTGCAGCCCTGGCACACGGCCCATCTCAAAGGCGAGTTCACCGCTGCCGACGCCGCATCGCAGCCGACGCTGCAGGATTACCTCGTGCGCGAAGACGCACTATTCCAAGAGGTGAAGGAGCAGGTGAACAGCCGCGTCGAAGCCACCGAGGCGACCTTGTTCAGCCGCTACCGCACGGCCAGCCCGCAGGATCCGGAAGCACAGCAACCCGACTGGAACCGAACCTTCGAGCTGGTGCCGGAACACATTCGCGGCGGTGTGTTGCTTCTTCACGGCTTGACCGATTCACCGTACAGCCTGCGGCGCGTCGGACAACTGTTCGAAGCAAACGGCTTTTACGTGCTCGGCCTCCGGTTGCCAGGACACGGAACCACGCCCGTAGAGTTGTCCCGGATCGATTGGACCGATTGGGTGGCCGCGACTCACATTGCCGCGCGGCACGTGCGCGAGCGTATCGGCGCGACGCTTCCGTTCGTCATGGCCGGTTACTCGAACGGCGGCGGCCTGTCGGTCAAATACGGGCTCGACGCGCTTTCGGATACGAGCCTCCCCCTTCCCGACTCGTTGGTATTGTTCTCACCGGAAATAGGCATCGCCCAGGCGGCCGCCATCTCGAATATCGGCAAAGCGCTGACGGGCCTTCCGTATTTCGCGCAGTTCCGCTGGCTGTCGATCGAACCGGAATACGACCCGTACAAGTACAACTCGTTCCCGAAGAACGCGGCAGACCAGGCCTGGAAGGTGACCCAGGCGGTGCAGAACGGATTGTTGCAGGCGCGCGCAAAAGGACAGATGGCGCGGTTTCCGCGGGTGCTGACGTTCCTGTCGTGGACCGACTCGACGGTCGATACGACTGCGACGGTGCAACATCTGTTCGACCAGCTCGAAGACGCGCGCAGCGAGCTCGTGATCTTCGACGTGAACAGATTCGACACGTTTGCCGGATTCATGCCGGCGACGGTAGACAGACCGCTCGATCGACTCGAGCGGAGCACCGACCTGAACTACCGATTGACGGTGATCAGCAACGTTTCGCCGAACACCCGGTCAGTAGCGGCCCATTCCCGTGCGGCACACGCGACCGAGACGGTGAGCGCCGCGCTGAATCTCGAGTGGCCGCAGAACGTCTACTCGCTGTCGCACGTGGCGATTCCGTTCGCGCCAGACGATCCGATCTATGGCGACGGAAGCGCGGTTTCCGAGTCGTACAGGGGCATGCGCCTCGGTACGCTGCAGCCGCGCGGGGAGACGAGCGTTCTCACCGTGTCGCTGAGTCAGGCAATGCGGTTGCGGCACAACCCGTTCTTCGCATACGAGGAAGCGCGAATACGCGAATTGATCGACGATTCGGTCGCCAGTCGCGGCGCCCCTTGAGTCGCTACCGGTTCTCGACCCGGCTGTAGTCGAGCACGCCTTTGTCCGGGTAATCGAGCGCATCGACCTGGCTGTAGATCAAATCGCTATGCGACCAGAACGCGGGATCGGTGCGCCGCACGCCCCAACGACTCATCAACGCCGCGTAGTCGGCTTCGCTACTGAGGCGTGCAACGGCATCGGTGAACACCGGCAGATCCCGCTGTTTCACTTTGAAGAACGCGTTCGGATACGCGCCCAGAAAGCCGGGGACCACCGTCAGCGTGTCTTCTGCCGGTACGCGGCGCGCTGTTTCGTTGAACATGGTGGCGACGTTCGTGTGACCGTCGTTGTGTACGAGCGTGACCGTTTTCGGACCGGCGCCAGTGTCGATCGTCATCATCGACAGCTCCGGCAACCACGACACCGGCACACCCTTAGTGGCGGCCAGCCGCACAAGATCCGTGCGCAGTTCAGCCGACAACGTCGATCCATCCAATTCGTAGTAGGTCGACAGCACCGGCCCAACACGCGTCTTCAAGTGCGCGAAAAGTTCTGCTTTCGGGTCATCGCCCGCATAGCTGATTCCGGTGTCTTGCGCGAACAACTGCTGATAGTCGGCAAGATACCCCGCGATGTTGCTTTCGGCACCGCGATACCAGTTGTCGATCGCGGCGGTGCGCGCCTGCGGCGGCAGGAAGTAGATGAAATTGAGTTCGCCGCCGATGCGCAGGAAATCCATGTACAACCGAGAGAACAGCTGTAGACCGGCGTTGCCGTACACGTCGTAACCGGCGACGAGCAGGTAGTGAATGCGTTCGAGCAGCGGATAGTCGATCACCCAGGCGGTCTTCGGATCGGCGCCTACGAGCCCCTTCACGACCGTCGCGCTGTCGAAGTGCCGGAATACGGTCAGCGCCGCATTCTGATTCACGCCGTTGCCGTCCCAGATCATCTCGAGCGTCAGTTGACGACCGTTCGGATACGTTGCGCGCTCGTGTGCCGCTTTCGCGGTCAGGAATTCCTTCTCGATCTTCGAGTAATGCAGCCAATGCAGCAGCCGCAGGTTGTCGCTGCCGTCCGAAGCCGGAAGTTGCAGTTCTTTCAGATGCGCGGCGAGAAACGCTCCGTCGTGCGTCTCGGCTTCGACGTCCGGATCGATGAACCACACCCAGAACTGGTCCTCGATGACGTCGAGCGCGATCTGTCCGCGGCACACCGGTCCCTTGATGAATCCCATGATCGTGAACTGCGCCTCGTCGATCATGAATTGATAGCGGCTCTTGACCGGTATCGCCTGGAACGTCAGAAACGGGTTCGACGCGTCTGCGGCCTTGTAGTCGGGCAGGCGATCGACAGAGTAGGGCGGTGCCAGAAACAGCGCCTGCCAGCGCGCCATGCGTTTTGCGTTCAGCGCGTACGCCATGTGCGTTTTCGACACCAGCGTTTCGGTGTTGCGCTGTAGCCGATAGTACGGGCGCGCCACTCCCGGATCGTCATACGGACGCCGCGTCGCAATGATGTCGATCGGCTCTCCAGGCGGCGTCGTCGAACGCACCATGCGGAAGTGCTCGCTGGTCCCGATTTCGTCGAAATAGATGTCGGCGAGAAACAGGTGCTCGTACATGTAGCGGCTCATCAGCTGCGCTTTCAACGACGACCCGTTGAAGAACGCTTCCCACTGATCGACGTCGTGTTGGTACGGTTCCGAGAGCGGTGCGGGCAATCGCGCTTTGGATCCCGCCGAAAGCCACTGGGTAACGCTGCGCATTTCCGCCGGCGCCAGCGCCGGCAACCCGAACGGCATGCCCCATTGCGGATGGTCCGCCTCGAACTTCTGCATCTGCTCGAGCGTCGGACACGACTGCGCCCGCCCCGCCGAGAAATCGAACATCCCCTCGGGCAGAACGCCATCCGGCAGCGGGTTGCGCGCCTTCAGCGCGAGCATGTCGTAGAGCACGCTGGCAGCGAGGTCATTCTGCGGCGTCTGGTTGCGCTCGTTGAGAACTGGGTGAAATCCTTTGTCGCGCCACTGCTGGGTCGTTTGCGCGTCGATGCCGAGTCGCGTCAGCGGCGCTTCCAACAGGCGCGCGCTGTCGTAAACGGGCGCGGGAGTGGCGCCACGATCGAGTCCCGCGAAGTTCTGCATCTTGAGCTGACACGGTGCGTCATAGCAGGCGTGGCAGACGAGACAGCGCCGGTTGAAGATCGGCTCGACCTCGTGTTGATAATCCGATGGACCATTCGTCGCGGCGACGCGGTCGCGCACCATCTCTGGACCATACAACTCGTTGGCGTTGCGAACCGCGAGCGCGGCACAGCCTGCAACGACGAGGATCAGAGCAAAGGTCCAAAACCTGTTCGCCATTTCATGTCCCTGCAGTTGCGCGCCGCATCAAACGTTCATGACCTGTGTGGTAACGTGCCGGCGGGTTCGTCTTGCGCGGCGCGATGGTGCGTGAGCCGATGAGGGGCGTCAACACGCGTGAGTCGCGCCTGCTACGAAAGTTAAGGAGTGCGCCGCACCTCAGTGGGGTATCATCGCCCCGCTGGATTCGTCGCGCAGGGGGCAGCCGCGCGATACCAAACACAAAAACCGTTCATGGAGAACATCGTGAAGCTTCATACGATTGCAGCGAGCCTGATGGTTGCTGTGTGTCTGTCTGCGAGCGTCTATGCCGACGAGACACGGACCGAGGGGCTCAATCTGGAACTGACGCCGTACTTCTGGGCCGCGGGGATAGAGGGAAAGGTTTCCGCGCAAGGCGCGAGCGTGCACTTCGATCAGGACTTCAGCGATCTCATCAAGAACACCGACGCCGCGTTCATGGGTCTGGGCGTGTTGAGCTACAACCGATTCGTGCTGTATGCCGACTACGACTACCTGAGGTTGACCAATGACGCGGAAACGAGGAACGGCCTCCTCGTACCACCCGGCACGAAGATCGACGGCGAAGTCGACCTGGACGTCGGGACATACGGAGCCGGCTATCGTTTCGATACGTTCGGTGATAACACGATCGATGTGCTGGTCGGTGCGCAGCTCACCGACACCGAAACGGAGATTCACGTGCTCGGTTTGCACCGCAATGAAAAGAACAACATTACCGACACCGTCGTGATGCTGCGACCGTCGTTGCAGATCTCCGAGCGGTGGCGTTTCAACCCGACACTGTCATACGGTGTATCCGGTGATTCGGATACGACTTATTCGATGATGCCGCAGTTCCAGTACCAGATCTCCGATTCCTTTGCGACGCGCTTCGGATACAAGCGGCTCTACTACGAGTTCGACGATGGCGGCCCGAAGACAGAAATCACCTTCGCCGGTTTCTTCCTCGGCGTAGGCTGGACGTTCCCACCGCGCCCGGAGAAAGTCGTCGCGGCGCCTCCGCCGGCTCCGAAACCTGCACCGGTCGTAGCGGCCGCGCCGGCAAAGTGTCCCGACGGTGACAAGGATGGCGTATGTGATGCCGCCGACCAGTGTCCGACCACCCCGGCTGGCGCCCGTGTCGGACCCGCCGGTTGCGATTGCGACTTCGTTCTGCGAACCCATTTCGCGTTCGACTCGGCCGAGCTGACCGCGGAAGACAAGACGCAGCTCGATCAGTTGGCAACGGTGCTGAAGAATCCCAAGCTGAACTTCGTCACCGGTGAGGTCGATGGCTACACCGATAACGTCGGCAAGCCCGAGTACAACCTGGGTCTGTCGAAGCGTCGCGCTCAGGCCGTTGCGGACTACCTGAGAGCCCAAGGGGTTGCCTTCGGTGAAAGATTCGTGGTCGAAGGCTTCGGCGAAACCAAGCCGATCGCCGACAACAAGACCGAAGAGGGGCGCGCACAGAACCGACGCGTTTCGATCCACCGTACAGATTGCGGTCCGGCTCACTGATCGACGTTTGATGTGCGAAAGGCCCGCGGACAACCGCGGGCCTTTTTCGTTTTCAGGGTTTCGCTTTCTGCTCGGCCGCCTGCAAAACGCTCGCGCCGGTCTGGCCGAACATCATCCGACGCTGTTCTTCGCTCATCTCGCCGGTGGGTCGGCGCAACTCCTTGCCGACATTCATGCCCCTCTGTACGGCAGGCCGTGATTTGATCGCGTCGAACCAGCGGCGCACGTTCGGGTACGCATCCATCGACTGTTCGAAGCGCTTGTACGGCACGACCCACGGCCAGGAAGCCATGTCCGCGATCGAATAATCGCCCGCGAGGAATTCGCGCTGCGACAGACTGCGCTCCATCACCGCGAACAACCGGTCGTACTCGTTCGCGTATCGGATATGCGAGTAGCCGTGCTGATCGGGACCGCCCGGCGCGTAGTTCACGAAATGCGACAGTTGCCCACTCATCGGCCCGAGGCCGCCGACCTGCCAGAACAACCACTGCATGACGTCGAAACGACGGTGCAGTTCGCGCGGCATGAAGCGTCCGGTCTTCTCCGCGAGATACACGAGGATCGCGCCGGATTCGAAGATCGACAACGGACCCCCCGCGGCGTCGGGATCGACGAGGGCGGGCATCCGGTTGTTCGGGCTGATCTTCAGGAAATCCGGTTTGAACTGGTCGCCCTTGCCGAGATTGACCGGCTTCACGCTGTACGCGAGACCGCATTCCTCGAGCATGATCGTGATCTTCCAGCCGTTCGGTGTCGGCGCGAAGTAAAGGTCGAGCATGTGTGCAACCGTCGGTGACGCGAGTCGGCGACTGTATCGAAAGGATCGGACGAAGCCTAGTTCGCGGCGGCTCGCAAACGGTCGAACGCGTCGTTCGGTAGGCCGGTATTCATGCGCGCGATGATCTGCTCTGCGCACTGTCGTGGGGTCGCGACACCGGTATCGACTTCGATGTCGTAGACACAGTGGCTGTGAACGCGGTCGAAGTGAGACGTCGCGGTTCCGGGAAAGCGACCCGGTCGTTTGGCTTCGCGGGCATTCACTACGTCGATCGGACATCGGACCCCGACGAACAACACGTCGAAGCCGTTCAACGCGTCGACATAGTCGAACAGAAACGCCGGCTCGAACATCAGATCATCGATGATCACGTTGTTGCCTTCGGCCGCGAATGCGGCGATCGCGCGGCGCATGCCTCGCAACACCTGCTTGCCCAGATCGCCGAAGCGCACCTCGGTCACTCGTTCGTTGCCGCGGGCAACCGGGACCACGTTGAGCCCGCGAGCGCCGGGTGTGCCATCCGGCGAGTTCAAGCCACGGTAACGACCACCCATGCCGTCGCGAAATTGATCCAGGGCAACGTGATGCCACGGATCGGGCAACAGTTGCTGCAGCGTGATGGCGAGCGTCGTCTTGCCGGCGCTCGACGATCCGTTCAACAGAATGATTCGACCCGGTGCCATGTTCGGCCCTTTAGTGCGGCCGCGGCATAGTATCGGCTTGCGGCGCAGCGCTCAAACCCCGGTACACTATCGCGTTTCATCAGAGTGCCGCGGCATGCAAGGACTGTTGGGGATCGTCGTTCTGCTCGGACTGGCGTGGCTCTTCAGCGAAGACCGACGCAACGTCAATGCGCGCGCGATCGCCGTCGGTCTGACGATGCAATTCCTGCTGGCGCTCGCGCTGCTGCGGTTCGCGCCGGTTCGCGACACGCTGCTGTTGGCCAACCACGTGGTCTATGCCATCGAAGCCGCAACGCGTGCAGGAACCACGTTCGTGTTCGGATTTCTCGGTGGTGGCGATCCGCCCTTCGACCTGAAGAACGGCGGCGCGATGTACATCTTCGCATTCCGCATCCTGCCGCAGATCGTCGTATTCAGCGTGCTCGTCGCACTGACCTGGTACTGGCGGATCCTTCCGCTCGTCATCAAGTCCTTCGCATGGGTGCTGCGACGAACGCTCGGCGTAGGCGGCGCGGTAGGCGTGGGCGCAGGTTCGAGCATGTTCGTTGGAATGGTCGAAGCGCCGCTCATCATCCGCGCTTACCTGCACAATTTGTCGCGTTCGGAGTTCTTCATCGTGCTGACCGCAGGCATGTCGACGGTGGCGGGCTCGATCATGGTGCTGTACGCAAACGTGCTGGGCGGTGTCATCGAAGGAGCATTGGGGCACATTCTGATCGCTTCGGTCATCAACGTGATCGGCGCGATCGTGATCGCGCGCGTGATGATTCCGTCTTTGGAGTCGACCGAGGGCGGCGACCTCGCTGAAGCGCTCAAGTACGCCAGCGTGATGGACGCGATTACGCGCGGCACCACGGACGGACTGCGGCTGGCCGTAAACGTTGGCGCGATGCTGGTGGTTCTGGTGAGTCTGATTGCGCTCGTCAACGCAATCATCGGCACGCTCGTCGTGGGGGGCGAAGCGCTGACGTTGCAGCGCATCATGGGCTGGATGTTTGCGCCGCTCGCCTGGCTGATCGGAATTCCGTGGGCGGAGTCCACTCAAGCGGGCGCGCTGCTCGGCACCAAGCTGGTATTGAACGAACTGGTCGCCTACATCCAGCTCGCTGCGGTCCCGGCGACCGATCTCTCGGCGCACAGCCGCATGATCCTGACGTATGCGCTTTGCGGCTTCGCCAACTTCGGCAGCCTGGGTATCACGTTGGGGGGCGTCGGCGCGCTGGTGCCGGAACGCAGGGTCGAACTGTTCCAACTGGCGCCGAAGACATTGATCTCCGGAACGATCGTCAACTGCATTACCGGCGCGATCGTCGGACTGGTCTATTCACCGGCCGGTTGAAACGCGCGCGCGGCATCGACGATGTGCTGAAGCCCGTCGTCGTCCACATCGAGATGCATGACCCAGCGCGGTCCGCGGATGCGGATCTGCCGTTTCTCGAAATGCTTGGTCAATGCAACGAGTTCCCGTGGCGCGATTTCGACGAACACCATGTTCGTTGCGCTGCGGACTTTGCCCGCGAACGCGGCGAGATCACCGAGCGCTTCCGCCAGCTGACTCGCGCGCGCGTGGTCTCGTTCGAGTCGCTCGACGTGGTGGTTCAACGCGTGAATCCCGGCCGCTGCGAGCACGCCGGACTGCCGCATGCCGCCGCCGAGCATCTTGCGCCAGCGCCGCGCACTTCGAACGAACTCGACCGATCCGCACAACACCGAACCAGCCGGGGCGCCAAGCCCTTTCGACAAACACACCGACACGCTGTCGAATGCGGCCGTCAGCGTCGACGCTGAAACGCGCTGCGACACCGCGGCGTTGAACAGACGCGCGCCGTCGAGATGCATCGCGAGTTTTCGTCGATCGCACAATGCGCGAGCGCGCGGCAGGTAGTCGAGCGGTAACGGCACGCCGGCCAGCGTGTTCTCGAGGCACAGCAATCGGGTCCTTGCAAAATGGAAGTCGTCCGGCTTGATCGAGGCCTCGACCGCGTCGAGATCCAGAGTCCCATCTGATTGAAATGGAATAGGTTGTGGCTGGATTCCGCCGAATACTGCGCCGCCGCCTCCTTCATATTTATAGGTGTGCGACTGCTGCCCCGCGATGTACTCGTCGCCGCGTCCGCAATGCGTGAGCAACGCAAGCAGGTTCGACATCGTGCCGCTGGGAACGAACAGCGAGGCCGCGAATCCGATCCGTTCCGCCGCCAGTGCTTCGAGCGCATTGACCGTTGGATCTTCGCCGTACACGTCGTCACCAACGTCGGCGTTCGCCATCGCGGCGCGCATCGCCGCAGTCGGACGGGTGACGGTGTCGGAACGCAGGTCGACCCAGTTCATCGCAGTCGATCCCTCACAGCGCCCCGAGGAATTGCATGACCGCCGCGTTGAACTCGCGCGGACGATCGATGTTCGATGCGTGTCCCGCGCCGTCGATCACCACGCGTTTCGCGCCGGGGATCTTTCCTGCCATGTAGTCGGTGGCCGCGAGAAACGGTTGATCGAGCGCACCGACGAGCACCAGCGTGGGCACGCGGATCTCCGGCAGGCTCGCCATAACGCGGCCGTCAGTTTGCGCGAGCATGCCGCGCGCCGCGTGTGCGAGTCCTTGTGCTGATCGGTGACGGCTTACAGCGACTTCACCGCTTGCCGACAATGCAGCCAGGCCTTTCGTTTCGAGTTCCTTCGCGCGCGCAGACGCAACGCGGTTCCAGCCGGCGCGTCCATCGTCGCTGCGATAACCCGGACCGGTATCGAACAGCATCAGGGCGCGCACGCGTTGCGGAAACGCGACGTTGAACGACAACGACATGTAACCACCGAGCGACAGTCCGCCGATCACCGCGGTCGGCGCGTCCGCCTCATCCAGCAACGCCGCCATGTCATCGGTCGTCAGCGCTTCCGAATACTCGGCCGGATTCGCCGGACTGTCGCTGTTGCCGTGCCCGCGCATGTCCCAGATGATCAGTTTGTGCGACGCGCTGAGCGGCCCGACCTGACCGGTCCACATCGCGGACGTTGCGCTGTAGCCGTGGCTCAGCAGCACCGCGGGACCGGTCCCGTGCACTTCGTAGTAGATCCGGACGCCGTCGCGATCGAGATACGCCATGTCGCTATCCTCGTAATGGAATCATCGGTTCAGAAAGTTGAGCGGCAGCCCCGGTGCTTCCCAATCGAGCGCCAGCAGATCGCCGATGGACGACGCGGTGATGTACGCCGTGCGCAAATCGGAGCCGCCGAAGCAGATGTTCGTGGTCAACGGATCGGGAACCGATACGAATCGAGGCGGTGCACCGGCAGGGGAGAGAATCGAAATACCGCCGTTGATCAGTGTGGCGACGCAAACGTTCCCGGCGGCGTCTACCGCCAACGAGTCGTACATGTAGAAACCGGTGATCCCCTGCAACAGGCGTCGTTCGGGGCTCACCTGGCCCGGTGCGGTGATCTTGTACGCCCACAGCCGTCCCGGCACGGTTTCCGCTACATAGAGTTCGTCTTCGTCGCGCGACAGCCCGATTCCGTTGGGACCTTCGAGTGGAAAGATGGCCTCGGTGATGCGGCTGCCATCGGCGCGCGCGTAGAAGACTCCCGTACGATCGCGATCGCGCGGACGCGTCTTTCCGTGATCGGTAAACCAGAACCCGCCGCTGCGATCGAACACGATGTCGTTGGGGCCGCACAGTTTGCGGCCGTCGCAGGCGTCGTAAACGGTTTCGACCTTGCCGCTGCTGAGGTCGACGCGCTGGATGCTGCCGCCGCGATAGTCATCGGGTTGTTCGCTCGGATACAGGCGGCCGTTGCGATCGATCCACTTGAAGCCGCCGTTGTTGCAGACGTAGCACTTGCCGTCGGGGCCGATCGCCGCGCCGTTGGGTCCACCACCGACCTCCGCGATCACCTCAACGGCACCGTTAGGTCTCACGCGCGTCAGTGTTCCGCGACCGATCTCGACGAGCACCACTGAACCATCGGGCATCGCGATCGGACCCTCGGGAAATCGCAAACCTCGAGCAATCGTGCGGAAACTCATTGCGGGCTCCTGGCTGTGGGGCAGAGCGGATGTTATGGTCGAAATCGATGTTAACCCGGATCGATACCATGCGCAGCGTCGCACTCGCGGCGGTGATTCTGTTGACCGCCTGTTCCACTTATCCGAAGGAAATACATGGCGACGTGCAGGCGCGCGCCACCGAGATCGCGCGCAATTCGATCATCGTCGATACGCACATCGACGTGCCGATACGCGTCGAGATGAGCAACGGTAGCCTCGACGTCACGCAGGCAACCGCTACCGGCGACTTCGACTATCCGCGCGCGCGCGCCGGCGGTCTCGACGTGCCATTCATGTCGATCTTCATTCCCGCCAGCGTCGACGAGGCCGGCGGTTCGCGTGCACTCGCGGACAAGCTGATCGACCAGGTCGAAGGCATGGCGCAACGCGCGCCCACCGAGTTCGCGCTGGCGACTTGTGTAGCGGACGTGCGACGCAACGTTGCGGCCGGTCTGATCTCGTTGCCGATGGGTATGGAGAACGGCGGCCCGATGGCGGGCGGCGATGATGCGCCCGTACATTTCTTCGAACGCGGCATCCGGTACGTAACGCTCGCGCACGCGAAGTCGAATGCGTTCTCCGATTCTTCCTACGACAAAGACGAACGCTGGCAAGGACTATCGCAAGCGGGGCGAGCGCTGGTGGTGCGCCTCAACGATCTCGGCATCATGGTCGACGTATCGCACATTTCCGAGCGCGCGTTCTGGCAGGTCATCGAAGTGTCGAAGGCGCCGGTGATCGCCTCGCATTCGTCGGCGCGATTCTTCACGCCCGGGTTCGAACGCAACATGAGCGACGACATGATCAAAGCGTTGGCGTCGCACGGGGGCGTCATGCAGGTGAACTTCGGCAGCTCATTCGATACCGCCGCGGCGCGGGCGTGGGCGGAGACGTTCGACGGCGCCGCCAAGGCCTACCAGGCAGAAAGACACGTCGCGCCATTCTCAGAGGAAAGTCGGGCGTTTGCGAAGTCATACGCGATCGAGCACCCCTTTCCGTTTGCGAGCGTCGACGCCGTGGTCGATCACATCGATCACGTCGCCAAACTGGTAGGCGTCGATCACGTGGAAATCGGCTCGGATTTCGACGGCGTGGGCGATACGCTGCCGGTGGCGCTGAAGGACGTGTCGATGTACCCGAATCTGATCGCCGGCCTGCTCGTGCGTGGTTATGGCGAGCGGCAGATACGCTTGATCCTCGGAGAAAACCTGCTCCGCGTCTGGTCGCAGGTCGAGGCATTCGCACAAGGGCGGGGTGGTGCTATTCGTTGTATCGGCGGATGACCGCTGCTGCACCGTTTGCGTTCACCAGCCGCCTTATGCACAGGGCGCTTGCATCGCCGGTTGCATTACCAGTTTGCAGGGCAGTTTTAGATAGTGCGCATAACCAACTGAAACAGAAAGACTAATTCGATGATATTAATCACTTTGAGATGACATCGGCGTGGCGCGGTTCAGGAAACCGGATTTAATCCCCAGACTTATCCACAACGTGTGGAGCGCCAACCCACCACTTCGGCGGCAGAAACCGCTCGTACAAATCCGCTTCGGGTGTACCGGGATCCGGTCGAAAGTCGTATTGCCAGGCGGCGAGGGGCGGTAGCGAGGCGAGCACCGACTCGACCCGCCGACCGGACTGCAGTCCGTATCGGGTACCGCGATCAATCGCCAGGTTGAACTCAGCGTATCGGCCGCGCCGATAGAGCTGGAAGCGTCGCTCCGGTTCGCCACTCGGGGTCTGCATGCGGCGTTCGAAAATCGGGACATAGGCGGGCAGAAAGTGATCTCCAACCGATTTCACGAAGGCGACGCTGCGTTCAAACCCGTCGCGCGTCCAATCGTCGAAGAAAATGCCGCCGATTCCCCGCGGCTCGTTGCGATGCGGCAGGAAGAAGTAGCTGTCGCAGGCTTGCTTCAATTCCGGGTACAGCGAAGCACCGAACGGCCTACACGCATCGAGCGCCTGCTGATGCCAGTGAATGCAATCTTCGTCATAGCCGTAGTACGGCGTCAGGTCGAAGCCACCGCCGAAATACCACACCGGCGACTGCGCCTCCACGAAGAAGAAGCGCAAGTTCATATGAGTGGTCGGTACATGCGGATTGCGCGGATGCACGATCAGCGAGACGGCCACCGCCTGAAACGCATGACCCGCGAGATGCGGATTGCGTTCCGTTGCCGCCGGCGGCAGCGAAGCGCCGAGGCTGTGCGTGAATTGCACGGCCGCCTTTTCGATGTGCGTG
>Ga0105249_10003787_pt1 | contig 13066 bp, 10 predicted proteins | sample KBSS44metaG_FD_81522 | JGI IMG/M metagenome (GOLD analysis project Ga0105249, IMG submission 81522) | Switchgrass rhizosphere microbial communities from Kellogg Biological Station, Michigan, USA - KBS S4-4 metaG | ecosystem: Host-associated > Plants > Roots > Rhizosphere > Soil | place... | reverse complement strand
GATATCAAAAGGGATTATTTTTTCTATAACAGTTAAGTTTCCCCTTGTATCAGTAAATGTTTTCAGATCAATACTATACGCCATTCAAATCATTTTTTTTGTACGTAATCAATTGCGTGAATAACCTCATCTACCAGCTTTTCCATAGGGCAAACATTTTCAATCATGTTTCGAATATGGATTTTGACTTCTCTCTTCATTTGTTCATCATTTAAATAATTATTTAAAGTTTCGGCCATATCCACAATACTTTTATGTTTGACAATAAATCCGGTTTCCCCGTGAATGATATATTCAATTTCAGGCGAATGAGCCGGCACATGGTTGATGGTCTCGAAAGTAATTACAGGACAGTCAAAACAAAATGCATGATTTACCGATAATCCTACATATCCAGGCATAATCATCATATCAGATGCAAAAAGCAATTCACCCGATTTATTTTCATCGTAAACCTCACCATGAAAAAAAACATTGTTTTGCAACCCGTTTTTATTTGAATATTCCAATAACGATTTTTCCATCGCACCCGAACCTACGAAATGCAAAGCGATCGAAAGAGATTTTTTGTTAAGCAATGTATTAAGTACCTCAATCGCATATTGAGGCCACTTATCTTCAATCAGACGACCAATAAAGACCAAGTTAAATTGATTTGCAAAGCCAAGCTTCTGCTTAATATTTTCCTTGCCAATTTTATCCAACCTGTTTCTTACGGGCAAATATTTATCAGTTGCCAGAGTATTGAGTGCAGGGAATATCTTATTTCTATCAATCCCATAATTAATTAATTCTTCTTTCTCGCTATTTGAATAGGTTATAATAGCATCTGCCTTTCTCTGCATCCATAACCTATATTTATCACTTAGATTTTTTCGGGGGTTAAACCCTATCTTGCGATTATACGCATGCCCCCAAAGGACAAACTTATACCCTAATATTTTTCTTGTCAGCATTACAAGTGGCAGGGACAAAATGCCTACTGCTAACTCATGAATAATTATTTTTGGTTTACTTTTTCTAATATAACTGAAAACGTTAAGAAATAAATGAGTGTCCCCTTTCCAATACTTCCATTTATTTATTTGCTTAGAATACGGCGTGCAGACTTGTTTTATACCAGATTTATTGTTGCTATGTAAAAGGATAAATTTACTCTTTAAATAAATAGCATCAAGGATTGGCTTTTGGTAGTCCGGAAATATCCTCTGAATTATTATGATCTCTTTCATTCTATGATTTCAATTCGTGCTGTTCTGTCGAATAATGCTTTAATGAAAAAAAGTAAAATCCCTATTAATAAAAAAGAAATAATGCTAAATGTAATCCTCGATCTATTCAGTACGGCTCCAATTTTTTGAATGAACCGATGAATTAATTAATTATTTACTAACAGATAAATTTCGTTTAATCATTTTTAGAGAAACGGAAAATAGAATTTTTATACTTTCCATAAGAAAATATAATAATTTCAAACGGGTATTCTTCATTGCCCATCTATACCTGGTTTTCAGGTTTAATGGTGATTTGATGGAAAAAAAAATCTGTTTGTAAGATCCCAGATTAAACCGAGCCTTGCTAATATCTATACCTGTTTGGGTGACATGACTCTTGACATACACATCAGTTGGTATCACAAGGTCCCAACCATTTTTTCTTGCCCTTAATGCAAAATCTTCATCGGCTGCATATTGCGGAAAATTTTGTGAATCGTATAACCCAATTTCATGAAACACTTTGATAGGTATTAATGTACCCCTTCCGGGCAGCATATCGGAATCGATCCGTTTCAACTTATCTTTCAAATCATTATATGAATAGTTATAATCTTTTACTTTTAAATAGTATTTGCCTGTGAATTCGTTCCACTTTATTCCACAAAATTCCATTTTCTCAGGGGCAATTATGTCAACAGAAACCGATCCTAAAACCGACTTCTGAATGATGGAAGCATTGTAAGCAAGTATCTCTAAATATTTTTCCGGAACTTCCAAATCATTATTAAGTGTAAGGATGTAATCAATACCGTTATCGTTGCAATTCTTCAATACATAATTAACACCTTCATTAGTAGCACCAGCCCACCAAAGATTTCCATCTCCTTTTATAATATGTACGTCTGGAAACTCACTCATTATCATTTCTGAAGTACCATCAGTTGAGCCATCATCAATAACTATAACCTGGTATTCCTTGAAAGTTTGTTTACTTAAACTGCAAAGGCAATTTCTTGTAAATTCTTTACGGTTATGTACCGGGATAACAATAAAGATCATATAGAATTTTCAACGTTATGTTTTTTATTCTTCTTTTGATAATCAAATACTTTCAGGTCTTCTGAAGATACCATCAAATTGAAACAATGTGCCCGTTTTTGAGTCTGCAAATCCAGGCTCGACATCGATCAGTTTATAGCCGTAGGAAAACAAAAAACTCATCAAATCATTGTATAGTGGTTGCTCACTGTACAAAGGCTGCAATGACAATTCCAATTGAATAGTTGATATCTCTTTGAGGGAATCCATAGCTCCTTGTAAAACGCTTAGCTCGAACCCCTGCGTATCTATTTTTAGAAATATTTCTTTTGCCGTTCCTTTAATGTCATGAAAAATAGAATCCAGTGTACAGATTTGTATTTCCTGTTTCCCAATGTACGAAGCAGTAGCCTCCGCGTTGGTATGTGTATCTAATATTTCTAAAATAGAGCTGCTATGTGAATTTGCAGATATATTTATGACTTGCTTCCCGTTCTGATTCCCTAAAGCAAAATTGTAAATTTTCCAATTTGCATCATTCTTTGCAGACCTTGCCAGTTTTTCAAAAGCATTTACTATAGGCTCAAAAGATGCAATCCTGCCATTATAACCGCTTTTCCTAACCTCCCTTCCAAAAATCCCGGTGTTAGCACCTACATCGATAATCAAGTCAACGCTATATTTTTCAAGAATGGCTTTACGTCTTAATATTCCATTTGTTCCTTTGTTATGGCGTGTCAACTCAAAGCCAACCTTGTGAAGTAATGTATTCAATCGATCCAGCTTACCCATACTGATTATTTTGAATAATTTTCAATGTCCTTTATTCACTTATTTCGGGAAAATTTATTGATTGCTTTTTAATTATTCGATAAGATGCAATAAGCAATCCAATGATTATACAAAAAAACATATTATGAGGCACTGACCATGTCAAATAGGAAGTCTGTCCATATATAAACACAAATCCAAAAAGGCTCGTCCATAAGCCATATCCAATCGCTAATAGCTCGCTATCGTTGCTATTTATATTTTTTGTAGCTTTTAGTAATTTGTAAAAAATAAGGAATAAAGCAATCGTCACAATTATTCCATCATAGATAATACCAAATACAAAAAAATGATGTGGTGGTTGAAGTGAGCCGGTTAAATCCAGGTAACTCTCCGGGTTACTGCCTGCAAAAAGAACCAAAGGATGATCTTGAATAAATTTGTAAAAATCATCCATGTAAAACATACGACTAACTAATGTGCCAAATTCGCTCAAATTGACAATGCTTAATAATGGGCCAACCATATAGGTGATGGCAAAAATTGAAAAAATAATAAATAAAATAAATCTCCACTTAAGTCTTTTTTTATAAAATAGATGAATAATTAATACAGCAAATAGGAGAGCTAATAAAACACTTCTGCTGCCCGTAAGTAAAGTTGCTAAAAACAAGAAGAAGAACAGTATTAAGCATACATAACGCTTTTTACCTGTTTCAAATTTAAACAAAGCAAAAAATAGTGAAGCGGGAACAATAATTTTTTCAGAATACCCAAATTTAAAATAATTCAATCCTACTGGCGGCATCGGACCTTTAATATGCAACCCAACCAGGTTAAATAAATAACTATCTTCAGTAGAGCTCAAATACCAATTTATGAAATTCGGATCATCTGTAGTCACTGAATCATTTTGCAGTATGTAAAATTCGCCTGTAGAAAATTGCAAATAGACAATAACAGTAGCAATCAATGAAACAATTAAAATGATATTGATGGCTCTCTTTAAATCTTCTTTATTTTTTATTTGGTCATTAACCATGGCAATAAGAAATAAAGGAAGGGCCATGCTTCGTATCCTGAACAAAGAAGAAGAAAGATCAGAATTGATCAGAAAATTAAGTCCTTGAAATATAATTATCGCTGAGACCAGTAACAGGATTACTAATTTGGTGTAGTTGAACGACCTCCACAAAAAGTCGGTTAAAATATAATTAACGAATAAAGGAATGTAAACCAATTCACATAAATATGCTCTCTTACCTGAAAAAAGAAAATAATATTCCGTTAACGACAAAATTGCGATTAAAGGAAAGAGACTTGAAATACTGATTTTAAATCTTGCCTGAAGTATTATTAAAATGACTACCAGGCAATACCAATAAAAATCATTACCCGAAAAAATGATCAATAGGACAAAAGCAACTATTGCCAATAGTGTAACTATAAAAACTGGATTAATTTTTATAGCTGACGACCCCGCATCAATTTGAACTTTATTATTCAAGATGATCTAAAAAATAATGACCGCTATGAATTCCAAATACCAAATGCTTTCTGCTGTAATATCTTATTTGTTTGAATCCACAATACAATATTCATGAATACAAAGGCAAGCAGATTAGCAATTATCACCCCTTCAATTCCCCACAATCTGCCCAATACGACACACAATGGAACATTAGTGATGATCACTGTAAGATATAATAGCAATTGGATTTTCAATTTCCCGATCCCATTTAAGAAATAACAATTCACTATTAAACATGTATAACATATAACATATGCCGCCATTAATAACGAAACACTCAGATCAATTGTCACGGTATCAGGAAGCCATATTTTAAATAAGTACTTTGCCGCCATAAAAAAAAGAGGAATAACAATAACAGAAACAAGCAACCACATTTCCCTTAATCGTTTAACATTCCGATTGATCCATTCGTGATCTCTTTTCGTATAGGCATCAGTAAATGCGCTCCAAAAAGGATTAACAATAACTGAAAATGCGATTATAATAACTGAATATAATTTATAGGCTACATTAAACTTAGTTACAGCTTCTGGGCCCAAAATGTTCGCAATTATGATGTTATCAGTTTGAAATAATATAAGTGCCCCGACCTGGATAAGAAAAAAAACTCCTCCCAGTTGTAAAATACTTTTAGAATAGCTAAAGTCAATATTCTTTAATGATGGAGATACGTGCCGATACTTACGATTGTAAAAAATCATACTTGCAATAAGCAGAATTGATAATGGGGCTATGTTCAGAGCCAAAACCAATACATTTAAACTGCCATTTACTGTATATTTTAAAATAATAAGGGTTATTAACGCAGCGGTCTGTCCAAGTAATGTTATAAACTCAGCCTTAGCAGGTTCCTGCAGCGAAGTAAATACCGTATTTAAAAGCTGTAAAACAAACTGAAAACAAAAAATCCCAAAAACAATTAATAATAGCTGATGAATGTCTTCATTCGTACCTGATGGAATCTTTAAAAAACCAGTCCAATTAATATAAGGATTAACAAAGAAAAAAAATAAAAAAAGCCCCAGTGCAATCAATACAAAAATTGCATAGGTGGTACTGATATACTTTTTAGCTTCATCATAACGGTTAAGCGAAATGGAAGTAGTTAGCCTGTTCCTTAGTCCGTTGCCCATGCCAAAATCAAAAAAAGTAAACCACCCGATGATAGAAGTTAAGGCGATCCATACACCATAATTAACAGGGTCGACGTAATTAATAGCTAATGAAACGATCAAAAAATTAATGGCCACACTTAAGCCCCGGATAAAAAAAGAGTAAATTATATTTCTTTTGATTCTAACGTTTCTTTTTCCCTCGCTGGAAGTAAGCCTATTCAATAAATTAACAAAAAACACTTGATGGAATAAATATGAGACTAATACAAATATTTGCCTTGATTAAAGTTCGGGTTCTTAAATTAGCTGTGATCTCCACCACCTTCTAAATACCAGGACTGATAAACATAAAAGCCCCGCCAAAAGCCCCCCTATAATAATTGAGATTGATTTTCTTACTTTCTCCTTCTTTAGGGGTAAGGTACTCTGATCAACTAATTGTATTGTGGGGGTTTCCTGGCTCAAGGCCACCTTTGCTATTTCCAAATTCTTAGTCACTTCAGCAAAAATAGTTGCAACCATTGTCTTGTCTCTTGCTGTGATCTCAGCTGATACAGGTGCCATACGTAAAGCCGGGTTCACATCAATAAGATTTTGCTGACTGGCAGCAGCACTATAAGTTCTGCTATTCAATATTGCACCCAAACTGTCTGCCCTGTTTTGCAACTTAGCCACATTTAAAGCCTTCACTTTTATTTTGGATTGAACATACCGGTCGGTTGCAATAGTAACCAACCGGTCGGTGAAATATTTGCTCAACATTTCATCCCGCATAGTTGCCGTTACTTCAATAAACGTAGCTTTCTTATCGGGTTTACCTACAACTAATTCCTTCTTCAAAATCCTTTTCACAAGTATTTGCATCAAACTATCTTCTAATCTCGGAAAGCGTCCATCTTTGTATTGCGCAAAATTGATCTGTCCTATTTTTTTATTTTTTCCCCAGCCGGCTTTAAGTTTATTCGCTTCTGCATATTTGTCAGCTAATGTTTCTTTTCCTGCAGTGTCATATTTGGTAAGAAGAGTTTCCCTGCACAAGCTTTTACTCTTCAGGAACAATAAAATATTATCTCCGGAAAAAAGACCTGCACTACTGTTACCTCCAATATCAAATCCAAACTGACCGGCAATAGCAGCTAAACCTCCAACCGCTGGCTTATTATCCTCAATTACAAAACTAACACGGGATTCATACTTCACTGGCTGCAACCATGCATAAGCTAAGCCAATTCCTCCCCCGATAATCCCAACAATTAAAATCACTATCCATTTTTTAAGAAGATAGCTCGCTATTGCTCTGAATTTTTCTATGAGTTCCCTCAGGGAAATTTCGTCTTCCTGCTTTTGTGGATTTTGCTGCATTACTATTAATTGAAGAGTTAATGTTCAAATTGGAACACTGCCTAATCGATAAGATACCAATATTAATTTTTCCTAAGGCAATTGTCCATACTCATCTTCACCTTTTATCCTTCAATCCCTATTCATTAAAAAATAACTTTCGCTGCATAGCTTCGCCACCTCAGTCACACAAAATTTTTTTTGACTGATCAAACCTTCCCATCCTTTTTGTCAACAACTAATTGTGACATTGTTTTTGCCAAAACTGTTGCTTCATTTATTTGTCCTGCGACACGTCACCAGATACGCCAGCACAAAAGAAATATTTGTATAGATATTTAATAAATTCAAAGTGCTATTTCTCCGTAATAAATTTTTTGTAAACGTTTGTCAAGTAACTACTGTCAAAGTATTGTCGGGTTCTATTTCGCAATCAATGCAACAGCAGTAATTACTGCAGCTATTGCCGACATAAAAATTCCTGCTTTTGCTATGTCAAGCTGATTTTCTTTTTTAGGTTTCTCCGGAACAAAAATGCTGGAGCCCGGATATATTTTCGGATATGATTTAAATATACCCAATGGCTTTCTGATCTTTGCTGACCTTCCATTTGCATAAATAACGAATGCCTTATTTTTTTTACCCGAAGGCGTAAAGCCACCTGCATCGGAAATATAATCCTTCATACTCTTGTTCGTCTCATACATGATATCAAGCGGCTTGAAAACTTCTCCGCTTACGTTAACGGTATTATTAATCCTTGGTATGATCAATTCATCACTTTCCTCGAGCGTAATATCATCACCACTACCGGGATGTTTTAAAATATAATCGAGATTAATGGCCACGTCCGTAGTTGGTTTTGCAATCACTTCGGTTTTTGTTTTGGATAAAGTATCTTGTACTACTGACTCAAGGAGGCGTTTGATCTCAGTAGTATCTACCACTTCTTTTTTCTTTCTTACCAACTTGGCTCCGTTTATATTAGCGGTATATAAAAGGCCGCCCGCACGACTGATCAGTGAACTGATCCTTTCTTCCCGGCTTTGTAAAGTGTAAACAGCAGGCATCATCACTTCCCCACTGATCTTTACACTGATCTGTTTCTTATAAAAAGGATCTTCCTTGACCGTTATGATATCAAATGGTTTTAATTCGGTATCGGCTCCTGAAAGCTCTTTGTCATTATCTACACGAATGATCTCCACGATCTCACTTCCGGGTTTATTTATGGCGATGTCTCTCTTTCTCCGGGATATCTCAATATCTTTTCCCGTAGCATTATCGGAAAACCCATCTGCCTTTAATATCAGGGATTTTAATGAAAGACCATCTTCATAACGGTAGGGACCCGGTTTTCGTACTGCACCATTAATTGAAACAATAGTAGTATCCCGCAAATCAAAGATGGAAGCCACATGAACACTATCTTCTTTTTTCATTAAAATACCATTATTCTCACCTGTAAGAATTTGCTTGAGCTCCACGGAAATATATTCTTTCGTATAGTCTTCTCTTGTTCTTACAACAATCGCTCTTCCTGTATAAACATCTTCCTTTAATCCCTGCGCTTTAAAAATGAGTTGTTTCAGGGTCATTCCATTATCAAGAGCATACGGACCTGGCTTGAATACAGCGCCGCTGATTATTACCCGGTTTTGATAACGATTGATCACTGAATCAACCAGGTATTCGTCACCATTCTTTGGTTTATGAAATGCAAGTGAGTCACCTGAAACGTCAATAACTCTTTTATCAAAACCTGTAAATCGATTACCTGTTATTCGTGATCGGAATGCCTTGCTCTTAAAACCACCGGCAAAATGAATAGCATCTGCAAGACTTTCAGATTCCTGCAATTCAAATATGCCCGGTTTATTTAACTCGCCGGTGAGAGTAATTAATAAGTTAGCATAAGGAACGCGTATCACATCATTGTCCTCTAACCTAATATTACTTTTCATATCTCCTTTCAATAAAAAATCATACAAATCGGCAGTTTGGATCATTTTGTTATTGCGGATGAGTTCGATCTTCCTGAAAGAGCCATTTTCTGCAGGACCGCCACTGACATAAAGAGCATTATACAATGTCGCCAGTGAAGGCAGCGTATAAGTTCCAGGTTTGTTGATCGCCCCTATTAACGTAATGCGAATGCCGCGGATATTTGCTAAAGTAAGTTGTAGTTTCGTACTGCCACTATTCAATGCAGGATAGTACTTTGATAACCGCCTTTTTAAGATATCAGATGCAGCTTCAATTGTAAGTCCATTTACATCTACAATACCTGCATATCTTACATTCACTGTTCCCTCAGGACTTACTTTCAATTTCTGTTGCGAAATATTTACTCCATAGATATTTAGCAGCAATTCATCGTCGGGGCCTATTACATAATTTTTAGGCGTCGCCATCCTTAGGTCCGGTTCAAAACTAAGATTGCTGTTGGAAAACAGTTCAGCGCCAAAGATCAACGATCTTTTTGTCAATACATCAGTTGATAAATTGTAAGGAGCAGTCGTACTCTTTGGTATAGATCTTTTATTGTCATTTTCAGTATTCTCAGGCAAGTCTTTATTAAGATTCGTACCCGCCGGCATCAACTGTTGAATCCTGATCTTAAGTTCACTCATTTCAGAAGAAGGCAATCCACGACGGAGTAATTCGGCTTCCAATTCATTCGCATCAATACCCTGTGCCCTGGCCTGGTTTAAATATTGCTGCAATTGGCTATCAGTTATCTGCGAAGCTTTTATGTTTCTGAGATCAGAAGGGATTTGTGCTGCAACGAGCAAATAGAGAAAACAAAAAAAGAAAATAAAAAAAAGCCTCAGAAAATTCTGTGTTACAAATCGGATTTTCATAATAAGTTTAATGCACTTATGGTTTTATAGTAAGTAACATTTATTGTTAGGCATAGCCAGCGGCCTCACCTTACATGCCCGCTTATTTTAAAACATTCGCAAAGGTATGGTTTGTAAAATAATAACCGCCAAATTTCGCAAGTTGATGTTGATCATATTTACGTTGTAATCGTTTGAATGAAAACAATTACTACGGGTACAAATTATAACTTTTGCTTTTGTTCTTCGGTAGTTTCCTCGCATAAAAAAAGTCTCTTAAACCAGAGACTTTTTACCTGTGATCCCGCTGGGACTCGAACCCAGGGCCCCAACATTAAAAGTGTTGTGCTCTACCAACTGAGCTACGAGATCGAGCTATAATACTTTTTATCCAAACCTTTTTTGTGATCCCACTGGACTCAACCGAAGGTACCTCCCGATTAAAATCGGGATGCTCTACCAACTGAGCTACGAGATCTCCTGGATTGTCCTTCCGGGCAACCCGTTTTCTAAAAAGGAGTGCAAAAATACAGGCTCATGGCTTTTATACCAAATAAAATTCAGGTAATTATCAACAGTATTACAAGAGAATATCTCTTTGTCTCGTCCGGGAAATTTTATATCCAATTAAGATTTGCCTTTTTCATTTAGGTTTGCGTCTCAACTAATAACATGACTGATTTTTTTAAAGACAAGGTGGTAGTAGTAACAGGTGGTACTGACGGAATCGGAAAGGCATTAGTAGCTTTATTGCTTGAAAAAGGCGCCAAAGTAGCGACCTGCGGACGTAATAATGATAAGCTTTATTTATTACAAAGCCAGCATCCTTCCGCAGCTCTTCACACAATGGTTTGTGATGTTTCAATCGAACATGATTGCAAGCGATTTATTGAAACCGCTTTAAAATTTTTTGGAGGCATCGATATTTTAATAAACAACGCCGGCATTTCAATGCGGGCATTAATGAAAGATGCAACTCCGGATGTTATAAAGAAAGTAATGGACATAAATTTTATGGGTGTGGTATATTGTACTAAGTATGCATTGAATTCGATCATTGAAAGGAGGGGAACTATTGTCGGTGTTTCTTCAATTGCAGGTTACAGAGGCTTGCCGGGAAGAAGCGGGTATAGCGCAAGTAAGTTCGCATTACAGGGTTTTCTTGAGGCGCTTCGTACAGAGTTGATAGATGCCGGGGTGAATGTGATGTGGGTGTGCCCGGGATTCACCGCATCGAATATCCGGAATGCCGCATTAAATAAAGATGCGCAGAGCCATGGGGATACGCCATTGGATGAAAGTAAACTAATGACTGCAGAAGAATGCTCCGGGCATATTTTAAAAGCTATTAAAAAAAGAAAAAGAACATTGGTATTAACTTTTACAGGAAAACAAACTGTTTTTTTAAATAAATTCTTCCCGGGATTAGCAGATAAACTAACACATAATTTTTTCTTTAAAAACGGGGAGTTGATAAAATAAACAGGTTCGCTGTATTTCATTTTCATTTTCCGTTCTACTTTTACAGATGCCTTTACTAACCCTTACTTCGGATATTGGCAACCGGGATTACCTCGTTGCGGCAGTAAAGGCACAGTTATTTCAAATTAATGAAAGCTTTCATGTAATCGATATTTCACACCAGGTATCGCCTTTCAACTACCCGCAGGCTGCCTATGTATGTCGCAGCGCGGTTCAGCATTTTCCATCGCATTCCTATCATATTATTTTGGTAGACCTGTTTGAAACAAAACCAAAGCAGCTACTTCTTGCTTTCCATAAAGATCAATATTACCTGTGCGCCGATAATGGCTTACTTCCCATGATACTGGAAGAAAAGCCCGAACTGGTTATCGGAATTCCGTTAAAGATCGAGGAAGAAAAAAATACCATTGCGCTAATTACAAAAATGGGACATACGATTGACCGCCTGGTCAATGGGGCCCCTATCCTTTCTATTGGAATACCGGATGTGAGCTACATCGAGAAAAAACCACTGCAACCGGTTCCTGGTGAGAACTGGATCGAAGGCCAGATCATCTTTATCGATAACTATGAAAATGTTATTGTAAATATTACACGCAGCTATTTTGAAGAACAACGTCGTGGTCGCAAATTCAAGATCGTTTTTAAGCGGGATGAACAAATTGATAAGATCAGCGAATCCTATGCGGATGTACATGAAGGCGAGAAATTGGCTTTATTTAATAGCGCCGGTTATCTTGAGATTGCTATCAATAAAGGAAATGCTGCCGGCTTGTTTGGGCTCAGGGGGTTTTCAGAAAAGCAACAGCAGATCAATGGCATCTTGCAAAATCAACTTTATTACCAAACAGTGAAGGTGATCTTTGAGGAGAATTAAGATTGACCGCTCCTCTTGCAATAACTTAATATTAAATATGCCGGATATTAATTTCTCCTTCCCCTTCCCTATTTTTGCCCCCGTCCGACCGGTCTTATAAACAAATAACAAAAAATTTTTATTTACCCGGCCGGGCCTCTTTTCAAAATCAACCCTTTATGAACTTTAAAAAAGTGAACAACCTTACAGGTTGGGCTGTGTTTGCCATTGCCTTCTTTACTTATTTTCTTACCCGTGAAGCAAGAGGCAGTTTATGGGATTGCGGTGAATTTGTTGCCTGTGCTTATCATATCCAATTACCACATCCTCCCGGTGCACCTGTATTTGTGTTGTTAGGCCGCTTTTTCATTATACTTTTTGGCGATGACCCAATGACAGCAGCCAATGCTGTAAACTTCATGAGTGCCATTGCAAGTGCATTCACAATATTATTCCTGTTTTGGACAATCACCCACTTTGCCCGTAAAATGTATGTAAAGGTGGGTGAAGAAATGAGTGGCGACCAGCTTTTTTCAGTGATGGGAGCCGGTATTGTCGGTGCATTGGCATTTAATTTCAGCGATTCGTTTTGGTTCAGCGCTGTGGAAGGTGAGGTATATGCCTTATCATCTTTTTTCACGGCTCTTGTTTTTTGGGCTATGCTAAAGTGGGAACATGCCGATGAAAAAGCCGGGAATGATGCTGCTGCGAGAGCAACTGCCGATCGCTGGATTATTTTTTTCTCTTTCATGATGGGCTTATCCATTGGTGTACACCTGTTTAACTTGTTAACGATCCCTGCCATTGTAATGATCTATTACTATCGCCGCTATCAAACCACTAATAAAGGAGCATTAATTGCATTC
>Ga0105249_10003786_pt1 | contig 13066 bp, 11 predicted proteins | sample KBSS44metaG_FD_81522 | JGI IMG/M metagenome (GOLD analysis project Ga0105249, IMG submission 81522) | Switchgrass rhizosphere microbial communities from Kellogg Biological Station, Michigan, USA - KBS S4-4 metaG | ecosystem: Host-associated > Plants > Roots > Rhizosphere > Soil | place... | reverse complement strand
GTTCGCGACGATCGAGGAAGCGATCGAGGAGATCCGCCGCGGCCGGATGGTCGTCGTCTGCGACGGCGCCGACCGCGAGAACGAGGGCGACCTGGTGATGGCGGCCCAGTTCGCGACCCCCGAGGCGGTCAACTTCATGGCCAAGGAGGCGCGCGGGCTGATCTGCCTGGCGCTCACCGCCGAGCGCTGCGAGCGCCTCGGCCTGAACCTGATGACGGCCAAAAACGAGGCGCCGCTGCAGACCGCCTTCACGGTCACGATCGAGGCCGCCGGCGGGGTCTCGACCGGCATCTCCGCCCACGACCGCGCCCACACGATCCAGGTTGCGATCGACCCCTCCTCCGGCCCGCGCGACATCGTCGTCCCCGGCCACATGTTCCCGCTCAGGGCCAAGGACGGCGGCGTCCTCGAGCGCACCGGCCACACCGAGGCCTCGGTCGACCTTGCCCGCCTCGCCGGGCTGATCCCGGCGGGGGTGATCTGCGAGGTGATGAACGACGACGGCTCGATGGCCCGCGTCCCCGACCTCGTCCCCTACTGCGAGCGCCACGGGCTGAAGATGGTCACGGTCGCCGACCTGATCGCCTACCGGCGCCGGACCGAGAAGCTGGTCGAGCGGGTCGTCGCGACCGGCCTGCCGACCACCTTCGGCGAGTTCAGCGCGGTCGGCTACCGCTCGCTGGTCGACGACAAACACCACGTCGCGATGGTCAAGGGCGAGGTCGAAGGCGAGAGCGACGTCCTCGTCCGCGTCCACTCCGAGTGCCTGACCGGCGACGTCTTCCACAGCATGCGCTGCGACTGCGGCGAACAGCTCGAAGCCTCGCTGGGGATGATCGAGCGCGAGGGCCGCGGCGTCCTCCTCTACCTCTCCCAGGAGGGGCGCGGGATCGGCCTGCTGAACAAGCTGCGCGCCTACAAGCTGCAGGAGGAGGGCCACGACACGGTCGAGGCGAACCTCAAGCTGGGCCTGCCAGCCGACCTGCGCGACTACGGGATCGGCGCCCAGATCCTCACCGACCTCGGCCTCTCGAGCATCCGGATCATCACCAACAACCCGAAAAAGATCGTCGGCCTCGAGGGCTACGGGCTCTCGGTCACCGAGCAGGTGCCGATCACCGCGGCCGAATTCGACCCCGCGTTTGCTCGGGCAAGAGCGCTTGGCTAGCCGAGCGCTTGGGAGAGGGGGGTGAAGGACCCGAACGGGGGCCCCGGGACCCGCTCCACCGACGCCAGGCAGGACTGGCACTTCTTGACGTCCCACCAGCCTCCGTCAGACAGCACCCGATAGGCGGCCAAATCCTCGGCACCGCACTCCGGGCAGGCACCGTCGATCGGGACTCGCTCGACGCTTAGATGCTCCTCGGTGGGCCGCGGAAAGGTATGCATGCGTGTGATCGTACTACAATCTGCCAGCAGGGCGATGGGTTGATTGTATGACCGTCATCCGATATGTTGGATTGCGGAATGCGATTCCCGCAGCAGGAGAGGAGCAGCGCGCGATGAAAATCATCAAGGGCGGCCGAGCCGGTCAGCCCGCGAAGCAACGGACCGATACCTTCAGCGGCACGGTCTGGGGGGATTCGGTTCTACCGGAGACCGACGGGGTCCTGATCAACAGCGTCTCCTTCTCTCCGGGAGCGCGCACCTACTGGCATTCCCATGACGGCGGCCAGGTTCTCGTCGTCACCAGCGGCGCCGGAAAGGTCTTCGACCGTGACAGCAACGGGGGAGACATCGTCGCCGGCGACGTCGTCTTCATCGAGCCCGGTGTCGAGCACTGGCACGGGGCCGCACCGGATTCGCCCATGGTTCACCTCGCGATCTCCCTCCAGGGCCATGATTGGCTCGAGGAGGTCTCCGACGAGGACTACAAGGCCATATGAGCGACAACGACAACAGCGGCGACATCGGCAACGCCACCGGTCTCGATAGCGAGCTCTACAATCGCGGCCTGGTCGTGCGCCGCGAAGTTCTCGGCGACGCCCACGTCGATCGGTCGATTCAGAGCGCCGACGAGTTCAGCCGCCCGATGCAGGATCTGACGATCGAGTACTGCTGGGGCGCGATCTGGGCGCGTGAGGGTCTGGACCGCCGCACCCGCAGCTTGCTCAACCTGGCCATGCTAACCGCACTCAACCGCTCCCATGAGCTCGCGGTCCACGTACGCGGGGCCGTCAACAACGGGGTTACGCCCGACGAGATCCGGGAGGTCTTCCTCCAGGCGGCGATCTACGTTGGGGTTCCCGCAGGGATGGAATCGTTCAGGGTCGCGCAGCGAGTCCTGGCGGAGATGGAGCAGGAGTAGCGGCACGTTCGGTGGGCGGCCTCCAGGCCGCCCCCTCGGTGAGTGTTCAGCGTGGATGGAGCCGCACCGGGATCCGGTCGTGCAGCTGCGCGTTCATGTTCACCGCGACCCTCGGCGGGCCGGTCAGCTCGAGGGCTTGAACGCGCTGCAATAGGGAGGAGAGCATTGCCGCTCCCTCGACCCGGGCCAACGCCTGCCCGACGCAGGCGTGGATTCCATAGCCGAGGTTGAGGTGCCCGGTCGCCCTGCGGCGGATGTCGAAGGACTCGGCTCGCTCCCAGTGGCGGGGGTCGCGCCCCGCGGCGAGCCAGAGCACGAGCACCCTGGCTTCTGCCGGTATCTCGACCTCGCCGACGACCGCGTCGGCGGTAGCGACGCGTCCTCCGGAGCGAGAAGGCGAGTAGTAGCGGAGCACCTCCTCGAAGGCATTTCGGGCCAGACCCTCGTCCGCCTGTAATGCCTCCCACTGGTCCGGATGCTCGGCGAAGGCGAGGATCATGCTCCCCAGTGAGGCGATGGTCGTGTCGAAACCGGCCGCAAACATCGCTTTGACGAGCAGGAAGGCCTCGGCGTCGTCGATCTCGCCGGCGTCGACCGCGGCGTAGACCTCCTCGCCGAGGCTGCCTGGTGTTTGCGACTCCCGCAGGCAGGCTTGGTCGACCCAGGCGATCGCCTTTGAAGCACTCTGCATCTTCTCGGCGAAGATCTCGTTGTGGGGGCCGGTCGCGTTGAAGACGGCATCTCCGAACATGCGGAGATGGTCACGGCCCTCTTGCGGGAGGCCAAGCAGGTCAGGGAAGACGGTCAGCACGAAGGGTTGGGCGAGGTCCTCGTGGCCGTCGACCTCGACCGAACCGTGCGCGAGCAGAGCGTCAAGCTGGCGGCCGGCTTCCGCTTCGAACATGTCCCGCATCTGCCGCAGACGGCGCGGGGAGAGGGTGCGATGGAGCACGGCGCGTGCCCTGGTGTGCTCGGGTGGGTCCTGGGTGACGAGGATGCCGGGACGCGCCCCCTCGCCGGGTTCTTCGTCGAACGGCCGGCCCGCCGACGAGAAGGTCTCGTGATCGGCGAGGACTGCTTTGCACTCCTCGTGGCCGCTGACCGCCCAGATCCCGTACCGCTGCAGGAACGCCACCGGCGCTTCGTCGCGAAGTGCCCCATCGCAACGATGGGCCTCGAGGATCGCCGCTTCGGTATAGGGGTCGTAGTCGACAATCGGCGTTCCAGGCCGGGGCTTCGCGGCACGCATGGAAGATACCTCCTAATCGTATGACGAGAATATTGCAAGACGATTATGTAGGATGCAGCCATGCTTGGGGTGGATGTGGGTGGGACCTTTACGGACGTCGTCGCGATCCGTGACGGCGAGGTGAGCGTCACGAAGGTGCCAAGCGCGCCGGCCGATCCCGCCGCGCCCGTCGTCGAGGGCGCTCGTCGCCTCGGGGTCGAGGACGCTCCGCTCTTCAACCACGCGAGCACGATGGGGCTCAACGCGGTGATCACCCGCCGCCTGCCGAAGATCGGCTTCCTCACCACCGATGGACACCGCGACATGCTCGACCGCGGCCGGGTCTGGCGCCCGCTGGACGCACAGACCGATCTCAGCTGGAGGCGGAGCTTCGGCGATGCCTCCCGCCCTCTCGTTCCTCGGTACCTCCGGCGCGGAGTGGTAGAGCGCCTGCTCGCCGACGGCAGCGAGATGACCCCACTCGACGTGGAGCAGGCGCGGCGTCAGATCCGCGTTCTCGGTCGCTGCGACGTAAAGGGGGTCGCGATCTGCCTGCTCAACTCATACGTGCAGTCCTCGCACGAGCGGCTTCTGCGGGAGCTTGTCGAAGAGGAGCTGGGCGACGTCGCAGTCTCGATCTCCAGCGAGACCTCGCCGCTGGCGAAGGAGTACGCGCGCGCTTCGACGACGGTGATCGACGTCTTCATGAAGCTGATCTTCGACGACTACTCCCACCGGCTCGCAGGCGACCTCGAGCAGATCGGGTTCGAGGGCGAGCTCAACTTCGCCGACTGCGCAGCGACGCTGGTGCCTTGGAAGGAGGCGCTCGAGCAGCCGTTCCGGATCGTCTTCGCCGGTCCGGCCGCAGGCACGATCTCCTCGAACCGGCTCGGTGAGGCGATCGGCGAGCCCAACATCATTTGCGCCGACGTCGGTGGGACCTCCACCGACGTCTCGCTGGTGGTCGACGGCATTCCCTTCCTCAACACCACCTTCGAACTCGAGCACGACCTCGTGATCAACGCCCTCTCGACTGAGATCTCGAGCGTCGGCGCAGGCGGCGGCAGCATCTCCTGGATCACCAGCTCAGGCGACATCGCGGTCGGTCCCGACAGCGTTGGCTCCGACCCTGGTCCCGCCTGCTACGGACGCGGTGGCACGAAGCCGTCGGTGACCGACGCCTGTCTGCTGATGGGAATTCTCGATCCGGATGGATTCGCCGGCGGCGAGCTGAAGCTCGATGAAGGGCTCGCGCGAGCCGCATTCGAAGGGCTCGAATCGCAGCTCTCCTTCGAGCAGCGGATCGGCTTCACCTATCGCATCGCGGCCTCCAACATCGCCGAGGAGGTGACCAACATCGCCGTTCGCCACGGCGTCGACCCGCGAGACTTCAGCCTCATGGCCTATGGGGCGGCAGGCGGGATGCTGCTTCCAGCGGCGCTTGACCTGATGCACGTGCGCCGCGTCATCGTGCCGCCCCATCCCGGCAACTTCTCCGCCCTGGGCCTGCTCAGCAGCGACCTCGTCTACTACGACAGCCGCAGCTCCTATGCAGTTCTCAGCCCCGAGTCCGCTGCCGAGATCGGCGCTGCCTACGAGGAGATGGAGGCTGGACTGAGGAAGCGCGTCCCGGGGGGCGGGGGCGACGACGTGATCGTCAAGCGCACCCTCGACGGGCGCCTGTTCGGGCAGACCTGGGAGACGCCGTTCATCGAGCTCCCTTCCGGCCCGGTGACCGCCGACACCGTCACCGAGCTGATCGCTCGCTTCCACGACGAGTACGGTCGCCGAAACGGCCGCAGCTTCCCGCAAGTGCCGGTCCAAGGCGTCACCTATCGCGTCCAGGTGATCGTTCCCTCCGAGAAGGTCGAGTACACCCCGGTGGACAGGCCCGAAGCCAGCCGACCGCGGCCGTCCGCGACCCGTCAACTCCGGTACTTCGCCGAGGAGTCGCTCGAGGCTGGTGAATACGCCCGAGGCGGCCTCGCGCCCGGCGCGGTCATCGAGGGTCCCGCGATCATCCGCGAGGAGCTCTCGACCACCCTGGTCTGTCCCGGCCAGTTCGCCCGCGTCGGTAGCGTCGGCGAGATCGCGATCGAGCGGGCGGAGGGGGACGGGCAACGGTGAGCGAGGCAAAGGTTCGGATCCGCGACCTCGGCGATGCCGAGTTCAGCGATCGCTACGACTGCGACCGCTTCACCGCGTCGGTGCTCGGCAATCGTTTCGCCTACATCGTCGACCACATGTGCACGAAAATGCTCGGCTCGGCGTTCTCGCCGATCCTGCGCGACTTCTACGACTTCGCGGCGACGATCGCGGGCCCGGGCGCGATCGGCTACCCGATGCCGGCCTCGAGCAACAGCATCCTCTACTTCACCGGCGTTATGGCCGACTCGGTTCGGACGACGGTCGAGGAGTACGGGCTCGACCGGCTCGAGCCCGGCGACGTGATCGTCTGCAACGACCCCTATCGATCTGGAACCCACGTCAACGACCTGATGCTGGTCCGGCCGGTCTTCGAGGGCGGCGGGATCGCGGGCTTCGTCAACCTCAAGGCCCACCAGCTCGATATGGGTGGGACCGTTCCGGGCGGGTTCTCCGCGACCAAGACGGGCGTCTACGAGACCGGCCTGGTAATCCCTCCGAGAGCGTTGATGAAGCGGGGGGAGATCGTCAAGGAGACCTGGTCGCTGATCTTCGACAACGTCCGTTTCGCGGAGCTGCTGCTGCCGGACATGCAGACGGGAATCTCGATCCTGGACCTCGGTGAACGGCTCCTAGAGGAGACGATCGAGCGCTACGGCAGGAGCGCGGTCCATGGGGCGATGCGCTACGTCTGCGACGTCAGCGCGGAGCGCACGGAGATGGGCCTGGAAGAGCTGCCGGATGGAACCTGGGAGGGCGAGGAAACCTTCGACTGCGACGGTGTCGGTGCCGACGAGGACTTCCGCGTGCGGGTCAAGGTCGCCAAGCGGGGCGATCGCGTCGAGGTCGACTTCAGCGGCAGCTCGCGACAGGCGCGGACCTGCATCAACGCCACCGCGCTGGATGCGAAGACCGCGGTCGGTGTCGCCTTCAAGTTCCTGCTCGACCCGCGGGGCGGTCTCACCTCGGGGACGTTTCGCCCGATCGACATCGTCCTCCCCGATCAGACGGTGATGAGCGCCCTGCCGCCGGAAGGCGGCGTCTTCATCGCCTGGGAGGTCTGCCAGGTCGCCGTCAACGCACTGCTCAGGGCACTTGCCGAGCCGTTCGGCGACCGGGCGATTCCCGGCGACTCCGGTAGCGGCGACATCCACAACGCCGGAGGCGTCAGGCCGGACGGCACCCCCTGGGTCGCCGTCGCGCAATGCGGCGGCGAGGTGGCGCCGTTCGGAGCCGATGCAGATTCTGATGGTGACAGCAACATGCTCGTCTACATGGCGAACGGCCTCGGGGTCGCGATCGAGGCGGTGGAGAGCGAAGCGCCCGTCGTGGTTCGCCGCCACGAGATCGTCGCCGACACCGCCGGCGCAGGTCAGAACCGGGGTGGCGCGGCCGTCGTGCGCGACACCCTCTGGACCCTCCCCGCCCAGCACCATTTCCTTTCGTTTCGCTATCGCAACGCACCTGGGTTCGGGGTCCGCGGCGGTGGCACCGGTGCGACCGGCGGCATCTGGTTCTTCGAGGGCGAGGGGGCTGAAGTCTTGGGGGAGTCTGACCCCGGCGATTCGGTGTATGGCCTGGCGCAGCCGGTCGGTGGCGTCCTCGATCCCGAGACCCATGCCCCCAGTGCCGACGGCGACTATCTATATATCTATGAGAAGCCCTCCTGGGCAACGCGCGAGGGGATGATGATGCGTGTGCTCAGCAATGGCGCCGGTGGTTGGGGGGATCCGCTCGAGCGTGATCCGGAGCGCGTCAAGCGAGACGTCAGGGATGGATACGTGACGATCGAAGGTGCGGCCCGCGACTACGGCGTCGTCGTCTCCGGCGATCCCGACGAAGATCCCGAGAGCCTCGCACTCGATCTCGAGGCGACCGCGAAGCTGCGGGCCGAGCGTCGCTAGCCAGGCCCTACTCGGGGATCAGCCGAACGGGCACTGACTCCAGGCCGCAGGCCTGCATGTTGATGGCCGGGACCGCGGCGCCGGTCGGCTCGATTGTGGCGACACGGTCGACCAGCGACTGGAGCACCGCTTGGCCCTCGATCCGCGCCAGCGCCTGGCCAACGCAGGCGTGGATGCCGTAACCGAGCGCCAAATGCCCGCCCTCGCCACGGAGGATGTCGAACCTGTCCGGCTCGCTCCAGTGACGGGGATCGCGGTTCCCGGCGAGCCAGAAGAGCAGCACCGGCGAGCCGGCCGGAATCGTCGTCCCGGCGACGTCGACGTCGCGAAGGGCGATCCTGCCGCCGTAACGCGACGGCGACTGGAAGCGCATCGCCTCCTCGAAGGCCTTCTGGACGAGGCTGCGATCCTCGCGCAGCAGGCGCCATTGGTCGGGGTTCTGAGAGAACGCGCGGATCGTGCCGGCGATCGAGGCGATCGTCGTGTCGAAGCCGGCGGCGAGCAGGGCCTTGACCAGCTGCTCGGCCTCTTCCTCACTGATCTCGCCGGCGTCGGCGGCTTCGAACATCTGCATCCCGAGGCCGCCGGGCTTCTGGCTGAAGCGCTTGGTGTTCTCCTCGACCCAGACCAGTGCGGGCGCGCCACTCTGCATCTTCTGATGCCAGATCTCGTTGTGCGGTCCGGTCACGTTGAAGACGGCGTCGCCGAAGCTGAGGAGCTTCTCGCGGCCCTCGTGGGGAAGTCCGAGGATGTCGGGGAAGGCCTTCAGGGCGTATCCGACGGCGACGTCTTTGACCGCGTCGAGCTCGACCGGCCCGTCGGCGAGAAGTCGATCCAGCAGCTCGTCGGCGAATCCGTCGAAGGTGTCGCGCATGCGCCGCAGGGTGGGTGGTGAGATCGCGCGGTTGATCACGGCACGGACGCGCGTGTGCTCGGGCGGGTCCAGGGTCAGCGGGATGCTGGGCTTGAACGACTGGGGCTCGTCGAAAGGGCGCGAGGTGGATGAGAAGGTCTCCCAGTCGCGAGTCGCCGACTGGATCTCGTCGAAACGGGTGATTGCCCAGATGTCATAGCGCTCGAGGTAGGCAACTGCTGCGGCCTCCCGGAGCTCGCCGTCGGCGACGTACATGTTCGTCATCGCCTCGACGGTGAACGGGTCGTAGTCGGAGGCGTAAGGAGATGAGGCAACGCGCACGCGGAAAGTATAGCTTTTCGCTAGACAATCAGCTTGTATGACGAAAGGTGTTGAAATGGGGCTGGAGTTCGAGGGGAAGACCGCGATCGTGACCGGCGCGGCCGGAGGAGTCGGGGGCGAGGTGGTGCGCCTGCTACTTGAGGCCGGCGCCAACGTCGTCGCCGAGGACATCCGGCCCGTGGTTTCCGAGCTCGAGGGGGACCGGGTCGCGACGTTGGTTGGTGACGTCAGGGATGGCGCGACGGCCGCCGCGGCTGTCGAGCTGGCGCGCGAGCGGTTCGGCGGGCTCGACGTGCTCGTCAACAACGCGGCCAAGTTCGTTTTCAAGCCGACCTTGGAGACGAGTGAGGACGAATGGGACGAGCTGATGGCTATCAACGTCAAGGGCGTCTTCGTCCACAGCCGGGCGGCGCTTCCCGGCCTCGTGGACGAAGGCGGCGGCGCGATTGTCAACATGGCCTCGACCTCGGGACTCACCGGAGCGCCCGGCCAGCTCCTCTACAGCGCCAGCAAGGGTGCGATCGTCCAGATCACCAGGGTGATGGCGGTCGAATTCGCGGCGGAGGGAGTGCGGGTCAACGCGGTCGCCCCCGGCGCCATCCAGACCGATTTCGTCAACGAGTCGCTGTCGACTCTGCCCGAGGCAGAGGCGCGTGAGGCCGTAGCCGCGGTTGAGGCGCTGCATCCGCTCGGGCGCTTTGCGACGGCGGCGGAGATCGCCAGGGTCGTCCTCTTCCTAGCGTCTCCTGCGGCGAGCTTCCTCACCGGATCGATCGTCGCCGCCGACGGCGGCTACACCGCCCAGTAGCGCCCGCCCGGAGAAGGCCCGTCAGGTCGCGGCTGGCCGCCTGACGGGCGGCGGCTGGTTCTCGCTCATCCAGAGTCGGCGCCGCTCCAGTCCGGCGAGTGCCTCGTTTGGGTGGGGGAGGACGAAGAAGCGCTCCTCGCGGATCGCCTCGAGCACCATCGCGGCGACCTCGTCGGGGTCGTGACCGGACGCGTCGGTCGCCTCGCGCAGCGTCTCCAAGACCTGGCGCCGCGCGGGACTGGCGTCGGTTGGTGGCACGTGCGCGGGCCGATTTCGCTCGGCTTCGGTCATCCTGGTGCGCACGGGCCCCGGCGCGAGCAGGGACACCCGGACCGGCGAATCTTCGGCGCGGAGCTCGATCTCGAGCGACTCGCTGAGTGCCAGGACGGCGAACTTGGCGCATACGTAGGGCGTCATCGTCGGCGTGCCAGTGGCGAACGAGGCAAGCGAGCCGGTGTTGACGATGTGCGCCTCCTCCTCTCGGCGCAGCAGTGGCAGGAAGCTGCGACAACCATGGAGGACTCCCCAGAAATCGACCGCCATGACCCACTCCCAGGTCGCCATCGGGATACGGTCGAACTGCTCGCCCCCCTCGACGCCGGCGTTGTTGCTGAGGATGTTGGCGCGGCCGAAGGCCGACTCGGTCGCCTCGGCAAGTGCCGCGACGGACTCTGAGTCGGAGACGTCGGTGGGGACTGCGACCACCGCCGCCCCTTCCCGCCGCAACGAAACCGCAGCGGCATCGAGCGGTCCACTCTCGAGATCGGCGATCACCAGCCCGCAGCCGGCGGCGGCGAACTGGCTGGCCAGCGAGAAGCCGATCCCGCTGGCGGCGCCGGTGACCACCGCCACCCTTCCCTCGAATTGCTTCACGGCCCCGTCCCCGGGGTTTCGCTTTGTCTCTTCGAGGCGGAGATCAGCGGTAAGACCTCTCGCGCCAGCAGCTCGAGCGAGCGCATCGCCTGCTCGGGCGGCATGCCCGGCCAGGCCACGCGGCAGAGGATCTCGTCGACGCCGAGCCGGCTCTCATGTTCGAGCATCTGCTCGGCGCAGCTCTGTGGCGACCCGATCACGAACCGGCCCTCCTGTGCGAGGTCGGAGAAGTTGCGCCGCAGCGTGTCGGTGGGCGGGAGCGCCTCGCTCTGACCCCACTCGACATAGGCGTCGTACTTGGGGCCGAGGTAGGGCCGCGCGATCTCCAGTGCCGCCTCGTCGGTCTCGGCGACGCAGACCTCCCGCAATGCCGGCAGTGCTGACTCCGGCATGCCGCACTCGGTTCGCTGAGCACGGTAGAGGCCAACCTGCCGCTCGAGTTCGGCGATCGTCGTGTGAGGATTCAGCAGCCATGCGTCGCCGATGCGCGCGGCACGACGCACTGCCGCGTCGGAGTTCGCCGCGATCCAGATCTCAGGGGTCCGCCGTGGGGTCAGCGACAGTTGGGCGTCGGACAGCTCGTAGCCGGGTCCCGATGCCGTTACCCGCTCACCTGCCAGGAGGCGGCGAACGACGTCGACCTTCCCTTCGAACAGGGCAGCCCGCTTGTCTTCGACGCCGAAGGCCGCGTTCTCGACCTGCCTGTATCCGAGCCCGAAGCCAGCGACCACCCCGCCGGGTGAGATCGCGTCCAGCGTCGCCAGGTTCTCGGCGACCTCGAGCGGATTGAGCAGGGTGAGGAGCAAGATCGCGGGGCCGACCCTCATCCCTTCGGCGACCGCGGCCAGGCGCGCGAGCAACGGGATCGGTTGCGCCATCTGGTACGGGTGGGAAAGGAAGTGCTGCCCGGCCACGACGGTCGAAAACCCGGCCTCCCGGGCAAGCCCGACCTGGGCGAGGTGGGCATCGATCCCCGCGGCAGCCGAGGCGTCCTGCGGATACTGCGCCGCGACGAAGAGCCCGATCTTCATGCCTCTGCCCGCAGTTCGAGGGCGTCTGCGATTTCGGTCCACTCCTGGCTCGGGACTCCCGCTACCCCCACAGGCTGCAGAGCCACGTGGTCTGCGCCGGCTTCGAGACGGCTGTGGGCCGCGAGCGCGATATGGGCGGCTTCGCCCTGTAGCACCAGCGCGTCGAGCAGACGATCGGAACCCCCTCCCTCCAGATCCTCATCGTCGAAGCCGAAGCGACGCAGGTTGGCGGCGTAGTTCTCGAGGGCGAGGTATTTGGCCGCGTAGGTCCGCGCCGAGTGGCGATCTGGGCCCGAGCCGAGCTGGAAGGCAAGCTCCGGAGCGAGCCAGGCGCCGTCGCCGATTTCCTGGCGAGCGGCCACCGTGTGCTCCACAGGGACGAAATAGGGAGCGGGGCCGAGCGATCGCTCGGTGGCCAGCCCGAGCATCTTCGGTCCCAGGGCCGCGACGCAGCGGCGGTCCGCCGGAATCGGCGCGTGGATGGCGTCAATGCCGTCGAGGAACTCGCGCATCGTAGTGAGTGGGCGCCGGTACTCCTCTGTCGCCTCGCGATGACCGATCCCGATGCCGACCAGGAGACGCCCTCCGAACTCGCCCGCGAGCTCGGCGTACTCCTTGGCGAGGCGGCTCGGCTCGTAGTCCCAGACGTTGACGATGCCGGTCGCGACCGCGATGCGGTCCGTGGCTTCCAGCAGCGGGCGCACGTCCCGCAGTCGCGGCGACCCCCCGAGCCAGAACGTGCCGTAACCGAGATTCTCGGCCAGAACCGCTGCCCGCGGCCCATTCTCACGGCCGATCAAGCGGAATGCCGTCCAAACCCCAAATCGGCCGAGCTTCATCGGGCCTCAGACTACAGCTATATGACCGTACTCTTGCCAGACAGTCTTTGAGAGTGGGTGGAGGCCGTCGGCGTGAAGCTTCTGCTGATCGACGATTTCGACTCTTTACGTTCCGGACTCTTTCAGCTCCGAGCGCACAACTCCGGGCGCACAGCTCCGGGCGCAACAACGAGATACCACTCGGCCCGCTCCGCCGCGGGAGAGCCTCCGAGCCAGAAAGTCCCGAAACCGAGTTCTCGGCAAGTGCCGCCTCAGCCGGGCCGTTGGTCGCCCCAGCACCGTGAATGCCCCTCCACAGACCTAAGTCTCCGGGGCCCCACGCCAATTATATGACTGTAAGCTTGTATGACGACCTGTGATACAGATCAGCGCCAACGCAGAACGAGTGGAGGAGAAGACGTGGCCAAGGTCCGTTGCGTGCACTACGACGAGCCGGTGGACGGCTACCCGACCGCCTACGCGCTCGACGACGTCCCGAAGATCGAGAGCTACGCCGACGGGCAGACCGTCCGGGGCGCCGATCTCGTCGGAGTTCTGCTCAGGGGCGCTCCCTGCGAGATCGACGCCGCGCGAGTCGCCTGCGAGCTCGCCGGTTCACGGCGGTTCGCGTTGATCGCCATCCTGGCCCGCCCCTTTCTCTACAGCTACGGGGCCCGAAACGCCGGGCTTGACCCCGAGGCGGTCGCCCTGGAAATCAAAATGGAGCAGCGCAGGAGGCTTAGGGAGCTACTCGAG
>Ga0105249_10003779_pt1 | contig 13076 bp, 8 predicted proteins | sample KBSS44metaG_FD_81522 | JGI IMG/M metagenome (GOLD analysis project Ga0105249, IMG submission 81522) | Switchgrass rhizosphere microbial communities from Kellogg Biological Station, Michigan, USA - KBS S4-4 metaG | ecosystem: Host-associated > Plants > Roots > Rhizosphere > Soil | place... | reverse complement strand
TACTGCGAACCGCGCAGGTTGAAGTTCACGATTTCAAGAAATTCCCCGGTACTCGCCGCGATCTCCGCGACGAAGTCCTTGACGTCGGCATCGTCCAGGTCGATCTGCGACGGCCGGATTGCGGCCAGCCGGTAGTTGGACCGGCCGAGGTGATCGCGCGGCACGATGTCGTGCATCTTGCTGCCGCGGTGGAACACGACCTCCAGCAGCGCCTCCAGCTCGTAGACGCCGGAGACACAGGCCAGCGCGGTGTACTCACCGACCGAGTGGCCACAGGCGATCGCGCCCTCGACGAACGCGCCCTGCTCACGCATCTCGGCCACCTGCGCGGCGGCCACAGTCGCCATCGCGACCTGAGTGAACTGCGTCAGGAACAGCACGCCGTCGGGGTGGTGGTAGTGCACACCGCTGGCGATCAGGCTGGTCGGGTTGTCCCGCACCACGTGCAGCACCGAGAAGCCCAACGTGTCGCGGGTGAACTTGTCTGCGGTGTCCCACACCTTGCGGGCAGCCTTGGACCGGGCGCGGACCTCCATGCCCATGCCCTTGTGCTGAATGCCCTGACCGGGGAACGCGTAGACGGTCTTCGGCGCCTCCAGTTGCGCGGTCGCCGACATCACCAGCTCGGAGCCGACGCGGGCGGCCACCTCGATGATCTCTGCGCCGCGGTCGATTCCGACGCGGTCGACGCGGAAGTCGATCTCGTCGCCGGGCAGCACCATGCCGAGGAAGCGCGACGTCCAGCCGACCACGCGGGCGGGCGGCGCGGGCTTGCCGTCAGTCGCGGCGACCACATGTTGCGCGGCCGCCGACAGCCACATGCCGTGCACGATCGGCGATTTCAGCCCGGCCAGCAGAGCGGCGGCACGGTCGGTGTGAATCGGGTTGTGGTCGCCGGAGACCACCGCGAACGCGCTCATGTCGGTGGGTGCCGTGACGGTGACGTCACGGCGGCGGCGGCGCGGCGTGTCGGTCGCGTTGTCGGTCATCGCACCGCCTGCGCGCGGCGGGTCGGCCAGCTCGGCTGCTCCGGTGCGGCCGCGGATCGCGAACCGCTCCTCGAGCGTGGCCAGCGCAGTGCCGTCCGCGGCGAGGATGGAAACCGAAACCGGGATGACCCGGCCGTACTCGGTGTCTGTCGCCGCGGAAACCGTTGCGGTGACGGTCAATTCGGCCTTGGCCTTCGGCATCGACGTCAGCAGGTGTGCCGCGTGGTCCAGATGCACCAGGCTGAGCAGGCCCTCGACGACGGGGAAGCCGTCATCGGTGACCGCCGAGCCGATCGCGGCGAACACCGCGGGCCAGCAGTGGCCGACCAGGGCGTCGGGCACCAGCGTCAGGCCCGGCGCCAGCGGCGCGCCGAACGTCGCGGTCACCCCGGTGTGGTCGGCCACCTCTTCGGGATCCCAGTCGACGGTGACCTTGGCGGTGCCGTCGTGCACCGGCGGAAGGGCGTCGGGCCCGTCGACCCCGGCCGCGATCGCCAGCACGGACCGCATCGCGGTCGAGGCGTCCTCCACCGTGACGACAGGCATGCCGCCGTCGACCGTGCAGGACGGCAGCGTGAAGCGGATGTTGATCCAGATGTCGGACAGCGGGACGGCGAGCGTCACCGTGTCACCGGTCAGCTCCAGCCGCGCACCGGTGGATGGGTGTGTGGCGCTTCGGTTTTCGTTGACCTGCCACTCGTCGGGCGCGCCGATGCGGTGCACGGGGTTGATCGCGGTGCGGCCGGCCCACAGCACGTCGGGCGAATCCAGCACCACCGCAAGAGGTCCGGTGACGTCGGCACGGGCCTGGCGACGCGAGACCACCGCGACCGGCTGCCCGTCGGTGGCCAGCGTGGCGTCGATGGCGGCCTGCTCGAAGCGGTCCAGCAGTTCGCCGACCGGCTCGTCGACGCGGGTGATGCCCGCCACCGACTGCGTGCCGGGAATGATGCAGACCTGATCGGCGGTGTAGCGGGCGTCATGTGCCTGCCACAGCGAGTCGCTGCGCCACCACCGGCGCACGTCCTTGTCGATGACCGGGACGAAGTTGACCGGCTTGCCAAGCAGCTTGCACAGCGTGATGAACCACGGCACGTCGGCCGGATGCAGCTTGAGGGTCTCGGCCTCCGGGTAGCGCGACACCAACAACGCGATCGCCTGCTCCGGATTATCCAGCAGCGCAACGTCATTGAAGAGTGTCTCGATCGGACCCGAGTCCTGTGGGTGCAGCCGGGCCTCGGCGCGCTCGAGCATCTGCTCGAACCGGTCACGCCAGGTGTCGGCAAGCCAGGGGGTGCCGGGAAGCTTGGTGTCCGCGGTGCTGTCGTCGTCACCGATCGCCAACTCGACGTAACGACGCAGCCACTGCGCGTATGTCATGTCACCGACGTCGCCGAAGTACGGCTTGCAGGTGCTGGCCATCGCGGCGATGATCTCGTCACGGCGCGCCGCGACGGCTTCTGCGTCGCCTGCGACCTCGTCGAGCAAGCGGCCGCAGCGAGAGGCGGCGTTGTCGATCTCGTGGATGTCGGCGCCGAGCTGGCTTCGTGACGACGCCATACCGCCTTGGGCTTTTCCGGCGCTGATCCAATGGTCGGTGCCGGTGGTCTCGACCAGCATCTGCTTGACCGCGGGCGAGGTGGTGGACTCCAGGGTCGCCATGGCCGCGGTGCCGACAAGGATGCCGTCGAGGGGCATCGCGGGGAAACCGTACTCCTCGGCCCAGCTGCCCGACAGGTACTCGGCCGCTCGCTCCGGGGTGCCGATGCCGCCGCCGACGCAGACGGTGATGTTAGACAGCTTGCGTAGCTCGGCATACGTGGCGAGCAACAGGTCGTCGAGGTCTTCCCACGAGTGGTGGCCGCCGGCGCGGCCGCCCTCGATGTGCACGATCACGTCCTTGCCTGGCACCTCGGCGGCGATATTGATGACCGACTTGATCTGGTCGATGGTGCCGGGCTTGAAGACCACGTGGCTGATGCCGACAGTGTTGAGCTCGTCGATCAGCTCGACGGCTTCCTCGAGGTCCGGGATGCCCGCGGAGACGACGACACCGTCGATCGGCGCGCCCGACTGGCGGGCCCGCTGCACCAGCCGCTTTCCGCCGACCTGCAGCTTCCACAGGTATGGGTCGAGGAACAGCGAGTTGAACTGCACGGCGCGGCCCGGCTCGAGGAGGCCTGTCAGTTCGGCGATGCGGTCGGAGAAGATCTCCTCGGTGACCTGGCCGCCACCGGCCAGCTCGGCCCAGTGGCCCGCGTTGGCAGCCGCGGCGACGATCTTTGCGTCGACCGTCGTCGGCGTCATGCCGGCCAGCAGGATTGGCGAGCGGCCGGTCAGCCGAGTGAACTTGGTCGACAGCTTGACCGAACCGTCGGGCAGCTTGATGGTGGTCGGCTTGTAGCTCGACCACGCAGGCGGAACCTCGGGCTCCCCGCCGACGGTGAACAGGTTGCGCTGGCCGACACGGGTGGCCGCGGGGACCAGGCCGATACCGAGGCCGCGGACAACCGGCGCCGTCACGCGGGTGGCGGTGTCGCTGGGGCCGAGGTCGACGATCCACTTCGCGCCCGAGTCGTGCAGCCGCTCCACCTCGCCAACCCAGTCGACGGGGTCGACGAACACGGCCTTGGCGAAGTGGCGCGTCAGCTCGCGGTCGAGGTCCGTGCGCGCTGCCCACTCGTCAACCAGGTCGACGGCGGGGGCCAGGCGCGGTGTGTGGAAGCCGACCTCGACCTGGATGCCGTGGAACACCGGAGAAAAGACTGCGCCGCCGCGAAGCTTGTTCTTGCGTTCGGCCTCTTCTTTCTCCGTGATCTTGCTGCAGTACAGCTCGAAACGGCCGAGCTGCTCCGGCGTGCCGGTGATGACGACCGAGCGCCTGCCATTGCGGATCGACAGCGCCGGCGGCAGCACGGTGCGAACGTCCTTGGAGAACTCCTCGAGCAGTTCGGCGATGCGATCGGGATCGGCGTTGGTGACCGACACCATCGGCGACTTGTCGCCACGGCCGACCATGCCGCGACGGCGCGACATCAGCGACCCGGCGGCGCCCATCAATTGCAGGATCGCCAGAATCTCGGCGTCGCGGGTGCCTTGCGCCTTCAGCGCCTCGACGGCCACGATGCCCTGCGAATGCCCAGCCATCGCCACCGGCGGCGCGCCGTACAGATCGAGACCTTGGCGGATGACGGCGCGGGTCGCGGCCATCTGCGCGAGCAGGATGCCGGGACCCGAGATGGCGATGCTCATCAGTTGCTTGGCGGTCGGCAGCTTCTCTTCGGCGGCTAAGGCGCGCACCCATTGCAGCGGCTCGAAGCCGATCGGGCGCACCACGACGAGTTCGCGGGCCACCGGCTCGAGGAGCAGGGCGGCCTCGCCGACGATCTCGCTCAGCTCGGATTCGATGCCTGCGGAGCTGACCAGCTCCTCCAGGTTCTCCAGCCAGGAGCTGCCCTGGCCGCCGAAGGCGACGGCATACGGCTCTCCAGCGTTCAGACGATCGACGAGGGCATGTGCAGAGGCCGCTCCGGTGTTCTGGCTGACACCGCTTTCGCGGCCTGTGGTGACCCTGCTCTGTTCGTTGATCGTCACGTCTTCTTATCTCCCTCGGTACTGTCTCGCGCGTATCGCTCGTCGTCTGTGCTGTCGTCTCTGGGGCCCTAGCTGGCCTACGCGCCCGTGCGGAGGCCATGCGATTCGGCGTCGAATCCCGGCTGGTTCAGGCGCGTCCGGCACGCGGGCCGTCCGACAGTCTGTCTAGACGGGCCCCCCGGCGGTCCAGCCTCTCCAGCCGTACTAAGAGTGGCATAAGAGACCGCACCATTTTCGCGCTCCAAATGGTTACTGGCGAGTTCTACGCATGGGTAACCTCATGTTCGATAACACCCGCCGGTGCGAGGCCCCAACCTATGCGGGACAAACGTCCTGCTGGCAGGTGGTTACGGTCGAGTAGGCATAACAGTGCAGATCAAGGCAGTATTGTTATGCAATCGTTATGTAAAAATTTCGCCTCGACTCGGTGGGCGTATTGAGACGCGCAGAGTCGACAACTCGGCGGAATTTGTCTCCTCCACAGCACTGGCTACCAGAACAAGTTTGCTGGTTCTACTTACTGATCGGTAAGGTTTAGTCCCACTGCCCGAACCGCGCCTTGAGAATGTGGTTGAGGTCGACCCCGATGCCGCCCACATTCCGCTTGTCGATCTCGACCTGGTGCAGGTGTGCCGCGGGATGCACGAAGCCCGGTGGTGAACCCCAGTTGTGCTGCCAGAAGTAGGAACCCAGCCCATCGTGCAGCGCCCAGTCGATGGTTTTGGCGTTGGCATACACCCCTACGCGCTGATGGCCGAGCACCGCCTCCCACCCCCGCAGATACGGCGCGACCTGGCTCTTGTACTGGTCGTAGCTGGGATCGTCGTCAATCGACGCATAGATGGGAGCGCCATATGAGCCCCCGGCCGCGACATGCAACTGCCAGCCGCGCTTGGCGTGCGCGACACCTGCGGTCTGTCCGCCCAGCCAGTCAGCGGTGTCCTGCTTGCCGTACTGATAGCAGGACACGATCTTCAGGCCGTTCTCATACAGGTCGCGAGCCTCGGGCAGCTGGATCGGCTTGCCCAGCATCCAGGCGCCCCCCGGCCGCCGGTCGGAGACGTAGCGAATGGCGCCCAGCGCGCCGGACGCCCGCAGATCAGGAGCTTTGATGACGCCTGCTGCGTAGTCCAGCAGGATGCCCAGCGGCGCGGCAGCGGCCTGTGGAGGCGCCAGCGCCGACGACGCCGCCTGCAGGCCGGCGCCCAGGCCGAGCACTGCGGGCGCGGCGGCGGCGTATTTGAGCACGTCGCGCCGGGAAACTGCCACGTGCCACAGAATATGACAGGAGTATCAATTTTCACGCCAACGTCACCGGTCACATCTGCATCAAGATTCCCGAACAACGGCGGCCGGTGCGAAACCAGTGGCCTATCGGCGTCAAGATCACGAAATCCGCTGACAAGCTGCGCTCAGACCGTGCAATTCCTACGATGAGCCATGCCCTCGGGGACGGTCAGCTCGCAGCCGGATGCGAATGTAGCTGCCGCCGTTGACGATCCGCAGATCGAGCTGATCGGCGTTCGCAAGGTGTTCGGCGACGTGACCGCGGTCGAAGGTGCGGACCTGACCGTCGCCGACGGCGAATTGTTCGCCATCCTCGGGCCTTCGGGGTCGGGCAAGACGACGGTGTTGCGGATGATCGCCGGCTTCGAGCAGCCGACCGCGGGCGTGATCAAGCTCGGTGGCGTCGACGTGACCGCGTTGCCCGCCCGCCATCGCGACGTCAACACGGTGTTTCAGGAGTACGCGCTGTTCCCGCACATGACGGTCGCGCAGAACGTCGAATACGGGCTGAAGGTCAAGGGCGTCCCGAAAGCGGAGCGCAGGCGCCGGACGGCCGACGCGCTGGACATGGTGCGCTTGACCGACCAGGCACCGCGCCGACCCGCGCAGCTCTCAGGTGGCCAGCGTCAACGCGTGGCGCTGGCCCGGGCGTTGGTCGGACGGCCCCGGGTGTTGCTTCTCGACGAGCCCCTCGGCGCGCTGGATCTCAAGCTGCGCGAGCAGATGCAGATCGAACTGAAGGCGATCCAGCGCGAGGTCGGCATCACGTTCGTGATCGTCACCCACGACCAGGACGAGGCGCTGACACTGTGCGACCGACTGGCCGTCTTCAACGACGGGCGTATCGAGCAGGTGGGCAACGCGCGCGACGTCTACGAGAATCCGGTCAACCGCTTCGTCGCTGATTTCGTCGGCACCTCCAACGTTCTCGACGGCGCCGCCGCCGAGGCGCTGATGGGCCGGCCGGGGATGTTCGTCATCAGGCCCGAACGCATCGGCGTGTTCCGGCCGGGAACCGATCCGGTGCCAGGTGTGCGCACGGTCGAGGCCATCATCTCGGAAGTCATCTACGCCGGCCCCACGACGCGCATCGCCGCGATCGCCGAACCGGACATCACGCTGACCGCAACGATTCTCACGGCCAGCACATGGCTGCCACCCGACCTGCACCACGGAACACCGATCACGCTTGCCTGGCCCGAAAAAGCCGTCCATCAATTGAAATTCGAGGAGTAGCCATGAGATCTACACCCGTGCGAATCGGTTTTGCCTTGATCGCCAGTGCTGTCCTTGTCCTGTCGTTCACCGCATGCTCCAAGTCGGAACAATCCGGAGGAGGCAACGGGCAGTCGCCGCCGAAGCTCGAACCGCTGTCGGCCGTGGGCAACGGCGAAGGACAGCTGAACCTCATCGCGTGGGCCGGCTACGCCGAAAACGGCTCCAATGACAAGAGTGTCGATTGGGTGACGCCCTTCGAGCAGCAGACCGGCTGCAAGGTCAACGTGAAGATCGGCAACACCTCCGACGAGATGGTGCAGTTGATGCGCAGCGGCCAGTACGACGGGCTGTCGGCGTCGGGTGACGCCACGCTGCGGCTGATCTACGCCGGTGACGTGGCGCCGGTCAACACCGATCTGGTGCCCAACTACGCGACGATCTCGTCGTTCCTCAAAGACAAGTCGTGGAATTCGGTGAACGGCCAGATGTACGGCGTTCCGCACGGCTGGGGCGCCAACCTGCTGATGTACAACATCGACGTGGTGCGCGACGCGCCGAACTCGTGGGGTGCGGTGTTCGACGACGCTGGCAAGTACAAGGGCAAGGTGACGGCCTATGACTCCCCGATCTACATTGCCGACGCCGCGCTGTACCTGTCCAAGACCAAGCCCGATCTCGGCATCAAGGACCCCTACTCGCTGACACCCGAACAACTCGACGCCGCAGTCGATTTGCTCAAGAAGCAGCGCGAGAACGTCAGCGAGTACTGGTCGGACTACACCAAGGAGGTGCAGGCGTTCGAGTCGGGAACATCGGTGATCGGTACCACCTGGCAGGTGATCGCCAACACGATCGGCACCGACAACAAGGTTCAGGTCAACACGGTGCTGCCGAAGGAGGGCGCCACCGGGTGGTCGGACACCTGGATGGTCTCCTCGAAGGCCGCGCATCCGAATTGCATGTACAAGTGGATGAACTGGATCTCCTCGCCCGAGGTCAACGCTCAGGTGGCCGAGTACTTCGGGGAGGCGCCTGCGCAGACCAAGGCGTGTGAACACACCTCGCAGAAGGACTTCTGCGACATCTACCACGCGACCGACGAGAAGTTCGCCTCCGAGATCCACTACTGGACGACGCCGCAGAAGCAATGCGTCGACGGTAGCGGTGACAACTGCACGGCCTACAACGAGTGGGTCGACAAGTGGCAGCAGATCAAGGGCTGACGCAGCGCGCCGCGCAGCGACCGATCGGGTCGGCGTCTCTTGGGCGCCGGATCAGTCTGGCGCTGCTGCTCGTGCCGCCGATGGCTTGGCTGGTTGTCGCCTACCTGGGTTCCCTTGCGGTGCTGCTCGTTTCGGCGTTCTGGACCACCAACACGTTCACCGGTGCGGTGGTCCACACCTTCACCTCCGACAATGTCGTGCGGGTAGTCACCGAGGAGGTGTTCCGCACGGCCACCGTCCGTACCGTGCTGATCGCCCTGACCGTCACGATCATCTGCGCGGTTCTCGCTGTGCCGTTGGCGTTGTACATGGCCAAGATGGCCTCCCCGAGGGTGCGACTGGCGTTGGTGGTGGCGGTGACCACTCCGCTGTGGGCGAGCTATCTGGTCAAGGCGTACGCCTGGCGGATGTTGTTCTCCCCGGAGGGGCCGATGGCGTGGTCGACGGGGTACAGCCCGGGCTACGGGCTGGCGGCGACGGTCGTCACATTGACGTATTTGTGGTTGCCCTACATGGTGATTCCGGTGTTCGCCGCGTTCGAACGCGTACCGGACTCGCTCATCGACGCCAGCTCGGACCTGGGCGCCTCGGACTCCGCAACGCTGCGCATGGTGGTCGCCCCGATGGTGTTCCCCGGTGTTGCGGCCGGTTCGATCTTCACCTTCTCGCTGTCGATGGGCGACTACATCGCAGTGACGATCGTCGGCGGTAAGACCCAGATGCTTGGCAACATCATCTATGGCCAACTCGTCACCGCCAACAATCAGCCCCTGGCGGCCGCACTGTCGATCATCCCGCTTGTCGCGATCGTGGGCTACCTGTTGGCGATGCGCCGCACCGGCGCACTGGAGAACGTCTGATGCTGTCGACGGGTGCGCGCCGGGTGCTGCGCTCATGGGCGGTGCTCGTGCTGATATTCCTTTACGCGCCACTGCTTTTGGTGGTTATCAACGCTTTCAACTCGTCGCGGACGTTCGCTTTCCCGCCCAGCGGCTTCACCTTGCGGTGGTGGGCCTACGCGGCCAACAGCCAGGGCATGTGGAAGTCGCTGGCCAACTCGGTGGTCGTCGGCCTGGGCGCAACGGCGATCGCCCTCGTACTCGGCACGATGGCCGCATTCGCGGTGCAGCGATTCGCATTCTTCGGCAGGAATGTGGTGAGTTTCCTTGTGGTGCTGCCGATTACGCTGCCCGGCATCGTTACCGGTATCGCGCTCAACGCGACATTCACCTCGGCGCTGGGCGTGACACTCGGCCTCGCCACGGTGATCATCGGCCATGCCACGTTCTGCATCGTGATCGTGTTCAACAACACTCAGGCCCGGCTGCGACGGCTGGGCACCAATCTCGACGACGCGTCGGCCGACCTCGGCGCGTCGCCGTGGCAGACGTTTCGATACGTGACTTTTCCGATGATGCGCGGCGCGCTGGTGGCCGGCGCCATCCTTGCGTTTGCACTGTCCTTCGACGAGATCGTCGTCACCACCTTCACCGCAGGCCCCACCGTTCAGACGCTGCCGATCTGGATCTTCGGAAACCTGTTCCGCCCCAATCAGGCTCCGGTCATCAATGTCGTCGCCGCGGCACTCACGATCGTCGCAATAGTGCCGGTGTGGCTCGCGCAGCGTTTCGGCGGTGATCCGGCCGCCACCCGGGTGTAGCGGTTACTTCGGCTTCGGACCCCAGTCCCCGTTGAACAGAATGTCTGCGGTGAACGCCGAAACGGCGGTGGCCATCTGTCGCCGGATGGCGTCATCAAGGTGGTTGGCGATCACCCGGTTACCCAGATCGCGGTAATCCAGCACGATCCGGCTCAGCTCCGCCATCTCCTCGGGCTTGGGTACATGGCTGGGCCCAAACCGCGCCGTGTACAACTCCTCGATCACGGCCACGAAGTCGACGGCCAACGTGTCGATGGCACTCCTTGTTGACTCGAATACCCGCAGGATCGCGCGCGCGTACTGCATCGGATCCGGGCTGCGCGCGACGATGGCCGCAAGCGTCGCATCCTTCAGCGCTACCTCGCCGTCGACGATTTCGGCGATGCCGTACTCGATCAGCTTGCGCGCCTCGTCGCCGCGGGGATCGATGCGGACGGCAGAGGTGTAGGCCGGTGCAACCGGCTCCTCAGCGGCCTCGTCGGTCCGCGGACCCAGGATGGCCTGCTGGATGCCCAGGATGTCGGCCAGATCGGCGCCCTGGCGCATGCTGGTGAAGAACTCCGCGATGTGGGCGGAGTTGAAACCGCGGCGCAGCAGTTGATTGATGGTCTTCAGCTGAGACAGGTGATAGTCGTCGTAGTACGCCGATCGACCGACGCGCCGCGGCGGGTCCAGCAGGCCGCGCTCTCGGTAGGCGCGGATATTCCGCGCAGTGACCCCCGAGATCCGCGCCAGATCGTCGAGTCGGTACTCAGCCAACGCCACGCACCCCGAGCCGGTCTGGGGCGCGTTTCGGCTTTGCACCGCGACAACGCATGCGACCACTGTAGCCGCCGAATCTTGTTGGCGAGCGAAGTCGCGACCCGCTGCGCGATGTTTGCTAGATATTCGAGGTACATGGGCTTAACTGCGACGATGGTGAGACCCCAGGTGTGACACTGACAAGCCCGTGCAGATTCAGCCAACTCGTTTCCCATCGCGATCGGCCAGCGGCGGTGAGTGAATTCACGCTCGATGAATTGGCGTTGGCCCGACCCGCTGGAACATGATGGAGCCGCATCGCGTTGTAAAACGCCGAGGCAAGTTCCCCTGTTGAGAAAGGTTCGGTGTGCGTCCCTGGATCGTGTGGGCCACCGGACTGCTCGCTTATATCGTCGCCGTCCTCGACCGGACCACTCTCGGCGTTTCAGGGCTGGAGGCCGCCCACCGCTTCACCGCCGGCCCGAGCGTGCTGTCGACGTTCGTAGTCCTTCAGGTCGTTGTGTACGCGGCCGCGCAGGTGCCTGCTGGGCTGCTGCTCGACCGATTCGGCTCCAAGGCGCTCATCCTGTCCGGCGCGGCTCTGATGGCGATGGGCCAGCTCGTGCTTGCGTTCACAGAATCGCTGCCCCTGGCCGTCGCGGCACGAGCGGTGCTCGGTCTCGGCGACGCGGTGACGTTCATCTCGGTGCTGCGGCTGGTGCCGCACTGGTTCTCGGCCAAACAGGTTCCCCTGGTGACGCAGCTGACGGGCATCTGCGGCCAACTGGGCCAAGTGCTTTCGGCCGTTCCGTTTTTCGCGCTGCTGGCCGACGCTGGTTGGACCACTGCCTACGTATCGGTTGCAGCGATAGGCGTGCTGTCGATGGTGCTGACGCTCACCCTGGTCAAGAACACCCCCAACGGGCCCACCACGCCGGTGCACAGCGCGTCCGTGCGCGAAACACTGACGAGCGTCAAGACCGTCTGGTTGCGGCCGGGCACGCGGCTTGGCTTTTTCACCCACATGGGCACCCAGTTCTCGGTCACTGCGTTCGCATTGATGTGGGGCGTCCCATATCTGACTGAAGGCCAAGGACTTTCGACGAGCGCCGCGGGCGCGTTGCTGACGATCTCGGTCCTCGCCGCCATCTCGGCGGGCGTCGTCATCGGAATATTCACCGGACGACTGCCGCATCGACGGTCACGGATGGTGCTCGGCATCATCGGTGCCAACGCGGTGGCGTGGACGGTGGTGCTTGCACTGCCGGACCGCGCGCCCATGTGGTTGCTCGTTGCGCTGATCGTCGTGATCTCCGTCGGCGGCCCTGGCTCAATGGTGGGCTTCGACTTCGCACGCACATTCAATCCGAGCGCCACGCTGGGCACCGCTCAGGGCATGGTCAACATGGGCGGTTTTGTCGCGTCGCTGTTGGTGATGCAGGCGATGGGCGTAATCCTCGACGCCGCAGGCGATTTCTCATTCGCGTCGTTCCGGCTGGCCTGGACCGTGCAATACGCGGTCTGGGGCCTCGCGGTGGTCGGCATCCTGATCACCCGCCGCAAGGCGCGCAGGCTGATGCGCACCGAGGGAGAAGCGCTGCTGCTCGAGAGTTTGGACGCGGCGCCTGCTGCGCGGTAACTACTAGCGATTGCGCGCCGTTGAGCGCCTGTTGGCCTTCTTGATCGCCGACACCAGTTCGCCCTTGCTCATCTTCGAGCGGCCCGAGATATCCAGCCTGCGTGCGACGTCAACCAAGTGCTTCTTCGATGCGTTGGCGTCCACCCCCTCAGCGGACTTGCCGCTCGGGTTGGGGCCGCCGCTACGCGCCCGGGAATCGGACGGACCCTTTTTCGCCTTGGCTTCCCAATGGTCGCCGACCTTTTCAAAGCTGTGCTTCAACGCGTCGTAGGCGGTCCGATGCGCGCGCTCCCCTTCGCCGTACTGATCGGCCGCGGCGTCGTGCACCTTGGCGAAGGTGCGTTGGGCCTTCGGCGGCGACTTCTGCAGCGTGCTCGGCAGCTCACTCTGACGGGCCGAGCCACTCTTCGTTGTCTTCGGCATCGTGGTGCTCTCCTCGGAAACTGAAGAAATTGGCACCGCCGAGGTGGCATCGGCTGCACGCGTGCCGCTTGCTTGACGCCCCGCGCACCCGGTGCGCAACCTCGTACGGCTCCACAGATGGCGTAACCGGAAGGCGGTAGAGCTAAACGCCTGGCACGCTCCTCGCGATCGCCTGCGCGGCGTGCCGGTGGCCCAGCGTTTCGTAGCCCACCACGCTCACCATCGGAGCCAGAGTGACGACCAGCAGGCAATTCGCCATCGATATGCCCGCGGCGGCCAGCCACACCGCCAACCCGAGGACG
>Ga0105249_10003778_pt1 | contig 13076 bp, 10 predicted proteins | sample KBSS44metaG_FD_81522 | JGI IMG/M metagenome (GOLD analysis project Ga0105249, IMG submission 81522) | Switchgrass rhizosphere microbial communities from Kellogg Biological Station, Michigan, USA - KBS S4-4 metaG | ecosystem: Host-associated > Plants > Roots > Rhizosphere > Soil | place... | reverse complement strand
GTCTACCAGCGCCGCGAGCCGGATCGCCCGACCCAGCTCGTCAAGGCCCTGGCCGACCGCCTGCTGGCGGCCCTCGCCCTCGGCCTGCTGCTGCCCTTCATGCTCTTCATCGGCCTCCTCGTGAAGCTGACCTCGCGCGGGCCGATGCTCTTCGTCCAGCTCCGCGGGGGGGTCAACGGGCGCGCGTTCCCGATGCTCAAGTTCCGGACGATGCGCCAGGGCGCGGAGGCGGAGCGCGCCGTGCTCCTGGCCGCGAACGAGATGGACGGCCCCGTCTTCAAGATCCGGGACGATCCGCGCGTGACCCCGGTGGGACGCTGGCTGCGGCGCACGAGCCTCGACGAGCTGCCCCAACTCGTCAACGTGCTCCTCGGGCACATGAGCCTCGTAGGCCCGAGGCCCCTTCCGCTGGTGGAGACACGTGCGCTCGTCGGGAGCCAGCGCCGCCGTTTGAGCGTGCGGCCCGGGATCACGGGCCTGTGGCAGGTGAGCGGGCGCAACACCGTGGGCTTCGACCAGTGGATGGCCCTGGACCTCGAGTACGTCGACCGCTGGAGCATGGGGCTGGACCTGGCCATACTCCTGCGCACCGTGCCCGCACTGCTCACCGGGCGGGGTGCGCGCTGAGCGCGCGCGATGTCCCACTTCCGGCGGGGGTGGATCCGGAGGGAGTGCTCGCCCCGTCGCGGGGAGGTTCCCGACGTCACGACTACGTCTGGGCGGTCGTGGACCAGGTTGCCATCTCCGGCGGGCGCTTCCTGGTGGGATGGACCCTGGCCCGGCTCGCCACCCGCGAGGAGTACGGCGCCTTCGTCCTCGCGTATGCGGTGCTCCTCACGGTGGAGATCGTGCAGGCGGGCCTGGTCACCTGGCCCATGGCCGTCCTCGGACCCGGGCAGGGCGCCGGATTCCCGGCCTACGTCTCGGGCGCGCTGCGTCTTCAGCTCGGCCTGGGGGCGGTGCTCAGCCTGCTCGTGCTCGCGTCGGCGGGCGTGGCCGCCATCGCCACGCCGGCGAGCTTGGTGCCGAAGGCCATCGCGGCGGCTGCGCTGGCGACGTTCGGCGTGCAGCTCCAGGAGTTCGTTCGACGGGTGCTCCTCACCCAAAGCCGTCCCCTGGCCGCGCTCGGCATCGACGGCGTCGGGACCACGATCCAGGTGATCGGGCTGGCTCTGCTCGCCTGGCGCGCGGGGTCCGCCCTCGGCAGCACGGCCGCGTTCCTCCTCCTGGCGGGTTCGTCGCTCGCGGCAGCCCTGCTGGGCGTGCTCCAATTTCGAGGCCTGCTGCGCGACCGGAGCGGACCGGTGACCGCGCTGCTGCGCGAGAACTGGCAGTTCGGGCGCTGGATCTGCGGGAGCCGCCTGGGAGAAGGCCTGCTGAGCCACGCCAGCACGTTCGTGATCGCGGGATTCGTCGGAGCGTGTGGAGCGGCGGAGCTGGAGGCGCCCAGGCTCCTCGTAGCCCCCCTGCAGATCGTCGCCTTCGGGCTGGTCAACCTCCTCCTTCCGCGGGGCGCCACGATCCTGGAGCAGGGGTCGCCGGCCGTGTTGCGCGCGTACGTCCGCCGGGCGGCCGGCCGGGTGGGGGTGGCCTTCGGCGCCTACGGGGCGCTGCTCGTCGCCTTCCCGGCACTGAGCCTCCGGCTCGCGTTCGCCGGCCGTTACGACGACGCCGTGGTCCTTGCCCTCTGGGCGGCGGCCCATGTACTGCTCGGAGTCCGCGTGATACTCAGTACGTCCTTGTACGTGATGCGCCGTTCCGATCTCATGATGATCGCCACGCTCGCCGCTGGTCTGGTCGGCCTGGCCGCGGCCGTACCCCTGTCCGCGCGCTTCGGGCCGGCGGGGCCGGCGGCGGCCCGCGCGGCGGCGGAGCTCGGGCTCATCGCGGGCGTCACCTTGCTGTCGCAGCGGGCGGAGCGGGAGGCGCGAGCATGATCGAGTGGGCTCGGCACTGGGCAGGCCGTCTCGGCCGGCGCCTCGGCTACGAGGTGGTTCCGGTCGGGCCCGCCGCCGACATGGAGCCGGCGTTCCGCCTGATCTACGAGGCCTCGCGGCCCTTCACGATGGGAACGACGGAACGGCTGTACGCCTTGTTCAAGGCCGTGGAGCATGTGGAAGCGCTGGGCGTGAAAGGGGCGATCGTGGAATGCGGGGTGTGGCGCGGGGGAAGCGCCATGTGCTGCGCCCTCGCCCTGCGGGCGCTCGGGTCGACGCAGCGAGACCTGTACCTCTACGATACGTTCACGGGCATGGCCGAACCCGGTCCCCGTGATACCGATTTCCGCGGCCGATCGGCCCTCGACATCTGGAGGCGGGCGACGCATGGCGAAGTGACGGATTGGTGTCTGGCCACCGAGGCCGAGGCGCGCACGAACGTCCTGTCGACCGGATACCCGGCGGACCGGATCACCCTCGTCCCGGGGCGCGTGGAAGATACGATTCCGGCCGTGGCTCCAAAGGAGATCGCGGTGCTGCGGCTGGATACCGACTGGTACGATTCCACCCATCACGAGCTCGTCCACCTGTTCCCCCGCCTGTCCGTGGGAGGCGTCCTCATCGTCGACGACTACGGCTACTGGCGTGGGGCGCGCGAGGCCACTGACGAGTACCTGCGCGAGTCTGGAGCGCGCCTGCTCCTTTGCCGCATCGACCATGCCGCACGCCAGGGGGTGAAGCCGTGAACAGGACGTCGGAAGACCGCGAATTCCGCCCGTGGCCGCTGCAATGGCGGCCGGAGCACGTAAGCCGGTACTGGGACTGGTGGTCGCGCAATCCGGCCCTGGAGCACCTCTACTTCTCGAGGCAGTTCGGAGACGCCCTGCTGGACGAGATGGCTCGCACGGTTCCCCTGCGGGGGACGCTGCTCGACCTCGGCTGCGGGCCCGGGCACCTGGTCGAGAAGGCACTCGGCCGCGGGGTCGAGGCATTGGCCGTCGACCAGTCCGCGGAGTCCGTGAGCGCCCTCAACGAGCGCCTCGGCTCCCATCCGCGCTTTCGCGGAGCCAAGGTCAACCAGGGCTTTCCCGTCCCCGTCCCCGATGGCGCCGCCGACATCGTGACCGTCATCGAGACCGTCGAGCATCTCGACGACGCAACCCTCGGCGCCCTGCTCGACGAGACGCGCCGCCTCGTCCGGAAGGGCGGCTACCTCGTCGTCACCACCCCTCATGCCGAGAACCTGCCCGAGCTCCAGGTCATGTGCCCGGACTGCGGGTGCGTGTTCCACCAGTTCCAGCACGTGCGCTCTTTCACGCCCGCAGCCCTGCGTGACGCAATCGAAGCGCGTGGATTCAAGACGGTCCGTTGCGGGCCGCTGCTCTTCTCTTTCCTTCCCAGGTGGATGCGGCCGATGCACCGGTGGGTGTACCCACGAGTCAAGGGCAAGCTGCCCCACCTCATGTACGTCGGGCAGCGGGCCTGAGGGTCAGCGGGATCGAGGGGCTGAAACGCAGGCTGCGCACCTCGGTGTGGCATCCGCGCTGGATCGCCGTCGCCTACATCGATCCCATCCTGGAAGGCATCCGGCCGCTCATCCACGGAACGGTGCTCGACGTGGGATGCGGAGCCAGGCCCCATGAGTCGCGGCTGGCCCGCGACGCGACGCGGTACGTGGGCATCGACCGGCCGGGGCCGGGTCCGGCCCGACCGGACGTCGTGGGCGACGCGATGGCCCTGCCGGTGCGGAGCCGCGCGGCGGACGCCGTGCTCGCGACCGAGCTGCTCGAGCACCTGCCGCGTCCCGCGGACTTCCTGGCCGAAGCCGCGCGCGTCTTGCGGCCGGGGGGGACCCTCGTCCTCTCGACGCCGTTCCTGGAGCCGCTTCACGAAGAGCCCCGCGACTTCTTCCGGTTCACCACCCACGGCCTCCGCGTGCTCCTCGTGGAGAGCGGGTTCGAGGTGCGCTCCATCCAGCGCAAGGGAGGGTGGTGGTCCGTCGTCGTGGGCTCCTTCGTGAACCAGGCCCTTTACGACCTGGCCAATCCGGAGCGCGGGGACGGACGCCGGCGGGACAACCCCGTGCTGATCGCCCTCGTGCTGCCGCTGTGTGCCCTGGCCCAGGTCGTGGGCTACTCCCTCGACCGCCTGTGGCCGGGACGTCGATACACTCTCGGATACGTGACCGTCGCCACTCTCGCGCACTCCGTTCCGGCGGTGGGAGGGACCCAGGTGGGGGATTCGCTGCCTCGAGTGCCTTCGCCCGGACCGGCCTGAAGCCGTCATGTGCGGAATCGCGGCGGTGATCGGAGCGGGCGAGGCCAGGACGAGCGTGGCCGCCATGGTCGAGGCGCTTCGCCACCGCGGCCCCGACGACAACGGTTGCGTGGCGCTCCCGGGGACGAAGGTGGTCCTGGGATGCGCGCGCCTCGCCATCATCGACCTCTCGCCCGCGGGACACATGCCGATGGAGGACGCCACCACCGGCAACGTGATCGCCTACAACGGCGAGGTCTACAACTTCCGGGAGCTGCGCCGCGACCTGGAGCGGGACGGCGAGTCCTTCCGCTCCGGCACCGACACCGAGGTGCTGTTGCGGGCCTACGCGCGTTGGGGCGCGGCCTTCGTCGGGCGCCTGCGGGGCATGTTCGCGTTCGCCCTGTGGGATGCCGGAAGGCGCGAGGTCCTGCTCGCGCGCGACCGGCTGGGTGAGAAGCCCCTCTACTACTGGCCGGGACCGCCTTTCGTGGTGGCCTCCGAGATCCGGGGCCTGCTGGCCAGTGGCCTGGTCGAGCGCCGCCTCGACCCGATCGCTCTCGATTCGTACCTCGTGAACGGGTTCGTGGTCTCGCCCCACACCATGCTGCGGGGCGTGCGCAGCCTCCTGCCCGGTCACGTCCTCACCATCGGCGAGGATGGCCGTGTGGTGGGAGAGCGCCGGTACTGGCAGCTCCCCGCCCCTCCCCCCGACGACTCGCCAACGAACGTCACCGGCCTCCGATCGGAGCTCGCGCGCTCCGTCCGCGAGCGCTTGATCAGCGACGTCCCCCTGGGCGCCTTCCTCTCCGGCGGCTTGGACTCGACGACCGTGGTGGGGATGATGGCGGCCTCCGGGGCGGAGGTCCGGACGTTCTCGATCACGTTCGACGATCCCGCCTACGACGAGTCGGAGCACTCGCGCCGGGCGGCGGCGCGCTTCGGCACCCGCCACCAGGAGGTCCGCCTCACGCGCGCCAGGTTCGAAGCCCACGTGCAGGACGGAATGGCCGCCCTCGACCAGCCATCCTTCGACGGCCTCAACACCTACTTCGTCTCGCGCGCCGCGCGGGAGAGCGGGCTCACCGTCGCTCTCTCGGGCACCGGCGCGGACGAGCTCTTCGGCGGCTATCCCTTCTTCGCGCAGGTTGGGCGTCTGGCGGCGGCGGGCCGGCTCGCGGCCGGAGGGAAAAGGCTGATTGGAAGTGCCGCCGCCTGGCTCGCGCGCCGCGCACGCCGCGTGTCCGGCGCGGGAAAGGTGCTCGATCTGTTCCATGCGGCCGTCCCGTCGGGGATGGAGACGGTGGCGGCGTACCAGGTGTCCCAGACCCTGTTCCCGCTATGGAGCCGCGAGAGGCTGATGGGGGAGGACGCCCGCGGCGCGTCGGCGGCGAACTGGCTGGGGCTGCCCGAAGCGTTCGTGGCCTCGCTCCGGGAGGAGGTGGCGGGTTGCGCCACCGTGGACGCGACTTCGCGGGCCGCCCTGCGCCTCTTCCTCGGCGAGCGCTGCCTGCGCGACGCGGACGCGACGAGCATGGCCGTATCGTTGGAGGTCCGCGCCCCGTTCGTCGACCACGAGTTCGTCGGGGCCGCGCTGGCCGTGCCCGCCCGCGAACGCTGCGCCGGCGTGCCGGACAAGCCGTTCGAATGGGACCTCGCGGCGCCGACCCTCGGCCCGGGACATGCCCGCCGTCGAAAGCAAGGGTTCCTGTTCCCCTTCGAGCGCTGGCTGCGCCAGGAAGGGCGGGCTCGCGCCCTGCACGACGTGTTCCTCTCCCCGGCTCGCATCGAGGCCGCCGGGCTCCGGCCGGCCGGCGTGTCCGAGGTGCTGGCGCCGTTCTTCGCCGGCTCCTCCGCCGTTCCCTGGTCGCGTCCGTGGGCCCTTTTCGTCCTGCTCGAATGGTGTGACCGCCACCGTGTCCACGCCTGAGAAAGGCCCGGGCTCGGGCGCGGGGAGCGATGCGCTTTCCCGCCATCTCGCCATCATGGCGTGCCCGGAGTGCGCGTCGGCCCTGACGCGGGAGACGGACCGCCTGGTCTGCGCGCAGGGGCACGCCCATCCCATCCGTGAGGGGATCCCGAGGTTCGTGCCGACGCAGGCCTACGCGGGCAGCTTCGGGTTCCAATGGAAGACCCTGGGCCGGCTGCAGCTCGATTCCGTGAACGGAACGAGTTTCTCGGCCGCCCGCTTTCGTGACATCACGGGATGGGGAGACGCGGACCTCCGGGGCCGCCTCGTGCTGGACGCCGGCTGCGGGGCCGGCCGGTTCGCCGAGGTCGTGGCGCGGCAGTTCGGAGCGGACCTCGTGGCCTTCGATCTCTCCGACGCCGTCGAGGCCTGCCGCGAGAACCTGATGCCGGATCCGCCGCTGGTGTGCCAGGCATCCATCTACGCCACACCATTCCGTCCGCGGTCCTTCGACTTCGTGTATTGCATCGGGGTCATCCAGCACACGCCGGATCCGATCGAGTCCATCCGGTCCCTCGCGCGGCTGGTCCGGCCGGGGGGCCGCATCGGCCTCTGGATCTACGAGGCAGACTGGAAGAGCTATGTGGGCACTCTCGGCTTCAAGCGCCTCCTCCGTCCGATGGTGAGCCGATGGCCGCGCGCGCGGCAGCTCGCGTTCTCGCGCGCGCTCACCCGTACCTTCTTCCCCGCGGTGCGGGTCCTGCGCCCGCTGGGCCTGGCCGGCAAGGCCGGAACGCGCCTCCTGCCGGTGGCGGCGGGACATCTGCTGGAGTTGCCCCTCACGAACGAGCAGCTGCGCGAGTGGGTCCTCCTCGACACCTTCGACATGTATGCGTCGGCATACGACCAGCCCCAACGGTATCCCGCGGTCGCGCGCGTCCTCGCCGAAGAGGGCTTCACGGACATCACGCGACATCCCCATGGCGCGGTCGCCGTCACGGGACGCCGACCGGGATGAAGCGCGTCCTCTACATACACAACAGCGCGGACCGCTACGGGGCCAGCCGCTCGCTCGTGCGTCTCCTGCGCGCGCTCCCGCGGCCGGCCTGGGAAGCGGTGGTCGTCCTCCCCGAAGATGGTCCCCTGCGGGCGGAGCTGGCGTCGGCCGGAGCCGAGATCCGGGTCATGAAGGGGCTCGGAGTGATCACGCGGCCGGCGGTGGCGACCTGGGGCGGTCGCATGCGCTTCGGCCCGCGCGTGCTCCGCTCCGCCGCCGCCCTCGCGCGCTTGATGAGCCGCGCGAGGATCGACCTCGTGCATACCAACACCGGCGTGATCGTCTCCGCGGGCCTCGCCGCGCGCCTGGCGCGCCGCCCCCACGTGTGGCACGTTCGCGACTGGTTCCAGGAGTTCCAGGGCGTCTGGCCGGCCTACGCGCGCTACATGTGCTGGTCGGCGGACCAGATCATCGCCGTGTCGCAGGCGGTGGCCTCCCAGTTCCCGGCTTCCGCCGGCGTGACCGTCATCAACAACGGGTTCTCGCTCGACGAGTTCGCTCTTCCCGCCCCCGACGCGGCCGCGCTCTTCCGCGCGCGCCACGGCCTCGGCGACGCTTTCGTGGTCGGGTGTGTCGGACGCATCAAGGCCGTACGCAAGGGACAGGAGGTGCTGGTGGAGGCCCTCGCCCTGCTGGCGGCGCAGGGGCGCCGGCCGAGGTGTGTCATCATCGGCGCGCCGTCCCCCGGGAACGAGACGCATCTCGTCGCCCTCGGCGAGCTCATCGAGGCGCGTGGGCTCTCGTCGCAGGTGGCCCTGATCGGCGAGATACCCGATGCCCGGTGGGCCTACCCGGCGCTCGACGTGCTCGTGCTGCCCTCGGCGCAGCCGGAGCCGTTCGGAGGCGTCGTCATGGAGGCGATGGCCATGGGAGTGCCGGTGATCGCCACCGCGGTGGGTGGGTCGGTCGAACAGGTGGCGGACGGAGAGACTGGTCTGCTTGTCCCGGCCGGAGATCCGGCGGCCCTGGCCCAGGCCATCGCGCGCCTCATGGACGATCCGGCCCTCCGACGGCGCATGGCGGCGGCGGGGCCGGTGCGCATCCGCGAACACTTCGACCTGGGGCAGATGGTCGCCCGCATCGTCGCCGTGTACGAGCGCGTGCTCGGAGGGCTCTAAGCGGTGCCGCGGGCCCGCCTCGCTTCCCTCGACGCCGGCTACGAAGCCACGGTCCGCGCCGGCCTCGAATCCGTCGGGTTCTTCTCACGCGTGCCCGCCGGAGGCACGGTGCTCCTCAAGCCGAACCTGACCTTCCCCGTATACCGGCCGGGGGTGATGACGTCGTTCGAATGTCTACGTGCCGTGACCACCTGCCTGCGCGACCGCGGCTACGAAGTGATCATCGCCGAATCCGACGGCGGCGGTTACAACCGGTTCTCCATGGACGCCGTCTTCGAGGGGCTGGGCATCCCCGCCCTGGCCGCGGCCACCGGCGCGCGCATGATGAACCTCACCTATACGGAGCCGGCGCGGCTGACCGTGAACGTGGGCTGGCGGCAGGTGACGGTGCGGATCCCGCGGCTGCTCCTGGAGGGCGTCGACGCGTTCGTGAGCCTTCCCGTTCCCAAGATCCACATGAACACGCTCGTGTCCCTGTCGATCAAGAACCAGTGGGGATGCATCCAGGAGCCGGGAGATCGCCTGCGCCTCCATCCCTATTTCGCGGAGGTGATGTACCAGGTGAACCGCCGCCTCCCCCTGGCCCATGCCGTGATCGACGGCACCTACGGCCTGAATCGCAGTGGACCCCTGGGCGGCGATCCCGTTCGGCTCGACTGGATCCTCGTAGCCGACGACCTCGTCGCCGCCGACCGCCTGGCCTGCCGGCTGCTTCGCATCGACGTCGAGGACGTCGCCTATCTACGGCACTTCCGCCGGCGTGGCTGGTGGTGCGAAGAGAGCGAGATCGCGCTCGAGGGGCGGCTCGAGGATTTCCAGCGCGAGCCGTTCTACCTCGTACGCGAGTGGACGGACATGCCTGGGGTCGCCTGCTTCAACAACAGCGCGCTGGCCTGGCTGGGCTACCACTCGCCGGTGGCCGGGCTGGCCCATCGGATGCTCTACCTCTTCCGCAAGCCGTTCTACGACTATGACGCGGAGCGTCGAAAGATGGGGGAGCGAGAGGCCCGTCCTCCGGATGGACCCGCGGGTCGCTGAAGGCGCGCCGGCCTCATTCCCGGTGGATCGCCGGACAGGCGGAAGCCGTATCCCTTGACACCCTTAAGGCACCGCGCTAGGATCTCACGACTAAGTATCAGACTACGTAGGGGTTTATCGCTCTAACATGCCCGTCAAGCTCGGCGAACTTCTGCTGAAGGAGAACATGGTTACTCCTCAGCAGCTCCAGGAAGCGCTCGGTCATCAAAAGATGAACGGGGGCAAGCTCGGCAAGGCTTTCGTGAGCCTCGGCTACGTCCGCGACGAGGAGATCACAAGCCTCCTGTCGCGCCAGTACGGCGTGCCGTCCATCAACCTCGATCACTTCGAGGTCGATCCCGCGATCATCAAGATCATCCCCTCCGAAACGTCGCGCAAGTACCAGATCCTGCCCCTCAGCCGCTCCGGTGCCACGCTCACCATCGCCATGGCCGATCCGACCAACGTCTTCGCCATGGACGACATCAAGTTCATGACCGGCTACAACGTCGAGCCGGTGGTGGCGTCCGAGACCTCGCTCGAGGATGCGATCGAGAAGTACTACGGCTCGTCGCGGTCGCTGACGCTCAAGCAGGGCGGCGGCGGGGGAGGCGGGGGTGGCGGCCAGTCCATGGGATCGCACGGGCTCGGCAAGCTCGGCGATGCGCCTTCCCTCAAGGAAGTGATGGACGGGCCCACGCTGAGCTTCGACGACATGGCCTCGGTCGGCCTGTCCGAGGTCGACATCGACGCCATCGGCGGGGAAGAGGCGGACGTCGAGACGGTCAAGACCGAAGACGACGAGATCGACCTCGGCGCGCTCGCGAAGTCGTCGGAGGCCGCGCCCGTCATCAAGCTCTCGAACGTCCTCCTCATCGACGCCCTCAAGCGCGGCGCCTCCGACATCCACATCGAGCCCTACGAGAAGGAATTCCGCGTCCGGTTCCGCATCGACGGGATCCTCTACAACGTGATGGCCCTGCCCATGAAGCTGCGCGATCCGCTCATCTCGCGGCTCAAGATCATGGCCAAGCTCGACATCTCCGAGAAGCGCCTGCCCCAGGACGGGCGCATCAAGATCCGCCTCAAGATCGAGGACCGCAGCCGCGACATGGACTTCCGCGTCTCCTGCCTGCCCACGATCTGGGGGGAGAAGGTCGTCCTCCGGCTCCTGGACAAGACGAAGCTGATGCTGGACATGACGAAGCTCGGCTTCGAGCCGGAGCCGCTCGAGCGGTTCAAGCGCGCGATCTCGAAGCCCTACGGCATCGTGCTCGTGACCGGGCCCACGGGATCGGGCAAGACGAACACGCTCTATTCGGCGATCGCGGCCCTCAACAAGCCCGACACGAACATCATGACCGCCGAAGATCCCGTGGAGTTCAACCTGCCCGGGATCAACCAGGTCCAGATCAAGGACCAGATCGGCCTCAACTTCGCCTCCGCCCTGCGCTCGTTCCTGCGCCAGGACCCGAACATCATCCTGGTGGGAGAGATCCGCGACTACGAGACGGCGGAGATCGCGGTGAAGGCCGCGCTGACCGGCCACCTCGTGCTCTCCACGCTGCACACCAACGACGCGCCCTCGACGGTGTCCCGCCTCGTCAACATGGGGATCGAGCCGTTCCTGGTGGGCACGGCCGTGAACCTCATCCAGGCCCAGCGCCTCATCCGGCGCATCTGCGCTCAGTGCAAGGAAGAGATGAAGGACGTTCCCACCAAGACCCTCATCGACGTCGGCTTCTCGCCCGACCAGGTGGGGACCTTCAAGCTCTACAAGGGGCGCGGCTGCGGCGTGTGCAACGGGACGGGCTACAAGGGGCGCGTGGGCCTCTACGAGGTCATGGAGATCTCCGACGGCATCCGCGACATCATCATGTCCGGAGGCACCGCCGTCGAGATCAAGCGCAAGGCCCTCGAGGAGGGAATGCTCACCCTCCGCATGAGCGGCCTCGAGAAGATCAAGAACGGCGTCACCACCATCGAAGAAGTGCTCCGGGAGACTGTTCTGTGATGCGCGCGGGGCGCACCGACCAGGAGTCGAGCGCCACGCAGTGGCGGTCGACGATGGGGGGTTTCAGGGGGGGTCGCGAACGCCCATCGCGGTGTCGCGTGAGTGCCCCCCCTGAGATTAAAGCTACAAAGCTAGGGGGTCAGCGTGGCCGTTAGCCTGCATCAGCTCCTGAAGACCATGACGGAGATGGGGGGGACCGACCTCCACGTCACCACCAACTCCGCGCCCCAGATCCGCGTCGACGGCAAGCTGCGCCCGCTGGACCTGTCTCCCCTCACCGCCGTGGACACCAAGCAGCTGGCCTACAGCGTGCTGACGGACGCCCAGAAGCATCGGTTCGAGGAGAACCTCGAGCTGGACTTCAGCTTCGGGATCAAGGGTCTGGCCCGCTTCCGCGCGAACGTGTTCATGCAGAGAGGGGCCGTGGCGGCCGTCTACCGCACGATCCCCTACGAGATCCGGGACTTCAAGCAGCTCGGCCTGCCCCCCGTGATCGCCACCATCTGCGACAAACCCCGCGGTCTGGTCCTGGTGACCGGACCCACGGGGTCCGGCAAGTCGACGACACTGGCGGCGATGCTCGACAAGATCAACTCGGAGCGCCACGATCACATGATCACGATCGAGGACCCGATCGAGTATCTCCACGCCCACAAGAAGTGCGTGGTCAACCAGCGCGAGCTGCACGCGGACACTCATTCCTTCACGAACGCGCTGCGCGCCGCCCTCCGCGAAGATCCCGACGTCGTGCTCATCGGAGAGATGCGCGACCTGGAGACGATCGAGTCCGCCCTGCGCATCGCGGAGACGGGCCACCTCACCTTCGGCACCCTGCACACGAACTCCGCGGCCCAGACCATCAACCGCATCGTGGACGTGTTCCCGGCCCACCAGCAGCCGCAGATCCGCGCCCAGCTCAGCCTCGTGCTGGAAGGGATCATGTGCCAGGCCCTGCTCCCCAAGGCCTCCGGCTCCGGCCGTTGCCTGGCCATGGAGATCCTCGTCCCCAACGCCGCCATCCGGAACCTCATCCGTGAGGACAAGATCCACCAGATCTACTCGAGCATGCAGACGGGCCAGGAGAAGTACGGCATGCAGACGTTCAACCAGTCCCTGGCCACCTTGTATTTCACGAAGCAGATCAGCCTGCAGACCGCGCTCGGGATGAGCTCCAACCCCGACGAGCTGCAGGACATGATCAACCGCGGCGCCGGCCTGTCCACCCCTCAGGCCGGAGGCCGGCCCCCCGCCCGTCCGGCGGGTCGATAGAGGGCCCGACTAGGAGGTCTTGATGCCTGCTTACGTCTGGAAAGGCAAGACCCGCGACGGCAAGGCGGTGTCCGGCGAGCGCTCGGCGGAGAACAAGGAAGCCGTGATGGCGCTCCTCCGGCGGGACCAGATCCTGGTCTCGTCGGTCAAGGAGAAGGGGAAGGAGATGGTCCTTCCCAAGTTCGGAGGGGGCGTCCCCGCCAAGGAACTCGCCATCTTCGTGCGCCAGTTCTCGGTCATGATCGACGCGGGCCTTCCCCTGGTGCAGTGCCTGGAGATCCTGGGCAGCCAGCAGGAGAACAAGACCTTCGCGAAGATCCTGCAACAGACGCGCATGGACGTGGAAGGCGGCGCCAGCCTCGCCGACGCCATGCGCAAGCACCCCAAGGCCTTCGACGACCTCTTCGTCAACATGATCGCGGCCGGTGAGGCGGGCGGTATCCTCGACACCATCCTGAAGCGCCTGGCCACCTACATCGAGAAGGCGGTCAAGCTCAAG
>Ga0105249_10003777_pt1 | contig 13077 bp, 9 predicted proteins | sample KBSS44metaG_FD_81522 | JGI IMG/M metagenome (GOLD analysis project Ga0105249, IMG submission 81522) | Switchgrass rhizosphere microbial communities from Kellogg Biological Station, Michigan, USA - KBS S4-4 metaG | ecosystem: Host-associated > Plants > Roots > Rhizosphere > Soil | place... | reverse complement strand
TACAAAAACCGGCGATGCGGGAAAAACTTCATTGATCGGTGGTACCAAAGTTTCAAAATCACATCGACGGATTGAAGCGTATGGAACGGTAGATGAATTAAACTCATTTGCAGGTTTATGTTTCGATCATCTCCGTGAACAAAAAATGCATAATGTTATTGCTGAAATCCAGGATCGTCTGTTTACAATAGGATCGGCGCTGGCTTGCGACCCGGATAAAGAAACAAAACTAAAAATTCCCGATCTGCATGAAGAAGATGTCGTGTTGCTGGAACAAGAAATTGATAAGATGAATGAAGTGCTGCCTGAAATGAAATCCTTTATTCTTCCTGTTGGCCATATAATAGTGTCAACATTGCATGTGACGAGATGTGTTTGCCGCCGGGCTGAACGTTGTATCGTAAGAATGCAAAAGAAAAATGATGAAGTACCTGGACTTATCATTAAATACCTGAATCGCTTAAGTGATTATTTATTCGTATTAGCAAGATATGCTGCGCATCAATTGGGCGCTGTCGAACTTCCCTGGAAGCCAAGAATTTGATGGCTTGGTTGTTTGATTGTTGAATATGGGTTCAATTAACAATTGAACCCTGCCGACTGGCAGGTATCAAACGATTTTCCCATCCTTCATATGCAATATCCGGTCGCTTAACTGCGCCAGCTCTTCATTATGTGTAACGATCAAGAAAGTCTGATTTAATTGTTTTCTCAGATCAAAAAATAACTGGTGAAGTTCTTTTGCATTGGCAGTGTCCAGGTTGCCGGTTGGTTCATCGGCCATTACAATATCGGGTTTATTTACCAATGCCCTGGCAACTGCTACGCGTTGCTGTTCACCTCCTGATAATTGATTGGGTTTATTGTCCATTCTTTGTGCGAGGCCGAGTAATGCTAATAGCTTTTCAGCTTCTGTTTTTACTTCATTTTTTTTTCGACCGGCCAGCCAACCCGGTATGCATACATTTTCCAATGCCGAGAACTCGGGGAGCAAATGATGAAACTGGAAAACAAAACCGATATGTTTATTCCGGAAAGCAGCAAGTTTTTTCCCGCTCAATCCGTTTAGTGATGTGTTATTCATTGACACCTGGCCTTTATCAGCTTTATCCAGTGTACCAAGAATGTGAAGCAAAGTACTTTTGCCCGAGCCTGACGGCCCAACAATGGAAACCACTTCCCCTTTCTTGATTTCAAAGGCAACACCCTTTAAAACTTCCACAGCGCCATATCTTTTATGAATATCATTTGCCGTTAGCATGCAGCGAATTTACAGCAACAAAATAAACTTTAGGAATGCCTTAAAAGGCTTGCGTAATAGCAGATTTGGAAAATTCGTTAATAAGCCTACTTTTGCCGGAAATTTGGAGGGTATTGGTAGTGAGAATCATTAGCCTATATTCTTAAAAAAACTAAAAACACCTAAGAAAATGTTCTGGACTCTCGAATTGGCATCCTATCTCGAAGACGCACCCTGGCCTGCAACTAAAGACGAATTGATCGATTATTCGATCCGCAGTGGCGCGCCTATTGAGGTGGTTGAAAACCTACAGGAATTGGAAGATGATGGTGGGGAAGTTTATGAAAGCATTGAAGATATCTGGCCTGATTATCCTACACAGGACGATTTTCTTTTTAATGAGGATGAATATTAAAACACCCCCCTAAAGGGGCTTGGTTCGATCCTATTTTCAATAATAAAAACTATAAACTATTTTTTTAAGCCCCTTTAGGGGTTTGGGGCTTACATCTTCTCAATCACAGCGACCGTTACACCTGTAAAGCTAAAACCACCATCATGAAAGAGGTTTTGCATAGTAACATATTTTGTAAGGTCGCTGAACAAAGTGACACAGTAATTGGCACAATCTTCAGCATTGGCATTTCCTAATGGGCTCATCGCCTCGGCGTAATTAATAAATCCATCAAATCCTTTTACGCCACTTCCCGCTGTTGTTCGTGTGGGCGATTGGGAAACTGTATTTATTCTTACTTTCTTTTTTGCTCCATAGTGATAACCGAAACTCCGTGTTACACTTTCAAGTAAGGCTTTTGCATCAGCCATCTCGTTATAATCAGGAAAAACTCTTTGTGCAGCTATATAAGTTAATGCGACAACACTTCCCCATTCGTTTATCGCATCCATGTCCCAGGCGGTTCTGAGTACACGATGCAAACTCATTGCGGATATATCCAATGTTTTTGCGTTCCATTCATAATTCATCTCTGTATAGTGTTTGCCTTTACGTACGTTCAGGCTCATACCAATTGAATGCAATACAAAATCGATCTTACCACCAAAATGTTCGATTGATTTTTCAAACAGGTTTTTCAGGTCATCCATATTCGTAACATCGGCGCCAATTACCGGGGCTTTAACTGCTTCTGCCAGTTTATTGATCTCACCCATTCGTAGGGCGACAGGTGCATTACTTAACACCAATTGGGCGCCCTGTTCATAACATTTCAATGCCGTTTTCCATGCAATGGATTTTTCATCCAATGCGCCGAAGATGATACCTTTTTTGCCTGCGAGTAAATTATTTGACATACCAATCTGTTTTGTTTTATGTTAGTGCGTAAATGTAAATATTATTTCATAATCTCCTGCGGATAAAGCCTCCCGATAATAAATACCATCAGGAAGGTAAGGCCAAATACTATTGCTACCGTTACAAGGAAATAAAGCACCAGGCGGACAAATGACTTACGGGGATTAATTAGTTTCTGAAAATAAACATTAAAAAAATATGCAGCGATCAAAAAAACAATGATAATTATTAATACAACCAGTCTCATTTATTCATTTTGATTAGCTAATTGGACACCATCTCTCTCGCATTCTCCATTGCTGCGGCAGTTGGTTTTTCACCACTCAGCATTTTGGCAATAGTGGTTATTCTTTCTTCTGTGGTCAGTTTCCGGATATTTGTCTTCACAGCATCGTTCACTATTTCTTTATAAACAAAATAATGAGCATCGGCTTTCCCGGCAATCTGTGGTTGATGGGTGATACAGATAACCTGCCGGCTTGCAGCAAGCTCTTTCATAATGACACCAACCTGTCTGGCAGCCTCACCTGAAATGCCCGTATCTATTTCATCAAATATCATTGTAGGCAGATCGATCTTCTTTGCTACTAATGATTTTATACAAAGCATTAAACGGCTCAGTTCGCCCCCACTTGCTACTTTTCGTATGGATTGAAATTGTCCGCTACGATTTGCATCAAATAAAAACTCAATATCATCAGCGCCATTTGAATTTAATTCTTTAAGCGGTCTTATCCCGACTTTAATTTTTGCATTAGGCATTCCAACCCGGATCAATAATTTATTTACTTTTTCTTCCAGGGGTCTTGCTTGTTTTTTTCTACCATCTGATATTTTGGCCCCTAACAGGGTCAGGGCATGCTTTGTTTCTGAAAGGGCAGTTTCTTTTTGCCGGATCATGTCGTCAATATTTAAAACTGATTGTAATTTCTCCTGCAGTTGATCTTTAATGCGCAATAATTCACCGGTTGTGTTTACCCCATGCTTCTTCAATAACTTATATCCGACCGATAATCGTTCATTCAATTTTTCAATCCGCCCGGGGTTGTAATTGACATGCCCGTTAATAGAGTCAATCTCACCTGCTATATCCTGTAATTCTATTTGGGAGGTCTGCAATCGTTGTATCAATTCCGGCAAGGCCGCATGAAACGAAGAATAGTTCTGTAGCTGGTTAACAAGAATTTTTAATTGTTGAACGATTGGGCTTTCTCCCTCTTTCAATTGAACATAAACTTTTTCCAATGTTCCTTTGATATCTTCTGCGTTACTCAATAATTTCAATTCAGTTTCCGTATCTTCTAATTCATTTTCGTTGAACCCGGCATCTTCTAGCTCATTAAATTGAAATTTATTGTAATCGGCCTCTTTATCAAATTGCATTTTCTGCAGGCTTAACTGTTCAAACTCTTTTTGTAGGACCTTCCATTGCTGATAAAGGGTTCGGTATTCATTTACTAAATTGGCATGCCCGGCCAATGCATCCAACACCTGGCGCTGAAAATCACTTTCACTTAATTCAAGCGTGTCAAATTGTTGATGCAAGTCCACCAACATAGAGCTGAGTTCATTTAATTGGTTTAATGTTACAGGAGTATCATTCACAAAGGCACGGGATTTACCTGTAGCAGCTATTTCTCTTCTTATCACAAGTTCACCGGCACTGTCAAAATCATTTTGCTCAAGAAATTTTTTTATGCCTTCCTTAGCTTCAGCTTCAAATACCCCTTCAATTACTGACTTCCTTTCTTTAATCAATAACACAGAACTATCGGCTCTTTCACCTAATATCAAGCCCAGTGCACCCAGTATGATCGATTTACCGGCCCCTGTTTCACCGGTTATAATATTGAGCTTATCCGGAAAGTCTATTTCCAACTGGTCAATGATTGCATAATTCTGTATGGAAAGTTTCTTCAGCATGCAAGCAGCAAATTAAAACTTTAATAGCAGAGATGGGACATAGAAAAGAAAAACCCCCGATCATTGTCGGGGGAAAATAAAAAAACAAACCTGCCTGCTCCAAAGCAGTCCTTTAGGACCGGCGACAGGAAATTATTTTATCTCTACTGAATTATGCAGATCACTATCAACTAAGATACGTCCGCAGTTCTCACAGATTATAATTTTTTTACGCTGCCTGATCTCACTTTGCTTTTGAGGGGGAATAGCATTAAAACAACCGCCACAGGCATCACGTTCAACAGCAACTACAGCCAAACCATTCCTATAACTTTTGCGGATCTTTTCATAACTGGTGAAAAGACGCGGATCAACATGATCTCTTGCTTCTGCGGCAAGTTTATTAAAATGCTTTTCGTCTTTTTCATTATGCGCAATGATCTTTTCAAGCTCTGCTTTCTTATTGGTAAGTACGTTTTCTTTTGCCGTTATCGCTTTATTTGCTTTTTCAAGAGATTCTGCTTTCTCGGCAATCTCTTCGTTGGCATCTTTAATATGTTTTTCACAAAGCTTTACTTCCAACTGTTGCATTTCGATCTCTTTATTGATCGCTTCAAATTCACGGTTATTCTTTACATTCTCACTTTGCTTTTCATATTTTTTAATTAAAGCCTGTGCTTCTTTAATTGCTTCCTTTTTCTTTTCGATGAACTCATTCACCCCGTTGATCTCTTCTTCAATTCTTACTTTACGGGCATGCAATCCCTGGATCTCATCTTCCAGGTCATTTACTTCCATTGGAAGTTCACCTTTCAGGATATGAATTTCATCCAGCTTGCTTTCAATTTTTTGCAGATACAGCAGTGAGGATAATTTTTCCTCAACTGAAAATTCTTTTACATGTGCCATTATGATTTCCTGTTTTATTTTTTGGGGTCACTAAAAATACTTTACGGGATTGGTTATCACCGTTGTTTTAAGGACGGCAAAAGTACGGAATTTTTGCTCCAAAACCTCCTGCAAAAGGTCAATAGTGAATTGCTCACTCTCATAATGCCCGGGATCTGCAATTACAAGCCTGCCATTAGCATCAAAGAACTCATGATATTTCATATCCGCTGTGACATAAAAGTCTGCACCTGCGGCAATTGCATTATTAATAAGGAAACTGCCAGCGCCACCACACAGAGCAATTTTTTTAACCGGTCTACCTGTCAATTGAGTATGCCTTATAACCGGAGTTTTAAAGATGTTTTTGAGCAACGCCAGGAAGCCCTTTTCATCCGTAGTTTCTTTAAGTTCTCCTATTATTCCGCTGCCGGTTGAAGAATGCTGGTTGGACAGATTGATTACGTCATAAGCTACTTCCTCATAAGAATGAGACGACTTCATTGCATTTACTATTGAACTTTCCAAATATGCAGGGAAAATTACTTCAATCTTTATTTCATCCTCATAGTGCCGCTTTCCTTTCTGACCAACATAAGGATTCGTGTTGTCACCTGCTTTAAAAGTACCGGTTCCTGCCGCGTTAAAACTGCATTCTGAATAATTCCCTATTTCCCCGCCACCTGCCTGGAAAATTGCATTGCGGACTTGTTCAGCCTTGTCAGCCGGTGCAAAAGTGAATAGTTTTTTTAGTGTATTGTTTTTGGGTAGAAGTACGGTACAACTCACGAGTTCGAGTAACTGGGCCATTTTACCATTCACTCCTCTTAAAACATTATCGAGATTAGTATGGATTGCGTAGATCGCAATATCATTTTTAATCGCCGAGATTAGTGTTTTTTCAATATAGTTTTTACCATTTATTTTTTTCAACCCTGAAAAAATGATCGGGTGATGCGCCACAATCAGGTTACATTTTTTTGCCAAAGCTTCATTTACCACATCTTCCGTTACATCCAATGAAATGACAATTCCGCTACAATCCCAATTGGAATGTCCTACCAGTAATCCTGCATTATCATAAGTCTCTTGTAATGACGGATGTGCAATTGATTCCAGGTAAGAAATTATTGTTGCAATTTTCATATTGGAAAGTTAAGCAGCTCTTACAATTTAACGTTCATAAATCTGTCTTGGCAGAATGAAAAACTTTTGTACCTTTTCCGCCCATTCCTGCCATTGAAAACTTCCTATTCATTGTTCAATTAAAAAAATGCTATGTTACAGCGAACTAAAGGACGTCTGCTTCTCACCCTTTTAGTTATCTCAGGTCTTGCCGGCACACTTAAGAATACGTCTATCTCAAAAAAAGAAAGAAAGTATTCAATCAACCTGATGAAGGATACGAAGACTAATGTACTGCAAACAGTAAAGGGGCTATCTGATGCACAACTAAATTTTAAATCTTCTGCTGAATCCTGGTCGGTTAAAGAATGCCTGTATCATATTGCGGTTACTGAAAAAAATCTTTGGGAAATGCTGGATAAGGCAATGAAGGCAAGTGCTAATGCCGATAAACGTTCAGAAATAAAAATAACGGATGAGCAATTAGTGTCAATGATGGAGAGCCGCGAAAAAAAAGTAAAAACCATTGCTCCCCTTGAACCTCAAAATACTGGATACAAAACGATGGATGAAGCCATGAATGATTTTAAAACAAGAAGAGCTGACCATATTAAATATCTGAAAACAACCACTGAGGATCTTAGAAACCATGTGGTACAAATGCCTTTTGGTTATATAGATTGTTACCAGTTGAGCCTGATGATAGCTTCTCATTCAGAACGTCATCGCAAACAGATGGAAGAAGTGAAAGCAAATTCCAACTATCCGAAATAATAGATTATTCTAAATAAAATTTACTTATTTAAAGTCCCGCTGATCGCGGGATTTTTTTTGGCTTCGGAACAAGGTAGAAAATGAACATAAAATCAACCATTTTCACCCAAATGAAATAAATCATAATCTTTTCAAAATCAATATATAATTTCTGCTTTTGTTTTACGTTATTCATAATTCCTAAAATTGCGTAAACCATGTTTAATACGTAATTTGTGGCCTTATATGAAGCGAATTTTACCTGTTTTAATAATTACTTTTCTCAGCTTATCCTGTAAAAAAGCTAAGGAAGCTATTTATCAAGACCTTGTAATAAAGGCGATGACAGACGGACAATGGGTAATTACCAGCTTTACATTAAATGGTTCAAATATTACTTCTGACTTCAACGGTTACAAATTTCAATATTACAGCAATAAAACTGTGGACGCGATAAAAAATGGTACGGTTGACAAGACGGGTACATGGGATGGTAATGCAAGTACAATGACAACATCTGCCAATTTTCCCGGTGCTGTAAATCCATTGCTGATGATCAATGGCAACTGGAATATTGTAAATAATAGCTGGACTTATGTTATAGCAACACAAACCGTTGGAACGGATGTAAAAAACATGCGATTGGATAAATTATAATACGGGAATTAATTCCTACTCCGCACTCCTGTGAATTAAACTACAAGTTACCTGTTTTGTCAAACCAGCCCGGTATTTGCATACTATCTGCCGGTTTTTCAAATTCTATTTGAAGCCTTCAAACATTGTCGGATTAATTTAAGGCCAAAACAAGTAACGGGAAATTTTGAACCCTTGAAAAAAACTTTTTTTCATACTTATCAGAAAACTGCGGGGATACTATTTCACCTGTTATTTATTTCTTTAGTTTGCTTTGGCCAGGCTCCTGTCGCTAATTTCTCCTCTTCTGCACAAATGGGCTGTGCTCCGCTGTCCGTATCATTTCAGGATCTATCAACCGGCAATCCATTTTCCTGGAATTGGGATTTCGGAAATGGTCAACTTTCCAATACAAGAAATCCTTCCATTACTTTTTCTTTACCCGGAACATATACCGTAAGATTAATTGTGCGAAATGGTTTTGGGATCGACGATGAGATCAAAACCAATTATATAACCGTTTCACCGTCCCCAACAGCAAACTTTGATGCTAATATAACTACTGCTTGTGCACCTGCTACTATTCAATTCAATGACCGATCTACCATCCCGGCAGGTGCCGGAACCATTAACAGCTGGTTATGGGATTTTGGTGATGGTACCACATCAAACCAGCAGAATCCTAACCATACTTATAACGCAGTTGGATTTTATACAGTTTCGTTACGAATAACCAGTACATCCGGTTGTCAAAGTTTTGCTTCCATTGGCAGGTATATAAGAATTGTAGGTGGAATAACTGCTGACTTTAATTTCACTCAACCCGGCACATGCCGGGCGCCATTTACCGTTCAGTTTAATGATCTGTCCAGTGGACCCGGTAATCTGAGTTATTCATGGAATTTGGGAAATGGCGGGCCCGCATCGACATTACAAAACCCATCAACTACTTATGCAGCTGCAGGCAGCTACACTATACAATTGAATGTGCAAAGCGATTTGGGTTGCAGCGGATCTGTTACAAGAGATATTGTTATTACGGGTAAAACAACCAACTTCACCATTCCTCCAAGTATTTGTATTGGTCAAACGGTAACCTTTCAAAATAATTCTACACCAAATCCCGTATCCTCTTTTTGGGATTTCGGTGATGGTACGACTTCATCCCAGATCAATCCAACCAAAACTTTTTTAACGGGCGGAGTTTTCCCTGTTAAGCTTATTAATAACTATGGTAACTGCAGCGACTCTATTACACAAAATGTTACGATCACAAGTCAGCCCCCGGTTAATTTCACATTAAATGACAGTACTGCATGCAATGCTCCATTTACCGTACAATTTACTGATGTAAGCCCCGCAGCATCTACCTGGCTATGGAATTTTGGAGATGGCGGATCATCTAACCAACAAAATCCGTCGCATACATATACTACCAGTGGTGTTTTTGATGTATCACTTACTATTACCCTTCCGGGTGGATGTACCAACACAATTACAAAATCACAATTAATAAAAATAAGTGGAATAACTACAACCATTGCCAATGCACCAACTGGTGGATGTATTCCTTTTAGCTATAGTCCAATTCCGCAAATACAATCAGTCGATAGTATTGTTAGTTATTTATGGGATCTTGGCGAACCGGGTGCAACTTATTCAACTCAATTTCCAACACACATTTATAATTCTCCCGGTAATTATAATGTTACGCTAACAGTTACAAGTCAAACAGGATGTACATCTACTATCACCATACCAAATGGAGTAAGAACGGGAACGAGGCCAATAGTCAATTTTAATTTTTCGCCTAATAATGTTTGTGCCATTACACCTGTTCAATTCACTGATTTATCTGTTACATCTCCCGGGGCAGTGGTGCAATGGTACTGGGATTTTGGCGACAGTTTAAATTCAACATCACAAAATCCACAACATGTGTATGAAGACACAGGCGCATTGACTGTAAAATTAATTGTCTCAAATAATGGTTGTCTTGATTCAGCAATGCAGCCGATACAGGTCTTACCACCTGTTGCTAAATTTGGTTATTCAGTGAATTGTAACAATCGATTACAAGTAACTTTTTCAGATAGCTCACTCGCCAATATTATTTATGGACCGATCACCTATGAATGGCGAATGGGTGACCCTGCCAATACAGTTTTCTTTGGACTTCCACCTCCAACATTTACTTATCCCGCGTATGGCACTTATACCGCAACGCTAATCGTAACAAACGGAGCATGCTCTTATCAAAAAACTGAACAGGTTATTTTAATGAATGAAACACCCGGCATTACAGCCAGCCGGAATCCTGTTTGCAAAAGTGAGCCGTTCACATTAAACGCAGTCGTTAGCAATGCTGCTAACATTAAAGATTATACATGGACTATCGGAACTAATACAATCAGTGATACAACCCAATCATTAAATTATAGTTTGGCTAATTATGGCAGTTATGATGTAACAGTAATGATTGAAGATATCAATGGCTGTTTTAATATAACGACTCTTACGAATTTCATAACTGTAAACGGACCCCGTGCCAACTTTTCGCCAAATGGACCGGGGGGCTGTGTAAACAGTACAATTAGTTTTACTGATCTTTCAACAGCTTTTGGCGTACCGATCACACAATGGACCTGGGGCTTTGGTGATGGAACACAACAGACCTATAATTCTGCACCATTTACCCATGTTTATTCGCAAACAGGAAGCTATACTATAACACTCGCCATAAAAGACAATGCAAACTGTGCGGATACAATTTCAATTCCAAATGCGGTTTTAATTACAAGACCGCTTGCTGAATTTAAAGCAGATACCGTTTATTGTCCATTAGCTCCTTTACAATTTATTGATACTTCATCGGGTTCGGGATTGAGCTATAGCTGGAGCTTTGGTGATGGTGGAGTTTCTACATTACAAAACCCTACCCATAATTATCCATTAGGAGATAATTCTTATACGGTTAAGCTTGTTATCCGTGATGCCGCAGGATGTGGGAATACAATCACTAAAACGAATTATATTAAGATCAGAAGTCCCCGTGCAGCATTTGATATCATCGATAGCTCGGGTATTTGTATTCCTTTGCAGACAAGTTTTGTTTTCCAGGGCATCAATTATCAAAATCATTTATGGGATTTTGGAGATGGAACAACCAGTTCAGCACTAAACCCGTCGCATTTTTATAACGCTTACGGGTCATATACTGCCACATTATATCTGACAGGCCCGGGTGGATGTATAGATTCAGCAAGCAGGACGGTTAATTTATATAACCCTTATACCGCAACGCAAATCACATTTGGTCCTGATACGGCATGTAATTCAATTACAACAAATTTCAGTATCAATTATCCGGCAGGTTTTAATTTCCAATTCAATTTTGGAGATGGAAAAGTTGACTCGTCGGGCCAAACAATCTTATCTCATTTCTATTCCCAGCCGGGTATTTATTATCCTTATGTTATCCTGACGGATAAATTTGGTTGTGGTGCAGGTATTAATACCCCGACTCCCGTTGTTGTTTATGGCGCCATTCCGTTATTTGGAAAAGATAAAAAAGAGTTTTGTGATAATGGGGAGGTGTTTTTTGTGAACTACACAATAAGCAACGATCCAATTGTTTCCATGATATGGGATTTTGGCGATGGAACGACCAGTAGTGCAACAGAGCCTTCGCATATTTTTAATAGTCCCAATACTAATATTGTCACTTTAACAGTTACAACACAAAACCAATGTGTTAGTTCATTCTCTGATACAGTAAGAGTTTATGCAACTCCTGTGCTTACGATTGATGGCAGAGACACCATTTGCCTTAATAAAGCCGAACCTTATGCCGGTGTATTACTCCAGCCGGATTCTACAATAAAATGGCAATGGAATTTTGGCAATGGAAGTTCCGCACAAACGCAACAAGTATCCTCAACGTATAGTTCATCGGGCAATTATACTATCCAGTCGATCGCTTCTAATAAACTGGGTTGTGCCGATACTTCAACCCTCGATATTCATGTCGTGCCGCCTCCAACTGCAATACCTGTAATAGACCCGGTAAGAATTATTTCTGGTGCTTCCACACCTTTAAATATGAACTATACGGGACCAATTATTGCTTACAACTGGCTTCCATCCACAAACCTGGATTGCACAGATTGTCCGCAACCAATTGCTAATCCGCAATTCTCTACAAAGTATAACGTCAGTGTTACTGATAGATATGGTTGTATAAATAGTGGGGAGATCTCAGTACAAGTGATTTGCACCGGTCAAAACTTTTTTATTCCAAATACTTTTTCCCCAAATAACGATGGTAAAAATGATATATTCTATTTAAGAGGTACAGGTTTATTTAGAGTAAAAACATTACGGGTGTTTAACAGGTGGGGTGAAGTTGTTTTTGAAAAAAGAGAGGTGCCGGTTAATAACCCGGGTTCTGGGTGGGATGGAACTTACAAAGGAAAACCTGCACAGGCAGATGTGTATATCTATCAACTGGAAATTTTATGTGCGAATGGCGAATTATTAAAATATTCAGGAAACATAGCTTTGATCAGATAACAATGAAGTGTTTAAGTACCATACTATTTTCTTTCTTGTTTGCAATGAGTTTACAGGCACAGGATATTCATTTTTCCCAATTCTTTGAGGCGCCATTATTACGTAATCCATCGCTTGCCGGAATTTACACCGGGGATATTCGTGTTCAAGCCGTTTATCGTGATCAATGGAATAGTGTTACCAATGCCTATCGAACCGGTTCATTGAATGCAGAATTTAAGATGTCGATTGGAAAATTAAACGACTTTGTAACAGTCGGCGGACAAATGCTTTTTGACCGTGCCGGTACAATTGGATGGACATCTGCACATTTGCTGCCTGCAATCAATTATCATAAATCACTAAGTAAAGATTGGAACACGTATCTCTCATTAGGCTTTATGGGTGGCATTGTCAACCGGAGATTTGACAGAAGCAAAATGACAACTAATAGTACCTATGATACAGGTGTTGACGGCGAAAATTTACCATCTACATCCTATACCTACGCCGATGGAGCTATTGGAATGAGCTTTAACTCACAACTTAATGCAAATCCTGATAATAATTTCTTTGTTGGCGCTGCTTATCATCATTTCAACAAACCAACGAATTCATTTTTCCAAAATACAGCGATGCGGCTCGATCCCAAATATGTCTTCAGTGCAGG
>Ga0105249_10003775_pt1 | contig 13077 bp, 10 predicted proteins | sample KBSS44metaG_FD_81522 | JGI IMG/M metagenome (GOLD analysis project Ga0105249, IMG submission 81522) | Switchgrass rhizosphere microbial communities from Kellogg Biological Station, Michigan, USA - KBS S4-4 metaG | ecosystem: Host-associated > Plants > Roots > Rhizosphere > Soil | place... | reverse complement strand
TGGTCCACCGCCCCGGCGAGGCCGAGCCATCCCGAAAACGGGAGTTCCGGCGTATGCTCGGCGCGCAGGACGCCGCGGACGCCGTCCGGCTCCAGTACGAGCTCGACGTGTGCGGTCACCGGTTCGGCTCCTGACATCATGCGACGATGCTGGCGCTCTGGCGCCCGTCTCGCATCGGGGACGACCCCTACTTCACCCTGTATTTCTCGCATGGACCCGCAAGCCGCCACGACTGATCCCAACCTGCTCGAACGCGAGGCGGAGGTCGACGCGCTCGATCGCGCGCTTGCCGGCGCCGTCGAGGGGCGTGGCAGCGTGGTGGCGATCGAGGGCCCGCCCGGCATCGGCAAGTCGAGCCTCGTGAAGGCCTGCCTCGAGCTCGCCGAGAAGCGCGGCATGTACACCATCTCGGTTCGTGCGACCGAGCTGGAACGGAGCTACCCGTACGGAATCGTGCGCCAGACGGCCGATTCGGTAGCGCTGGACAAGGCCGACGAGGACCGCGCCGCCCTGTTTACGGGCGCCGCCAAGCTGGCGCTGCCGATCCTCGAGCCGGGGACGGCGGAGGAGGGCGACAACCCCGAGCTCATGTATCAGCGCCTCCATGGGCTCTACTGGGTGATCGCCAACCTGGCCCGAGACCGCCCGCTCCTGATCTCGGTCGACGACGCCCAGTGGGCGGACGAGGCGTCGATGGCCGCCGAGCGCTTCCTCAGCCTGCGGATCGCCGACCTGCCGATGGTCCTCCTGCTCGGGGTCCGGACGGCAGAGGTGGCCCCGTTCGCGGTCCCGCTCGCTGAGCTCCTCGGCGACCCAGCGACCGTCTCGATCCGGCCCGGCCCGCTCTCGACGGACGGCGCCGCGCGGCGGATCGAGGCGCTGCTCGGGCCGCCCGATCCCGCCTTCGCGGCCGCGTGCCACCACGCGACGGGGGGAAACCCGTTCCTGCTCGAGCAGCTCGTCAGCGAGGTGCGCGCGGAGAGCATCGAGCCCACGGCCGAGAACGCCGAGCGGGTGGCCTCGCTCGGTCCGGACACGGTGCGGGCGTCGGTGCTCCTCCGGCTGGAGCGCCTACCGAGCGCCGGGGGGCCGGTCGCGCGCGCGCTCGCGGTGCTCGGCGAACACGACGTGTCGCTGCGCGACGTGGCCACACTGGCAGGCGTTGCCGACGACGAGGCCGCCGAGGCCCTCGCGGAGCTAGAGCGCTCCGACCTCGTGACCGGGGCGCCGCACCTGCGCTTCACGCACCCGATCCTGCGCGCGTCGATCGAGGACGACATGCCGGCGGTGGAGCGCTCGCTCGCCCACGAGCAGGCCGCGAGGATGCTCGCCGACCGTGACGCCGACCCCGTGGCGGTGGCCGCGCACCTGCTGGTGTCCGAGCCCGGCCAGGGTGACTGGGCTCGAGCCGCGCTCCGCAGCGCCGCGCGCCGCGCCGAGGCGCTCGGCGACCCGGCGGCAGCGGTCCGCTACCTCGAGCGCGCGGTGGTCGAGCAACCCGAGGACGGCGAGCTCGGGGAGGTGCTGTTCGAGCTTGGCCTGGCGGCCGCGCACGCCGGCCTCCCCGATGCCGGCGACTATCTCGAGCGGGCCGCGAGGGCCGGCGGGGCAACGCGCCTGCGCGCGCTCCACTGGACGGCGGTCCTGCATCTGGTCGCGGGCCGCGTCGCGAAGGCCGCAGACGTGCTGGAGGACGCGCTGAGGGACGTGCATGAGGAGTCCGACAGCGCCAAGCCGCTGCTCGAGACGCTGATCGCCGCGGGGCTCGAGAGCGCCACCGTGCGGCGCCGCCTCGGGGACCTGTTCGACTACCTCGAGGAGCCGCGCGGCGCGCCGCAGACCGACTTCGAGCGCTTCACGCTGATCACGCACGCCTTCGTCTCGGTGGTGGAACGCGCCGACGCCGCCCGCGCCAACGACCTCATTCACCGTGCGCTTGCGGTCGAGGAGCACGGCTACTACGAGTCGGTGATGCGGGCGAGCGTCGGGCGGCCGATGACGGCGTTCGTGCTCACGCTCCTGGAGCGCTTCGACGAGTCGCGCAACATCCTCGACGGGCTCGTGCGGGCCGCGCGCGACTACGGCGACCGCTCGGCGGCGGGGGTATTTCTCGCGGAGCGCGCGTGGGTGCGCTACCGCGCGGGCAACGCCGAGGGCGCCGAGGCCGACGCCTCCGAGGCGCTCCGGATCGCACGGGACGCCACGCGTGCTCGGGGCCACGCGCCGATTGCGGCATCCGTCGCCGTCCTCGCCGGCATGGAGCGCGAGCGGCCATTCGAGGAGCTCGAGGCGATCGTGGCGGCCCTGCCGCCGGCCGGCGATCCCGACACCGTGGTGCAGGACGACCTGGCCCTCGCGCGCGCATGGCTGATGCTCGCGCAGAGTGACGCCCAGGGCGCCGCCGATCTCTCGCTCACGCTGGACCGCGCGGACTCCTGGGGGTGCAGCTCTCCGACGCTCCTCCCCTGGCGGTCCGTCGCATCGGTCGCGCTCGCGCAGCTCGGCCAGGAGGAGCGGGCGCTCGAGCTCGCCGAGGAGGAGCTCCGGTTGGCAGAGGAGCTCGGCACCCCGCGCGCCGTCGGCATCGCACAGCGTGCCGTGGCGTTCGCCGGGCCGGCCGAGGAGCGTCGGGCAGGCCTCGAGGCCGCTGTCGCGACGCTCGAGAACGGAGCGGCGAAGCTGGAGCTCGCCCGCGTGACCTGCGAGCTCGGCGCGGAGCTGCGCCGTGGCGGCGAGCGCAGCGCGGCCCGTGAGGTGCTCCGTCGCGCGCACGCGCTGGCGGCGGAGTGCGGGGCCACTCGGCTCGCCAGCCGGGCTCGCGACGAGCTGTCTCGCTCCGGGGCCCGGCTGATCCGCGAGCCCGTGAGCGGCGTCGAGGCGCTCACGCCGAGCGAGGTGCGCGTGGCGGAGCTGGCCGCCGAGGGGCTCACGAACCGCGAGGTCGCCCAGGCCCTGTTCGTCTCGGAGAAGACGGTCGAGACGCACCTCGGGCGCGTCTACCGCAAGCTCGACATCAAGTCGCGGCACGCGCTGCCGGGCGCGCTGGCGGATCGCCAGGCCGCGGAGCCGGTGGGCTAGGCGCGCAACAGGGCGGCCGTCACGGCCAGCGCCACCTCAGCGCGGGTGTGGAGCGACTGTGCGCTCACCCACTCGTCGGGCGTATGGGCGCCGCCGCCGCGCGGCCCCAGGCCGTCGATCGTCAGCTCGACCCCGGCCGCCGCGATGTGGCTTGCGTCGCTCGCCCCGCCGCGCTCCGAGCCCACGATCGTGCGGCCGAGGCGCGCACTCGCGTCCGCGAGGGCCGGTGCGAGCGCCTCGCGGGAGTCCATTCCGGGCCAGGCGCGCACCATGCTCGCCTCGAGCCGCACCTCGTCGTGCTCCTCGGGCACCGCCGCGAGCACCGGGTCGAAGGCGTCCAGCCGGTCGGCGCGCAGGTCGCAGAGCAGCTCACCGGCCGCCGGCACCACGTTGAAGGCGTCGCCCGAGCGCAGGATCGTCGGCACGGCGGTGAGCCGGTCCGGTCCCGCGGGGTCGCTGCAGGCGGCCACCGTCTGCGCCACCGCGGCCAGCGCGAGCAGCGCGCTTCGGCCCAGCTCCGGCGCCGATCCCGAGTGCGACGAGCGCCCGTGGGCGTCCACCCGCAGGGTGGCCGCGGCCTTCCGCTTCAGGATCACGGCCTCCTCGCCGCCGGACGCTCGCTGACCCGCCTCGAAGCACAGGCAGGCATCGAACCCGGCGAAGCGCTCTCCGTGGACGAACGGGGCGGTGCGCCACTCCTCGTCGTTCACGAGCAGCACGTCGACCTCGGCATACAGCTCAGGGTGCTCGGCAAGCTCCCGCATGACCCCGAGCGCCAGCGCCACCCCGCCCTTCATGTCGACAGCGCCCGATCCCGTGAGGCGATCGCCGTCGCGGGCGAGCGGCCGGTGCGCGCCGTGCGCGACGACGGTGTCGAGGTGCCCGAGCAGAAGCAGCCGCTTGGAGCCGGTCCCGTGCAGCCGTCCCAGCAGATCGCGGGCATGGCCCGGCGTGGAGCACTCGAGGCGCTCGACCTCGGCCTCGGTGGGCAGAAATGCCGTCGCCAGCGCCGCGCATTCCTCCGCGCCCTCGACGTCGCCGGACGGCGACGACACCCCCACCAGCGCCTCCAGCTCGCGCTCGGCGGCGAGCGCCATGCGGGAGGCGGCGTCGATCATTCGAGCGGCGCCTGGAAGTGGTGGGCCGAGATCCGCAGTCCGGTGTTGAAGTACAGCCGGTGCGCGTCCTCGCGCTCGGGCCCCACGCCCGAGTCGAGGTGGAACTGGGTGCAGCGCTCCCGCCGGCCCTCCTCCTTGCACCACTCGAGCAGCGCGCGCCCGTGGCCGCGCCCGCGCGCCTCGGGCAGCGTGGAGAGGTCGTCGACGTAGAGCGTGTCGTGCCAGGCGAGGTTGCGAATCACCCGGAACCCCGCCACCGCCACGCAGCGGTCGTCCTCGAAGGCGCCCACGATGCGGTAGCCCTGCGGGCGCTGGACCTCGTCGACCCGGCGAACGAACTCGGCCTCGTCGGTGTAGTGCGTGCGCAGGGCGCTCATGGCCTCGAAGGCCAGCGCCGTGTCGGGCGGGAGGAGCTCTCTCAGTCCTTCAGGAATGACGGGACGTCTATGTCGTCGTCCGAGATCTCGAGTGACGCCCGCTGGCGGTCGTCGAGCTTCACGTCCCGGCGCCTCGGCTCGCGCCGGCGGCCCGTCGAGTCCTCCTCGAACAGCGGCGTGCGGCTGGGGCGCTCGAAGCCGGTGGCGATCACGGTCACGCGAACCGAGTCGGCCAGCGTGTCGTCCACGACCGCGCCGAAGATGATGTTCGAGTTCTGGTCCGCGGCGCTCTGGATGATCTCGGCCGCCTCGTTCACCTCGAACAGCCCGAGGTCGGTGCCGCCGGTGATGTTCAGGAGGATGCCCGTGGCCCCCTCGACCGACTGCTCGAGCAGCGGGCTCGACACCGCGTTCTTCGCCGCCTCGGCGGCGCGGTTCTCGCCGGACGCCTCGCCGATGCCCATGAGCGCCGAGCCGGCGTCCTGCATGATCGTGCGCACGTCGGCGAAGTCGAGGTTGATGAGGCCGGGAGTCGTGATCAGGTCGGTGATGCCCTGGACGCCCTGTCCGAGGACCGCGTCGGCCTCCCTGAAGGCGTCGAGGATGCTCGTCCGGCGCTCGACCACGGCGAGCAGCTTCTCGTTGGGGATCACGATCATCGTGTCCACCTGCTCGCGCAGCCGGTCTATGCCCTCGACGGCCTGGCGCATGCGCTGCGTTCCCTCGAAGTCGAACGGCTTGGTGACGACTCCGACGGTCAGCGCACCGACCTCCTGCTTCGAGACCTCCGCGATCACCGGCGCCGCGCCCGTGCCCGTGCCGCCGCCCTCGCCGGCTGTGACGAAGACCATGTCCGCGCCCTTCAGCGCCTCCTTGATCTCGTCGCGGCTCTCGTTCGCCGCGCCGTAGCCCACATCGGGGTTGGCGCCCGCGCCGAGTCCGCGCGTCAGCTGGTCGCCGATCTGCAGCTTGATGTCGGCGTCGCACATCTGGAGCGCCTGCGCGTCGGTGTTGACGGCGATGAACTCGACGCCCTTCAGGCCCTGATCGACCATGCGGTTGACGGCGTTGGTACCGCCGCCGCCGATGCCGACGACCTTGATGACCGCCAGGTAGCTACCCGTGTCCATTGTGAGGTTGGTGCCTCTCTACCGTCCGAAGCTCAAGCAAGAGTGGAGGGTTTCCCGCTCCCCCAAAACCGAGACTCTAGGCGGAATTCGCGGAAAGTGTCAATCGTCCTCGCAAGAAATCGTGCAGGCGAAGTCTCGCAGGATGGTCGAGGGTTGGGGTGAACCTCAAGTAATAGTTGAGACTTAGCCGGGCGGCGGCGAGGCGCCTCCGGCTCCGGTGGTGTCGGCGGGTGTAGGCGCGGGTTCTGCGCTCTGCGCCGGGGTTTGCGGGGTGATCTCGGGGGCCGCCGCCCCCGGCTGGGTGGTCGTCGGAGCGGCGAGCGGCTCGGTCGCGGGATCGACCGCGCCGGTGCTGGGAGGGGTCGCTGCCTGGGGCGTCGTCTGCAGTTCGGATCCGGCCGGCGCGACCGGTGCGAGCGTCGTGGCCGGGAGGCCGCCGGCCGCCGGACGCCCCGGTAGCCGGACGTCGATGTAGGTCGCGCCCTGGGAGTCGGGATCGGCCAGCACCCGTGCTGCAGCGACCCATTTGGCGCGCACGCGCGTGGCGTCTCCGAAGATGAGCTCGGGGCCGTCGCGCAGCTCCACGACGATCCCGTCCTGGCTGCGCGTGTCGATCCGCTCGAGGCGCGGGCGCAGGGCCGCGGGCGCCAGGCCGGCCACCATTGCGCGGTGGAGCGCCGCCGGGGAGGTGAGGCGATCGCCGTGGAGGTCGTCGCGCACGTCGATCTTGGGCAGGCTTCCCTCGATCGGTAGGCCGCGCAGAATGGTGCCGTCGCCGGCGACCGCGAGGCCGCCGACCAACGCAGCCGGCCGGTGCTCGATCACGTGGATCTCGAGCTGGTGCGGGAAGTCCGCCTTCACCTCGAGTGCCCGCACGACCGGATAGGCGGCGATCGACTGCTCGAGCTCGCCCTTCTCGACGTGCAGAGTGGTCATGGTGCGGGCGGCCATCACGAGCTGTGCGCGGACGCGCGCGGCGTCCTTGGTGGTCAGGCCCGTGACGGTCACCTGCTCGACGGACACGAACGAGGAGTCGCGCAGCCAGAGCCGGTAGCCGGCGGCGAGCACGAGGAGAACCGCCAGCGCGATCAGCAGCCACCTGCGGAGCACCGGGGGGAGCGCCGCCAATGCCCGAGCCGGGGCCTGGGCGAGCTTGCGGGTGGGCAAGCCGCGCCGGGTCCATCGGAGCCGGCGGCCGGCGATGGCCTGCCCCGCGCTCACCGCTCTCTCCAGAGCGGCCCGGTGTCCACCTCGCCGAGGAACTGGACCTCGGGCTCCAGCTCCACGCCGAACCGGTCTCGGACGCGGCGGCGGCCCTCGCCCATGAGCGCGATCACGTCGGCGGTGGTGGCGTCGCCCATGTTCTCCACGAAGTTGGCGTGCTTCTCCGAGAAGCGAGCGCCCCCGACGGTGAGGCCGCGGCAGCCGGCCTCGTCGAGCAGGACGCCGGCGCTCTTGCCCTCCGCGCCTGGGTCGTCGGGGTTCTTGAAGGTGGAGCCGAAGGTCTTGATGCCTGAGGGCTGCGCGGCCCGTCGCGCCGAGCGCATGTCGGCGAGCGTGGCCTTCACCGAATCGGGGTCCGCGCCGCTGAGCGCGAAGGAGGCGCGGGCGACGATCTCGCCCGGCCGGAGGTTCGACCTCCGGTACTGGAAGCCGAGGTCGGCCGGCTCCCGCCTGTCGGTTCCCGAGGGCGTCGTGATCTCGACCCACTCGAGCACGCGCGCGAGGTCGCCGCCGTAGGCGTTCGCGTTCATCTTCACCGCGCCGCCGACGGTGCCCGGGATGTTCACGCCGAACTCGAGACCGGTGAGGCCGGCGCGCGCGGCGAAGGCCGCCGCCTGAGGCAGGCGAGCGCCGCCGCCGCAGAGCAGCCGCTCGCCATCCTGCTCGATCGTCGAGAGCGAGCCGTCCAGCTTCATGACCAGTCCTCGGAAGCCTGCATCCGCTATCAGCAGGTTCGAGCCGGAGCCGACCACTCCTACCTCGATTCCCTCCGCCGCCGCCCAGGCGAGCAGCTCGGCCAGCGTCTCGTCGGTGTGGGGGCGGGCGAAGAAATCCCCGCGGCCACCCGTCCGGATGGTCGTGAGGCGGGCGAGCGGGTAGTCCTCGGCGACGTCGCGCGGCCGCTGGACGCTCGTCATCGGACGGGCCTCGCTGCCTGCGCGCAGCCGGTCATGAGGTCAGCCTCCTCGCCAGCTCGTCGACGTTTCCCGCCCCGATGGTCAGAAGCAGGTCGCCCTCGGCTAGCTCGGTGCGCAGGTTGCGCTCGGCGTCGTCGAGCGTCGGGAGCCACCAGACCGGGCGGCCGCCGGCGGCGTCCGCCGCCGCCGCCGCGACCAGATAGCCGCTCACGCCCGGGAAGTCCTCGGGCCGCTCGCGTGCGCGATAGACGTCGAGCACCACGATCAGGTCGGCGAGCGCGAGCGCGCGGCCGAAGTCGCGCGCGAGCATCTTCGTGCGCGAGAAGAGATGCGGCTGGAAGGCCGCAACCAGCCGCCGCGGCTCCAGGGTCCTCGCCGCTGCGAGCGTGGCCTGCACCTCGGTCGGGTGGTGGGCATAGTCGTCGTAGACCTCCGCCCCCCTCTTCGTGCGCCCGTGCGACTCGAAGCGCCGTCCCGAGCCCCTGAACTCCGCGAGCGCCGGCGCGGCCTCGGCGACCGGCACCTCCGCCGCCCTCAGCGCCGCCAACGCGGCGAGCGCGTTGAGGACGTTGTGCTCACCCGGCACGTGCAGCTCGACCTCGACGCCGCGCGCCCCCGGCGCGCCATCGCCCTCCTCCACCCGGAAGCGCGAGCTTCCGCGCCCGAGTGTCACGTCGCGGGCACGAACCGATCCGCTCTCGATCCCGAACGTGACGGGATCGCCGTCTCCGGACAGGTCGACGTCGGGTCCGAGCACACGCACGCTTGCCGGCGCCGCGAACTCGCCGAACGCGTCCTCGAGCTCGGAGAGGCTGCCGTAGGTCGCGTGGTGGTCGAGCTCCACGTTCGTGATCACCGCGACCTCGCGGTCCAGCTTCATGAAAGAGCGGTCCGACTCGTCCGCCTCGATCACCGCCCACTCCCCCGCCCCCCATGCGGCGTTCGTGCCGCCCGCCTGAAGCTCGCCGCCGATAAGGAACGCCGGCTCGCGGCCGGTCTCGATGAGAGCCAGGGCGACCATGGAGGCCGTCGTTGTCTTCCCGTGCGTCCCGCTCACCGCGATCGTCCGCTTCATCCGGGACAGCTCGCCGAGGAGGTCGCTCCGGTGGAGGATCGCCGCGCCGGCCGCGCGGGCCGCCGCGAGCTCCGGGTTGTCGCCGGGAATCGCGGTGGATACCACGACCTCCGCGCCCTCGGGCAGATTCGCGGCTTCGTGCCCGATCGCGGGCTCGATTCCGGCCTCGCGCAAGCGCTCGCTGTAGGACGACTCCGCCAGGTCCGAGCCGGTCACGCTCGCGCCCAGCTCCCGGGCGACCAGCGCGAGGCCGCTCATCCCGGCGCCGCCGATGCCCACGAAGTGCAGCGCCCGTCCGGCGAACGGCGCATTGTGGGGGTCATCCGGCATCGCGCGCCCACTCTAGGCGGGGGTGCCTCCAGAAAGTGCTGCCATGCAACCAAGAGTGGAGGCGCCCGACCCTGCGAGCGGCCGGATCCGTCCCCTCAATGCCCGTCGTTCGCCACGACCGCCAGCAACTCCCGAGCCACCCGCTCCGCCGCATCCGGCCGCGCGACCGCCCGCGCCGCGTTCGCCATCTCCGCCATCCGCTGCGGTGCCGCCAGCAGGCCGCCCACCTCACGGGCCAGCCGAGGCCCGTCGAGCTCCGAGTCCGGGATCACGACCGCCGCTCCTGCCTGCTCCATGAAGCGTGCGTTCGCGTCCTGGTGGTTGCCTGTCGCGTGCGGGTAGGGCACCAGAATCGACGGGAGCCCGGCGGCGGCCAGCTCGAACACCGAGCCGCCGGCCCGGGCCGCGGCGAGGTCGGAGGCGGCGAGCGCGTCCGCGAACGGCTCTATGTACGGGAACAGGCGGTAGTGCGCCGGCGAGCCCAGCTCGGCGAGCCGCGCGCGCAGGTCGTCGTAGTCGCGCCGTCCCGCCGCGTGGACGACCGCGCACGGCGCCGCGGCGCCGAACGCCTCGACCGCCGCCTCGTTCAACCGCCGCGCGCCCAGGGAGCCGCCGAACACGAGCAGGCACTCACCCGCCTCAGGCACGCCCAGACGAGCCCTCGCGGCGATGCGGTCACCTCCCTCGGTGCCCCGAGGCACCGGCCGCCCCGTGACCAGCCATTTCGCTCCGGTTCGCCCCTCGATCGGAAACGCCAGGCACACACGCGCGGCAAAGGGCGCCAATAACCGGTTCGACACGCCGAGATGGCTGTCGGCCTCCGTCAGCACGAGCGGCAGGCGCAGCGTCCGCGCCGCCAACCCCACCGGGCCGGCCACGTAGCCACCGCCCCCGAGCACCGCGTCGGCGCCGATCTTCCTCAGCAGCCGCCGTGCGCGACCGGTTGCGCGCGCGGCCCTCAGGAGCGCCCGCGCCCCCCGGAGCGGGTTGCTCCTGTCTATGCCCTCCACCCGCAGCCGGTGGAGCGGGTAGCCCGCGGCCGGCACGAGCTCGGCCTCGGCCCGCTCGCCCCCGATGAACTCCACCTCTGCGCCCTGCGCGCGGAGCGCGTCAGCTACGGCGAGCGCCGGCACGACGTGTCCCGCTGTCCCTCCGGCGGCGATCACGATCGTTGGCACGTCCACCTCCGTCGATGGCGCGCAGCTCGGGCCGCTCCGCGCGCTGCGCCCGGCCGCCCGTTGCCGCCACGTTCAGGAGCAGCCCCATCGCGCCCATCAGCACGACGAGGTTGCTCGAGCCGTAGGAGATGAACGGGAGCGGCACCCCGGTGAGCGGCATCAGCCCGAGCACGGCGAAGAAGTTGAGCGTGGCCTGGCACAGGATCAGGGAGGTGATGCCCGCTGCGAGCAGCTTCGAGTAGCGGTCCCGCGCCAGCTTCGCGACGCGCAGCCCCGCGTAGCCGATCATGCCGTACAGGCCGATCAGCCCGATGATCCCGAACAGGCCGAGCTCCTCGCCGATGACGGCCAGGATCATGTCGGTGTGGGCCTCGGGCAGATAGAAGATCTTCTGGACGGACTCGCCCAGGCCCACGCCGAAGAGGCCGCCGTGACCGATCGCGGTCAGCGCCTGCACGGCCTGGAAGCCCGAGTCGCCGGCGTCCGCGAACGGGTCGATGAACGAGAACAGCCGCTCGCGCCGATAAGGCTCGACGATGGCGAGGATGGTCGCGAGGAAGAGGAGCGTCCCGCCGATCAGGGCGAGGTTCCGCATCGGCGTCCCCGCCGCGATCAGGAGCGCGCCGATGGCGAAGCAGATCACCATGGTCGTGCCCATGTCCGGCTGCTTCATGACGAGCGCACAGGCCGCGCCAACCACGAGCAGCAGCGGCTTCGCCATCGTGGCCACGGTCCGCACGGCCTCGGGACGGGACGAGAGGAGCTGAGCCGCGTAGAGAACCAGCGAGACCTTCAGCAGCTCGGACGGCTGGAACTGGAGCATCCCGGCGCCGATCCAGCGCGTGGCGCCGTTCACGGTCACGCCGACGCCCGGAAGCATCACCGCCGTGGTGAGCACGAACGAGCTCACGAGCAGGATCGGCGTGAGTCCCCGGATCAACCTCAGCCCGTGGCGCGACGCGAGGTGCAGCACGACCAGCCCCGCGGCGCCAAACAGCACGTACCGCTTCAGGTAATAGGAGGGGTCGCCAGGCCCCGAGAGAAGCGATTCCGCGGAGCTGGCCGAGTAGACCATCACCGCCCCGCCGGCGAGCAGACAGAGCGTGGCGGTGTAGAGGATCGAGTACTCGACCGGGCGCTTCCGGGGCATCACGACCGTTTTCTACGGCCGGACCCGGATTCATCCCCGCGGAATCAGCGACCTGAACGTCTCGCCGCGCTCCTCGTAGTCGCGGAACTGGTCGAAGCTGGCGCACGCGGGCGACAGGAGGACGACCTCGCCGGGGCGCGCGGCCGCGCTCGCCTCGCTCACCGCCGTGGCGAGATCGCCGCTTCGGCGCAGCGGCACGGTGCCCGCCAGGTCGGCCTCGAGCCGGTCGGCCGCCTCGCCGATCAGGTACGCCGCGACCGCGCGTGAGGCGAGCGCGTCCCGCAGGCCCGTGAACCCGCCGCCCTTGAGGCTGCCGCCCAGGATCGCGTGCACGCCGCCCTCGAAGGCGCCGATCCCGCGCGCCGCGGAAGCCACGTTGGTCGCCTTCGAGTCGTTCACGTAGAGAACGCCGTTCACGGTGCCGACCTCCTCGAGCCGATGCGGCACGCCGGCGAAGCTGCGGAGGGCCGCCGCCACCGCCTCGGCCGAGACGCCCGATTCGATCGCCGCCGCCGCGGCACCCATCGCGTTCTCCAGGTTGTGCTCGCCGCGGAGCCGGACCTCCTCGGGCGGGAGCGGCAGGTCCCCGAACTCCACGCGCCGAGCCGAGCCGGGCACGTCCACCCCGGGCGGCACCACGGCCACCTGCTCCGGGGTCTGGTTGCGAAACAGCCGCAGCTTCGCCTCGCGGTAGGCGTCCAAGGTCCCGTGCCGGTCGAGATGGTCCTCCTCGATGTTCAGGAGCAGCGCGATGTCGGGCGCCAGTGCCTCGGAATCCTCGGCCTGGAAGCTCGACACCTCGCATATGACGGTCGCGTCGGCCTCGAGATCGCCCACGAGCGACGACAGCGGCGTCCCGACGTTCCCGGCCACGGCGACGGGCAGGCCGGCCTCGCGCCAGATCGCTCCGAGCAGCTCCACGGTGGTCGTCTTGCCGTTGGTCCCCGTGACGGCGACGAAGCGGTTCGGCAGCAGCCGCCAGGCGAGCTCCAGCTCACCGAGCACGGGGACGGCCCGCTCACGCGCCGCGACGATCACCGGCGCCTCGTTCGGCACGCCGGGGCTCTTGACGACGCACCCGGCCCCGTCCAGCAGGTCCACCCCGTCCACGCCGAGCTGCGCGTCGATGTCGGCGGGCACGTCCGGCGCGCCGGAGTCCACCGCGACCACCTCGCCGTGCGGGCGCAGCATCCGCACCGCAGCGGTCCCCGACCGAGCCAGCCCGACCACGAGGTACGGCCCATCTGGGAGCGGCGGCCTCACTACGGCAGGATCGAAGCCTGGTAGAGCGTGAACCCGATGGCCGCGCAGATCGCGGCGATGATCCAGAAGCGCAGGATGATCTTGGTCTCCGACCAGCCGGCCAGCTCGAAGTGGTGGTGGATCGGGGCCATCAGGAACACGCGCCTGCGGAAGCGCTGGAACGCGAACACCTGGATCGCCACAGACAGCGCCTCGATGACGAAGATCCCGCCGATCACGATCAGCAGGACCTCGGTC
>Ga0105249_10003773_pt1 | contig 13079 bp, 11 predicted proteins | sample KBSS44metaG_FD_81522 | JGI IMG/M metagenome (GOLD analysis project Ga0105249, IMG submission 81522) | Switchgrass rhizosphere microbial communities from Kellogg Biological Station, Michigan, USA - KBS S4-4 metaG | ecosystem: Host-associated > Plants > Roots > Rhizosphere > Soil | place... | reverse complement strand
GGCGGGATGTTCACGTTCGTCGCCGGCGTGCTCGAAGGCAGGATGAACGCGAACGGAACCGCGAGCTTGTCCAGGAACTCCGGATCGGCCGTGGTCAGGTGGAACGTGACCTTGTTGCCGTTGACGACGATCCCCTTCGAGAGGTCGCACGTCTTGGGCGTCTTGATGCACGCGTCAGCGCCCTGGATGACGTTGTACCAGGTGCCCGCGTTCGGGCTGTTGCCGATCTTGAAGAGGCGCTCGAAGGTCGACTTCACGTCGGCGCCGTCGAGCGTCGAGCCATCGGAGAACTTGATCCCCTTCCGCAGTGTGAACGTCCAGGTCTTGCCGCCGTTCGTCGGCTTCGGGATCGACTCGGCCAGGTCGGGCACCTTCTCGGTCCCCGGCTTGCCGCCCAGTCGCTTGAAGGCGATGAGGCCGTCGTGCGACATGATCAGCAGCTGCCACTCCTGCAACGTGTAGTTCACCTGCGGATCTGGCGAGCCAGACGGCGCGGCGTTCGCGACGGTCACGAGCGTGCCGCCCTTCCCGCCTGCGCTCGAACTGCTCGTGGTGGTGCTGCTGCTCGACTTCGAGCTGCCACCGCAACCCGAGGCGACCAGCGCCAGCGTGACAACTACTCCAAAGAAACCGACCAACCAGCGCTTCACCCGGACCATCTCCTTCCGGTCGACACAGGGGCTCCGTACTACTACGGACGCCGAGCGAGGGCCGGATGTTAGCGGCCTTTGTTAGCGCAGTGTTTAGTTGTCGCTATGCGTTTAGGCAGCGACGGTCTGGAGCTCGCGTAGAGCGGCGAGCCGAGCGAGGGCCTGGCCCTCGAGCTGCCGCACCCGCTCGCGGGTGAGATCGAGCTCGTGTCCGATCGCCTCGAGCGTCCACGGCTCGCCCTCGAAACCGAAGCGAAGCTCGAGAATCCGCCGCTCACGCTCGGGGAGCGCGTCGAGCGCACGCCGCACGCCTTGCCGGCGGAGCGACTCCTCGGCCTCGTCGAAGGGGTCGGCCGCCTCGCGGTCGGCGAACAGGTCGCCGAGCTCACCCTCGTCGTCCGCGCCGACGGTCTGGTTCAGCGAGACCGAGGCCTGCGCGGCGCCGAGTGCCTCGTCGACGTGCTGGATGGGAAGACCGGTCGCCTCGGCGAGCTCTTCCTTAGTCGCCTCGCGCCCGAGCTCGACCTCGAGCCGGCGGGCCGCCCGACCGAGCTTCTGCTGCCGCTCGACCACGTGGACGGGCACGCGGATGGTGCGGGCGTGGTTGGCGACGGCGCGCTGCACCGACTGCCGGATCCACCAGGTCGCGTAGGTCGAAAACTTGTAGCCGCGGCGCCAGTCGAACTTCTCGACGGCGCGGTTGAGCCCGAGCGTGCCCTCCTGAATCAAGTCCAGGAACGGGACGCCGAGGCCGCGGTAGCCCTTGGCGATGGAGACGACGAGGCGCAGGTTCGACTCGATCATCCGCCGCTTGGCGGTGACGTCGCCGCGCTCGATCGCCTTCGCGAGCATGACCTCTTCGGCTGCGGTCAGCAGCTTGTGTCGGCCGATGTCTGCCAGGAAGAGCTGGAGACTGTCGGCAGCACCGACCAGCGCCTGCGGCTGGGGCTGTTCGACGGCGGGCTCTGCTTGCTTCTCGGGCACGTCCGCCTCTGCCTCCGGCCCGGTCTCGCGCACCTCGAGACCAGTCGTCTCGAGCTCGCGGGTCAGCTCCTCGACCTCGTCGTCGGCGAGGTCGTGCTCGAGCGCGAACGCCTCGAGCTCGGCCGGCAGGACGTAGCCCCGCTCTTCGGCGCCTTCCAGCAGCACGCGCGCGGGTTCGGTCCCCAGCAGTTCCTGAAGTTGGCTCTGAGTCAATTTGTCCTCTTGGGTCTTAGACGCGATTCCTGCCTCGATCTTTCGCACTGTAGGGCGATTGTCCTCGGCTGGCCAGGGGGATCCGGCCCCCCTCGGCCGGGCTCACTGGACAAAAACGCGATCCTTGCTTTCTCTATTCCGCGACAGCGGCCTCTTTGGTTTCCTTGCGCGCAGGAAAGTCGAACTCGACTTTGCCCTCATCGTTCAAGACGAGGCGCGCGCGAAAAGGTTTGCCGGCGCGTGAGCGGAAGCCCGAGATGACCTCCTTCGTCTTGCCCTCCTCGAGCAACTGGCGTGCGATCTCGGGGGTCAGCGTGCGGCCTGCGACGCGCTTCCAGATGACGAAGCCGCAGCCCGTCTCCTCGCGGCTCTTCCAGCTCGTGCACCCGTAGGCCTTCGAGTTCTCCTTGATGATCTCGCCGGTCTCGGCGCCGCAGCGCGGGCACGGGCCGAGCTCGACCCGCTCGGGGCGCAGCTTCTCCTTGTCGAGCGCGGCGATCTTCTCGACGGTCGCGCGCGTGAAGCTCTCGATGTCCTTGATGAACGCGCCTCGCTCGTCGGCGCCGCGCTCGATGTCGGTCAGACGCTTCTCCCAGTCGCCGGTCAGCTCGGGCGAGGTGAGCGGATGCTCCTCGAGCATCGAGATCACCTGGAGGCCCTTCGGCGTGGGGGTCAGATCCTTACCCGCACGCTCGATGTACTCGCGGCGGATGAGGGTCTCGATCGTTTCCGCGCGTGTGGCCGGAGTGCCGAGCCCGCTCTCCTTCATCGCCTCGCGCAGCTCCTCGTCGTCAATCAGCTTGCCGGCGGTCTCCATCGCGGAGAGCAGCGTTGCCTCGGTGTAGCGGGGCGGGGGCTTCGTCTCCTTGGCCTCGACCTCGGCGCTCACGCACTTGACGCTCTGGCCTTGTTCGAGCGGCGGGAGCTCGGCGCTCTCGTTCTCGGAATCCTCTTCCTGTTGGCGAGCCTTCCGGTCCTCGTCCGACTCGAGCCCGTAGACGCCGCGCCAGCCGGCCTCGAGCGTGATCTTGCCCCGGCTTCGGAACCGCTCCTCCTCGACCAGGGTGATGATCGTCGTCCGCGCGTAGCGGGCAGGCGGGTGGAAGACGGCGAGGAAGCGCCGCGCGACGAGGTCGAAGATGCGTCGCTCGTCCGGAGAGAAGCGGTCGAGCTCGTGCTCGACGTCGGTCGGGATGATCGCGTGGTGGTCGGAGACCTTCGAGTCGTTGACCACCCGTCCGAGCGGCAGCTGCTGGAGCCCGAGCACGTAGCGCGCCGCCTCGGCGTAGTCGGGGATCGGCTGCAGCGTGGCCGCGGTCGGCTTCAGCTGCGAGACGAGGTCCCCTGAGAGCCAGCGGGAGTTCGTGCGCGGATAGGTGATCGCCTTCTTGTCCTCGTAGAGCGACTGCGCGGCCTGCAGGGTGCGACGAGCCGAGAAGCCGAAGCGGCGGTTCGCGTCCCTCTGCAGCGAGGTCAGGTCGTAGAGGAGCGGAGCACGCTCCGACTGCTCCTTGCGCTCGACCGACTCGACCGTGCCCTCGGCGCCGGACACCTTGGCGGCGATCTCGTCGGCGCGCTTGCCGTCCTTGAGACGGGTCTCCTCGCCCTCGAACCAGAGGCCCTCGTAGCGCGGGTCGAACTGCGCGTGGACGAGCCAGTACGGCTCGGGGACGAAGGCCTGGATCTCGCGCTCGCGCTTCACCATCAGCGCCAGCGTCGGCGTCTGCACCCGGCCGAGCGAGACCACTCCGCCGACCCAGGCGCGACCCCGGATCGTGGCGGCGCGCGTCGCGTTCATGCCGACGAGCCAGTCGGCCTCCGATCGCGAGCGCGCGGCTGCCTCCAGCTGGCGCAGCTGCTCGCCGGGACGAAGCTTCTCGAAGCCGTCCTTGATCGCCGTCTTGGTCATCGAGTTGATCCAAAGGCGCTCGACCGGCTTGTCGACACCGGAGGTCTCGTAGATGTAGGCGAAGATGAGCTCGCCCTCGCGCCCGGCGTCGCAAGCGTTGACGATCCGGTCGACGTCGTCGCGCTTGAGCAGCTTGTGAATCACCTTCAGCTGCTTCTCCGCCTTCTTGTCTCGCGCGCGAAGACGGAATTCCTCGGGAACGATCGGGAGGTCGGCCATCCGCCACTTCTTGAAGCGCTCGTCGTAGTCCTCGGGATCGGTCAGCTCCACGAGGTGGCCCACCGCAAAGGTGATCACGGTGTCCTCGGACTCGAGGTAGGTGTCGTGGTTTTCAAAGCTTCCGGGGAGCGCATCGGCCAGGTCTCGGGCGACCGACGGCTTCTCCGCGATGACAAGGGTCTTCACGTGGTCCACCTTAGCGAACGCCCGAATCGGCACCGTAGCCGGAAAAAGCGCGCGTCAAAGACGCGGAAATGTGACGATTGCGTGCCGAATGGTCTCACCGTTCTACCTATTCGCCGGCGCGGTCAGTTGGCCTTTCGTGAAGGGTCTGTACCGCCTGCGCGCGACCGGCGTCGAGCACGTGCCCGACGGTGGTCTGGTGCTCGCTGCCAATCACACGTCCAACTTCGACCCCTGGCCCTTGGGGATGCCCCTCTTCCCCCACCGACAGCTGAGGTTCATGGCGAAATCCGAGCTCTTCAACCCGGTGCTGACGCCGATGCTGCGCGCAGGCGGCGCGTTCAAAGTGCGGCGCGGCGAGGGAGATGTCGAAGCGATGCGGACGGCGACCGAGCTGGCTCGAGAGGGCGAGATCGTTGTCATGTTCCCGGAAGGGACGCGGCAGACGAAGGGGCTGCGCAAGAGACACGAGCCGCGAGCGCATACGGGTGCCGCACGAATTGCGCTCACGGCGGGCGTCCCGCTCGTTCCCGCCGCGATCGCCGGCACCGACCGCCTGAGCCGGCTTGGCCCTCTCCGCGTCGCCTACGGTGAGCCGATCGACCTCTCTGACCTCCGGGACGTCGACGTGAAGGCGGCCTCCGAGCAAGCGACCGACCGGCTGATGGCGAAGATCGAGGAGCTCAAGGCGTTGACGACATGAGACCGCTGCTGGCAGTCGACGGGGACTCCTTCGCGCATCGCGCCTACCACGCACTGCCGAAGAGCATCCGCCTGAACGCGGTCGTCGGGTTCTCCAACATGCTGCTGGGCCTCTGGGAGGCGGAGCAGCCGCGGGCGGCACTGGTGGGCTGGGACAGCATCGGCTCACCGACGTACCGGAACGAAGCCTTCGAGGCCTACCAGAGCGGGCGGGTGTTCGACGAGTCGCTGCTCGAGCAGCTCGACCTGCTGCCCGAGCTGGTCGAGGCGCTCGGGTTCGCGGCGGCGAAGGCGCCCGGATACGAGGCGGACGACTTCATGGCCGCAGCGGTCGCCTCCGAGGAGAAGCGCCGCGGAGAGACGCTCGTCGCCACCTCCGACCGCGACCTCTTCCAGCTCGCCAGCAAGCGGACGACGATTCTCCAGCCCGTGCGCGGTGTCTCGGAGATCGCGCGCATCGGGCCGGACGAGGTTCGCGAGCGGTACGGCGTCGAGCCCGAGCAGGTGCCCGACTTCATCGCGCTTCGGGGCGATCCCTCCGACCGCCTCCCCGGGGCCGCGGGGATCGGCCCGAAGAAGGCCGCCGACATCCTGCGCCAGCACGGCAACCTGGAGGGCGCTTTGGCGGCGGGGCGATTCACGGCGGAGGCGGAGGATCTACGCCTCTATCGCCGAATTGCCGCATTAGACGCCTCTGCCCCGCTCCCTCCCCTAGCAGACCAGACGCCCACGTGGGCAGAGGCGTCCTCCCTGGTGCGCGGCTGGGGCCTGAATCAGCTGGCCGACCGGCTGGAGAAGTTGGCCTAGGCAACCGGCTCTTACGGAGGCGCACATCGACTTCGTCAGCCACCCCTCACTCGCGAAGCTGCATCCGACCGAGCCCCACGTCGAGAGTCGCGCGCGGCTGCTGTCCCTCTTCGAGGAGTTCGAGTTCGTCGAGGGCGCGCCGGCCTCGCGTGAACAAATAGAGCGGTGCCACACAGCCGAGTACCTCGACCGGCTCGAGGCGATCGAGGTGCCGACGCTGCTCGATCCCGACACCGTCGCCTCCGAGACGAGCTACGAGGCAGCGCTGCTCTCGGCCGGCTGCACGCTGGCGGCGGTCGATCACGAAGGCTTCGCGCTCGTGCGGCCGCCTGGACACCACGCACTTCCGGCTCGAGCGATGGGCTTCTGCCTGATCGACAACATCGCCGTCGCGGCACGCTACGCGCAGGCGGAGCTGGGGCTCGAGCGTGTGGCGATCGTCGACTGGGACGTCCACCACGGCAACGGGACACAGGACATCTTCTGGGACGACGCCTCGGTCCTCGTCACCTCGATCCATCAGTGGCCGTTCTATCCGGGAAGCGGAGGCCCCGGCGACGGGAACGAGACCACGGTCAACGTGCCCCTTCCAGGCGGCTCCGGGGACACCGACTACCTCGGTGCCTTCAACGACATAGTTGCGCCCGCCGTGCTTGCCTTCGGGCCCGATCTCGTGCTCGTGTCGGCCGGATTCGACGCGCACGTGGACGACCCCCTCGCGAGCATGCTCGTCACCGCCGACGGCTTCCGGGAGCTGGCCGAGCGCTCGGCTGCGCTCGGCCCGCGCGTGGCCGCCGTACTCGAAGGCGGCTACGACCCGAGGACGCTGCCCACGCTGGTCGGCGCAGCGCGCGAGGGATTCGCGAAATGACAACGGCCGGCCCGTCCGAGGGCCGGCCGTCTGTCGAAGGAAGCACAGAGCCACCGCGCTCCGACACCGTCAAGGTGGTGTCGTACGAAGTATCGGCTCGACTCGTCGCGCACCGTGGGTGAATCCCATCCCCCGCGGTGGGTGAATTACGCGGCGCGGCGGGCGGTGGCGAGCGCGTCCAGCGCCTCGCGGCGCGAGGAAACGCCGAGCTTGCGCAACAGGCTCTTCACGTGCGAGCGGACCGTGTGCTCGGAGATGTACAGCCGCGTTGCGATTTCGTCGGTGCCGAGATGCTCGTCGAGGAGGAGCAGTACCTCGAGCTCGCGGGCGCTCAGCGCTGCGGCGATCTCGTTCGGCACGCCGCGGCCGGCCCCGCCCTCACGCACCTGCTCCAGCAGCCGCCGGGCGACCTCGCCGGAAAGGGCCGCCTCACCGTGGCCGACACCGCGGAGGAACTCCGCGATCCGCTCGGGCGGCTCGCTCTTCAGCAGGTAGCCGGCAGCGCCGCCGCGAATTGCGGCCAGGAGGTTCTCCTCCGTGCCGGAAGCGGTGAGTACGACGACCTCCGTCTCCGGGGCCGCCTCCCGCAAGCGGGGAAGCGCCTCCAGCCCGTCCATTCCCGGCATCGAGAGGTCGAGCAACACGAGCTCGGGCCGGTACCGGCGGGCGAGCTCGATCGCCTCGGCGCCGTCGGCCGCCTCGCCGACGACGTCGAAACCGTGCTGGGCCAGCAGCGCCCCCAGGGCCTCGCGCGTGATCGGGTGGTCGTCCACGAGCAGAATCCGCATGGAGCGCTTATCGGCAGTGCGGGGTCTGCCGACAAGGGCTTTATGCGGCGCGAACGGCAAGACGACTATCAGGCCTGGCTCTGGGGAGAGGTGCTCCTGATCGGGCTGCTGGGCGCTGCGCTGATGCTGTTCGTCGCCTACCCGAGCCTGCGCAGCACCTATTCGCTGCCCCACGTCCGCCTCGTGCTGGACACGGCGGTCATGCTTGCCGCCGGGATCGTGGCAGTGCTCGCCGGGATTCGCTTCTCGGTCGACGGGCGACGCCTCGACCTGCTCCTCTGCGGCGGCTTCAGCGCCGTCGCGGCGGCGACGCTGGCCTTCTCGATCGCGCCCGTGCTCGGAAACGAGCCGCTGCACCGCACCGAGGCCTGGGCCGGGATCGGCGGCCGGCTCTTCGCCACCAGCCTGATCGCCGCGGCGCCGTTCTCGAAGCGCCGCACCAGCGCCCGCGGCCGGGCCCTGGCCGAAATGCTCGTCGCGGTTGCGATCGTCCTGACCGTCTCGTGGGTCGCGGCGCACCAGATCGGCCTCTCGCTGCCGCCGCTCACAGGTGAGAGCGGCGACCAGCAGCCACCGTTGCTGATCGCGACGCTGGCAGCGCAGGCCGTGCTCTCGCTGGTGGCGATGGTCGGCTTCGGCCTCCGCTTTCGCGCGCGCGGGAACGACCTCGACCGCTGGCTCTGCCTCGGCGCCACCCTCGCGCTCTTCGCCGAGCTCCACTACGTGTTCACCCCGCTGCTTTCGAGCGGCTACGTCTCCCAGGGCGACTTCCTGCGCCTGCTCTCGTACGGCGTCCTGCTCGTGGGCGTGTGGCGGGCGATCCGCTTCGCCGAGTTCGGACGGGCCGTCGCCGAGGAGCGCGCGCGCGTCGCGCGCGAGATCCACGACGGGCTCGCGCAGTACCTGTTCGCGGTCTCGACGCACGCGAGCATGCTCGAGAGCGGCGCCGACCCCGCTAAGACCCTGGCCCAGCTGAAGGAGGCCGCAGCGGCAGCCCAGCAGGAGGCCCGATTCGCGGTGCTCGCGCTCTCCTCGGCCGGTGGCTCCGCCCCGTTCGACTCCGCTTTGCGCCGGTACGTCGACTTCCTCACGGCCGACGGAGTGCTCGACGTCGACCTCGAGATCCAGGAAGGAATCAGGCTCGCGCCCGACGAGCAGATCGAGGTCTTCCGGATCGTGCAGGAGGGGCTCGCAAACGCCCGCAAGCACGCAGGCGCGCGCCGTGCCCGGGTACGAATCGCCGAGCGCGCCGGCGAGCGCTTCGTGACCGTCGTGGACGACGGCTCGGGCTTCGACGAGGACGAGATCGCCGCCGGCCAGGGCCTGAAGAACATGCGCGCCCGGGCGGCCTCGATCGGCGGCGGCTTCCGGCTTGTCTCCGCCCCAGGGCGCGGGACGGCGCTCGAGGTCGTGCTTCGCGCGTAGGGAGTGCGGCCGGCGGGGCGCCGGCCGCACTCCCGTCCGCTAGTGCTTTCCGCCGCGGGGCAGGCCCGAGACGGTGAACGGCGTCGTGCTCGTAGCGAAGTCAGCGTTGACCACGAGGTACAGGTGCCGTGCGCGCGCGACGGTCGAAGGCCCGCGAAGGGTCGAGTCGGTCTGCGTCGCCACCAGCTTGGCGCTCGACGCGTGGTCCTCCAGCTTCAGGAACAGCAACGCCGCGGGTGAGCCTCGGACGACTATCAGGCGGCCGCGGTCGAGCAGCATCCCGTCACCGCCGACGACCGGGTCGGACGCGATTTCGTCGATCTCACGAGTGGTGCCGCCCTGCTTGACCACGATGCTGAAGAGCTTCCCGGTGTTCGACTGCACGACGATGAGCTTGTGGCCGCGGGCCACGATCCCGTTGAGGTTGAAACCGCTCACATAGGCGATTTCCGGGCCGACCGGGATTGCCTGAGGCGTTCCCGAGCCTGCACGCACCTGTGCGTTGGTCACGCGCCAGAGCGTCGGACGGAACGAGTCGGTCACGAAGACGCCCTTTCCGGTCACGACGAGGTCGTTCAGGAATCCTCCCGAGCCTGTGTCGAACGTGGCCAGGAGCTCCTTCGTCCGCAGGCTGTAGACGTAGATCTTCCCGGTCATGCCTCCGGCGACGTAGAGCTTGCCGCCCCTGACCTTCATGCCGACGGCCGACTTGCCGGCCGCACCGGGGATGAACTCGGTCACGGTCGGGTCTCCGACCGTGCCGCGGTAGATGGTGCCGTCGCCGGTCGCGCCGACGAAGAAGACTTTCCCCCCACCCCTCGTGGCGACCCCTTCCGGGTTGCCGTGGGTCGACGGGTCGAGCGTGAAGACCTTGGTCGAGCCTCCATGCTTCCCGTGCTTACCGTGCTTCCCGCCGCCGTGATCGGCGAGAGCGGCCGAGCCAGAAGCCAGAGCCGCGATGCCGAGGGCGACGACGAGGACGTTCCAGCGCTTATGCACGTGAACCCCTCCCGACTAGGTATCTCTGGGCGCCCACAGGCTATCGGCGCGCCCGGTTCGGTCACGGGCATGATGCTGCAAACAGGTGCTTCTGTACACGAGACACGCCCACTTGACGGCAGTCGAGGTTCAGGACGCCGGCCTCCCGCCGGACCTCGTCGGCTATCGCCGAAGCGATGAGTTCCGGGCCGCAGGCCGGTCCTACGCAGCGACAATCGGGAAGGGAGCGGATGATGGCCAAGATCGTGGTAACCGAGTTCGTCTCGCTCGACGGCGTCATGCAGGCGCCTGGCGGCGAGGACTTCAAGTACCCCGGCTGGACGTTCGAGTTCGACCGCGGCGACGACGGCAACCAGTTCAAGCTGGACGAGACGATGGAGGCCGACGCGCTCCTCCTCGGCCGGATCACGTACGAGAGCTTCGCCGGCGCCTGGCCTTCGCGCGACGGTGAGTTCGCGGACAAGTTCAACACGATGCCCAAGTACGTCGTCTCCTCGACGCTCGACAACCCCGACTGGAACAACACGACGGTCATCAAGGGCGACGCCGTGCAGGAGGCGACGAAGCTGAAGGACGAGTTCGACGGCGTCATCCAGGTTCCCGGCAGCCTGCGCCTGGTGCAGGCGCTGATGGAGGGCGACCTCGTCGACCAGCTGAACCTGATGGTCTTCCCGGTTGCGCTCGGGACGGGGCGGCGGCTATTCGCGGAGATGGACGAGCGGAAGGACTGGAAGCTGTCGGAGTCGAGGCCCGTCGGCCCCGACGGCGTGATCGTCCTCACTTACGAGCGGGACCGAGAGCGCAAATAGAGAGCCCCGCGTGTGTGGGAGCTCTCCGTAGCAGGTCTCTAAGCGTCATTCGGCGATTCGTACGCGATGAGGGCTGACGAGGCGCGACGCCATTGTGCGGCGCTCTTCCGCCAGGCGGCTTGCTGCGGCGAACGCGCTCCAAGTGAACCAGTGGCCGAATCCGCTTTGCAGCGTCCGCGGGCCGCTCATAGTCACCTGGCCGGCTCGAATCGCACCGCCCAGCTCGGCCTGTCCCAAGTAGACGCGGTAGAGCGTGGTGGTGTCGACGCTGACCTCGAGGTCGACGTCGAAACCGGGATGCTGAAGACAGACTGAGACCTCGGAGGGCTCGAGAACCATCCAATAACGCCGCTTGGGGTCGCGAAAGTCGAACTTGACCACGGTTCGGTTGGGTGGGAGCTGCTGACGATCGACGTGGCGGGCCATCCAGACGATCAACAGGTCGGGATCGAGTTCCTCGGGGCGCGGCTCGGTGAACGACCAGGTCGCCCCCCACTCGCCGATCGCCTGCACGACCGGCTGGAGATCACGGCCGGCGGACGTGAGGCGATATTCGAGGGTGCGGCCCTTGGGGCCCGTCTGGCGCTGGATGACCTCTGCCCGCTCGAGCGCGCGCATGCGATCGGTGAGAACCGAGCGCGAGATCCCTGGGAGGCCGCGTTGGAGCTCGTTGAAGCCGCTCGCGCCGCCGAGCATCTCGCGCACGATCAGAAGCGTCCAACGGTCGCCGAGGGTCTCGGTGGCCTTGGCGACCGGGCAGTACTGCGCGTAGCTGCGCATCGCGCCACCATGCTAACCCCGGATTCGTGGTAGGTCTGCGACTCGGACCGGTTGGTTCGAAAGTAGAACTAGTCGGCCCGAGCCGGCAGGCCTACGTTGCTCGCGTGGCCACCCGAATGCCGATATCCGAGGCGTCGGCGATCGACACCGAGCTCGGCGGATCGTTCCGCGGAGAGCTGCTGCTGCCGACCAGCCCCGGCTACGACGCTGCCCGCAGGATCTGGAATGGCGCGATCGACCGCCATCCGGCGTGCATCGCCCGCTGCACGGGCGTGGCCGATGTGGTCGCGGCCGTGCGCTTCGCCCGCGACCACGACCTGGAGATCGCCGTACGGGGCGGGGGCCACAACGTGGCCGGCACCGCGGTGTGCGACGACGGGGTCGTCATCGACCTCTCGGCGATGCGGGCCGTGTGGGTCGATCCCGCCGGTCGCACGGCCTGGGTGCAGGGTGGTGCTCTGTGGGGCGACGTCGACCACGAGACGCAGGCCCACGGTCTGGCTACTACCGGCGGCATCGTGGGCCACACCGGCGTCGCCGGGCTTACCCTCGGCGGCGGCATTGGCTTCCTCATGCGCAAGCACGGGCTCGTCGTCGACAACCTGCTTGCCGCCGAGGTGGTCACCGCCGAGGGCCGCATCGTTCGGGCGTCCGCCGACGAACACCCTGATCTGTTCTGGGCGCTGCGAGGCGGCGGCGGCAACTTCGGCGTCGTCACCTCGTTCCGATTCGCTCTGCACCCCGTCGGCCCGACCGTGATGGCCGGGCCCGTCTTCTGGGCGGCCGACGACACAACCGACGTGGTGCGCTTCTACCGGGACTTCGCCGCCGAAGCGCCCGACGAGCTCGGCAGCGTGGTCAGGCTCGGCACCGTCCCCCCGCTGCCGGGCATTCCCGAGGACATGCACTGGCGGCCGGCCATCGCCGTCGCCTGCTGCTACGCCGGCGCCGTCGAAGACGGCGAGTGTGTGGTGCGGGCCCTCCGCCGGTTCGGGACGCCGCTCGTTGACCTGCTCGCACCCTCGCCGTACGTCGCCTTCCAGGGCGGCATCGACGACACGGTTCTTCACGGGTGGCACTACTACTGGAAGGCGACGAACCTCGCCGGCCTCTCCGACGATGCCATCGCCGTCATCGCCGATCACGCCTACGCCGCTGGCTCGCCTCGGTCGTACGCAGCGATGTTCCATTTCGGTGGCGCCGTGGCCCGCGTTCCCCAGGACGCCACCGCCTACGCCGGTCGGGACGTGGCCCACAACATCGTCATCGAGGCCGTGTGGCTCCCTGAAGAGTCCGGCGAGCACGCTGCGGCCGAGACCGCTTGGGCGCGGCGGTTCCTCCAGGCCCTCCAACCACACCGCGCTGGCGGCGTCTACGTCAACTTCCTCGATTCCGACGACGACTCCAGCCGCGTTCGAGAGGCCTACGGCGATCAGGTCTACCGCCGACTCGCCGAAGTCAAGGCCAAATACGACCCCGACAACGCCTTCCACTACAACAAGAACATCCAGCCCGGCTGACGCCCCGCATATAGAGAACCCCCGCGTTTGCGGGGGTTCTCCGTAGCAGGCCTGTAAGCCGGATTCTGTCGAGGGTGACCATCCGTCTTTGCGGCTTACCCGGCTCCTCGGCGGGCCGCCTCGAGCGGAGCCTGTTCGCCTTGCACCGGACGGGGTTTGGCTAGCCGCCGTGTCGCCACGGCGCTGGTGGGCTCTTACCCCACCGTTTCACCCTTACCTT
>Ga0105249_10003772_pt1 | contig 13079 bp, 4 predicted proteins | sample KBSS44metaG_FD_81522 | JGI IMG/M metagenome (GOLD analysis project Ga0105249, IMG submission 81522) | Switchgrass rhizosphere microbial communities from Kellogg Biological Station, Michigan, USA - KBS S4-4 metaG | ecosystem: Host-associated > Plants > Roots > Rhizosphere > Soil | place... | reverse complement strand
GCTTGTTACCTACCCGGAAGCCTTGTTTGAAAAAGTAGTGGTTTCAAATACGCTTTCTTCTAATATTATTTTTATAAAAAACGGTGATACGCTTGATACGGGTAAATTGCTTTTAAAACTTGCGGACTTTGGTTTTGAAAGAACTGATTTTGTGTATGAACCGGGTCAGTTTGCCATCCGCGGCGGCATACTTGATATTTATTCTTTCGGAAATGAAAAACCTTATCGTGTCGAACTTTTTGGAAATGAAGTTGATTCTGTCAGGATCATTGATCCGGAAACTCAATTGAGTGAAAGAAAACTATTGCAGGTAAGTATTATCCCAAATATCGAAACACAATTTGTTGACAAGGAAAAAATTTCGCTCTTGAATTTTTTACCGGGGAATACGATTGTCTGGATACGAGAAGAAGAACTGGTGTATAAAAAACTGAAAGATTGTGAAGAAGAACTAGAATATTTTTTTGCAAACAAGAATTCCAACGAAAAAGCAAAAGATAACTCAGAACAATCATCACAGGTAAATTTTACTAAAGCAGATTTTATTTCATCCATTGATCTTGAAAACCAAATTGAAAATCGTTCCTGTATTTTCTTTGGTGACGAACCAGTCAACCGACCTTCTGTTTTCACTTTACAATCAAATACTCTCATTCAGCCGGCATTCAATCGCCGGTTTGATCTGCTGATACAGGATCTGAAAAATTGGGAACAAAAAGGATTTGATGTTTACTTGTTTGCTGAAAATCCAAAACAATTGGAAAGATTGCGGATCATTTTTGAAGACCTGAAATCGGATATTGTTTTTAATCCAATTACAGCTTCTATTCACGAAGGATTTATAAATGAGGATCTGAAGATCGTTTGCTATACCGACCATGAAATATTTCAACGATATCATAAGTATCGTGTAAAACAGGCCTACAATAAAAGCAAAGCGTTAACATTAAGAACACTTCGTGAATTACAACCCGGGGATTTTGTAACGCATATCGATCATGGCGTAGGCACTTTTAGCGGCTTACAGAAAATTGAAGTGAATGGAAGATTGCAGGAAGCAGTAAGAATTATTTACAAAGACAGTGATATACTTTACGTCAATATCAACTCACTACATAAAATTGCAAAGTACACTGGCAAAGAGGGAACAGTACCGAAAGTAAATAAGCTTGGAAGTGACGTATGGAACAAATTAAAAGATAAAACGAAAGCAAAGGTTAAAGAGATCGCATTTGACCTGATAAAACTCTATGCCAGCCGAAAAGCCCAACAGGGTTTTCAGCACACACCCGATAATTACCTGCAAACTGAATTGGAAGCCTCGTTTATTTATGAAGACACTCCGGACCAAGGCAAAGCAACCGCTGATGTAAAAAAAGATATGGAATCATCTTCACCGATGGATAGATTGGTTTGCGGCGATGTGGGTTTTGGGAAAACAGAAATTGCGATTCGTGCAGCATTTAAAACATGTGTTGATGGTAAACAGGCGGCTATATTAGTGCCAACAACCATTCTTGCTTTTCAGCATTATAAAACTTTTAGTGAGCGACTTAAAGATTTTCCTGTAAACGTTGATTATATCAATCGATTCAAATCAGCAAAAGAGAAAAAAGAAACATTAAAAAAATTAGAAGAAGGAAAGATCGAAATAATCATCGGCACACATGCATTACTTGGAAAAGAAGTGAAATATAAAGACCTGGGTTTGTTGGTTATTGATGAAGAGCAGAAGTTTGGAGTTAGTCACAAAGAAAAAATAAAAACTATTAAAACCACAGTTGATTGTTTGACATTAACTGCAACACCAATTCCTAGAACACTGCAGTTTTCATTAATGGGGGCGAGAGACCTGAGCATCATTAATACTCCGCCACCTAACCGGCAACCAATCCAAACTGAATTGCATGCTTATAATGAGGACCTGATCCGTGATGCGATCTATTATGAAACCGAAAGAGGCGGCCAGGTCTTTTTTATTTATAATCGTGTGCAGAGTTTACCTGAAATGGCCAATATTATCCAGGCACTGTGTCCTGATCTGAATATTGGTATTGCGCATGGTCAAATGGAAGGACATGAACTGGAAAAACATATTCTTGATTTTATTGATAGAAAGTATGATGTACTTGTTTGCACCAATATCGTCGAAAGCGGTGTTGATATTCCCAACGTAAATACAATAATTGTGAACAATGCTCATCAGTTTGGATTAAGCGATCTGCACCAATTAAGAGGAAGGGTAGGGCGCAGCAATAAGAAAGCGTTTTGTTATTTGTTGTCGCCGCCAATGAGCACATTGCCGGATGATTCAAGAAAAAGATTGCAAACATTGGAACAACATAGTGAACTCGGTAGCGGTTTTCAAATTGCAATGCGTGACCTTGATATACGGGGAGCTGGTAACATGCTTGGTGGAGAACAAAGTGGTTTTATGGCAGATATAGGTTTTGAAACCTACCAAAAGATATTGGATGAAGCAATACGTGAATTAAAAAGAACAGAATTTAAAGATTTATTCAAAGAAGAAATTTCAAAGCAGGACGATTTTGTGCAGGATTGTACTATTGATACGGATCTTGAGATCTTGATACCTGATGATTATGTGGAAAGCATCACAGAAAGGTTATCGTTATACCAACGATTGGATAATTCGGAAACTGAAGAAGAATTGCATTTAATGGCTGAAGAAATGAAAGATCGCTTTGGCGCTTTGCCACAGCCGGTGAATGACCTCTTTGTCACTGTTCGTTGCCGTAAGCTGGCCGTTGAACTTGGCTTTGAAAAAATGAGCTTGAAGGATGAAACGCTTCGTTGTTATTTTATAAATAGACCTGATTCTCCTTATTTTGAATCGCAAACTTTTCAGCAGATTCTTTCGTTTATACAAACAGGAACAAACAAAGCTAAACTCAAACAAAGCGGCAAATTGTTCATTATGATAGTTGATAATGTAAAATCAATGGAAGAGATGCACCGGTTCCTGGAAAAAATGCACTGGTTTTGCCTTTAGAGGCGACTGCTGTGAAAGTTAAAATTGTGATTTACTAACGACAGGTGAGTAAAACATACCTGTTTTATTTAAGCGAATGTGTTAATTTTAAAAGCATAAATCTGGCTATGAGAATCCATCCAATTCCTTTCACCATCCTGCTTTGTCTTTTTTCATTTTTTTCTTTTTCTCAGAAAGATACAAGCTCTGCGCTGCAACTTCGTAGCGGTAAAATTTTTACAGAAAAAAATATTACACAAGAGAATGTAAAAAACTTTACAGAACAATTGCAAAAAATAAACGGAAAGTCATTTGCTGTTTTACAGTTTGAGCAAATACCATCCGAATCAAAGAAACAAGAACTCGCCGCTTCAGGGATCCAATTGCTTGAATACATTTCCGGAAATGCATATACAATTTGTATTACAAAAAATATCGACTACACAATTTTGCAGAGAGCTGGTGCAAGATCAATTTTTGAATTGTCTCCTGTTCAAAAGATGCACCCCGCAATGGCAAAAGGAATATTTCCATCATGGGCGATAAAAACACCTGGTATGGTTGATGTATGGATCAGCTTTCCGAAATCATTAAGTTTTGAAGATTTACAAAAATTATTAAGCGAAAGAAATTTCCAGATTACCACTTCCGATTATAAAGAGTTTCATGTTGTTGGTTTAAAAATAGCAATTTCACGTATTAATGATCTGGCGTCACTTCCTTTTGTTGATTATATAGAACCGGCGCCACATAAAGAACAGATGCTGAATTATGAGAGCAGAAACGATTCCAGAGCAAATGTTTTAAACGCAGCTTCGGGTGTAGGAGGTTTTGATCTGAATGGCGAAGGAGTGGTAGTAGGCGTAGGGGATAACGCAGATGTGCATTATCATGTCGATTTTACAGGCAGGGTAATAAACTTCAGCACACCTACAATCGCTTATCATGGTTCACATGTACATGGAACAGTTGCAGGAGCTGGGATATTAATGGAGGAATTTCGGGGATATGCTCCTAAAGCAACAATAGTTTCGCAGGAAACTTCGGGAATACTAAAAAATGCACCGGTATATGTTAATGATTATGGGATGGTCATTACAAATAATTCTTATACTTCAATAGTAGGTGATTGTGATTATGCCGGAACCTACGATCTTGAAAGCCGGGTATTAGATTTAATGGCAATGAATTATCCTCAATTACAGAATGTCTTTGCTGCAGGGAATGATGGGGGGTTAACCTGTTCACCATTTCCCGGTTCATTCAAAACAGTTGTTGGTGGATTTCAGACTGCAAAAAATGGAATAGTGGTTGGTGCCACCAACAGAGACGGCAGCATTGCATCATTTTCTAGCAGAGGTCCGGTGAAGGATGGCAGAACAAAACCTGAAGTAACGGCAGATGGTGTTTATACCACTTCTACTATTTATACATATGGTTATGGCGTAAGTCCAGGTACAAGTATGTCAAGCCCGGCAGTAGCAGGAGGATTAGTTTTATTAAACCAACGCTACAAACAAATCACTGGCGTAAATCCTAAAAGTGGTTTAATGAAAGCATTAGTTTGTAATGGAGCAACTGACCAGGGAAATACGGGTCCTGATTTTACAAATGGATTTGGCAGGATGAATCTTTTGCGATCTGTAGACATGCTCAATAACGGAAGATATTTTATCTCAACTATCAATAATGGAGGGATGAACACACACACAATATCTATTCCTGCAGGCACAGCACAGTTAAAAGTAATGTTATACTGGCATGATCCTGCAGCCGCTGTTTTTGCATCCCAAACTTTGGTGAACGACCTTGATCTGGATATTACTTCACCTTCTCATGTGATGCCATTTTTATTGGACACAATTCCCGGCAATGTAAATAACTCAGCTACTACAGGAGTTGATCATATGAATAATATCGAACAGGCAATTATTACAAATCCTACTGCAGGAACATATACAATAAGAATACAAGGAACAAATGTGCCACTGTCTTCCCAGGAATATTTCGTAGTCTACGATATAATACCAGTTGAAACAAAAATTGTTTTTCCCATCGGAGGAGAGGGCCTAAAGCCCGGTGAAACTGCCACTATTCAGTGGGAATCGTATGGCGATCCTGCCAATACTTTTACTGTTGAATATTCTATTGACAATGGATCAAATTGGACCATAATCAATAATTCTGTGCCTGCAAATCTTCGTCAGTTGAGCTGGATAGTTCCCAATGCCCAGACCGAACAGGCAAAGGTTCGTGTTACCAGGAATGGAACAGGTTATATCAGCACAAGTTCCACATTCACTATTCTTGATATACCTGTCATTTCATTATCTGCTATCCAATGCGAGGGTTATTTTTCTATAGATTGGACGGCGATAATGGGGGCAACAGATTATGAACTGTTTATGTTGAAAGGCACCGAAATGGTTTCTGTAGGTACAACTACTGCTCTTACTTATACATTTAGCGGTTTATCACCTGATTCGGTCTATTGGGTTTCAGTTCGTGCAAGGATAAATGGTGGAGCTAGTAGGAGGGCTGTGGCTGGTAGCCGACAACCAAATAATGGAACTTGTAGTGGTACTATTTCTGATAATGATCTGCGTATGGATTCTGTCATTGCGCCACTTTCCGGAAGATTGCTAACATCGACTGCTCTTACCAACAACACCTCAGTTATAGCAAGAATTAAAAATCTCGACGATGCAGATATAGCAAATTTCAAATTGAGATATTATATTGGTGGCTCTCAAGTAGTAGAAGATATTGTAGGACCCATTACTGCTGGCTCTACATTTACACATACATTTTCTGTCCCATACAATTTTTCAGTTGCAGGGAATTATATTTTAAAAGTTGAGGTAGAAAATACTTCAGGAGTTGACCCCGTTCCTGGTAACAACTTCATTATTGATACTATTCGTCAATTAAGTAATGCTCCTATTACACTTCCTTTTATAGATGATCTTGAAACCGCTGTATCCAGAAAGTATTACAAAGCAACATTTGGAGTTCAGGGAATAGAACGTTACGATTATACAAATACATACTTTCCCGGAAGATTGAGTACATTCTTATCCTCTGGCATGGCGTATTCAGGAACAAAATCTTTATTGACTGACCTTGATAGATATTTAGCTTCAGGGAATACCAATTTCATATATGGAACTTATAACCTTAGTGGTGTGGATGCTATTGCAAGGGATATACGTCTGGATTTTCAACTTAAAATGCATGGCGATAGTGTTGCTAATGCAAATAATAAGGTCTGGATAAGGGGTAGCGATTCTGAAACATGGATCGATGCATTTACACTTTCTGCAAATGGAAATATTCGCGGAGTTTTCAAAAGAACGCCAAGTTTGGAAGTAGGTAAACTTCTTCAATCGCATGGACAAAATTTCAGTAGTAGTTTCCAGGTACGGTGGGGGCAATTTGGATATACCAGGATTAATGATAACGAGTTATACCAGGGACATAATATTGATGACATCAGAATTTACGAAGCCATTGATGATATTCAAGTTAAAACAATTGATGAACCATCAACTAATAGGTGTAGCTTAACGAATGCAGAAACCGTAAAGGTTACGATTAGGAACGCTTCAACAAATTCGATCAGCAATATTCCGATAAGAATGGTTATTGACGGCGGCACGCCCGTCATCGAAACTATGAGTATTCCCCTTGGTCCGAATGCAAGTACTCAATATACATTTACAGCGAAGGCAGATCTATCAGCTTTGGGAGACCATAATATCCTGATCAATGTACAATACGGGACAGATAATTTTAAAGATAATGATACATTAACCTTACATATTTTTAATGCTCCATTGATCACCACATTCCCCTACATAGAAAACTTTGAAACGAATAATGGTTATTGGCGCAGTTCAGGAGTTAATAACTCATGGGAGTACGGAGTTCCTGCTGCTAATAAAATAAATAAAGCGGCTAGTGGAACAAAAGCATGGAAAACAAATCTGATAGGGAATTATAAAGACCTGGCAACATCATATTTATATTCTCCTTGCTACTATATTGCTGGAATGACAAATCCTACTTTGAGTTTAAATATTGCACTTGATCTTGAAGATTGCGGAGCAGGTAGTTTATGTGATGGAGCATATGTAGAGTATTCGGGGGATGGAATCACATGGACTCGTCTTGGAGATGTTGGTATCGGCACTAACTGGTATAACCGGAATTACAATGGTAATAAATTATGGAGTGTGGAGGGTTATACAAGATGGCATGTTGCAACAACGCCATTACCAACCAGTATTCCAACCATACGATTCAGGATTGCTGTTGTATCTGACCCATTTGTAAATTTTGAAGGAGTTGCTATTGATGATGTACATGTCTATGACAACACCATGGGAGTATATGATGGAGTTACCATGGGTTCACCTGTTTCTCAAAATATACCAGGCGGCACTGCATGGATAAATTTTATTTCAGGGGGTAAACTTATTGCATCTGTTCAACCCAATAAACAAAATCTTGGAAATACAAATGTGCAGGCTTATATAAAAACAGGTGGGATACGTAATGATGGTATACAATATTATCACAATAGAAATGTAACTATTAAGCCAACTAATATGACCCTGACTGATTCAGTTACTGTTCGTTTTTATTTTCTTGATGCTGAAACAGAAAATTTATTGAATGCCACAGGATGTGCAAGCTGTACAAAACCATCGATGGTAACAGAATTAGGTGTCACAAAATATTCTGATCCTGATGATAATTTTGAGAACGGAAATCTTGCTGATGACATACAAGGAACTTTTAATTTCTTAAGTGCAGACTGGAACTATAAAATACCCTTTGATAAAGGCTATTATGTACAATTTAAAACAAAAGATTTTTCCGAGTTCTGGTTGAATAATGGCGCAGTGAACAGACAAACGGCGTTATCGGGGATGATAGGAAGTTTTACAGCAGAAAGGAAAGATAATAACGATGTTTTAATCGAGTGGAAAACTTTTTCGGAACAAAATATTAATCATTTTGAGATTGAAGTGGCAAAAGGTGATTTGAATTTTCAAAATAATAATTTCGAGAAGATTGGCCAGGTAACAAGCCCTGGTAATTCAAACTCTGAAAGGTCATATAGCTTTACTGATAATGAAACAGGAAAGTTGGCAATACGTTATTACCGATTAAAAATTGTGTATAACGATAACACATTTATTTATTCCCCAGTACGCCCGGTTGTTTTCAATGATGACATTCAATGGCAGGCATATCCCAATCCTTCAAATGGAGAGTATAAATTTCTATATAATTTGACACAAAATGATAATATGAGTGTCAAGATCTATGATGTAAACGGCCGACTAGTCAAGGAAATGAAACTAGTTGGAAACGGCTACGTGGAGAAGACGATCATCGATCTTAGATCAGTAAAATTTCCTCCTGGCATTTATCTTCTTTCTGCAGAAGCTGGCGAAAAAAAATTCAGTATAAAATTGATAAAACAGTAATAAAAAGAAAGGGGCTAAAAAGCCCCTTTGCTATTTTGTTGCTACTAAATTACCATCCTTGTTTTGCAATACCAGCTTTAATGGCCGCCATTGCCTTTTCTTCGTTTACCAAAGTTGTCAGCTTATTTCCCTTGCCATCATGTCCCTGCACCATATAGGCGCCTTTAGCGGTCTTGGTGATCACGGCATCCATAACTGGAACTCCTTTCTCTTTGGTTTTTACATTATAGGCTGTAAGTTGTACATCGCTCATAGTAAATGGGTTTTTTGATTAGGAATGCCTGAAATTAGGACTTTTACGGCTTTTGCCTTTATAATTTCAGGAAAAGAAATAAAAAAGCCCCGAAATTTCGGAGCTAGTCATCTTATTTTTAACGACTTAACTTATACATCAATTTTTGCATACCGTGCATGACTTTCAATGAATTCCCTTCTTGGTCCTACTTCATCGCCCATCAACATACTGAAAACACGATCAGCTTCAGCAGCACTTTCAATGGTCACTTGTTTCAAAGTTCTTGTTTCAGGGTTCATTGTTGTCTCCCAAAGCTGCGTTGCATTCATTTCACCCAACCCTTTGTAACGCTGAACATTTACGCTATCATCCTTTCCGCCTCCAATTTTTTCAACCGACGCTTTTCGTTGTTCCTCATTATAAGCGTAAGCTTGCTCTTTACCTTTTTTTACTAAATAAAGCGGAGGCTGGGCAATATAAACGTGGCCTTGTTCTACAAGCTCGGTCATGTACCGATAAATAAAGGTCAGGATCAACGTAGCGATATGGCTTCCGTCCACATCAGCATCGGTCATGATGATAAGTTTATGATAACGGAGTTTTACAAGATTTAATGCTTTTGGGTCATCTGGAGTCCCAACCGTCACACCTAACGCAGTGTACATATTTCTGATCTCTTCATTTTCGTAGATCTTATGCTCCATTGCCTTTTCAACATTCAATATTTTTCCACGCAATGGAAGAATGGCTTGGAAGCTCCTGTCACGGCCTTGTTTGGCTGTGCCGCCGGCGCTATCACCCTCAACAAGAAACAATTCACATTTTGCAGGATCTCTTTCAGAACAGTCTGCCAATTTTCCCGGCAATCCACCACCACTTAAAACAGATTTCCTCTGAACAAGCTCTCTTGCTTTTTTTGCCGCTGCCCTTGCCTGCGCTGCAAGAATTACCTTATTAATAATATTCTTAGCTTCTCTTGGATTTTCTTCAAGGTAAGCTTCAAGGACTTTTGAAACAGTAGAATCAACAACACCCATCACATCACTATTGCCGAGTTTTGTTTTTGTTTGTCCTTCAAACTGTGGCTCCGGAACTTTTACTGATATGATAGAGCTGAGCCCTTCCCGAAAATCATCACCTTCAATTTCAACTTTGGCTTTTTCGAAGAGGCCCTGTTTATCTCCATAGCTTTTAAATACTCGTGTCAATGCACGGCGAAAACCAGATACATGGGTGCCACCTTCAATAGTATTAATGTTATTTACATAAGAATAAATATGCTCACTATAAGAATCATTATAGATCATCGCCACTTCTACAGCAACATTAGTTGCTTCATCACGACCTTCCACAAAGATCACTTTGGGTAAAAGCGGACTTCTACCTGCATTGCTGTCCAGCATTTCTACAAACTCAACAATACCTCCTTCACTGTAAAATGTTTTTGTGTAAGTGCCATTCTCTTCTTCCTTTTCACGAAGATCATTCAGTATGATCCGCACCCCCTTATTTAAAAAAGACAGTTCACGAAGACGAGCTTCCAAAATATCTTTTTTGTAAACAGTAACAAGAAAGATGCTGTCATCGGGCCAGAAGCGAACCGTAGTCCCTGTTTTATCAGTGGTTCCGATTTCACGAACAGGATATTGAGGTACTCCTATTTTATAATCCTGCTCAAACTTTTTTCCTTCACGACAAACTTCTACATGTAAATTTTTACTCAATGCATTTACACAACTTACACCAACACCATGCAAGCCACCGGAAACTTTGTAGGAGTTTTTATCAAATTTACCGCCTGCATGCAGCACGGTCATAACAACTTCTAATGCGCTTCTTTTTTCTTTTGTGTGCATCTCGGTTGGAATACCTCGACCATCATCTTCTACTGATACAGAATTATCTTCATGAATGGTAACGACAATATTTTTACAATAACCCGCTAATGCTTCATCAATAGAATTATCGACAACTTCATAAACAAGGTGATGTAACCCTTTTTCACTGATATCGCCAATGTACATTGCAGGTCGTTTGCGAACTGCTTCCAATCCTTCCAATACCTGGATGCTATCAGCATCATAACCATTACTTACAGGGATAGCTTTTGCTTTGATTTCTTCGCTCATAAATTGGTGAATCCTCGCTTAAAAATTAGGTAAATGAAATGCTTGCGAATGTACGGAATTCAGCTCTCTAAAGGGCTTTTAAAAGCTTAATTTTTGAGTAATTTTTAGCACCAGAGTGGATAAAAAATAAGGCTGAAAAATTGTTTTTTTCAGCCTTGCAAAATCATTTGTTTGGCATTAACTATTGCGTTTTACTATCTGTGCAACGAGGTCGGCTTCAGTGCAAATTTTATTGCCAACATATACTGTTCCTCTCATTTCACATATGCCACGGCGAATGGGTGTAGAAAGCTCCATTTTTAGAAGCATGGTGTCGCCGGGTTTTACCATTTGCTTGAATTTGCAATTATCGATCTTTAGGAAATAAGTATCATATAATCCTTCAGGACTCATGTTCATTGCCAAAATACCACCGCATTGAGCAAGTGCTTCCACTTGCAAAACTCCCGGCATGATTGGGTTACCAGGAAAGTGTCCCTGGAAAAACCATTCATTGAAGGTTACATTTTTTATTCCAACAATATGCGTATCGCTTAATTCAATGATCTTATCCAATAATAAAAATGGATAACGATGGGGTAATTTTTTTTCAATGTAGGCAAGATCAAAAACCGGTGGCCTTGTGGGATCATAAACCGGAACACCACGAGTATGTTTTGTTTTCTTTATGTATTGTTTGATCTTTTTTGCAAATTCAACATTGCTGCTGTGACCAGGCCTGTTTGCAATGATCTTTGCTTTGATAGGATAACCAACCAATGCGAGATCTCCAACAACATCTAATAATTTATGACGGGCAGGTTCGTTTGGAAAACGTAATTCAAGATTATTAAGATAACCTTCGCTTTTCACTTCTATTTTATCTTTCTTAAAAACTTTCTTTAGTCTTTCCAATTCAAATGCGCCAACCGGTTTATCAACCACAACAATTGCATTATTTACATCACCGCCTTTAATAAGATTATTATCCAACAACATTTCCAATTCATGCAAAAAACAAAAAGTACGACAAGGAGCGATCTCAGTTTTGAAGTCTGACATATTTTTCAAACCAGCATGCTGCGTTCCAAGAACAGGAGAATTAAAATCGATCAGTGTTGTAACGGAATAATCAGGCGCAGGCATTGCGACCATATCTACTCTTTTATTTTCATCTTGCAGGTAAATATTTTCATCAATGCAATACCATGTCTTTGATGCATCTTGTTCATGTATACCTGCCTTTTCAATCAGGTCAACAAAAGGCTCACTACTACCATCCATTATTGGCATCTCTGGTCCGTTCACTTCTACTAAACAATTATCAATACCCATTCCCACCAATGCAGCCAATACATGTTCCACTGTACTTACTTTGGCGCCATTAAATTCAAGAGTTGTTCCGCGACTTGTATCAGTTACCAGATCACAATCTGCTTTTATAATTGGTTTACCAGGAAGGTCGATGCGCTGAAACTGGATGCCAAAACCCGGTGTTGCAGGCTTCATAGTAAGATCAACAAGAACCCCGGTATGCAAACCAGTACCTGAAATACTTGCTTCAGAGGTTATAGTATGTTGCTTATCAGGGTTGAATGTAGCACTCATATTATCAGCAATATAATTCTTATTTTCTGTGGATGAAATCATGCCGGCAAAGATACAGTTTGAGAGGGAAAATTGAGATTAATATAGCTACTGTTAGTAATTCTAATAAGCAATGGATTTATGAAACTCTCTCACTTATTAATTGCTTTACCAATGCTTCCAACTCTTTAATTCTTTTTTCTAATTCAGGAAGCTTTCGGCTGATTGCCTGGCTACGCAAGGTAGAGGTATAATCATGGGCAGGCGAACCAGTAACCGCTTTTCCTGCTTCTACGGATTTACTTACACCGCTTTGGGCATTGATCTTTGCGCCGTCTCCAATGTTAATGTGCCCAACAATTCCAACCTGGCCTCCGATCATTACACCTTTACCAACTTTTGTACTTCCGCTAATGCCACTTTGAGCTGCAACGACTGTACTGTTTCCTATTTCTACATTATGTGCGATCTGTATCAGGTTATCAAGCTTGGCACCCGATCTTATGATCGTAGAACCGATCGTTGCCCTATCAATAGTTGCATTAGCTCCGATCTCTACGTTATCTTCAATTATTACATTGCCAATCTGTGGTACTTTTTTAAAACTGCCATCTGCTTGCGGAGCAAAACCAAAACCATCACTTCCTATAACAGTACCT
>Ga0105249_10003770_pt1 | contig 13083 bp, 10 predicted proteins | sample KBSS44metaG_FD_81522 | JGI IMG/M metagenome (GOLD analysis project Ga0105249, IMG submission 81522) | Switchgrass rhizosphere microbial communities from Kellogg Biological Station, Michigan, USA - KBS S4-4 metaG | ecosystem: Host-associated > Plants > Roots > Rhizosphere > Soil | place... | reverse complement strand
AGCGGTTCGGCAACGCCGCATATCAAAGCGGGTAGCGTTCGTCCGCTTGCTGTCAGCACGGCGAAACGCACGCCGCTCTTTCCGGAGCTTCCGACGCTCGCGGAGTCGGGGTTAGCCGGTTATGACGTGACGACGTGGTACGGTTTCCTCGTGCCGAAAGGAACGCCCGAGAGCATCCGGAAAAAGCTTTACGAGGCGCTCGCCGATATTTTGAAGAAGCCAGAAATGATCGCGCGGCTTCAGGAAATCGGCGCCGAGCCGGGCGGGGAAGGGCCGGAAATATTCGCGGCCTTTATCAAGTCCGAAACCGAAAAATGGACTAAGATCGCGAAGGATTCCGGCGCAAGCGCCGAATGAACGGGCGGCATACAGGAATCAATCGTGCTTCCTGCTTCCAGTGACGTCATCGTAATCGGGGCCGGTAATGCGGCGTTTTGCACGGCGCTGGCCGCGGCAGAACATGGCGTTTCCGTGCTGTTACTCGAACGCGCGGCCGAAGAAGAATCCGGCGGCAACAGCCGCTTCACGGCAGGCGCTTTCCGCTGCGTCTATGACGGCATCGACGATTTGAAAGCGTTGATGCCGGATCTTACCAACGAAGAAATCGCCCATACCGATTTCGGCACCTACACCGAAGAGAAATTCTTCGACGACATGGGGCGCGTCACCGAGTACCGAACCGACCCCGACCTTTGCGAGCTGCTGGTGAAGCGCAGCAAGGAAACGATGCAATGGATGCGCGGCAAGGGAATTCGCTTCGCGCCTATCTTCGGCCGCCAGGCATTCAAGGTCGACGGAAAGTTCAAATTCTGGGGCGGTCTTACGGTCGAAGCGTGGGGAGGCGGCCCCGGGCTGATCGCGGGGTACACGGAGACCGCGAAGAAACAGGGAATCAGGATCGCTTACGAAGCCCGCGCACTTTCGCTGATCGCCGACGACGACGGCATCAAGGGTGTGCGGGTCAAGCATCGCGGGCATACTTCGGACGTTAAGGCGAAATGCGTCGTGCTTGCCGCCGGGGGGTTTCAGGCCAATGCCGAGATGCGAACGCGTTATCTCGGGCCGCTATGGGAACTCGCGAAGGTGCGCGGCTCTCGCTTCAACACCGGCGACGGCATCAAAATGGCGCTCGAAATCGGCGCGATGCCCGCCGGCAACTGGTCGGGCTGCCACGCCGTCGGCTGGGACCGCAACGCGCCGGAGTTCGGCGATCTTTCGGTCGGCGACAATTTTCAGAAGCACTCCTATCCGTTCGGCATCATGCTGAATGCCGATGGCGAGCGATTTGTCGATGAGGGCGCGGATTTTCGCAATTATACCTATGCGAAATACGGCCGGGTGATTTTGATGCAGCCGGGGCAATTTGCCTGGCAATTGTTCGACAAGAAAGTGCTTCACCTTTTGCGCGACGAATATCGCATCAAGCGCGTGACGAAAGTGCGCGCTGATACAATCGAGGAACTGGTACACAAACTCGACGATGCGAATCCGGAACGCGCGCTCGCGACGATCAAGGCATATAATGCGGCGGTTAAGCGCAATGTGCCGTTCGATCCGAACGTGAAGGACGGACGCGGAACGAGCGGGCTTCCGATTCCGAAATCGAATTGGGCAAATACGATCGAAGATCCGCCGTTTGAAGCCTATGCGGTGACATGCGGCGTCACGTTTACGTTCGGCGGGCTAAAGATTGACACTGATGCGCGTGTCATCGATTCCGATGGCAAGCCGATACCCGGCCTTTACGCGGCAGGCGAACTCGTCGGCGGCCTGTTCTATTTCAACTATCCGGGCGGCACGGGGCTGATGGCGGGTTCCGTATTTGGAAAGATCGCAGGCACTTCTGCCGGCCGCCAGGCCGCGGCATAATTTCATCTCCGCGAATTCATGCGCCCTCCTTCGGAAGTCGATGTCGCGATAATCGGTGCCGGTGCGGCTGGCATCGCTGCCGGGCGGCGGCTTGCCGAAGCAAAAGTGAACTTCGTTGTGCTGGAAGCGCGGTCGCGTATCGGCGGTCGCGCGCGGACGGTGAATGCCGACGGCTTTCCTCTCGATGTTGGCTGCGGTTGGCTGCATTCAGCGGACCGAAATCCGTGGGTGAAAATCGCCGAAGCGGAAGGGCTGAAAGTCGACCGCACCGAGCCGCCCTGGGGCAAACCGGCGCTCGAGCATGGTTTTAGCGCGGAGGAACAGCGCGAATTTCGTTCGGCGATGCAGGCGTTTTATCGGCGCCTCGACGAAGCAGGCGATGCGCATCGCGACCGGCCGCTCGCGGATTTCCTCGAGCCGGGCGGAAAATGGAACTCGCTGCTAAACGCCATCAGCACATATGTGAACGGCGTGGAACTCGACCGCGCCTCGGTTTGCGATTCCGCCGCCTATTCGGACTCCGAGGTGAACTGGCGCGTCGTCGAGGGTTATGGAACGGCAATTGCAAAGTCCGGTGAGAAATTGCCGATTGTCCTTGAGTGTAAGGTTCGATCCGTCGATCATTCCGGAAAGAAATTGCGGATCGAAACTGCGCAGGGCGTTTTAACAGCGCGCGCTGCCATCATCACGATTCCCACGCAGTTGATCGCGGATGAGGCATTTCGCTTTGCGCCAGAGCTTGCCGAGAAACTCGATGCTGCCAGGGGCTTGCCGCTTGGACTCGCCGACAAGACGTATCTTTCGTTGGACGACGCAGAAAGATTTCCAAAAGAGTCGCGATTGTTCGGAAAGGTACATTCCCTCGGCGCCGCTAATTATCATATCAGGCCTTTCGGCCGGCCAGTCATAGAAGTTTATTTCGGCGGCAAGCTCGCGCGCAAACTGGATGAAGCAGGCGAAGGCGCGTTTGGCGCATTCGCCATCGATGAACTCGCGAACCTTGTCGGCAGCGACATAAGGCCGAAGCTCAAGACACTGGCAGAATCTCACTGGGCGCGCGATCCGTTCGCGCGCGGCTCATACTCCTATGCGCTGCCAGGTCACGCTGACGCGCGTAGGAAACTCGCGGCGCCGGTCGATGGGCGCTTGTTCTTCGCGGGCGAAGCTTGCTCGCCGGGAAATTTCACGACGGCGCACGGTGCCTACGAGAGCGGCGTCACTGCCGCGGAGCAGACGATTGCAACGTTAAAGCGGAAGAGGACGAGTTAGCTGTTTAGCGCGCAATGCGCTTGGCGACTTCTTCCAACATCACTTCAGTAGCGCCGCCGCCGATCGACTGCACGCGCGCGTCTCGGCTCATCCGCTCGATCGCGCTTTCGCGCATGAAACCCATACCGCCGTGGAACTGCACACAGGCATACATGACTTCGTTCACAAGCTCGCCACAGTAGGCCTTTGCCATCGAGACTTCCTTAACGGCATCAAAACCTTGCGCGTCCATCCATGAGGCGTGATGCACAAGCTGGCGGCCGGCTTCGATTTGGCCCGCAAGGGTTGCTAGCCGCGCGCGGATCGCCTGCTTATCCCATAGCGGCGCACCAAAGGCTTTGCGGTCGCGCAGCCAGTCCAAGGTGATTTCGAGTGCCGCATCGCATTCGCCGATAGCCATCGCCGAGATCACTGTGCGCTCGTTCTGGAAATTCTTCATGATCGAATAGAAGCCCTGGCCTTCCTCGCCAAGAATGTTTTCGGCCGGCACGCGGCAATCCTCGAAAATCAACTCGGCGGTGTCGGACGAGCGCCAGCCGTGCTTGTCGAGCGCGCGGCCGACGCGAAAGCCGGGCGTGCCTTTTTCCACCAGGAACATGGACACGCTTTGTGAAGGCCGCGCGTTCACGCCGGTTTTCGCGGCAACGCAATAGAGGTCGCCGTGCACGCCGTTGGTGATGAACATTTTCGTGCCGTTCAGAACGTAGTGATCGCCTTCGCGGCGGGCAGTGGTGCGGATGCCTTTCACGTCGGAACCGGCACCGGGCTCGGTGACGGCGACCGCGACGATTTTCTTGCCAGCGACAATGTCGGGCATTAAGCGGTCTTTCTGCGATTGTGAACCCGCGCTGAAGATGTGCACCGAAGCCATGTCGGTGTGCACCAGCACGGTAATGGCAACGCCGGAGAAAGTGGAGCGGCCCAGCTCTTCCGCAAGCACGACCGAGCCGAGCGTATTCATCTCGGCGCCGCCATACTCGGCGGGATAACGGATGCCGAGGAAGCCGAGTTCGCCCATCTTGCGCAGCGTTTCGCGCGGGGTGAAACCTTGCGTCTCCCATGCCAACGCGTGCGGTTTGATTTCGGTTTCGACGAAACGGCGGATCTGTGCGCGAAGCATTTCGTGCTCTTCGCTGAAATAAGCGGAGCGCGTTGCGGGCTTGGCGTTATCGAGCATGGGGGTATTGTGCTGCAACCCGTCCTGTTCTTCAATTCGATTGTCAGGGAAGGGAAACGCCATGAAACCGGTGCGTGCTGCGGTCGTTCAAAATTCGGCCGTCGTTTTCAACCGCGAGGCGACCCTCGAAAAGGTCGCGCGCCTCGTCAAGGACGCGAAGCGTGAAGGCGCTGAACTCGTCGTTTTCCCTGAAGCCTTTGTTTCAGCCTATCCGAAGGGTCTCAATTTCGGCGCAGCAATCGGTAGCCGCACGCAGGAAGGACGCGAGGATTTCCGCCGTTACTTCGACAGCGCCGTCGAAGTGCCGGGGCTGGCGACGAAATTTCTCGCGCAGGTCGCGGGCGATCACGCGATTCATCTTGTCATTGGCGTGATCGAACGCGACGGCGGTACGCTCTACTGCACCGTTCTGTTCTTTTCGGCGGACGGAAAGTATCTTGGCAAGCACCGGAAGCTGATGCCGACCGCGTCCGAGCGGTTGGTGTGGGGCTTTGGCGACGGCTCGACTTTGCCGGTGTTCGATACTCCGCTCGGCAAGCTCGGCTCGGTAATCTGCTGGGAGAATTACATGCCGCTCCTGCGCACGGCGATGTATGCGAAGGGCGTGCAGCTCTACTGCGCGCCGACCGCTGACGACCGCGACACCTGGCTTGCAACGATGCAGCACATCGCGCTCGAGGGACGCTGCTTCGTGTTATCTGCGTGTCAGTTTTTACTGCGCGGCGATTGTCCCGACGATTACGATGCGATACAGGGCAATGACCGCGATACCGTGCTAATGCGCGGCGGAAGTTGCATCATCAGCCCGCTCGGTAAGCTGCTCGCGGGGCCGGTATTCAACCAGAGTCAGATTCTTGTGGCCGATCTCGATATGAGCGAAATCTCGCGCGGCAAATATGATTTCGACGTGACGGGTCACTATGCGCGACCGGACATTTTTGAGCTGCACGTCAACGAACGTGCGGCGAAACCGGTGGTTTTCGAATCCGGGAACTGAAGCCCGCGCCGCAAAACTGACGGCCCAAAGCCGCAAGGCCATTGGGTTCTTATGGTTTGCGAAATCTTAACGCCTTGCGGCGACCCTGACCTCCTCAGCTTGTGTTGCGATTCAGAGGGCGGTCGTGAAAAGGGTATTTCCTGCGGGGATCGCGATTGCGTTTGCAGTGTTCGCAAACATCTATCCAAATTCGGCACGCGCGGACGCGCTTTACCCAGCCGAACTTTTCGCGCCTCCGAGCGAAGTCGAAATCGAGGTCGGCGTCCGCTACTGGTACAGCAAGGGCAAATCGCAAAAGACTTTATTCGGGTTTAGCGACGCGTTACTGGTCTCGCAGCTGACCTGGACCGGCGCGACGGGTCAAAGCGGCGAAGGTTATTTTAACATCGCGCAAGACCGGGTCTTCGCGAAGGGCTTCATCGGTGCCGGATACTTCGGCCGCGGCGGCAATCTGCAGGACGAGGATTTTCCGCCGGTAATTGCGCCATACTCTTCGACCAACAGCGATTTGAAAAACGGCCGCATGCGCTACGCGAGCGGGGACATCGGCTATTACTTGCTGGATACTCTGCGCGTGAAACTCGGCGGCTTTGTCGGTTATCACTATAACTTCGAGAAGATGGATGCGTTTGGCTGCACGCAAACAGCAACGAATCCGTTGATCTGTGTTCCCACGATTCCGACTTCTGTGCTGGGGATCACTCAAGAAAATCGCTGGCATGCGATCCGGCTCGGCGCTGCGGGACAGGTTTATCTCATGCCGAACTTGAAGCTGAGCGGCGACGCCGCATGGCTGCCTTACGCGCGGGTGACGGGTGCCGATACGCACTGGCTTCGCATCGGCACGACTTTCAACGGGCCCACGCAGGAAGCCGGCCACGGCAACGGCATGCAGCTTGAAGGCGTTTTGAGTTACGTGTTCGAGAACAACGTCACACTAGGAATCGGCGCACGTTACTGGAGAATGCAAGTGCCGCACGGTACCGCGCATTTCGAGGATTCGGTGATCGGAGGCGGCGCGCCGCAGATCGAGAAAATGCGGATAGAGCGTTACGGTATGTTCGTGCAGCTCGGATACAAATACTGAGTTCCGATTTCATCGAAGCTTCGCGAGTGAAGCGCAAAGTTCTTCCAGGCTTTCAAGATTGTGCACCGGTCGCATTTCGTCGACATGCGGCAGCATCGCGCGAATGCCGCGCGCCTTAGCCTCAAAACCTTCGTAACGCAAAAGCGGATTGAGCCAGATCAGGCGGCGCGCGGAGCGGTGCAGGCGATCCATCTCGCGCGCTAGCGCTTCGCCAGGCTCGCGCTCAAGCCCGTCGGTAATCAGCAGCACGGTAGCGCCTTGCGCCAGTACTCGGCGCGACCAGTTCTTGTTGAAATCGTGCAGCGAGCTCGAAATCCAGGTGCCGCCAGACCAGTCATTGGCGGCTCTTGAGCAGGAAGCAAGTGCCGCGTCTGGATCGCGTGCTTTCAACGCGCGCGTCACATTGGTGAGGCGGGTGCCGAACAGAAACGTTGAAATGCGGTCGCGTGCTTCGCCAAGCGCATGCAGGAAATGCAGCGTGACGCGGGAGTAGTCGCTCATCGACCCCGAAATATCGAGAAGCGCCACCAAAGGCGGGCGCCGGTTGCCGGGTGCTCGACGGCGCAAATCGATCAAGTCGCCGCCGGCATGCAGGCTTGCGCGCAATGTACGCCGGAAATCGATCCTGCGTCCGCGAGCGTTCTGCACGAGCCGCCGCGACGGCATCTCCTCGCGCGCGAAAGGAAGTTTAGCTATGTGGCGGCGCGCTTCGCGAATTTCCTCTGCGCTCATCTGCGCGAAGTCCCTGCGCGCGAAGATCTCCAGATCGGATGCCGTGCCGCGCATGTCGTAGGTAAGTTCCTGCTGCGGCGGTTGTCGGCGCGGAATCTGCTTAATGCTGGATTCCTGTAATGCCTCCTGCACGCGGCGCTGGCCGGGTTTCTCAGCGAGAGCCACCGGCGCGATCGGCAGCATCTCATGAAGAATCGCCTCGTTTGGATCGCGCCGCCGCCAGAACAGGCGGAACGCGGAATCGAACACCGGATCGTCCTCATGGCGTTTCACCAGAACCGCATGAAGCGTCCAGTAGAAGTCCTCGCGCGTGGTGAAACCGGCGGTATCGACGGCGGTGACGGCATCGACAACGGAGCCGGGGCCGAGTTTCAGGCCTGCGGTGCGTAGCGCGCGTGCGAAGGCGATGATGTTTTCCGCGACGGCGGGCGCCGCGTTCATTCCGCTGCTTTCAGTTGCGCGCGGCTCTCGGCAAGCAGCGCTTCGATCTTCGCCTTATCGAGCCTGCCGATGTCGTCCTGATATTTCAGAACGACGCCAAGCGTGTCGCCGACCAGCGAAGAATCGAGAGATTTGGCGCCGAGTTCAACCAGTGCCGAAGCCCAATCAAGCGTTTCGGCGACGCCGGGTGATTTGAAGAAATCTTCCTTGCGCAGTGATTGCACGAAGGCGACGACCTCGCGCGCGAGCTTCTCGGATGCGCCGGGAAGACGCGCCTTCAGGATCGCCAGCTCTCGGGCAAAAGCCGGATAGTCGATCCAGTGGTAGAGACAGCGGCGCTTCAGGGCATCGTGAATTTCGCGGGTACGGTTCGAGGTTACGATCACAATCGGCGGATGCTCGGCGCGAATCGTGCCGAGTTCCGGGATCGTCACCTGAAAATCGGCGAGTACTTCCAGCAGGAAAGCCTCAAAGGCCTCGTCGGCCCGGTCGAGTTCGTCAACGAGCAAGACCGGTGGGCCGGCCGGATCGGGGGAAAGCGCCTCCAGCAGCGGACGTTTCACGAGAAACTTCTCGGAGAAAACGTCGGTCGAAAGACGCTTTCGGTCGGCGCTGCCTTCGGCTTCAGCGATGCGGATTGCGATCATTTGGGCCGCGTAATTCCATTCGTAGAGCGCGGAAGCGACGTCGAGACCTTCGTAACACTGCAGCCGTACGAGACGGCGTTTTAGCGATGTTGCTAGAACCTTCGCGACCTCCGTTTTGCCGACGCCGGCCTCGCCCTCAAGAAACAAGGGCCGCTGCATGCGGAGAGCCAGGAACACCACGGTCGCAAGCGCGCGGTCGGCGACATAATTGTTCGCGCCGAGCAGTGCGAGCGTGTCGTCGATCGAGGCGGGCAGAGGAGATTTGGAGGCGGTCACACGGCTACTCCACGGCAAATGGCCGTGCGCCAGTCTAGCGCCAAAGCGACGCGAACGGGAGTGCGTTCAGGCCGCGGCCGCGATTGCCCGCTTCGCCATCACGCCAACGAGATGCGCGCGATAATCGGCGGCGGCATGAATGTCGGAGTTCAACCCGTTCGGGCTGATTTTTACGTTGGCGATCGCTTCGGGCTTCCAGCCGCTCTTCTTCAGCGCCGATTCCATGTCCTTGGCGCGGAATACACCGTCTTCGGCGGCACCCGTGACTCCGACGCGCATTTCCTTGCCGGTGTCGGCGACGAATACCCCGACCAGCGCGAAGCGCGAGGCGGGGTGGCGGAATTTCTCATAGCCGGCTTTTCTCGGCACCGGGAAGCTGACCTGAACCACAACCTCACCCTTGCCGAGGGCCGTTTCAAACAGGCCCTTGAAAAACTTATCGGCGGGAATTTTCCGCTTATTGGTGATGACCGTGGCGTCGAGCGCGATGAGGGCCGCCGGATAATCCGCCGCAGGATCGTTGTTCGCGATCGAGCCGCCGAGCGTCCCGCGGTTGCGTACGGCGGGATCGCCGATCATGCCAGCAAGCTTGGCAAGCGCAGGAATGGATTTTTTCACGGTCGCGGATGTTGCCACTGCATTATGAACGGCGAGGGCACCGATGAGGAGATTTTTTCCCTTGAGCTCGATTTTATCGAGTCCCTTGATCGCCTTCAGGTCGATGATGTTTTCGAAGCTCGCGAGTCGGAGCTTCAAGCTCGGGATCAACGTCTGGCCGCCCGCCAGCAGGCGCGCGTCCTTCTGCTTTGCGTAAAGCGTAGCCGCCGCCTTGATGTTCGCGGGCCGGTGAAAATTGAAGCTGTGCATCTTGCTCTCCCGCTATTCCGCCGCGCGGCGCTGCTTGTGTGATTTTTGAATCGCCTGCCAGACCGTTTGCGCTGTCGCGGGCATGGCGACGTCTTCGTGGCCGATGGCGTCGGTGATTGCATTGATGAGTGCGACGGGCGCTGCGATTGCGCCCGCCTCGCCGCAGCCCTTAACGCCAAGCGGATTGGATGGGCATTTGGTGACGACAGTGCCGACCGCGAAGGATGGCAGGTCGTCGGCGCGCGGCATCGTGTAATCCATGTACGAACCGGACAAGAGCTGACCGTCGGGGTCATAGACGCAGTTTTCAAGCAACGCCTGACCGATGCCCTGCGCGACACCGCCATGAACTTGGCCCTCGACGATCATCGGATTGATGAGGATTCCAAAATCGTCGACTGCGGTCCAGCGTGCGATTTTCGTATGACCTGTTTCCGGATCGATCTCGACCTCGCAAATGTGGCAGCCGGAGGGGAAGGTGAAGTTGGTTGGATCGTAGAACGCGCCTTCCTTTAGGCCGGGCTCGATTTCGTTGGTCGGGAATTTGTGGCCGACATAGGCCGCAAGCGCGACTTCACCGAATGCGAGCGATTTGTCGGTGCCCGCGACAGTGAATTTGCCGTTCTTAAACTCGATGTCGCCGGGTGAAGCCTCAAGCAAATGTCCGGCGACTTTTTTCGCCTTGGCTTCGATCTTGTCGAGCGCTTTCGAAATCGCCGTCATGCCGACAGCACCCGAACGCGAGCCGTAGGTGCCCATGCCGAATTGCACCTTGTCGGTGTCGCCGTGAACGATCGTCACTTGTTCCATCGGAATGCCGAGCCGCTCGGAGACGAGCTGCGCGAAGGTCGTTTCGTGTCCCTGGCCGTGGCTATGCGAGCCCGTGAGAATTTCGACCGAGCCGGTCGGGTTTACGCGAACTTCCGCCGATTCCCATAGGCCGACGCCCGCACCGAGCGAGCCGACGGCAGCAGAAGGTGCGATGCCGCAGGCCTCGATATAGGTGGAATAGCCGATGCCGCGCAATTTGCCCTGGCGCGACGACTGCTGCTTCCGCGCGCCGAAGCCCTTGATATCGGCCATTTCCGTCGCTTTTTTTAGCGTCGCTTCGTGATCGCCGATGTCATAGGCCATGATCACCGGAGTCTGGTGCGGAAAGGTGCGGATGAAATTTTTCTTGCGCAGTTCCGCCGGGTCCATGCGCATCTCGCGTGCGGCGACTTCCATCAGCCGCTCGATGACGTAGCAGGCTTCTGGCCTACCCGCGCCGCGATAAGCGTCAACCGGCACCGTATTGGTGTAAACCGCGTCGACCTCGCAATAAATCGCGGGAATGTTGTACTGGCCGGAGAGCAATGTCGCGTAAAGATAGGTCGGCACGGACGAGGAGAAGGTCGACATATAGGCGCCGAGATTGGCGACGGTGTGCACACGCAAGCCGAGAATTTTCCCGCCGGCATCCAGCGCCATTTCCGCATGAGTGACATGGTCGCGGCCATGCGCGTCAGACTGGAAAGCTTCCGAGCGGTCCGACGTCCAGCGTACGGGGCGCTTCAATTTTTTTGCGGCCCATAAGCAAACGGTTTCTTCCGCATAGATGAAGATCTTTGAGCCGAAACCGCCGCCGACATCGGGTGCGATCACACGGAATTTGTTTTCGGCCGCGAGGCCCAGGAATGCCGCCATAACCAAACGATGCACATGCGGGTTCTGGCTCGTGACCCAAAGCGTGGACGAATCCGTGCCCGAATCATAATCGCCGATGGCCGCGCGCGGTTCCATTGCGTTCGGTATGAGGCGATTGTTGACAATGTCGAGTTTGGTGATGTGCTTCGCGCTCTTAAACGCGGAATCGACGGCCGCTGCGTCGCCGAGCGACCATTCGTAAATCGTATTACGTGGCGCGTTGTCGTGAACCTGCGCGGTTTTCGGGTCGCGCGCCTTTGCCGTATCGGCGTTCGCCGGCAACACACCGTAATCGACGTTGATTGCGGCTGCCGCATCCTTGGCCTGATTGAGCGTCTCGGCGATGACGACCGCCACCTGATCGCCGACATGGCGGACTTTCCCTTGTGCCAAGGCTGGGTGTGGGCCCATATTCATGGGCGAGCCGTCTTTCGAGCTGATTGCCCAGCCGCAGATCAAATTCCCGATTTTATCGGCGGCGAGATCCGCACCGGTGAGGATTGCGACCACGCCCGGCATTTTCAACGCCTTCGCCGTGTCGATCCTTTTCAGCGTCGCGTGCGGGTGCGGCGAGCGAAGGAAATAGGCGATTGTCTGGCCTTCGCGATGGATGTCGTCGGTGTAGTGACCCTTGCCGGTGATGAAACGCTGGTCTTCCGTGCGGCGCACCGCGGCGCCAATTCCGGTTGCGGCCATGGCCTGTCCTCCGCTTGCCGCTTACGCGGCTTTTCCTGCCCTTGCCCCGTTCTTCATTGCTTTCGCGCCGGCGGCGACCGCCTTCACGATGTTGTGGTAGCCGGTGCACCGGCAGAGATTTCCTTCAAGTTCCTGGCGGATCGTCTGCTCGTCGAGGTCGTTGCCCTTCCGCTTTACGATATCGACCGCCGACATGATCATGCCCGGCGTGCAATAGCCGCATTGCAGTCCATGATGCTCGCGGAATGCCTCCTGCATCGGATGCAAGCGCGATCCGTTGGCGAGGCCTTCGATGGTGAGGACATCGGTGCCTTCCGCCGAGAGCGCGAAGATGGTGCAGGACTTCACCGCCTGGCCGTCGACATGCACGACACAGGCGCCACACTGGCTGGTGTCACAGCCCACATGAGTGCCAGTGAGCCGCAGATTTTCGCGTAACAGCTGGACCAGCAGCGTGCGTGGATCGACATCAACGGATTGCTTCTTGCCGTTGACCTTAAGGGTCACCGTTGGCATGGCGCATCTCCCGGACAGGCCCTTTTTGCCTGCTTTTTTATAGATTTTTTCTAGTTTGAAACCGCGTTTGGAAGCGGTCAAGGGCGTCGGGAGCCTCATCTAGGGTCGATTCAGCTTTTGAACTTGACGGCTAGCGCTTCGGCGCCACGCGCGAGAATGCCCACGTCGGCGCCAACCGCGACGAATGTCGCGCCCTGCTTCAGCCACCGACGGGCGTTTTCCTCACTATCGGTCAGAATACCGGCGGCTTTACCGCTCTTCACGATGCGCGATATCGCGTCGTCGATCACCGGCATCACGTCCTTGTGGGCGCGCTCGCCGAGATAGCCGAGCGAGGCGTGCAAGTCGGCGGGGCCGATGAAGACGCCGTCAATACCGTCGATCGCGGCGATCGCCTCAATATGGCCGAGCGCCTCGCGCGACTCGACCTGCACGAGCACGCAGATCTCGTCGGCGGCGCCCTGAAAATAGTTCTTGATGCGGCCGAAGCGCGTCGCGCGTGTGGTGCCGGCGACACCGCGCATGCCGACATCGGGGAAGCGGGTGTAAGCGACCGCGTTCTCCGCTTCCTCCGGCGTGTCGACTTGCGGGATGAGGAGTGCCTGCACGCCGGTGTCAAGATAGCGCTTGATAGTGACGCGGTCGTTCCAAGGCACACGCACGATGGGTGTCGTGGGATATGCCGCGATTGCCTGCAGTTGTGTCACTACGGTCTCGATGTCCGAAGGCGTGTGCTCGGTGTCGAGCAGGATCCAGTCGAAGCCCGCGCCCGCGATCACCTCGGCGGAGTAGTTCGACGGGATGCTGGCCCAAAGCCCGATCT
>Ga0105249_10003769_pt1 | contig 13084 bp, 10 predicted proteins | sample KBSS44metaG_FD_81522 | JGI IMG/M metagenome (GOLD analysis project Ga0105249, IMG submission 81522) | Switchgrass rhizosphere microbial communities from Kellogg Biological Station, Michigan, USA - KBS S4-4 metaG | ecosystem: Host-associated > Plants > Roots > Rhizosphere > Soil | place... | reverse complement strand
GACTCCGACGGCCACGCCGACCGCGACTCCGACGGCGACGCCGACGGCCACACCGACACCCACCCCGACGGGGACAGCCACACCGACTCCGGCGCCCACGACGACGCCGACGCCGGCACCGACCGCGACCCCGACACCCACGCCCACACCACCACCCGGTGGCGGGACGACGGTGCGCCAGATCACGTTCGAGGGCGGCTTGCTCGACCCGACCACCGGCGTCGATTCCGCGACAGGCGTCGTGACGCTCGACACCGCGACCCCGATCCACGGGACCGCGTCTGCCCGGTTCGCGAACACGACCGGGTATCTGCAGGAGTCGTTCCCGGCCACGGCCGACACGTTCCTGACCATGCGGATGCGACTCGTGACGTTGCCGACGGGCTCGCCACGGATCGTGTTCCTGTCGAACGCGGGGACGACCGTCGGCAATCTCACGCTGAGCTCGGCTGGACGGCTACGGCTGCGAAACGCGTCGACAGCGGTCGGCGTGGAGTCGCCGGCCATGCTGGTGGGGAACACCTACCTGATCGGGCTGCACCAGAGCCGCGGCACCGGAGCGGATGCCGTCCTCGAGGCGTTCCTGGCGCCGGACGGCGGCACGTTCGGGGCACCGTTCGCGCGTATGACCAGCGGCACGTGGACGACGTCTGCGGACCGGACCCGGTTCGGCGCGACGAACAGCACCGCGGTCGACGTGACGATCGATGACGTGCTCGTGGGCAGCGGCGCGATGCCGAACGCTGTCGCATCGACCGGTGCGATCGTTCTCGCCGCTGCCGTGCCGGGCTCGTCGTACGCCTTCATCGCGAGAGACGGCTCGGCTGGCGGGCTCGCCGTCAACGACCCGCGCTTCACGTTCGCCTGCCCGGTCGCCGACACGGTCGCGTGAGCTAGCTAGACGACAGGTCAGCTCGGGGTCTGGCCCCAGAGGAACGCGGTGTAGGCATTCGGCGCCTGCGTCACCTGGTGCACGTCGCCATCGACGGTGACGATGTAAAGGTCGTAGTGGTCGTCGTCCGATGTCGTGGCGATGATCAGGAGCGCGTCGCCCTGCGGTGACCACTGACCACAGCAGGCGCCGGGTGTGAAGTCGGCCGTGAGGTTGCGATCGCCTGTGCCGTCCGGATGGACGAGGTGGACATCGTGAAAGTTGCCGGCGGTCGACGGCACGGGTGCAGCCCTCTGCCGGGCCCCGACGGCCCGGCTACCATTGGGCCCCGTGACCCTCGCGCCCAACGACTTCGTCCATCTCCACGTCCACTCGGAGTTCAGCCTGCTCGACGGCCTCGGCCGGATCACCGAGCTCGTGGACGCGGCAGCCGCGCAGGGCATGGACGCGATGGCGCTCACCGACCACGGAGCGCTATACGGCGCAGTCGCCTTCTACCAGGCGGCCCGGAACAAGGGGATCAAGCCGATCGTCGGCGTCGAGACCTATGTCGCGCCGCGGTCGATGACCTCGAAGGAGGGCAAGGCCGACAGCCAGCCCTTCCACCTGATCCTGCTTGCGCAGGACTACGCGGGTTATCAGAACCTGTGCCGGCTCGTGACCGACGCTCACGTCGACGGCTATTACTACAAGCCCCGCATCGATCACGAGCACCTGGCTCGCTACAGCGACGGCCTGATCGGGCTGTCGGCCTGCCTCGGCGGCGAAGTGGCGAAGGCCCTCGAGGTCGAGGACTGGGAGCTCGCTCGAAGCGTCGCCGGACGGTACGGCGAGATCTTCGGCAAGGATCGGTTCTTCCTCGAGCTCCAGGATCACGGGCTGGCCGAGCAGACGCGCCTCAACGGTCAGCTCCTACGCCTCGCGTCGGAGACCGATCTGCCGCTCGTCGCGACGAACGACCTCCACTACGTCCGCGCCGACCAGTCGGAGGCGCATGACGTGCTGTTGTGTGTCGGGACGGGGAACAACCTCGACACGCCGGGCCGGCTCAAGTTCGAGACCCACGAGTTCTACGTGAAGTCGGCCGCGCAGATGGGTGCGCTGTTCCCCGAGCAGGCCGAGGCGATCCTCAACAGCCGCCGGATCGCCGAGATGACGGACCTCGAGCTGCCCCTCGGTCAGCTCCGGATCCCGCACTTCCCGGTGCCCGACGGCGAGACCGTCGAGTCATGGCTGCGCAAGGAATGCGAGGCGGGTCTGGAGCGCCGCTACGGGACCGTGACGCCGGAGCTCCAGCAGCGGCTCGACTACGAGCTCGGCGTGATCATCTCGATGGGCTACGCCGGCTACTTCCTGATCGTGGCGGACTTCATCCGGTTCGCCCGTGAGCAGGGCATCCAGACGACCTGCCGCGGATCGGCGCCGGGCAGCATCGTCACGTACACGCTCGGGATCACGCCGGTCGACCCGATCCTGTACCAGCTTCCGTTCGAGCGGTTCCTGAACCCCGACCGCGTGACGATGCCGGACATCGACGTCGACTTCGAGGACGGCCGGCGTGACGAGGTCATCGCCTACGTCGGGCGCAAGTACGGCCAGGACCATGTGGCCCAGATCATCACCTTCGGCACGATGCTCGCCCGGGCGGCGATCCGCGACGTCGGACGTGTGCTCGGGCACAGCTACGGCGAAGTCGACCGCATCGCGAAGGCCGTCCCGAACCAGCTCGGCATCAAGCTCGATGAGGCGCTTCAGATCAGCCCAGCGCTGCGCGAGCAGGTCGACGCCGATCCCGCGGTCAAGCGCATCACCGACTTCGCGCGGCACCTCGAGGGCGTCGCCCGCAACGCCTCGACCCATGCCGCGGGCGTCGTCATCAGCCGCGAGCCGCTGACCGAGCTCATGCCCCTCCAGCGGGCCACCAACTCGGACTCGCTGATGACGCAGTACGAGATGCACGCGATCGAGGCGCTCGGGCTGCTCAAGTTCGACTTCCTCGGACTCTCGAACCTCACGATCCTGCGCCAGGCGGTCGATCTCGTGCGCGAGAACCGCGGCGTGGAGATCGACCTCGACCACATCCCGCTCGATGACGCCCGGACCTTCGAGCTACTCGCGTCGGGCGAGACGACCGGTGTCTTCCAGCTCGAGTCTGCCGGCATGCGCCGCTACGTCCGCGAGTTGCGGCCGACGTCCGTGTACGACCTTGCGGCGATGGTCGCCCTCTACCGACCCGGACCGATGGACAACATCCCGGCCTATATCCGGCGCAAGCACGGTCAGGAGGCCGTGACCTACCTGCACCCGTTGCTCGAGCCGTACCTGGAGAAGACCTATGGGATCTTCGTCTACCAGGAGGACATCATGGCCGCGGCGATCGCCCTAGGCGGGTTCACCGGGCCCGAGGCCGACACGCTCGGCTACGCGATCCGCAAGAAGAAGTCGAGCGTCCTGCGTGCCCAGAAGGAGAAGTTCGTCACGCAGGCCGCGGAACGCGGTGTCGAGCCCGCCGTCATCGATGCCGTCTTTACCGCGTTCGAGCCATTCGAGCGGTATGGCTTCAACAAGGCGCACGCGACCTGCTACGGGTTGATCGCCTACCAGACCGCATTCATGAAGGCCAACCACACGGTCGATTACATGGCCGCCGTGCTGACCGCCTTCCGTGCGAACGAGGAAAAGGTCGCTGCGGCCGTCGCCGAGTGTCGGCGGATGGGCATCGAGGTCCGGCCACCTGACGTGCATGCCAGCCACCTCGAGTTCACCGTCGAGGGCGACGCGATCAGGTTCGGGCTCCTCGCCGTCAAGAACGTGGGGCAGGGGGCCATCGAATCGATCATCGCGGCGCGCGAGGAGGGCGGCGAGTTCCACTCGCTGACCGATTTCTGCACGCGGATCGACCTCCGGCTCGCGAACCGCAAGGTCCTCGAGGCGCTCATCAAGGTCGGCGCGTTGAACACGTTCGGACACCCCGCCCAGCTGTTGCTCGGTCTCGACGACGCGATCGCGGCAGCGCAGGCGACACAGCGCGACCGGATCACCGGCCAGACCTCGTTGTTCGACATGGGTGCGGCCGACGCGATGGCGTTCGAACGCCCGCTGCCGTCCGCGACCGAGGTCCCGGTGCGCGAGCGACTGCGCTGGGAGAAGGAATTGCTCGGGCTCTACCTGTCGGAGCATCCGATGGGCGAGGTCGCCGAACAGGTCGGCCGGTTCGTCAACGCCTACTCGGGCGACTTGCGCGACGAGACGCTCGACGGTCAGCGGGTCGTGGTCGGCGGGATCGTGACCGCCCAACGGACCGTGATCACCAAGCGGCAGGAGACGATGGCGATCGTGACGCTCGAGGATCTCCAGGGCTCGATCGAGGTCGTCGTCTTCCCGCGGTTGTACGAGACGACGCGCCCCTTGCTGCGTGACGGCGCGATCCTGCTCATCGCCGGTCGGGTCGATCACAAGGGAGAGGAGGTCTCGTTGCTCGCCGATCTCGTCGCTGATTGGGATGACGCTTCGGCACGCGGTCCCGAGGCTTTTGCGCGTGACGTCGCCGCCGGCGATCGGAGTGGCCGGAACGGCTCGTTCCGGCGGACGCCGGTCGCCGTCGGACCCGGTGCGGCCGCGCCGGTCGCGGTCGGGGCAGGCGCAGGCGCGGGGGGGAGCCAAGGTGGTGGTCCGCCACCCGGCGCGTTCGTCTCACCGCGACGCGACGACGGGTCGGGTGGGCCGCCCGATGAGCTGCCGCACATCGCGCCGCCGGAACCCGTCCCGACCTATCTCGCCGCGGCCGGTGCCATCCCCGGCCCGATCGAGGATGTGCCGGAGGAGCCGCCCGTGCCGGACGAGGCGCGCGCACGGATCGTCGGGGACGCCACGGATGATGTCCCGGTCTCGGCGGGGCCGGGCGCTGTCCTCCACGTCCGCTTCGAGCGGAATGCCGGGCCCGATCGGCTCGTCCGCGCGATGGAGACCGTCAAGTTGCTGCTCCGCGACCGCCCAGGTGGCACCAGGGTCGTGCTGCACGTCCCCGCGTCGGGCGGTGGTCAGGCGCTCCCCATGGAGCTGCGCTGGGGCGTCGCCTACGACGCCGAGTTGCTTGCCGAGGTTCGCCGCCAGCTTGGCGACGGTCTCGTCGACATGCACCTGGCCAGCAACTAGCCCGCCGCGTCCGGTCTTCGCCTCCGCACGACCTCCGCGGCCGACCTCAGGGCGCCGGGTCGATCCCGATCACGGTCGCGGCCCATGGACAGTAGCGATCGCCCGCCACGACGGCAGTCTCCACGTCGGACGGCAGTCCATCGCATTCCTCGACGGTCACGTCGGCGAACTCGATGTCGTTGGGGTCGAGCGACCAGCTGTATCCGGCGTTGACGCCGGTCTCGCGGATGACCCGGCCGTTCGGGATCGATGGTGCGTCCTCGCCGGCGAGCAGACGGCGCGCGATCGCGATGTCGGCGGGGTCGGTGAGCAGCGCTTTGAAGCGCTCGTCGACCACCTCGAAGGTCACGACGATAGGCGCATCGGGATCCGGAGACCCGGAGCCGGCGTTGCACGCCGCTACCGTCAGCGGCGCGAGGGCTGCGATGAGGAGTACGGCCCGTCCGAGCGGGCGGAGGGTCATCGACCCTCGGCGATCTTGCGAACAGCCTGGACCGACGAGAGGAGCTCGTGGAACTCGTCGCGGATCCTGTTGAGGGTGTACGCGTCGAGGTCCAGCTCCTTGGCGATCTCGTTCACCTCCGCCGACTCCTCGGCAGAGATCGACCCATTCGCCGCGGCCACCACGAAGCACGCGCGCAGGACGTCGATCCGCTGCTCGACGGTCGCGAGCTTGGCGAATTCGCGGGTGACGACGTAGTCCTCGGTGCCGCCGACGGTGCGGGCCTGGAGCTTGGCCATCTCGGCGACCAGCACGGCCGTCGCCTCGTCGAGGCCGCCGTTCTTACGGAGCGCTTCCTCGATGATCGAGGTCTCGTCGTCGCTGATATCGAGATCGGCGTTCGCCGCACGGGCGAGCGTGTAGGCGGCGGACGCGACGAGCCGCGCACGCTCGGGTGGGAGTGCCTCGAGACGCCCGACGATACGGCGGACGGTCTCCGTATCGCCCGCGGCGGCTGCAGCCTCGAAGGCTTGGTCGTGTAGGTCGCCCACGTACTGCTGCTCGGGGGCGGGTCCGAAGAGCCTCTTGAACATGGCGGGAGTCTACTGTGTCGTCATGAGGTTGCTCGTTCGTGCCGTCCGGCTGATCGATGGGGTGGCCGCTACTCCCCAGCTCGGCGTCGACGTGCTGATCGATGGGTCGTCGATCGGCGCCGTCGAGCCGCATGATCCGGAGCGCTCGCTCGGGGATCTGACCGTCGTCGACGGAGCGGGACGGACGCTCCTTCCTGGCTTGGTCGATGCACACGCGCATTACACGTTCGACCCCACGGAGGGCTCGCTCCAGGTGATCGGGAAGCGGACGGATGACGAGATCCTGGCCGCAGCGCGGCAGAACGCCGAACGTGCCCTGCGCGCCGGGATCACGACGGCTCGTGGCGCGGGGTCCATCCGGAACCTCGAATGCGTGCTCCGCGACGAGATCGCCGCAGGTCGGACGCGCGGTCCTCGTATCGTCGCTGCCGGGACGGCAGTCGGATCCGTGCGAGGGCACGGGTCGGCGTTCGGGCTCGAGGCCGCCGGCGAGGACGGCCTGGCCGCCGCGACGCGACAGGTCATCGACGCTGGGGCGGACGTCGTGAAGGTTGTCGCGTCCGAGGCGGCGATGCTCACCACGACCGGACTACCGCCCGGTGAGGATGTCTTCGGTGCGCCGGAGCTGAGTGAGGACGAGCTGCGCGGCGTCGTCTCGGTCGCTCGTGCGACGGATCGTCGGGTGATGGCACACGCCCAGGACAGCGAGTCGGTACGGCGATGTGCCACCGCGGGCGTGACCTCGGTCGAGCACGCGTGGCTGGCGGACGAGGCCGCGATCGAGGTCGTGGCGACGTCAGGAGCCTGGCTCGTGCCGACCCTGGTCGTGACCGACGTGAATCGGACCCTCCCGGGCTTGACGCCTGTCCAGCGCGAGCGTCAGGACCTGATCGAGATCCGGCATCGCGCATCGACGGAGGCTGCGGTCCGTCTCGGCATACCGCTCGCGACCGGCACGGACACGGGCGAGGTCGGCGTGACGGCCGACATGGTGTGGCGCGAGATCAGGCTCCTCTACGACCACGGTGCGACGCCGATGGTGGCCATCCAGGCAGCGACGTCCTCCGCTGCGCGCCTGCTGGGTGTGGATCGCGAAGTCGGGACGGTCGAGACCGGGAAATGGGCGGATCTCGTACTGGTCGATGGCGATCCGCTGAGTGACCTGAGCCTGCTCTCCCATCCGGTCGAAGTGTGGCAGCGAGGGCGGCCGGTCCTCAGCGCTTGAGGAGGCTGTGGATCTCAGGCTCCGCGCCATGCCAGCGCACGATCTCTTCGGTCGCGAACCGCCCGTAGTAGTTCACGAAGTGGGCGCCCCGGTCTCGCAGCGTGCGGATCGCCTCGACCTTCCGGTCATCGCCGCGGACCCTGACCATCACGACGGCCTGACCTGACCGGATCGCGGCGTCGTACCAGGCCATGTCGGGAAGCTGGTCCATGACCGTGAATGAGACCAGCCGGCGGAGTCGAGTGAAGAGCCCGTGGACGGCACCAGTGGGGTCGAATCGCGACGCGCCCTCATCGCCGCGCAGCACGGTGATGTCCTTGTCGTCGATCCCGTTCGCCTTGAGGGCCGCGGCAGCCGACGCCGCGTGCTCGGGATCGGGGAGCACCGCAAGGAGCGAGTCGGTGGGATACCCGATGAACCGCGACCCGGGCTTGGACATGGCCGGAGGATAGGGCGTCCATCGTGAGGTGGTGCCGAAGGAGGGATTCGAACCCTCAACCACTTGCGTGGAGCGGTGTTTGAGACCGCCGCGTATGCCGTTCCGCCACTTCGGCGCAGTGCGACATCCTACCGGGTCGGCGCGGCTTTCCTCCGGAAGCCGGACGGCGAGTTCCGTCGCGGATATCAGCGGGCTCGGTGCACCCGTCGGAACCCACGGACCTGACCATGCGTCTGGCGACCGATGCTAGACTCCCCGGGCCTTACGTCAGCCACTATCGCCGTCCGGAGGGACCCCCCGACCGTGGAGGAGGACCTTCGCTCGACGACGGTCCCCGACGACCCCGTCCAGCGCCGCGATCTCATCCTCATCGAGCGTTCCCGTGAGGGCGACCTCGATGCCTTCAACGACCTGGTCACGCTCTACCAGGACGCGTTGTTCGCGCTGGTCGTCCGGATGGTCCCGGACCGCGATCAGGCCGCGGACGCCGTCCAGGAGGCGTTCTTCTCCGCCTTCAGGAACCTCGCATCGTTCCGTGGCGGCAGCGTGAAGTCGTGGCTCAACCGCATCTGCGTCAACGCCGCGATGGACACCCAGCGAGCACGCAAGCGCCGGCCGGTCCAGCCTTATCCCGAGCTGGATGACGAGTCCTGGCAGCCGAAGGCCGGTGAGGACGTCGATCCCGAGCGGATCGCCGTCCACGCTGAACGCAGTCGCGTGCTCGCGGCCGCGATGGCCCACATCACCGACGACCAGCGGACTGCGATCGTGCTCTACGACGTCGAGGGGTACGACTACGCCGAGATCGCCGAGATGACCGGGGTCTCTCTTGGCACCGTCAAGTCGCGGATCCATCGTGGCCGACTCTCGCTGCGCGACATCCTGGCCGACCGGATGGAGCTGTTCCGTGGTTGACGTGGCATCGCACGGGCGCCACGACCGCTTCGCGATCGCAGCGGCTCTGGGTGGCGGCGCCGTCCCTTCGACAGTGCGCACCTGCCCGTCGTGCGGCGCGCTCCATCGCGATCTGCTGTCCATCCAGGTCGCGATCCGACACGCATGGACGCCACGGCGCCCGCGCGACCTTCGCCTCCGACGCGGCGATACTGCCGCCGGTCATCAGACCGCATGGCAGCGTCTCCTCGGCGCCTTCGGATCGGCACGAGATAGCATCACGCGACCGCTTTCGATCGGCCTGATGAGTCTTGGTATCGCTGGTCTGGTCCTCGCCAATCTCACGGTCGGGTTCGGCGCCAGCGCCGCCAGCGGTTTCGGCCTTGGTGCCGGGGGAGCGTCCATCGCCGCCTCGCCCGAAGTCGGCGACCCCGCTTCTGCCCCGTATCTAGCGACACCGGTGGATCCAAGCGGGAACGTTGCGACCCCGGGACCGGATCCGCTCGTCATCGTTTCGGGTGCATCACTCGTCGTGGGCGGCACCATGCTCGGCCTGCGCCGCATCGCAGCACGCCGTCGGGCGGTGCGATGATGCGGAACCGAGCACCGACCGAGCCCGTCTCACCTTCGACATGACCGATCCAGTGCGAACGACCGCGCCCGCCGAACACGCGCGACATGACCTGTCGATCGTCGCGGTGCTGGCAGCACGCCCTGCCGACCTCGACGAGAAGGACTCGGCGGCCGCGCGGGCACAGGTGGCGTCGTGCTCGACGTGTGCCGATGCCCTGGCCGATCTCCTGGCGCTCCAGACGACGCTTCCTGAGACCGCAACCCCCCCGCGCCCGCGGGACTTCCGCCTGACCCCGGCCGACGCTCAGCGTCTCCACCAGAGCGGCTGGCGCCGGTTCCTCGGCTATTTCGGGTCCCCGCGCGACGGCTTCAGCCGCCCGCTCGCCATCGGCCTGACCACGCTCGGCCTCGCCGGGATCCTCCTGGCGAGCATCCCGTCGACGTCGCTCATGGGCGGAAGCGGCGGAGCTGCCCCGGCGAACGAAGCCGCACCGATCCAGCAGGCCGCGCCTGCACCGGCGGCGAGTGTTCCCAGCACGGACCGGACAGCCCTCGGCGCCGCCCTGCCGAGCGCAGCAGCGAGTGCGCTGACGGAGGTCGCTGCGGCGGCACCAAGCGCCTCGACGGTGTTCGGCGGTGCCGCCCCCGGCACCTCGACCGAAGCCGCAAGCGCGTCAACGGACGTCCAGGTCTTCACCGGCGGCAACCCCGACGAGGGAGCCCCGTACCTCACGGGCGGTAACGACTCCGCCCTTCGCGACGACACGACCGGCTTCTCGGCACTGCTGGTCGTGGGCGGCGTGCTGTTGATCGCCGGGCTCGGTCTATTCACCCTTCGCTGGAGCGGCCGCCGGCTGTCCTAGACAGGGTGTCCGTCCTGCCTGGAACGGCGGGGCAGGCGGCTTCCGCGGCTACACTTGGAACGTGCCCACCGAACACCTGATGCTGCTCGACGGCTACGGGCTCGTCTACCGCGGATACTTCGCGCTGCCACCGCTCACGACGTCGAAGGGCGAGCTCGTCAACGGTGTCTTCGGCTTCGCCAGCATCGTGCTGCGCGGCATCCAGGACCTCGAACCCGACTACCTCGCAGTCTCCTTCGATCTCCCCGGACCCACGTTCCGGCACGAGCAGTACGCCGACTACAAGGCGACTCGGGTGAAGATGCCCGACGACCTGCGCGACCAGTTCCCGAAGGTCCGCGAGGTCGTCAAGGCGCTGCGGATCCCGGTATACGAGATGGGCGGATACGAGGCCGACGACGTGATCGGCACGATCACGCAGCAGCTCGACGATCGCGCCGATCTGGAGACGACGATCGTCACGGTCGATCTCGACATGCTCCAGCTGGTGACGCCTCGAGTCCGCCTGATGACCACCCGCTCGGGCGTCGAGAACACGGTGATGTACGACGTCGCCAAGATCGACGAGCGTTACGGCCTGCGACCGGACCAGATGATCGACTACAAGGCGCTCAAGGGCGACCCGACCGACAACATCCCGGGCGTTCCCGGGGTAGGCGAGAAGACGGCGGCCAAGCTCATCCGCGAGTTCGGCGACCTCGATTCGTTGTTCGATCGACTCGACGACGTTACGCCCGAGAAGCTCCGCGAGAAGCTACGCGACCATCGCGACCAGGTGTTCATGGGGCGCGACCTCTCGACGATCGTGCGCGACCTGCCGATCGAGATCGATCTCGAGGCAGCCCGGCTCGGCGACTACGACCGCGACACCGTCGTCCGGCTGTTCCGCGAATACGAGTTCCGGACCCTCATCGAGCGTTTGCCGCCGATGGCCGGCGAGACCGCCGAACAACGTACCGAGCGACTCCGGTCGGTGGCGCAGAGCGGCTATGTCCCGGCCGCGCGGGTAGCGGGTCGGCCCGAGGGATGGGGTCCGGGACGCGGCGGCGACCGGCCGACCACCACGGAGCTCCAGCTCCGGCTCGACTTCGACGCCGTGGTCACGCCATCTGCCGACGCTGGGTCACCTGCCTCGAGTGGCACGCCTCGCCCATTCGAGCCGACCGACGACCTGCCCGCGGCACTCGCTGCCGCGATCGTCGACCCCGGCCGTATCGAGGTGCTGGACACGGATGGAGTCACCGCCCTCGAGTCATGGTTGATCAGCCAGCCTGCCGTCGGTGTCGCCCTCGTCCAGGACGACCCACGCCCGCGCCGCGGCACGCCGCTCGCCCTGGCGGTCGTCGGTACCGATGGTCGCGCCGTCGCCGCCAACGGCCAGGAAGCTTCCTACGCGCTCCGACACATGCTCCAACGGCTTCGTATCCCGCTCGTCGGGCACGAGGTGAAGCCGGTCCTGGTGGCCGACCTCGCCGAGGATCCAGGCATGGACCCGACACCCGTCGCGTTCGACACCCAGATCGCCGCCTACATCCTGAACGCGGCGCTGCGCAGCCAGACCATCGCCGACGTCGTCGCCGAGCACCTCGATCAGATCCTGCCACCGGCCACCGAGCTGCCGGCGACGGCACGGGCCGGCCTCGAGGCCCTGTCGGCGCTCGCCGTGCGCGACCCGCTCCAGCGCCGGCTGACCGAGATCGATGGGCTCGATCGCCTCTTCCGCGAGGTCGAGATCCCGCTCATCCCGGTCCTGGCGCGGATGGAGGCGACCGGTGTCGCGCTCGACGAGGAGGCACTCGCGCTCCTGCACCGGGAGTTCAGCACCGAGATCGTGCGCTTGGAACAGGAGATCTACGCCGACGTCGGGCACGAGTTCAACCTCGGCAGCCCCAAGCAGCTCGAACAGGTGCTGTTCTTCGAGCTGAACCTGCCGAAGGGGCGCAAGACGAAGACGGGCTACTCGACAGACGCATCCGTCCTCGAGGAGCTGCGACCGGCGCATCCCATGGTCGACAAGTTGCTCGAGTGGCGCGTCTATACGAAGCTGCGGTCGACCTATGTCGAGGCACTGCCGACGCTGATCGCATCGGACGGCCGTCTCCACACGACCTTCCACCAGGCCGTCGCGGCGACCGGCCGGCTCTCGTCGTCCGACCCGAACCTCCAGAACATCCCGATCCGGACCGAGCTCGGCCGGCGGATCCGACGCGCGTTCGTCGCCGGCGAGCCTGGCTTGGTCCTGCTCGGGGCGGACTACTCGCAGATCGAGCTCCGCATCCTCGCCCACGTATCCGGCGATGAGCACCTGAAGGATGCGTTCGCGCGGAACGCCGATATCCACCGCGAGACCGCCGCCCGGGTCCTGAGCAAGGCGCCCGAGGAGATCACCCATGGCGAGCGCTCGATGGCAAAGATGGTCAACTTCGGGCTCGCCTACGGGATGAGCGACTTCGGCCTCGCGACGCGCGCCAACATCTCCCGCCAGGACGCGCAGGCCTTCATCAACAGCTACTTCACGGCCTACAGCGGCATCAGCTACTACATGATGGCGATCAAGGATCAGGCCCGGGATCAGGGCTTCGTGGAGACGCTGCTCGGGCGGAAGCGGCAGATCCCCGAGTTGCGTGCCTCCAACCCGGCCCTTCGCGGCGCCGGCGAGCGGATGGCCATCAACATGCCGATCCAGGGAACCGCGGCGGACATCCAGAAGATCGCGATGATCCGGGTCGAGGCAGCGGTCCGAGAGGCAGGTCTCCGCGCCCGGCTCCTGCTGTCGGTCCACGACGAGCTGCTGTTCGAGACACCACGCGAGGAGGTGGACGCGCTCGCCGCGATCGTCCGCCGTGAGATGGAGGGCGCGCTGCCGCTTGACGTGCCGCTCGTGGTCGACGTCAAGGTCGGCGACGACTGGGAGTCGATGACGCCGCTCACGCGGGCCGACGAGATCGCGGCCGAGGCCGACGAGATGCCGCTCGAGGCGCCGGTCGCCCCGCTGGCCTCGTAACTCG
>Ga0105249_10003763_pt1 | contig 13092 bp, 22 predicted proteins | sample KBSS44metaG_FD_81522 | JGI IMG/M metagenome (GOLD analysis project Ga0105249, IMG submission 81522) | Switchgrass rhizosphere microbial communities from Kellogg Biological Station, Michigan, USA - KBS S4-4 metaG | ecosystem: Host-associated > Plants > Roots > Rhizosphere > Soil | place... | reverse complement strand
CGCTGACCGCTTCGAGGCGGTTATGCGTGGGCGCGGCGAGCGCACCGCGGCGGCGGCGCTGCGTTGCCGGCGCCCTGCCCCGGCTTCCACACAGGCCGCGAGCGGCTTTTGCGCGGCCGGGGCCGCGGTTCTAGTAGCTCCCCGAATTCAGGCAGGTCGAAGAGTCCAAGGCGTAGTCCCTCACTCATTGAACACCCTCCTTCGGGCCGCGAAGATCACGGCGTTCGCTCTCTTGGATATGTCTTCGACCGAGGCTTTAAGCTCATCGAAGTTGTCGATGTGCGCCGCTCGCGGATCGATCGGTTCGCCGGCCAAGCGTGCTGTGTTGAGCGCACGCGCGATCTGATTGCAGTTCGTGCCAAGGCGCCCGAGCTGCACGGTCGCCTGATGAAGCGCTTCGATTTCTTCGCGCGCCGGAAGCTCCGTCGAGCGCCCCATCCTTGCATCCAAGATCCCCCGGAACCAGGCCGTCACGCCGCCGAACGGTGCGGCGAGCGAGTGCATTTCCTCCGCCTCGCCTGCGGTGACATTGACCCACAGTCGTCGGCGTCGGCCTTTCGCGGAAGGACGCGCCGGCACCGAGGGGACAGGCGTCTGCCCTGCTTCGCGAAGCGCGCCCTCGATCAGCGAGCGCAGCGCCGCCGCCGCGGTGCGCTCGCCGCGCCCACGCATAACCGCCTCGAAGCGGTCAGCGAGTTCCTTCGGCATGCGGACGGCGAGCTTCCGGTAAACCACGGGGGGCTTTTAGAGCCTAAAAAGATGGAACAAATGTGACATTAACACTATCCTGCCCTCTCTTCAAAGCGCATCCGTTTTTAGGCTCTAAAAGCCCCCCGTTCTACGTCGTGGGTCGGAAAAGAGGGGTGGGCGCGCTCGGCCTCGGTGGGCGGCGGCTCATGGACTCGGGCGGGCTACGGCGCCAAAGCGCGCCTACCGCCCGACCGCGCGAAGCGCGCGGTTCGTCCAGCATGAGCCGCCGTGTACGGCCGTTGTGATCGTCAAAGGCCGCTATGGTTTTGCGAAGTGTTGAACCGTCAGCGGGAAGTCGCCGGCACGGTGTTCGCGTAGGGCAGGGTCTCGGCGAGCCGAAGGTGGTCGAAGATCCGTTGCTGCGGAATCCACATCACGAGTTCGTACACAATGGAACCGGGCCAGCCGAATAGCCGGAAGACACACAAGCCGGGGAGGGCTGTGATGGCAAAGTAGACAATCCACCGCTGCCAAGCGGTGAGGTTGCGAAGGTTTGCGCGCATGCTTCAGAAATATAGGTCGTGACCTTCCGGCCCGATGCGAATCAGTACCACGTCGTACAAGAATCTGATGGCGGTGACCGCAAGACTCGTACCGAGTAGCACGAGGCACGGCGTGTCACCCCATGCGCGCAAAAAACCATAGGCGAGTCCACAGAGCAGGGCGACAGGCGCGAGCACACGCGCTGCGAGAACGACGAACGGCCGGAGGGTCAGCAGGGCGAGGAAGGTAAGAAACCTCACGCCGCGCAAGAGGGCGCGGAGTAGGGCGCAACCAGCGTCGGCCGCGATGATGAATAGTCGCCGCCGCGCTGGTATCGGGCCACCCGCGAAACCGCCGGTTACGCGCGACGCTCGGTTATCCATTGGGCTCCATGTCTCGGCGCCATCCGTCGATCTTTGAGGCGAGCTGTTTGAAGGCCGGTGTTTCGCTGTTCTCAAGGAATCCGGCGAGCAGGTAAGCCGCGTGCAGGGCCGCCGCCCGATCCAACTGCCAAGCGTTGATAATTCTCGTCTCCCACAATTCCGATCCGTCGTCGAAGTAACGATGAACTTCCTTCTTGGCACGATGATCGAGCCGTAAAACGGCCATGCAATGCTCAAAGAGTTCATCGTCGATGGCGCGCAGGTCGGTCAGGTCGAACGGGAACCGTGGCCCGTTGTAGCAGCCGGCGAGGAAAGCCGCGATCCGCCGGCACTGTCCGCTATCACGCTGAGCAACCTCGGCAAGCTCGCGTAATGAAGCGATCCCCTGTTTCTCATCCGCTGCTCGTGCTCGTATTGCCTGATCCTGTGGCGTAACTCCTGTAAGGAATTCGTGCCAGAGCTGGGTAAATGCTTCCTGTCGGTCAGCGTCCACTTCAATGGTGATTCGGACCCGGCCAGGAGTTGCGTCTTCAGGACACTGGCGGAGCTCGCCGACGATGGCGCCAGTGCCGGCCGGCGTGGGACCCAGGATCTCGGCTTGCAGGGCGCGCGCAGGCGCTTGATGTTTCTTGATACGCGCATCCCGCAGGTCGGTGACCGGGCCGCCGCCCGCCTCGTCGAGTGTGTCGGCAATTCTCGCGATCGACGCAAGCCCGGACACGACGGCGCCAACCTCTTCGGGTGTGAGAGTGCGCCCGTTGATAACAATGCGGGGTTGCTGGCGGATCGGTTCGTTCATTGGCCGGGCTCCAGTGCATCTGCTTTCGCATCCTCGATGCGCCACTTCTCATGGAGGTCGATCTTCGCGCGCGTCGTGACTTCTCCGAGTTCCCACAGTCGGGGATAGGCTTCGTAGACTTTGCGGCCAATGTCGATCAGCTCGCGGTCTTCGCCGTAGTTCGCGAAGTGGATAGCGACGCGCAGGGCAAGCTCCATGCGTTGCGCATCCAAGTTGTCTACACACTCGCGAAAGGAAAACGCGGCCTTCTGATTCCACAGCGACAGAAGCAGCTTCGCGAAACCCTTGCCGCTATCGGTGCCTGGGTGCTTTTCGACCCAGGACCACGCTTCGGCATACGGCGACATGGCCGTGCTACCGCCGCGTTGTGAATGGAGCTTGAAAGCGTTGCTCATAACTGTGAATCCTTCTTTGCGGGGGAAGTGAACGAGCGCGTGCTACGGTTACTTCACGAGAATCTGATCTAACGCCAAGTCCTCCACGGCTATCTGAATCGGCTTCTCGCTACCCTTACGAACGTACACACGGCCGGCGGTGGGCCTCATGGTCGTCACAAACTTGCCGACCAGCTCGTAACGCTTCCCCTTGTGTGCAACAAGGATTCGGACGTTGAGTTGGTCACCGTCCGGCTCGGTCTCTTTCGGATTCTTGGCCTTCGGTGCGTCACTATCTTTCGGATCTGAGCTGTTCTCGGTTTCGGCCGGCGCTTGTTTGGCTTTGACGCCTGCCCTTAGTTGTTCAAGCATCGCCTCGCCGATCTCCGTTGCGCCGGCGATGGCTTGCTCCACACTCTGAGTGTCCTTCTTGTGGAGGCGCGCGAGTTCGTAAAGCGAGGTCACGTTTCGACAGACGTTCTTGTCGTAGAGCTGTTGGATGCTCGGCGGCAGCTCGAGCAAGGACAAGTGTTGCGTGATGTAAGCCGAACTCTTGCCGATGCGTTTTGCCAGCTCGGAGCGATTGCCGCCGAATTTCGGTAGGCGTTTCGCCAAGTAGCGCGCCTGATCCATCGGAGAGAGGTCTTTGCGCTGCACGTTGACGACAAACCGATCATCGTCATCCCAGTCGTCATCAATAAAAGCCGGGATGTCGGTTTTCCCCGGCACCATTCTCGATGCGAGAAGGCGGCAGAACCCGGAGTTGAGGCGATGCTTTCCGTTCTCACCTTTCGAGCGAACGGAAATCGGCTCCTTCACATCACTGACTGCGATCGAGCCGGCCAGCTCTTTGATGTAATCCTCGTCGATCTCGGTGCGCGAGTTATCGGGATCCTCTTCGATCTCTTGCAACAGTATTCGCACCGGCTTGCCGTCGGTGCCGCCGGTCTGGACGGTTCCTAAGTCTGACAGGTTAAAGCTGTCCAAGCCGCTCAAGTCGGTTGCGGGCACCTCTACACGCTTCATTTCACACTTCCTTCGATGATCGCTAGCGTTTTCAACAGAGCGCGCCCGTGCTCTCGGGCCGCCGACGTTCCGATCCTCCACACTGGAACCTTCACGCGGGGCACGGCCGCGATTGCTTCCGTCTCTTTGATGGAGGTTTCCAGGACAACCTTTCCGTATTTCTTAACCAGCTCCGCGAGCGTCGTTTGGTGGGATTTGGAGTGCCCATCGACGCGAGACGGCAAGAGTCCAAGGAACTGGAGGTTCTTGTTGAAGCGTTGCTGCACTCCGGCGATTGTTTGAAGCGTGCTTTCCACTCCGTCCACTGCATACTGCTCAAGATCGAGCGGGGAAATCACAGCGTCGGCCGCAATCAGAGCGGCAACGCCGACGATGGAGTTAGACGGCCCGGTGTCTATCCAGCAACGTCCAAAAGTTTTCGCGAGTTCGCGCAGGTTCTGGACAAGGGCGGGGACAATGACTTTCGCGTCGGCCTGCGAAAAGTTGTCGAGCTTCTTGTCGGCTGCGATCAATACGATTGACTCGCCGCTCTCAGCGGGTTGGGTCGGAGTGATTAGTGGCAGGGGTGTGGGATCGAAAAGCCGCGAAGCTGTAATGCCCTGAGCCCGGTAGCGCTCAAGCGTCTTACTGGCGTTTCCCTGACTGTCGAAATCGCACACGACGACGCTTTGCTTCCCCACTTCGGCATCACGCCATGCTCCATGTACAACGAGGGTGGTCTTTCCAACGCCTCCCTTCTGTGTACGGACGACGTACTTTCTCATTCAGCACTCCCGCTCGGCGCGATCTTCGTTCCGCGCGTCGCTCGCTCCACTGTAGTGATAACGCAAGATCCGAAGCGCCCCGCCTTCGGTCTCGGCAAGAACGCGCACCAATCGCCTTTCGGCTCGATGCCAGTACACGTTGAAATAGGGCTCTCTCGTGAAGCTCATGAAAAAAGGGAACCGTGGCGCCTCGATATGATGCGAATGCAATGTAGCCGATATGCGCAGACTCATAGACCGCACGGGGATCTCCCTGGGAGCTTTACGGCGCACAGGATACGGGCGCGCATAGAGTGGTGTCCACTACTTTGTCCACCCCCTGCCGATCAGAGCTTTATCGCCCTGCCAGGTCTCATCCAGCCTGGATAAGCGTCTTCGATACCTGGGTAGACTAAGGATCGTTCCGAGGGCGCATCGATCGAATCCGGTCGCATTTCCTGTATCTCAAAAATGGCGCTACGATCCTCAAGTACAACGAAGGGTCCGAGCCCCGCCGGCGCGGCCTCATGGGCCGCCGGCGAGCTCCTTGGCGACAACAAACACGAAGGGAAAGGAAACTAGGGATGCGCAACATAGCAATCGCGTTCATTGCACTCGCCGGCCTCGCGTCCATGCCTGACGCCCGCGCCTGGGATTCTTGGCCCTGTGAAGTCGTGCTCTGCATGGCTAATCCGTCCGGGCCGACCGCCGCTCCGCCTTGTGTACCGCCGATCAAAAAGCTCTGGTCAGAAATGGCAAAGCCCGGTTTTCACCTGCCCCGGTGTCAGGGGGTGAGCTACAGCAATTCGGAACAGACCGCGCGCGATGTTCAGCAGGTCGTCGCCCATAATCCGACGCCGACGATCGAGCAGTTGCAGGCCGGTATGACACAGACGCCGATCCTCTCGGGATTACCGGATTCGACGGCGCTCATGCAGCCGGTGAATAGCCCTATCGATCCCTGTCAAGGCGGCCGTGAGCAAGTTGTCACTCGCGATGGGGCCGGGAACATCGTCGCATCCGAGTGTCGCGGGCCGCTGCTGGGATATTTGACGGAACCGGATCCGAATGCCGACGGCACCCCGATCATGATGCCGGTCTACGAAGGCTATCGACAGAACGTCTATTCAGGTCCGGGGTGGGATGTCTATATCAACGGTACGTTCTGGCAAAGGGTTCGCATGGACAACGGCGTATCGGGAATTAGCTACTACGGTGGATCGCGGGCCAGCGGCTCGGCGTTCGGCCCGATGCCGCCGGCGCCGACGACACTGGCGGACTTCAATGCGGGCTCGCTTCCGGCTGATACGGTGCTTACGCAATCGGAACCGCAGCCCGGAGCGATCTGATGTTTGACGAACGCAGTCGCCCCCCCGACTGGATCATGGTGCTCCCCGCGGTCGTCGTCGGAATCTGTGCCGTCGTTGTAGTCGTAGGGCCTCCCTTGCGATGGCTGGGCTGGTCCGTGATCGTCACGGTGCTGTTTCTTAACGGCTGGGGCTCGTGGGAGTTTGGCATCAAGCCCCGCGTCATTCGCCGGCGTGCCCGCTTGGCAATGTTGAGATGAGTGCTTTGAAGGTATCGGGATAAGGTGGCGGCCCCACCAGGGGCCGCCAACGTTTCACGGGGGTGAGTGCGCAAGGCGCACGAGGGGCGGAGCCGAAGCCCGCCCCTCCCGGCGTCATCACGCCGCGATCAAAGGCTGTTCAGCCGTCGAAGCAGACTGCAATCCATGTAGATACTCCGTCGCGCGTTGCGCATGACTGGCGGCCGTAAATACAGCGCGCTTGTCGTTCTTCAGCACTCGCAACCAACTCGCGACATACGCAGCATGGTCCTCGCGAAGCTCCGCCGTGATGCCAAGGTCGGCGCAAAGAAATGCGGCGCCGAGTTCCGCAACAAGTTCCTCCTGCGCATAGCCTTCATCGCCCCAACGTTTGCGCCCGAAATCACGCGCCAGCCGTGACGGGTGCCTCGTCCAATGTATGACTTCGTGCAGTTTGGTCGAGTAATAGCTTTCGGGATCTCGGAAAGCCTCATACGGTGGCAGGTGCACACTATCGGTGGTGAGAGTGTAAAAAGCTCGGTCACCGCCGTGATGAATCGTTGCACCCGTAGCTGCAACGAAACGATCCGCGTGTTCGATCCGGGTTGTTAGGGGCAGCGGCTCGGCCGCCTTCGCGTAGTAGTGCTCCGGGAGCTCTGCGATCTGCTCCACGTTGAAAACGGTATACGCACGTAAGAATGGAATGTCGCGCTCTACTTCCTCCCCCTTGTCGTTGGTCTCCTGCTTCGTGATCCGGTCTGCGAAAACCACCGTCGAGCCGTGCTCGCCCTTGCGCACATGAGCATCGAGAGTGAGTGCCTGTCGGAAAGTCATCCAGATCGGCGAAGCGTAGCCCTTTGCAAGAGCTTCACCCCACAGCAGTAAAATGTTGATGCCCTTATACGGCTCACCGTTCGCTCGCAGCGGCCGGGTAATGCGGCCCGCCGCATGCTCAACACTCCAAGGCTTCAGCCAGGGCCGAGTGCCGTGCTCGAGCGCGTTGATGATGTTGTCAGTAACACGGGTGTAGACATCGGGACGTGTGGTCATGATTCTTCGCTCCTTCGGATCGCAGGGTTCGCACGCACGCGCGCGCAACCCCTGCCCGACTGGCGAAGTCCGGGGGGTGCAGAGGTCCAGGGGCGACGGCCCGGAGGGGGATCACCCGAGCTGCACAAGTCCGCGCGGAAGCTCGGGGAGACCGGGCCGGCGGGCGAAGCCGCAACCCCTCGACCGGCGCAAGGGGGCAGCGCCCCCAAGTTGGGAAATGGGGAATCGGGGGGCCGACAGGCCCCCACAGCTAATGGTCCGTCTGAGAAGGCTCTAAAACGCCGCCGGGTTTGGGGGCCGCCGGATGGCGGCCCCACTCCGAAGTCCTCTCCACCGGCCTCTCCGATCCGCAGAGGGCCGGTTGCGCCGCAAGGTGACCGCTTCCGCTCTCTCCCCCTTGCTAAACGGATTTCATCGGCCTTGCCGAGCTGGTGGAGTTTCCCGGCGCGAAGCGCCGCCACGGTCTATATCTCCCGAAGTTCGGGAGGAAGGGCAGCCCCTTGTGGGGCTGCTCGTTTTTGGGGTGAGTGCGCTTTCGCGCACGAGGGGCGGAGCCCCTGGGGGTATGCCGGGCGGGGTGGGGGTCGCGAAGCGACCGAGCCGGCAGGGGGCGTAGCCCCCTAAGAGGCGGTGCTTCTCTTCGAGTGGGTTCGGGCGGTGTTGGTGAAGGTGTTGGTTGGGGAATGTGTTCTTCCAGGAGTTGGAACGTCTGGTGTGAGCGTTGGGTGATCCACCCTGCACAGGCAGACAGTGCCAACATGGAGGTGGGGCGTCCTGCGGCCAGCTCGGGGCATCCTTGCCCCGAGCCCTCACTGCGTGAAGACGTTGGTGTAAGCGTTGGGAGATCGGAAAGTCTTGCCCCCGTGGGTCCACAGCCGCCTCGCTACGCTCGGCCCGGCGCTTGGCGCGGCGCTGCTTGGGGGCGCAGCGCCGTCGCCGGCTGCGGGACTGTGGACTACGGGGACAAGCCTTTGGATAAGAAGAAGAGGTATAATGTAAGTGATTGATTCTAATAGGGGGTAATGGACAGTTTTTGGTCGAGAACGGCGGATTTTGTGTCATAAACGGACAAATTTGCATAAGAAAATGACCGTGAGTGACATACTCGGTGTCCATAGACGGACAAAAATAGAAGTAAAATTGACCGTTTAAGGCACAAGACACCTTGCACTATTGACCGAGAATGTGCAGAGTGCTGTCCGAAGTCGGACAAAACCGGGGACGGAAAATGCCCAAAAACGGTCAATCCAAGGCGATGGCTGCACAGGGATCGGAACCTGAGCAGGTTATCAACGCTGCATCGAGAATCGGCGAGAAGCGCGGGATCGGCGTCTACAGGACCAATCCAAGTCTTCCTGGGCCAGATGAGCTGCGTACCCGCGTGAAGAGGTTTGAAGTGCCAGGTGGCCGGGCGAGCGTCATCGTCGATGGCAGCACGGGCGAGATGAAGGGTATGGGAGGCTTGTCGATTTGGTGGCAGGAAGAAGTTGACCCGGAAAAATTTGTAAAGCTGTTCTTAGATGGAATTCGCGGCGCCGCCGAGCTCACAAAAACGGGTTTGAAGGCTTTCGAGCTTGTCTACTACCAAATGCAAACGAATCCTAACAGTGACAAGATCGAGCTGAGTAGCTACATGGCGAAAGAACGCGGGCTGAATGAGCGTACTTTCCGCCGCGGCGTCAGAGAGCTTTTAGAGAAACAGTTCATATTCCGCAGCCCGGTCGATGGAGTGTATTGGACCAACATTAGAATGATGTTCAACGGAAACCGGCTGAATTTCATCAAGACGTACTATCTTAGGAACACCACAGCCACACAAGGCGAGTTGGATCTTAACGAAAACCCGGCGCTGCCAGCGCCGGAACCGGGTGCGTCATGAGCGCTCGCGATCTTTGCGTGACAGCGCCTCTTGAGCGGCCCGCTCAAGTTGGCGGACCTTGGGCCAATCACTCTCGGGCAGCGTCACGGTGTCCGTCCTCCAGCCTGGAGGGACGGGATTCGCTTCCTCAATGTATTCACGCATCTTGCCGACAGCGCGGCTAACCCACGAACGGCCGACGTGCTTCTCACGGGCGACGACGGCTTGCGGACGCCCTTCGACCAAAATAGCCCGCGCAAGAGCAATAGTTCCGGGCTCCATCCGGCTTATTGCGGCCCCACGATCAAATTCAACTTTGGAAAAGCGCCGACGTTGACTCATTCGTTACTCGCAGCAGGATTGAAACGCGCCGGCTTATTGCCCGCGCCCCCTGCGGCAAGATTACGGGCTTTTCGGACGTGCCGCGCGTTCTTGCGGGCGGCGGCCGGGGATCGGCGCCGCCCTTCCAGGCGGCTCAATCGTGCCTTTTGAAGCTGGTACTTCCGATGACGCTTGTGGATCTCCGCAGCGGCCGCAATGTCCTCATCGGTGGCATGTGCGTACTTAAAAACGCTGGAACGATCGATGCCGAGCTGGGCGCCGATCTCCGCGGCCGTCAGTTCCTCGGCCGCAAGGAGGGATCTGATCGCTTTGATAGTCTGCGGGCTTAGCGGGAGTCGCCCGACGACGGCCCCGCGATCCCGTGCTTCATAAAGACCTTCCCGCGCGCGCAAGCGGATCAAGTTCAAGTCGAGCTCCGCCGCCGCCACGACGATTTGTGCAGCAAAGCGCCCGTGCGGCGTGCGCGTATCGAGCTTCATCGTCAAAACTTCAAGGAAGATTCCCTGCTTGTCGAAGTCCGCAAGCCAGTTGGCGAAGTCCTTTTGCGATCGTGCGAACCGGTCGAGCGCCCACACGACAAAGGTGTCACCGGGCCGCAGGTAGTCGAGCGCTTGCTTCAGGCCCGGACGATCGGCCCGCCCCCCTGATGCCTTGTCTGTAAAAATCTTGTCGCAGCCGGCTTTCTTTAGGGCCGTGATCTGCATATCAAGATTCTGCTCGAAGCGGGAGACGCGCCCGTATCCGATGCGCGCTCCGTGTTGGTTCGAGACTTCTGTGCGGGTCCGCTCCGGCCGGCGCCGCACGCCTCCAGCGGCCACTTTCCGCGCGTTCAGGAGTGGATCTCCTGCACCGGATACCACCCGAAGGCGGGGGAGAATCGAATGGTGGGCCGCTGGAGGCCTTCGGCGACCGCGAATAGATCGCTCGCCGGCGCCTGGTTGAGCGTGGTGCAAAGCGCGAGGTCCGAAAGTCCGCGGACTCGCTTCTCGTCCTCGGGCATCGCCTCGATGCTGCCGGTCGGCGTGACAAGGCGTAGCATTTCTCCCCTCCGAGTCGGTTAACTATCAGGCCAGAAGTGTAAAACGACGCACATTGACCGACAAGATTAAACGACGGTTTTCCGTCGCGTTTCAGTGTCGAAATTTGCAGTCGCTTTAACACCTGTTTAACCGACTCATCGTTGCACTGTAGACTTCGATCTATGAGTAGTGGAATCGCGGCCGCGCGTCCGGCCTGGAACCTCGAGCTGAGTGCGGGTGCTTTAGAAGCGCTGAAGTGGATAGGTGTCGGCTTGATGGTCGTCGATCACATCAACGCCTATGTGTACGCTTGGAAGTATCCCGCGCTCTACGCCGCCGGCCGCGTTGCGTTTCCCGTTTTCGCTTTCGTGCTCGCCTACAACCTGGCGCGTCCGGGTAATGAGCGCGCCGTCGATCGCGCTTTCATGCGTCTTATGCTGTTCGGCGTGGCTGCTCAATTCTTCTCGATGTCTCTACGGCGGGGAGTAGAACCTGACGGGCCTTGGTGGCAACTCAATGTCCTGCTGACATTCGGGCTCGCCGCAGTCTTGATCCAAATGACACGAGGTCCGGCGCGTTGGTACACATGGGCTTTCGCCGCGTTCGCTACTGTGCTCGCCGGCGCGTTCGTTGAATTCCATTGGCCGGGTCTGATCTACGTGGTGGCTGCATACCATTACTGCGCTCGGCGAACGCCGGCGTCCTGCGGCGTGTGGCTCGCGAGCACCGCGGCCCTAACACTGGAAAATGGCAATGCCTGGGCGCTCGCGTCGATCCCTTTGTTGTTCGGGTTTCGCGGGATCTCTCCGGCCGTTCCTCGGCTCAAGTGGACGTTCTATGCTTTCTACCCGCTGCATCTGGCGGGCTTGTGGACCCTCACGCGGTTTGTCTAGTCGTCAACTCGTCGCTCCTTCGTTGGGGCACGTTCCGATCGCCACTGTGATGCGATAGTCGTCCATCGAAATTGAGACTCCGGCTTTCGGCAACGGAGTAATGCTGCGGATCCGCACAAGCGTGCCATTGAGGCAGGCTTGACGTGTCTGACCGTCGGCCGATGTCGTCGCGAGCGTGAGCCGCATCGGCTCCGCCGCCGGCGAGCTCCGCCAGTGTAATAGCAGTCGGACGTACCCGGCGCTCGTGCACCTTGCGGAAGGTGCGCAGCGCGAATCAGCTACTTCGATGAGTTCGAGCGACTGGCCGCCCGGTAGCGCGAACGGGTGGCCCGTGGCGAGAATCGCGGTCGCGTCCCGCGCGACCGCCGCGCCGATCGGCGCGCTGACGAGAAGAACAAAGAAGAGGCGACTAGGCATTGGCGGCCCGGCGTGTTTATCGGAGGAACTGCGTGCTGATCTTACCGGGCGTTCGTCGCGCCGTCGAAAGCGAGAACGTGATGGCGAGCGCGAGGGCCAATAGCGCTCGCCATCACGAGTGCAGGGGGGGGGTCGGGCCTGCGCGGCGCGCGCGAAGGACGCGCCGCGCAGGCAGTTCTCAGTGTTGGCACCCACAGTCCGGGCCGCAAAGTCCCGGATTCGCGGCATGAGCTTCGCGCCGTAGCTTGTCACGTTCGGCGTCTTCGCTCGTTATCACGAGCTGCATGGGCGGCTCCGAGTGTCCGCATTTGCACGCCCTGCCATTCCAAGAATCAAGGCCACCTTTCCGCCATCCGCAGACGTAGCAGAACGGATGCAGCCGACTGGCATTCGGAGTCGTCATATACCGCGCCCCTTTGTCCACGGAGCGCTGTCGGCCCGGCACCAGGGGCACAGTTCGATCGCATGTCCATTGCAACGGATCACACAGTCGATCACTGGAAAGGTGGTTGAGCAAGTGCGACAAGTCCAATGTTCACTCGGCCCGGTTATGCCGAGTTTGCGGCCCCATCCAGCCATCAGCGCGAGAGTGCCCGACACGCTGTCTAACGCAGTGTTGTTGTTCATGTCAGTATTTGCTCCGTCCCGAGAACCACTCTCGAAAGTCATTCCACCAATCGTGTCCTTCTTCGATGAAATCCCAGTCGTCGCCGCCGCAGTCTCCGCACCGGCTTTCTAAGCTATCCTTGCCAGGAATGCCGCTGAAACCGTCCCAACCTTTGTTTGGGTGATACCACCGCTGTGTATCAGCGTTGAGTTGATGCCGTACTCTGACATTGAAACTGCCGCAACCGACACAGTGGAAAGCACCCGTTGGCAATACCCGACCGTGTGGATTTTTGACGCCCTGGATGGCGATGCATCGTGGGCATCTGCGCGTACATCGACTCAAGCCCCGAATTGTTCCCCCTCGAGAACATAGGGCGCCAGGCTTCGGGTCGGTAAGTGCCTGCACGACGTATGTCACCGCATCAACAGCGGAGAAGCGGGAGAGCTGAAACCGCAGTCGCATGGATTTGAAATCGCGCGTGTCCGCGTCGAAGTAATATAAGGTGCGGTCGTCTTCGATGTCGTAATCGGCGGCGTGTGCGGCGAGGTCCTGGGAGCTGAATGGCCCGAAAAGGTCGCAATCGGATTGCGTGTCGTACCAGTAGAATCCGTTGTCGCGCGGATCCTCAGCGTCAGTAATGTGTTTGATCTCGATCATAGGTAAACCTTCCTGTTGGGTAGCCTTATGGGCCGAAGCACCGCTCGGCCTCATGGGCCGCGCGTGCTTCGCACGGACACCGTGGCTGCCTGGCTCGATCCGGTGGTGCCAAGGAGGGCGGCCGTCTGCGGACGCAGCGGAT
>Ga0105249_10003758_pt1 | contig 13099 bp, 10 predicted proteins | sample KBSS44metaG_FD_81522 | JGI IMG/M metagenome (GOLD analysis project Ga0105249, IMG submission 81522) | Switchgrass rhizosphere microbial communities from Kellogg Biological Station, Michigan, USA - KBS S4-4 metaG | ecosystem: Host-associated > Plants > Roots > Rhizosphere > Soil | place... | reverse complement strand
GACCTTGCCCATCTCCAGGCCAGCGTCGGACACGAAGTCCGCGATCTGGACGCCGACGCCGCCCGAAATGCTGATCACGCCGACGCGGGGACCCTTCGGCAATGAGCGGCGGGACAAGGCATAGGCGACATCGAGCAATTCGTCGGTGGTGCGCGCACGATGGACGCCATATTGCTCGAAGAGCGCGTCATAGACATTGTCCTGACCCGTGAGCGAGGCCGTGTGCGAGGCGGCGGCGGCGCTGCCCTCCGCCGTGCGGCCGACCTTCATCACGACGACCGGCTTCTTGTTCTCGCGCGCCCGGCGCAAGGCGGCGATCAGGCTGTCGCGGGAGCGCAGGCCCTCAATATAGGCGATAAGGACATCATTGTCGTCCTGGCCGGCCATCCAGTGCAGCGCCTCACCCACGTCGATATCGGCTTCGTTGCCGGTCGTGACCCACTGGGACACGCCCAGGCCGCGCAGGAACAGGTGGCGAAGGAGATAGCCGCCATAGCCGCCCGACTGGCTGGCGATGGCAATGCGCCCGGCTTCGGGAACGCCGTCCTCCAGGGCGGACGCGAATGTGCCGTAAAATTTGGTACGCGCATTCAGCGCGCCCATGCAGTTCGGACCAAGCAGGCGCAGGCCACCCGCGCGCGCGGTCTCGACGAGCTTCGCCTGGCGCGCCTCGCCTTCTCCGCCCACTTCGGCAAAGCCTGCGCCGTAGCAGATCGCCGCCTTCACCCCGCGCGCGATGCAGTCCTCGACCGTCGTCTGGGTGACGTCCGCGCCGATGGCCAACAGGGCAAGATCGACGGGACCGGGCAAGTCGTTGATCGACTTATAGGCCTTGAGGCCTTGGATTTCGTCCCGCATCGGATTGACCGGATAGATGGGCCCGTCAAAGCCTGCTTCCAGCAGATACTGGATCGGCCGACCTCCGAATCGCCGCTGGTCGGATGATGCTCCGACGATCGCAACCGACCTGGGCGCGAAAAGGGCGTCGAGAGTATGATCGTCGTTGGCTGAGATCGGGGAAAGAGGCGTGTTCATCTCGGTTCGACAATCCTTCATGGGCCAGTCCGTCCGCGTCAACGGGCGCGCGCTTGATCGTGCGCCGCCGGGTGGCACTGACCGCATCTTAGTCGCAAGCCAATATTCACACAGTGAAGGAGCACATATATGCTAAGCCCAGAGCCGAGATATACGACCCTGCGGAGGTTCGATAATTGATCGCCCGACGGCATGGGTGCCATGTTCTTGGCAACCATCAGCGCGTGATGACCGATTAACGGGATAGGCGGGGTAAGCGAGATATCTGTTTATCAAGACATGAATGACGCGGTCTTCCGCGAGGACAAGGACGGTGCCGCGATCCTGACGCTTCATGCACCAGCATTTCGCAACGCCTGCTCCGTGGAGATGCGCGAGGCGTTGCTGGCTCACCTGCGGGATGTCAGCGAGGAGGCGGCTTGTCGCTTGGTCGTCCTGACCGGCGCTGCCGGGCACTTCTGCTCGGGCGGACGCCTCAAGCCCGATGTTGAGCCCGATCCCCAGCGGACCCGGCGTAACGTGGAGGTGCTCCAACAGATCGCCAAGCTGCTTCACGCGGGCCCGAAGCCGTCGATAGCCGCCGTGGAGGGTATCGCTTTTGGCGCCGGCTTCTCGCTTGCCGCGGCTTGCGATTATGTGGTCGCGGCCGAAAGCGCGCGCTTCGGCGCTTCGTTCGGCAAGGTGGGCCTGATGGCCGACGCGGGTCTGTGCTGGACCTTGCCGCAGCGCGTGGGCGCCGCGCGCGCGCGCGACATCCTTTTGACATGCCGCGACGTGAATGGCGAAGAAGCCCTGGCCATCGGCCTTGTGGATCAATTGGTGCCGACCGGGACGGCGCTCCAGCATGCCCTGGCCTCAGGCGAGCGTTACGCCGCCACGGCGCCGCTGTCGCTCGCGGCGACCAAGCGTGTGCTGGACGGAAAGGCCTCGCTCGATGCGGTGCTTGAAGCCGAAGCCTCCGAGCAGCCCCAACTCACCCTTTCTCAGGACTATGCCGAAGGCCGCGCCGCCTTTCGTGAGAAGCGGCCAGCGATATTTCGCGGTTTTTAGAACGCGATCAATCAAGGAGTTTTACGGACGTGGACTTGGTCCTGGACGACAAGGTGAAAGCGTTGCGAGAAGAAATCCGCGCCTTTTTCGCGGAAAATCTGCCGGCAGACTATGCCCGCAAGACGCTGGCCGGCGACAAGCTCTCCAAGGAAGAGCATATCCATTGGCATTCGCTGCTGAAGGAGAAGGGGTGGCATGTGCCGCTCTGGCCCAGGGAGCATGGCGGCCCGGGCTGGGGCCCGATGGAACGGTTCATCTGGGAAGAGGAATCGGGTCTTGCGGGCGCGCCGCGCCTCAACCACGTGTCGCAGGACCTGCTGGGTCCGGTCCTCATCGAATTCGGCACGCCCGAGCAGAAGGCCGAACTTCTGCCGCGCATCCTATCGAGCGAGGATTGGTGGTGTCAGGGGTTTTCGGAGCCGCAGGCCGGCTCCGATTTGGCCAATCTACAGATGCGCGCGGTGCGCGACGGCGACGACTATGTCGTGACCGGGACCAAGCTCTGGACCAGCTACGCCCATGTCTCGAACAAGATATTCTGCCTCGTCCGGACATCGACGGATGGCCCCAAGCAGGCCGGCATCTCCTTCCTGCTGGTCGATATGGAGCAGCCCGGCGTGACGATCAGCCCGATCTACACGCTCGGCCACTCATTGTCAGTCAACGAAGTGCAGATAGAGGATGTGCGCGTTCCGGTCACCAACCTGGTCGGACGCGAAGGCGGCGCGTGGGACATCACCAAGTTCCTGCTCGGCAACGAGCGGCTGATGGGCGCGTGGATCGGCGTCAACATGGCCTTCGCCCGCCAAGTACGCGCTCGGCTGAACGAGACCGGCCCTGATGGACGCCCCCGCAGCGAGAATGCCGTGCTGGCCCAGCGCGTCGCCGAGGTGGAGACCGACCTGCTGGCGCTGCGCTACACGACCTATCGCGTCCTTTCGGACGAACTTTCAGGCAAAGCACCGGGGCCGGAAGTGTCCGTCATCAAGGTACGGGGCGGCGAGATCATGCAGGCCTTGACCGAGCTGTTGATGGAGATGGCCGAGGCCGAAGGCATGGTGCATCCCTACCATCTGCCCGAAGGCGGCCCGCCGGTGGTGCCGGTCGAGCTGGAGCACATGGCGCAGCAGTTTTTCGACAAGCGCAAGCTGACGATCTATGGCGGCAGTTCGGAAATCCAGCGCAACATCATCGCTCGGCGCGTGCTGAACGTCTGAGGGGGTAGGGTCATGGATTTCAACTACGACGACAATCAGCGGATGCTGTTCGATACGGTCGATCGCTTCCTCGCCGACAAGCATGATCTTGCGACGCGAGAGAAGCTGCTGAAAGATCCCGCCGCCGAGGCTGCGCTTTGGCGCGAAATGGCGGAACTGGGCCTGATGGGCGCGGCCTTCACCGAAGAGGAGGGGGGATTTGCCGCCTCCATGGTCGATGCGATGGTCGTCATGAACCGCCTGGGCCGTCATCTGGTTACCCAGCCCTATCTCTATACCGCGATCATAGGCGGGCGGATTCTGGCCGGCGGCATGGAAGGCGGTACCCGGGAAGCGGCGATCGCGAACATTATCGCCGGCGAAGCGCAACTGGCGCTTGCCGCGGGCAGTACGCACCTGATGCATAGTCCGCAGGACACCAGCTTCGCCGCGACGCGCAGCGGGGGTGACTGGTCGGTTTCCGGCCGCATGCCCGTGGTTCTCAATGGCGACCGGGCGACCCGGTTCATCGTCGCGGCGCGGACGGCCGGCGCGGTAGGCGACCGGGAGGGCGTGACCCTGTTCCTCGTCGATGCAGGCAAGGCGGGAGTATCGCGCCGGGCCTTGCGGACGATCGACGCATTCGGCGCGGCCGAGCTGGTTTTGGAGAATGTTGCCCTTTCCAGCGACAACCTGATCGGCCCCGTAGACAATGCGGTCCCCTTGGTCGAGGCTGCGCTCGATCATGGCGTGGTCGCGGTGTGTAACGAAGCGATCGGGTCTATGGAGTATCTGGTCCCCGCAACCGCGGAATATACCCGCACCCGTATTCAGTACGGTGCTCCGCTCGCCAAGTTCCAGGTGCTCCAGCACCGCATGGCCGACATGTATATTCAGACCGAGACAGCCAAGTCGATGGCGCTGGTGGCGGCGATGTCGCTTGACGGCGACGCAATCGAGCGAAGGCGGATGGCTTCGGCCGCTAAAGTGCAGGTCGGGCGCTCCGCCAAATTCGTGGGCTATCAGGCCGTGCAGTTGCACGGCGGCATGGGCGTCTCGGAGGAGCTGGACATCGGCCATCACTATATTCGCCTGAATGTCATCAACCAGCTGTTTGGCGACACGGCCTTCCACGCCCGGCGCTTCGGCGCGCTGACCTCTCCGCTTTCCGATCAGGCGGCTGCTTAGGTTCTGGCTTGACCCTCATTTGGAGATTACCCCATGACGACCGATTATTCGCGCTTCGATCTCATCAAGGTTGAGCTAGACGGCGCCGTCCTGCGCATCACGCTCAACAATCCCGAGAAGCGCAACATCATCACAGACCCGGTGAACGAGCAGATTTCGGACGCTTTCCAGGCCGCGAGTTTCGACCATCGCGTCCGCGTGGTCGTGCTGGCGGGCGAGGGCAAGGTGTTCTGCGGCGGCGGCGATTTCGCGCAGATGAAGCGCAAGGTCGACGATCCGGGCGAGTTCTTCAGGAATCTCTGGGGTTCGCGCCGGCTGGTCTACACCGTTCTCGATTGCCCCAAGCCGACGGTCGCGAAGCTGCATGGCGCGGCCATGGGCCTGGGGGCAACGCTGCCGCTGCTGTGTGACCTCGTTGTCGCCACAGACGACACCAAGATCGCCGATCCGCACGTCAATATCGGCCTGGTGGCCGGCGATGGCGGCTCGCTGATCTGGCCGCAGCAGATGGGCTATGCGAAGGCGCGCAAGTTCCTGCTGCTGGGGGATCCGATCCTGGGCAAGGAAGCGGCTGAGCTGGGCCTTATCGCCGAATCCGCGCCCACGTTCGAAGCCATGCAGGACGTGGCGGAGCGTTGGGTGGCCAAGCTGGCCTCGTCGGCCAGCAATGCGATCTACGGCACCAAAACCGCGATCAATCAGCCTTTGCGCCAGCTTGCGCAGTCGATGATGGATGCCGGCATGGCCTATGAGGGCCTCTCCAACATCAGCCGCGACCATGCCGAGGCGATCGATGCCATATTGGCCAAGCGCGCGCCCAGCTTCACGGGCGACTGAGCACGCGATGCAGTGACGCACTGGCTCCATAGCGGATGATGGTCCAGGTCGGATGATTCCGACCAAGGCCACCCCCCCATTGCTGTGCGCCTTAACCGAATGGACCGCGATCAGCCCTGCGCCACTCCCGGGTCGTCGCCCGGCTCGGCAATGCATATGTGATGCTATGGCGGCTGTGCTTGTCTTAGGCGATGGCTGCACGGAACAGGCCATCTGGAATTAGAGATGGAAAAAACCTCGGTGCTTCAGAGCTTCTTCAATCCCCGCAGCATCGCCGTTGTCGGAGCGGCGGACGATCCGGCCAAGATGCGCGGCAAGCTTTTGAAAATAACGCTCGCAAGCGCGTATGATGGCCCGGTCCATCCCGTGCATCCCAAGGGCGGGATCATTCAGGGACAGACGGCTTACACTAATCTGACGCAGGTTCCCGGCGGTGCCGATCTCGTGATGATCGCCACGCCAGGCCCGACGGTGCCGGGCGTGGTGCGCGAAGCGGTGAGTGCCGGTGCGAAGGCGGCGGTCATTCTGTCCTCCTGCGTTGACATGGACGAACTGGCCGACGCCATCGGCGATAGCGGCCTTCGCTATATGGGCCCCAATTGCGAGGGCTATATAGCGCTCGACGGAGCCGCCGCGACTTTCGCTGCGGTTGCCGACGCGGCGCTGGCCGCCGGACGACCGCCAAGGCGGCCGGGCCGCAAGGTTTCGATCGTCTCGCAGTCGGGCGGCCTTGGCTTCGCCTTGTTCGGGCGCGGCATACGCGAAAATCTGGATTTTCACGCAGTCGTCACGACCGGCAATGAGGGCGATCTTGAGAGTCTCGATTTCGTCGATCATCTTCTCGACGAGGGCGAAACCGGCGTCCTCATCATGTTCATTGAGGGACTGAAGTCGCCGGCCCGCTTCGCCGAGGTGGCGAGCAAGGCCGCCGACAAGGGCGTGCCCATCGTCATGATGAAGATCGGCCGTTCGGAGGCGGGCCAGCGGGCGGCCGTCTCCCACACCGCGCATCTGACGGGGGCGGATACGGCCTATGATGCCGTGTTCGAACGGTATGGCGTCATTCGCGTGTTCGATCAGGAGGAGCTTCTGTCCGTGGCGGCGGCGCTGGCGCGTTTCCCCCACGTGCCGATCGACAAGGTGGCGATCGTCTCGACGTCCGGCGGCGCAGGCGGCTGGGCGGCCGACCTGTGCGGAATCGCCGGTCTTGACGTGCCCGTCCTGAGCGAGGCGTTGCAGGCCGATCTGTCGCAATGGATTCCCGAATTCGGTTCCACCGCCAATCCCGTGGACGTGACGGCCAATGCGGTCGAGGCGGGCGGCGTCCCACTTGTTCATGTTCTGGAGCGGCTCCAGGATAGCGACGAGGTGGACGCTTTCATCGTCAACATCGGCCTTCATGCTCCCAACCGCATTGCCAAGCTCGCGGACATCCTAGGTCCCGTCTTCGCCCGGGCCAGAAAGCCGATCCTGTTCACGTCGCATATCGTTCCGATAGCGGAGAATATGGCGGCGCTGGCCGATCTGGGCGGGCAAGGCTTCCACAGCTACACCGGCTGCGCGGCCGCGCTGAAAGGCATCGGCCGCTATGCCGCCTTCCAGGCCGAATGGCAGCGGCGCGGCGCGATCCCGCCTGCTGCCGCGCCTAGGCTGGCGACCTTGACGCCCGGCGTGCTGGATGAGGCGGACACAACTGCACTCGTTACCGCCTATGGCATCCCCGTTCCGCCCGCGGTGCTGGCGAAGGACCGTGACGCGGCGGCGCGCGAAGCAAGCGCCATGGGCTTTCCGGTCGTGCTCAAGATCCAGTCGCCCGATATCTCGCACAAGACCGAGGCGGGCGGCGTCAGGCTCAGCGTGCGCGAGGGCGAAGTCGAGGCCGCTTTCGACGAGATCATGGCGAACGCCAAAGCCTATGATCCCGAGGCGAGGATCGAGGGGATACTCGTCCAGAAGATGATGCCCAAGGGTCACGAACTGGTGATCGGCGTCATCCGCGATCCCGATTTCGGGCCATTGGTGATGATCGGCTCGGGCGGAATCTATCTCGAAGTGCTGAAGGACGTGGTGTTCGCGCCGCCGCCGATCAGCCCCGATGAAGCGAGACGCCTGATACTCAGCCTGAAGACCGCGGCGATCCTCAAGGGTGTTCGCGGTGAGAAGGTGGCGGACATCGATGCGCTCGCCAAGCTCGTCTCCCGCGTTTCGGAACTCGCCCGTACGGAGACCAGGATCGAGCAAATCGATTTCAACCCGGTGTTCGTCTATCCTGAAGGGGAGGGTGTCGTTGCCGTCGATGCCCTTGCCGTGGCGATTGATCCCAATGCGCCCGCCGTCGCCCATGATTATCATTGATCGATCCGGCATGAGGCAGGGAGCGTGACCACGCCCATCAAATCCGTCCATCCCGAAGCGGAATATGCCGCCTTCCTTGCGGAGGGGCGGTTCATGGTGCAGCGTTCGGCGTCGACCAGCGAGGCGGTCTTCTTCCCGCGCGTTGCGCAGCCGGTTACCGGCCGGGACGATCTGGAGTGGGTCGAGGCGTCTGGCGCGGGATCGCTCTATTCGTTCACCGTGGTCCGCAACAAGCCGCCGGCGGCCGATTACATCATTGCGCTCGTCGACCTGAACGAAGGGGTGCGCATGATGAGCCGGCTGATCGATTGCCATCCGGAATCCTTGTCCATCGGCATGCCGCTCCAGGCCAAAATCGGCGATGTGGACGGCGTCCCGGCCGTGCTCTTTCAACCTGTCGAAGGAGCGTCGGCATGACCGGCTTTCCAAGAGGGCGCGCCGCCATCGTCGGCGCGGCGACCTTCGGCATCGACTCCAAACCGGGCTACTCGGCGATCGAGCTACTCGCCAAGGCCGCGTTCGCGGCCATCGCGGATGCCGGGCTTGCACCCTTGGATATCGACGCGGTCTTTTCGATGCTCCCGGAAGACCCCTTCAGCGCCATGAGCGTACCGGAATATCTCGGCATCCGGCCGCGCGTCGTCGAAACGACACGCACGGGCGGTTCAGCCTTTCAGATCCAGGCCATGTGGGCGGCGCTGGCGCTGGATGCCGGCCTCTGCAACGCCGTACTGATCTGCTACGGCAGCAATCAGCGATCGGGTGCCGGCGGCCTGGTGCGCAGTGGCGGAGCGCCGTTTCCGTTCGAGGCGCCCTACAAGCCGCGCAATCCAACGACATCCTACGCTCTGGCAGCCAAGCGGCATATGCATCAATATGGCACCACCCGCGAGCAACTGGCCGAAGTGGCTGTGGCGGCGCGCAAATGGGCCCAGCTCAATCCCGATGCCTATATGCGCGACCCACTGTCCATCGACGATGTGATGAATGCGCGCATGGTGTCCGATCCGCTGACGGTCCGGGACTGCTGCCTGGTGACGGATGGCGCCGCGGCGGTGGTGATGACCCGCTCGGATCGCGCGAGGGATTTGCCAAACAGGCCCGCCTATCTGCTGGGCGCCGCCGACGCGACATGGCACCGCAATATCTCGACTTTGAAGGACGTCACGCTGACAGCCGCCAGCGACGCCGCTCCACGCGCCTTTGCTCAAGCCGGCGTCAAGCCTGCCGATATCGACGTGGTCGAACTCTACGATGCCTTCACCATCAACACGATCCTTTTCCTGGAGGATCTCGGCTTTTGTCCCAAGGGCGAAGGGGGGCGGTTCGTCGCTGACGGGGCGATCGCCCCTGGTGGTCGGCTGCCGGTGAACACCAACGGCGGCGGCCTATCCTGCGTCCATCCCGGCATGTATGGTCTCTTCACGATGGTGGAAGCCGTCACACAGTTGCGCGGAGTGGCGGGTGGCAGGCAGATCGCGGACGCAAAACTGGCCCTGGCGCACGGCAACGGGGGGGTTCTGTCGAGCCAAGCGGTGACGATCTGGGGTACAGAAGAGACGCTCTAGGCTTGCTCGCTGAAGCAAGGGCGAGCTGGCGCATCTTGCGCGAAAGAAGGTCGAGTGGCTCGGGGTCGTCGCGCCGGAGGGCATGACGACATTGAGCGGTGCGGATTGATGAGGAGGGAAGTTCATGGAGTCTTTCAGCGTGAACTGGACCGAGGCGGAGATTGACGCCCTCCATAAGCGTCTGGCCGATGCGGTGGTGCCCGCTGCCCCGGAGGGAGCGGGCTGGTCGCTCGGATGCGATCGGGACTTCCTGATCCGGTTCAGGGATTATTGGGTCCACGACTATGACTGGAGGGCGGCGGTCGCCTCGCTCAACCGCTACCCCCAGTTCACCGCCGAGATTGACGGGCTGTCGGTTCACTTCATCCATGTGAAGGGCGAAGGGTCGACGAAGCGTCCCTTGATCATGACCCATGGGTGGCCGGGATCCTATCACGAGTTCTGGGGCGTGATCGATCGTCTTGCTTTCCCCTCGCGCTTTGGCGGGAATTCCGGGGACGCGTTCGACCTCGTGCTGCCGAGCCTGCCGGGCTACGCCTTCAGCGGCAAGCCGGCGCAGCCCATGGGCCCTCGCGCGACTGCGATATTGTGGGACAACCTGATGACGCAGGTCCTGGGATATCCGACCTATCTGGCGCAGGGCGGCGATTGGGGCAGCATCGTCACGGCCAATTTGGGCTTGAACCATGGCAACACGGTTAAGGGCATCCACCTCAACATGCCGGTGGCGCTGCGTTCGGCCCTGCCGCCCCAGAACGACGCGGAACAGGAATGGGCGCGGAAGTCCGCGATCGCGTATCAGATGCTCAGCGGCTACAGCATGGTGCAGATGATGAAGCCGATGTCGCTGATCTATGCGGCGGCCGGGAACCCGTTGGGACAGGCCGCGTGGATCCTTGAGCGGTTCCACGATTGGTCGGACCTGTCGGAAGGCGATCTCGAGACGGTATATGGCATCGATCACCTGATCACCAACATCATGCTCTATGTGATGACCGGCAGCTTCGAAACTTCCATACTCTACTACAACGGCATGGTGCGGGAAGGCGTGCCTGAACTGGCGGAAGGCCAGAAGTGCGAGACTCCGCTGGGCATCGCGGCGTTCCCGTGTGACGCACTGCTGCCCGTGCCTCCGCGCAGCCGGGTCGAACTCACTGCCGCCAAACTGATGCACTGGACGGACATGCCTGGCGGCGGCCATTTCGCAGCGATGGAAAAGCCGGAATTGTTCGCTGCCGATGTGGTGGACTGGGCGAACAAGCTCTGGCCATCTGCGGCCCGGTGATCATCAATGCGTCCCGATCATCATGCTGCCTTGGGTGTCCGGCCGATGCCGGTCCGAGCGGGCGCGCGGCGCGGACGCCTTTGCGGATCGCCGACATGATCCGCCATGAGGAAAGGGAGCGGATTTACCCATCGGCTTTGACGTTTCACAACGCATTGCCAGGCAACTGCCCTTTTTTAGGCATTGACCAGAGTCACGCGCTGTGTTGAAGAAAAATTCAATATGTAAGCGACGGGCCGATTATGTTGGCCCGACTGGTTCTCGGATATGCCCTGCCGACCTGTGCCGAGTTCATCCCTAATATGGCTCGGCGATAAAGACAGCGTACCAAGGAGAATGGAATGAGCAGTCTCGTTAAGGAGTTCAAGCCTGAGGGATTGGCAAGCCTGCACCTCCCCAAGGATGTGGTGTACAAGATTCCCGAGCCCGGTCATCCGCAATGGGTGAAGCGGCCTGCGGGCCACTGGTATCTGCCGCTGATGTTCGACGTCGCCGGCGGGGTGACGGTCAACGTCATGCGCTATGAAAAGCCGGGCATCGTCGGCCGGCATGTGCATGACGGACCCGTCTATTCCTACACGATCGAGGGCAGCTGGTATTATCCCGAGCACGACTGGGTGGCGGAAGCCGGCAGCTTCGTGTGGGAACCGACCGGCGATATCCACACCCTGACCGTGTCGGCCGACAAGATGATGGCGCTTTACGTCATGCATGGCGGTCTCGTCTCCGTGGACGAGAACGACAAGCCGATCGCCTATGACAATTGCCTCAGCCTTCTATCCTATTGCGATCAGTGGTATCGCGATCACGGGCTGGGCGAAGATTATATAAAACAGTTTATTCGCTAATTCTTCCGCCTGGCTCGGCTCGATTGCGAACGAGCGCGCGTTCGCGGATAGTGGCAACATATATGCGATGCTGTCCGTCCGGCCCGGTCATAGCTGGCACACGATCTGGACCTTCCGGGCCGATCACGGCATCGCTGATGCGACAATCATATTCGGAGCATCAAGATGCCAGATACCCGGCCCGATCCTGACATCAGGGTCTTCGGCAGCCCGCATCGCTACTATCAGGGGCCTGGCGCGCTCGACCGGCTGCCCGCTATTTGCGCGGATATCGGCCGCCTGCCGTTTCTGGTCGTCGATGCTGATGTTCGGAAGCTGGTCGAGAGCCGCCTTGTGGAGCTCTTCGCGGGGCGGCCCCATCAGATCGCCGATTTTCGCGGTGAGGTGACGGTGAATCTGATGGACGAGCTGGCGGGCCGAGCGCGCGCCGCCGGCGCCGATCTCGTCGTCGGCATGGGCGGCGGCAAGACGCTGGACGTGGCCAAGGGGTGCGCGATCCGGATCGGCGCGCGCTTCGTTTCCGTGCCGACCGTGGCATCGAACGACAGCCCTGCGGCCAGCGCGCTCGCCGTCTATGACGAGCATCATCGCATGGTCGCGGTCGAATCCCTTGGGCGCAATCCCGAAGCGGTGGTTGTGGACACGCAACTTGTCGCCGGGGCGCCTGCGCAGTTCCTGCTGGCCGGGATCGGCGATGCGATCGCCAAGAAGTTCGAGGGCGAAGGATCGCAGGCGTTTGGCGGCTTGAACGCGCACTATACCCGTCAGCTTCGGACCGGGGCCTATATCGCCAACGGCTGTTATGAGACGATCCGTGCGTTCGGGGAGCAAGCCATGGCGGCCGCCGGCAGCGGCGTACCGAACGAGGCGTTCGAGGCCGTGGTGGAGGCGAATATCCTGATGGCCGGCCTGGGCTTCGAGAATATGGGGCTGAGTCTCGCTCATGGGCTGACGCGCGGCCTGGTTCGCACACCGCACGTCGATCGCGCGCCGCACGGGTACCACATCGCCTATGGCGTTCTGGTTCAGCTTGCGGCGGAAGGCCGTTCGGACGCCTATATCGCCGATCTTGCCGGATTCTACAAAAGGATCGGCCTGCCGCGCAGCTTGACCGAGCTTGGCCTCGATGAGGCGACGCCCGACGTGCTGCGGGCGATCGCCGAAAACACCGCCGTCGCGCCCAAGGGGGCGTATCTCGTCGTCGGCTACGATGCCGATGCCCTGGTCGCGGCGATGGCAGCGACGGAAATGCGGTTCCGGAACAGTGCAGGAGAGAGCGCATGATGCTCGATTTTTCCGGCAAGACGGTGCTGGTCACGGGTGGGACCGGCGGCATCGGCGGGGCGGTTGCCGCCGCTTTCGCAAAGGCTGGCGCGTCGGTGATCGCGACCGGCTGGGGTGCCGCCGAACTGGATGCCCGGCGCAGCGATCCCGCCTTTGCGGGCATCGACATTCGCGAACTGGACGTGGGCGACGATGCGGCGGTCGAAGCTTTGGCGGACGCTACGCAGTCGCTCGACGTGCTGGTGAACTGCGCTGGTATTTCCGCGCGCGACCGGCCGTTCGAGGTCGCGACGTTCCAGCGCAATTACGACATCAACATGCTGGGCACTCTGCGCATGTGCAATGCCTTTCTTCCGCATCTGGAAGCCAGCGGATCGGGCGCCATCGTCAACACCGCCTCGATGATGAGCTTTTTGGGCAGCGGCACGTCGCCGGCCTATGCCGCCGCCAAGG
>Ga0105249_10003755_pt1 | contig 13104 bp, 11 predicted proteins | sample KBSS44metaG_FD_81522 | JGI IMG/M metagenome (GOLD analysis project Ga0105249, IMG submission 81522) | Switchgrass rhizosphere microbial communities from Kellogg Biological Station, Michigan, USA - KBS S4-4 metaG | ecosystem: Host-associated > Plants > Roots > Rhizosphere > Soil | place... | reverse complement strand
GAGAGGCTCAGTGTGCTCAGAAGCAGGCCAATGGGCGTGGATGAGAGCTGAAAAACGGGTTGGGCGTGCGGATCATTGGCTGAGGATTGCTCTCTGACGGCTCGCGAGGGGTCCGAGATATTTATCCGCAAGCCTGAGGTACGCGACCAGAGTATCAGCATGACATATTTTGCAGTGAAAGTACAGATCTGAAACACGACCAGCGCTCTATTGCCTCACGAAAACCAATACGCTGTTGGCCGGAACGACTGGTGTCACAAGACCTCCCTGCGAGCCGATCGAATCTGGGTTGATCAAGCCTCGTCCACCATAGTTCGTTGCGTCGCTGTTCAGGATTTCCCGCCACTGTCCGTCCGTGATCCGCGAATCCTGGATGCAGTAGCCATCGGTAAAAGGCCGATTGTTCAAGCTACCGACGACCAGCAGCTCCTCGGCTCCTTGCCAGCGGCGGAAGGCGAGAATGCGGTTGGCGTCATGGGTGTGAAGAATGTCGATGTTGCGCGACCGGAGCGCCGGGCGCGAGAGCCGCAGGCGAAGCAGGTCCTGGTAGAAGCGGAACAGGTTTGCGCCTGCACCCTGACGCAGGGCGTAGAAATCCTCGCGAGCGTTGGCGAAATCGGCATAGCGATAGGGGCGCGAGGCACCCACCTCCTCACCCATGAAGAACAGTGGAATGTTCGGAGCGAGCAGGGTTATGCCGGCCGCGAAGTGTACCCGCGCCTCGGCGTCGCGGCGGGTCTTGCCGATCAGGGCAGCGTCGTTGACCGCGACGGCAATGGTGCGCCCGGAGTAAACTCGTTGGCCGCCTTCTTCATAAGAGGAATTGCCGGCCTCGTCGTGGGATTCATGGTAGATGATCTTGCCATTGCCGCTGTTCACAAGCGCGCCCGCAAACCAGGTCATGCGAAGCCCCCGATCGTCGCCATATCCGGCCATCTTAAGTAACCGCGCGCGCCTCGGATCGTTCTGCGCATCACCGATCAGGTGGTGGTAATACTCGGCATACCATATGGCATCGAACCCAAGGCCCCCCTGATCAGGCGACTGTGTCACCGCTGACCAGCCAGAATGATCTTCCGCGATCAGAAAGACGTTGGAGCCGATCAGACGCAGGGTCCGAGTCCACTCTCGCAAAAACTTTTGTCCAAAAAGCCGCGCATTAGTAATCGGACGGCCGTCACCGTGGGCCACAGCGTCGCGATGCATGGCCGTGGTGAGATCGACCCGGAAACCGTCGAAATGGAACTCGCTCACCAGCATGGCGGCACTGCTGGTGAACATCTTGCGGACCATTTCGTCCCAGAACCGAGGCGCCCAGCCACTCGAACCGTTGTCGATATAGCCACCGTTCGCGTTCGGCCAGTCACTCGCCCGGCCCTCGTACCAATAGTAAATGTTGTTTTCAGGCGTATTGGAGTCGTAAGCCCATTCGGCGCGCTCAGCATCGAACGTATAATGGTTATAGACAACATCGAGAATGACGACGATGCCACGGCGATGGCATGCGCGCACGAAATGCTTGAACTGGTCACGGCCGCCGCCGGAATATTCGATCGCCATATAATGTGACGTGCTATACCCCCAGTTCAACCGATCCTGAAACTCCGATGTCGGCATCAGCTCGATCGCATTGACGCCGAGGTCCACCAAGTAGTCGAGCAGACGCATCGCGTCTGCGAGCGTACCTTGGTCGGCCCCACGATCGAGGCCGAGGCCGTGGACATGGAGTTCGTAGATCACCAGGTCTTCGAGGCGGGTCGGTAACGGGCGATCGAAGCTGAATTCATTTTGCCAGAACTCCTGCTCCGATAACCAGCGGGTTTCCGGCCAGACCTGTCGACCGTCTCCATCCACCTCCGAGAACAGTTCGGTGACCCGCTCCGGGTCGACCACCACCGAGCAACTCTTGCTGCCATCAAGGTCCTGCCGAGTGCCATTCCACAGCACCTCACCCGGTCTTGGGTTTTCCGGGTTCTTGTCACCGGAGCCGATCTGGCAGCGCGAATACAGGTCGGTGCGGTAGGCGACCGAGCCGTCCTCCCTGGTGATCCGGAACATGTAGGGCTGATGGTCGAAGTCGACAAAGCGAGCAAGCAGCGAGCTAGAGGTGATCTCTGTCTGCCAGATGCCACCGTCTCCCCGACCCATAGGGTAGACCGCGGTGATGCCGCGGTCGCCAGGATTGCGGCTGTCCGACCAGATGTAGCCGCCGGATCGCTCTCCCATGACCAACTCAATATTCTGCGCATTGGGTGCCCATACAGCGAAGCGGATGGCCGGTTCGGCTTGGCCGTCAACATAGAGTTTGTTCGCACCGAGCCGGCGGCAGTGCGTCAGGTAATAGCGTTCGGTCTGATCGGCACCGCGTAGCGTGAAGCTGCGGTAACGTTCGGTCGACGCCACGTCATGCACCTCGGTGGGGATACCCCACACATTGGAGCGCTGCTGTGTATCAACGTTTATCCCCCATCGGAAGGTCTGACCGATCTGGCTGTCGTCAAGGTTGACAGTCGCCCGGAAGGCGGGGCAGCCGTCTTCGGCGGTGAACTCGGTCATCGGCATAGAGGTCCATTGGTCGGACCGGAGGCCTTGGCCACTCCAGCCTCCCGTCAGGCGGGCACCGATGAGGAATTGTCGCCGGAACCCCGTAATATACTCGAAATGCACTGGTATTAGCGCCATTGGAGCATCCTCTCATCTAAGAGCTACTGTTCCCTCCATGCAACACGGTGAGCACTCACTCCGGAAGTAGGGGTGGCGGATTCTCCTGGTCAACGTAGCCTTGGGTGAGCTGGACGAGGTTGCTCGTCGGATCCCACAGCCAGACTGAGCGCCAGCCAGGGATAAAATCTTGAAAGTCAAGCGGTCCGAAGGCGATCCTTGCATCATCGCCCATGGCTTTCAGTGTGGCATCGATATCGTCGACTTCGAATGAGATGTTGCGGACGCTTGGCCAGAGATACCCATCCCGCTCTGGCAGCGGGATCGGCCGACCCTCCGTCGCCTGGAACAACTCAAGTCGAATGCCTGCGCCGCGGAGAAATACAATCTGGCGGTCACCCAATGGCACGACGCGCGCCCGCTTGAAGCCAAAGTACTTCGTATAAAACCGTTCGACGGCGATCGGATCCTGACAGGTGAGTGAAATGTGATGGAAGCAGATCTCAGGCATTGTGCATCTTCCTCTGTAATCTCATGTCCACCAAGACAGTCAGGAGCGGTGGGCCGCCTTGATCAGGTCAGCCGTCTTCTCGGCGATCATCACGATGCCCGCATGACAGTTGCCAGACGGCACCGCCGGCATGACGCTCGCATCGGCCACCCGTAAGCTTTCAATCCCGCGCACCCGAAGGTGGGGATCGACCACCGCCATGCTGTCCTCCCCCATGCGGCACGAGCCGGCCTGATGATGGTAGGAGTCAGCCGCTTGTCTGACGTAGTCGCCGAGACGGTCGTCCGGGAAAGTGGTGCCCGGCGCAACCTCGGTCTGCACCCATTCGGCGAAGGCTCGCGTGGCGTAGATCTTACGCGCCAGCCTGACCGCATCGGTCAGCCGCCGATAATCCGCATCTACAGCCAAGTAGTTGGGGTTGATCAACGGCTTGGCGAGCGGATCGGCACTCGCGAGCCTGACCCAGCCTCGTGACAAGGGCCGCACCACACCAGGCAACATGACCATCACGTTTGGGGGCTGGCTGCTGGACGCTTGGTTCGGATCGCCGTGGACAAAGCCCATCTGCATGTCAGGACCAGGCCACCCGGGCTCGGACTTGTAGAACAGCGCCACTTCCGACATGTTGTTACGCGGCGTCGGGATAGGCTTCGAGGCGACGCATACCACAGGGATCAGCACGTGGTTGTGAAAATTCTCGCCAACGCCTGGAAGGTCGACCAGCACTGGGATGCCCAGCGCTGCCAACCGATCGCCGTTGCCGATCCCAGAGAGAAGCAGCAGCTTTGGCGAGTCGATCGCGCCGGCACAGACGACGACTTCGCGTGTTGCGCCGATACGCTCGAGCGTGCCGTTCCGGTCATACTCGACCCCGGTACAGCGTCGTCCGTCGAACAACAAGCGCGTCGCCTGAGCCCCGTCGATCAAGCTGAGGTTTTTCCGTTCCAGGGCCGGAGAGAGGTAGGCGGCCTCCATGCTGTGGCGTTTGCCGTCCTTGATGTTGACGTGATGCCAGCCGGCGCCCTCCATGTATGGTCCGTTGAAATCGTCACACGGAGGGAACCCCAGTTCCAAGCAAGCATTGATGAAAGCTTGCGAGGTTGGGTTGGGCTCGTGCCGAGCCACGCTCGCCACGCGAAGCGGCCCGCCCTTGCCGGCGAGTGGACTGGTGTCGTCCTCTTGATCCTCGAACTTCTGGAAATAGGGCAGCACATCATCATAGGACCAGCCGGGGCAGCCGTTGTAGGCCCAGTTATCGTAGTCGCTGCGATGGCCGCGAATATACATCATATAGTAAAGATTGCTGGTGCCGCCTGGCAGCCGGCCGCGCGGCTCCCGAATGCGACGCCCGAGCAAGTGCGGCTGGGGGACGCTTTCATAGGCCCAGTCGACGACGGTGTTCTGAACTAGAGCCATGCGCCACGGCACAGCAATGTCGTGCGCGACTTGCGGCGGGATTTGTCGACTTCCAGCCTCAAGCACTGCGACACCGACGTCTCCGTCCTCGCTCAGTCGGGCAGCCACCACACACCCGGCCGACCCGCCCCCAACCACCACGTAATCAAACCTATCCATGGCGCGCTCTCCTAGCTGCCGGAGGCCCGAGGCTGTGGCTGCTCGGTGAACGGTCGGAACGGCAGACTATCGTGAATGGTGCGCATGTAGACGATCTTGCCGTTCTGCACCTGGAAATAATTTGCGCCGATCACTTGGCGGTTCGCATCCGGGTACGCGATCGGCACACCCGACGCGTTGGCCGCGTCGCAGCGCCACACGACGCAGGCGGCGTCGCCATCAATGACTATTCGTTGCGGGTACATATGAAACACACGGTATCCATTTCGGATCGCGGTTATGGCGCCGCGCAGCACATCAATACCGGCGAAATGGCCAGCCAACTGCTCGTCGCCAACCACCTCATCACTGAACAAGGTGAGCCATTCGTCCCAAGCGCCGCGATTCACGCAGTCGTAGTATTTCTCGATCACGTCTCTGGTGGTCATCACCGTCTCTCCTGGAATGTTGCAGCGCTCGCATCAAACGCTGCTTCTCCTTGCTGAACCCTGCACCGGTCGATGATCAGGGACGGTCACCCAACCGGTTGATAATCGATCAGGCTATCGGTTCTCGGCGCGTGGTGGGGCAGCCGGTCCCCGCGGTCGCCGGCGCTGCACCCCGTAGACCCCAACGAACGCGTCGGCGGCATCCTCGACGATCGGCACGAAGTCGTTGACTAGAAAATCGGCGTCGGGCAAGGGATGGCCGGCAAGGCCCCACTGCCCCTGCTTCACTTCTTCGATCACCACGTAAATATACGGCCGGGCGGCTTCGAAGGTGGCCCGGCAGAAGGCATCCGTCAGCGCGGGGATGAGCGCGTTCTTCTGCTCCTGGGTGAAAAAGTTCTCGATGACTCTGACGTTGATGATAGGCATGGTCTCTAGACCTCCATTGGTGTCTGGTCCTGCTTCATGCGCAGGAACGATCATGCCCAGAAGGCATCGTACTGGGCAGTGCCGTCGCCGAAGATCGCTCCTCGTCCCTCGATCACTTTGCCGTCCCGCCAGGTAAGCCAGTGGATCACGTCGATGTCGAGGCGGCGGTTCGGCTCGCCAGCGCGATACCCGGTGTTGCGGGTGACGTCGGCCGAGAAGTTGTCCGCGGTCATCACCGCCGCGCGGTCCATGCGGAAACTGTTATCCGACAGGCGGCCGACCGTGGCCATGAACTCAATAAACTCGTCAAGGTTGTTTTTCCAGCCTGACACCTGGTTGTGCCCAGGTGCGAGCCAGCGCAGGTCTTCGGCAAAATACCGGGCGATCTGGTCGCGCTGACCGGTGGCGAGCGCCGCGTAGGCGGCGGCAACCTGTTCTGCAGTGATAAGTGTCATAATCAAGCCTCCGATAAGACACGTGAAGATCAGGCCAGCCGATCCGGGATGGGCTTCAGCTGGAAAACCGTACCGAAGAAGGTATCGACCGCGTATTGATCGCTGATGTAGACCTGCACTTCAGCGATCCGCCCATTAGCAATGCGGTAGTGGGTACAGTTCAGCGCATCCAACACGGCGCCGCCGGATTGGCCCCGGCCGCGGTGCACCTCAACCACCGTGTCGTCGCCGAAGTTGTCGAGACGAATTAACTCAACACTGATGTTGGCGCGGCGCAGCTGCTGGAAGAACGCTAGCACTTCTTCCACACCGTTCTTGGTGCCGCCTAAAGGATGACGCCCCGGTAGGTGCCAGACCAGGTCGCGCGCGAAGATCTCGTTGCGGATCGTGTCCATATCGCTGCGGTTGAAACAGTCATACATCCTCTGAATGATCGAGACGTTACCATTTGCCATAGCTCACCCCTCTTCATTCCAGTTCATGCTCCCGTGCGCGCAGCCCCCGGAAGCAACATAACACCCAAGCTCACAGTGGTAGCGCACCCAGCATCGGTCTGAGCTCGTTCACCGCGTATCGAGCGGTGACGAGCCGGCCCGTGGGGGCCAAGCGGAGCATCTCCCACTGCTGATCAGAATCGAACCCAATCCATTCCCTAAGTTGATAGAGCCGATCAAAGCGGTGTCGATCCAGGCATCGGACGGAGCTCGTTGACCACATAGCGCTGGATCACGGGATATCCTGTCAAAGGTGAACGCGTCATCTCCCATTGCTGATAGGCATCAAATCCAATCCACTGACTATGGGGTGCTGGGGGATTCCAGCGCCGCGCCTGCCAGTTGACGACGACATCGACGAGCACGCGATCCCCCTGTCCAGATACATCGACGCGTTGGAGTGTATGGGCTTCGTCGAAGAATAACCGGATCACACCTTCGTACCACTCGCGAAAGGCGTCAACACCGCGGAAGCTGGTCTCTGGGAGGAGGAACTCTACCTCGAGTTCAGCTAGCATCGGAATGAGCTGCTCGACGGAAACATGCTCATCGAGCTTGCGGTACCAATCGGCGGCAAAGGTCTCAATCTCGTCCCGCGACAGCAGGCTGCTTCCCATGCTACTGATCTTTTCACTGCCTGCCATATCCGTCTCCTATGTTAGTTGTCTCTTGCAAGAATTTTTCGCTGTCGCAATGATGGCCCTGCCATTCCTGCGTACAGCAATGTCCTCAACCGGGCAATAACCACCAGCAGAATCACGCCGATAGCGGGTGTTGTCGCAAGTTCCCGTTTTAGACGCCATTTCTGAAAACTCGCACATCGAAAAATCAAAGGGTTGTGACACCGAAAAACCTCGGAAACGAACATCTGCAACAGAGTTCCTGCGACTGTTCTGCTTTTGCAGCGCATCTACCCACACTACAGTTCGCTGCTCAGCACCAAATCGATCAGGAACGGCCGATCATCCATCAGCGCGCGATCCAGGGCGGGAGTGATTTGCTCCGGCCTCTCAACGCGAATGGCATCGACTCCCTGCCCCTCCGCCAGCTTAGCGAAATGGAGGTCTGGGTGGATCAGATCGAAAGCCTCTGGAAACGGCTGGTTTGTTGGCTGGTTCTGATCGCGCCAGTACTCCTGCAGATTGTATTTCAGGATGCGATAGCTGCGGTTGTTACAGACCACGAACTTCGCCCCAATCCCGTAGCGGGCGGCAGTGCTCAGCGCTTGTATGGTGCTGATACTCCCCCCGTCCCCGCTAAAGCCGAACACAACCTTCTCCGGACGTGCCACCTTCAACCCAAGGGCGCCCGGAAGACCCGTCCCCAGCATTCCCGCCCGTGTTTGGAAGTAGGTCCCAGGGTCGTCCTGCGGCACATAGCGGCAGAGCTCCGGTGAGTAGGTGAGAGCCTCATCGAAGATGAGGGCACCCTCCGGCAGCCGCTTTCCTAGCTCTGCCATGAACTGCGAAACCCGAAGTGGCACCTGACCGTAACCCTGGGCATCTCTGGCCAGCTGTTGCTCCCGCTGCAGGGATTTGACCTCACGCTGGTGCCGCAAACGATCCTGCGCAGCCGCCTGCTGCGCTTTGCTCATGAGCCGCCGGAGTTCTTGCGCTAGCAAGCCGAGCGTGGGCTTCGGATCAGCCAGTGCCCCTACCATGACCGGAAAGTTCTTCGCGATCTCATAGGTGTTCAGGTCGAAGTGGATCACGCGAGCATTCTTGGCGAACACATCTTCCAGCGCCGGGAAGACTTCGGGCAGTACCGTCGTGCCGCAGATCAGGACAACATCTGCCGCTGACGTAATCGGTTTGCTGGCCTCCCCGAACATATGTCCGGTGAACCCGCCAAAAAGTGGATGGGAGGCGGGCATGTTTACCTCGGAGCAGTTCGCTCCCCAGACGGTTGCGCCCAGCAGCTCAGCCAGCTCGGTCAGCTCGGTTTGCGCGCCCGATGCTGCAACCCCATCACCCATCAGAATGAGAGGGCGTTGCGCTTCGGCAAGGAGACGCGCTGCCTGTGCGATCACTTTCTCCTCTGGCACTACGGTCGAGAGTACCGGCAGGGACCGCATGATGGGCTCCGTGTTCGCCTCGTCCAGCACGTCCATCGGGAGCGCCAGGAAGACCGGGCCCCTCGGTGGCGTAGCGGCCGTCTTGAGGGCGCGGCGCAGGAGCCGTAGTAACGAGCCTGAGTTCACCACACGCCAGGCACACGGACCGTTATAGTCCGACTTGACGAACGGGCGGGCCATGGTAACGAGATCCGCCGCCATCTGCCCGTCCAGCGCCTCATACCGGAGCCCGGCCTCGCCGGCAAGAACAACGAGCGGCGCAGAGCCGCGGCGGGCGTAATACATCATTCCAAGGCCGTTGGCAAGGCCGGCATAGCTGTGCAATTGCACAACAGCTGGACGCTGGAGGGCACGTGCGTAGCTGTCGGCCATAGCAACCGCCGTGCCTTCGTGCAGCGCTAAATAGTAACGAAAGTCTTTGAACTCTGGGTCGCGTAACGCATCCAGCAGGTTTTGCTCCGACGTTCCCGGATTACCGAACATGCAGGTGATACCATCCGTAACCAGCTGTCTTAAAAGGGCGAAGCGACCAGTGTTGTTGTCCATCGTGGCTACTCCCTGTGAAGGCTACCACCCGTACCGTTTCAAGTCGTTCTCGAGTACCTCCACCAACTGCTGACCGGTCAAATACGAATCTGGAGTGGAGCGGCCCGTAATAAATGGATAGTCAACAATCACGGACGTCTCTTTGCCAAAATTCCCGTGGTAACCGCCCTCGGGGCCCGTCGCATCCCGGAGGATATACTCCAGCGGATAGGGGGGCGGACCCATGTTAAAGTCGGTGCCCATGAAGCCCGTCCCATCCTTATAGTCATACTCCAGGCAATGGCCGGTGACGTGCTTACCCCAGATGATGCTTCTGCGATCCTGGATGTCGCGGGCGAAGGCCAAACAGGTGACGCCATAGCATTCCGCCGCGATGGGCTTGCCCAATTTGTGGAAGCACAAGATGAGATCGTGGATCCGTTGATTATTGGCCAAGTCGACGATGGGGCCACTGCCGCCCACGATGAGCAGGGCGTCGTATTGCTCTAGATCCCTCTGCACCCGATCAAGAGCTCTGTTGTAGGCTTCCATCCCACGGACGAAGGTCGGAGCGCTCCAGTACGGTCTCTCCGGCAACCACTCCGACAGGTTGATGGGGTTGTCCAGCCGCGGGGACTTGTCGAGTTCACGGGTCTTGCGCGCGACTTCCTCCGAGGTTACGGGCCGGCCCAGGGGAGGATCGATGAACTCGGGATCCATGCTTGGGGTGAGGGCCACCGGCCTCCTCCCCCGCGGGGTCACGAAGTCCACCGCATAGCCTGCGGCGTCAAACGTCTCTAGAGGGCCGATGAGTTCCTCGCCCCAATATCCCCATTCCGACAGAACGATCAGGATCTTCTTCGCCCCTTGCTTCCGCATGGGTTGGCTCGGCGCCGAGGGCCTCGGCTCCTCGTGTTCCCGCCGGACGATCTGCTCGGCGATGGCATCGATAAACGCCTGGACCTCGTGCGCCGAGCGGCCTGTAACAAGGTCGCCGTCCACGACAACCCCGGGGGCAGGTTGCCGTGTGGTGGACGGCTGATTGTTGGCTATCGGGGGGACGTACATGGCCCCGGCGTTGGTCACATCCACCAGCACTACTTCATGGCAAATAACGCGACGCCCGGCCAGCAGCTCGGGCATGGGGGTCAGCAACCAGAGGGCGTGGCAGAGGGCCCCCTTGACGATCCGCGGGTTTCGCATAGCCCGACCGAAGAAGCGGACTGCAGGCGCGGTGCGGGCCATCTCCGGCGTGATCGGCAGAGGATGTCCCTGGGCATCATTCGGCGGCTCGAAGTAACGTAACCGCACGCTGGTATAATTAGCGGCCATGATGACAGCGACGTAGTCATCGACGTTCACCCTTTGAAAGTCGATATCCACCTCCAGTGTTTTGGGCGTCTCGCCCGCGTGCTGCACATCGCTGACGAAAGTCTGCTTGGCCTGGTCCCAGAGCCTGGACATCAGATGGACTGTAGCACCATATTCGGCGAAGCGCGTCTGATACGCCTCAATCTCTTCGGGAATAAATTCGCTCTCGACCAGTACCGCTACCTTCTTCCCCTCGAGCATCTTTGCGGCCATGACTTCTCCTCCCCTGCGCCAATCTTTAGCGGCCATTTCTTTCGCCAAGCCTGGGACAAAACGTCACCGCCACCTCCGAGCCGAGTTCGGACTCGTTCAGCGGGATTTGAAAGTTATCGGGGTCCACACTGCTTCGTCTGATACCATTCACCGAGATACTGACTATCTCGAGATCACCGGGCTTGAAAAAGTCAGGCAGCACATTAATAGAGCGCTGGCCGCTTTGTCAGTCGGGTTTGAAGTAGAGGCAAAAATCGTCGTCGGAGCCTTTCTCTTTGAGGATATAAGTCCGGGTATAGATGTGGGCCAGGAAATTCAACTCGAAGGCGTGATACCCAGTCGAATGTCCCTCTTTATTACCGTAGTTCCCCTGGATGTAGGGCAAGCCGTTATCGGTGACCCGAAAGAAAATCCCCTGGTTGTCGTGGTCGAGGAAAAAGAGGTTCCAGAACGCCGCCGTTTCCCGCGCGAGTTGCAGATATTCTTGGTCGCGCGTATAGCCATGCAGGATCAGGTATGCAAGAACGGCTTGCTCCTGCTGCCAGAAGTCTTTGGTGTTACCCCACGTAAACTCGTTGGGCATACCATTCGCTGGTGTGCGCTCGACGGCATCGAAGCACCCACTACGGAACTGGTCAATCCCATACTCCGCCATGCTCTTCCCTAACCTATCCGCTAGGCTCATCAGCTTATCGGCTTGATCTTTCCTACCAATGCCGTCGTAATAATTGGCGACGCGGGTGAGATTCCAGGCGATCTTCAAATTGTGTCCCACGACCGCGCGGTTCTGCTGCCACCGCCACGCATGGTCCGGGGTCCAATCCGCCAGAAAGCGCTCATTCACATAAGGAACTTTCGGGTCGGGATCAGGGAATTTCTCAGCGATCAATGTGGAGGTCATATCCAATATGTCCTTGCATTCCTTTAAGAAGCTCTCTAAGTCCCGCTCTCGACCTGCCGGTAATGGATCGAGGGCGAGGATGAGGTTGATGAGATAGGCGGGAAGGTGATCTCCGATCGAGTTCCAGTTCTTCCGAGCGCGATTATCCCCAAGGGCCTCCACATCCGGCCGCATCGTTGCATAATCGAGATGCGAGAAATATCCACCATAGCCCGGACGGTCATTGGCTTTGGTTTTATCATCGAGATAGAAATCGTTGAAGGCTCTGACGGTGCGTCGAATGTCTTCCATCACCGCCCAGTCGGCGGTGATCCGGTAGTACTGAGCCAATCCGACGAGGGCATAGATTTGTTCATAGAGGGGAATGGTGCCATAGTCATCACCATTTTCCGACGGCACGATCAAGCGGGTACCGTAGTTCCCCCGACGCTTCCCGAACGCCCAAAAACAATAGCGTCCGTCGTGACTCAGGGAGCGGAACGTCTCACGCTGATAGCTGACCCCAGCGGTGGCCGCTAAAAGGTAGCGCTCACTGCCTGTCAGGAGATAGGCTGAGGAGAGCCCATAAATGAGCCGTGCGAGCGTCGCCATTTCCTGAATATTGTCGTCCGTTGGGAGGCCGACGATGTTCAAGTTGGTGCGGTAGAGTGCAGCAAAGTCATCTATGCGATAGGTTCGCCGTTCGCCGAACGTTGAATCCAGCCATTGGTCCGCTAGGCGCGCGATCTGCGCCAGCCACCAGTGTGTCTCCTCGAAGAGGTAAGAGCCAGTTCTCGAGTGCAAGAGATGAACGAAGCGGGCGTTAAACCGTTTATGGTCTTCGTGCTCCTGGTAGATCCCTTGGACTGTGATCAAGGCATTCGGTTTGATGTACCTGTCCAACCTCTGGGAGAGATTCTGGGGATCGAAGTTTTGAGGAATAGGCACTCGGTCCCGGTCGAGGCCATCGAGGTTTCTCAAAATCCTGAAGACGGTTTCTGTACCGATGAAGATCTGAAAGTGATCGCCGCTGCGGCATCGGATCTCAAAGCAATGTTGGGCCGTGTCAATCTGCGTGACGGTGCCCATTAGCGTCATGCTTTGGGTAAAGCGCTTCATTTTCGTCTCCTCATGTGATCCCGAATAATCGACAGGCTGACTCAGATACAACCGAGATATACCGACCCTTTGAGTACTGGTATCCTTCTGCTTTGAAGGAGGCTTTATGGATCAGCCTTTGCCCCTGGCCATAGTTTCTCATAAGGACGATATGCGCTTCATGTAAATTCACCTTGCCGTCTCTCAGTCAAGCACCCCCTCTTGGCTACTGCCGGCTAAGGAGCCGGGATTACTCCCGTTTCCTCGCCTCAGAACTGGACGTGAAAGTTTCCCTTCATCCAGCTCAAGCCTCTCAAAGGCCGTATGAACGACCCGTCAGCAGTCATACCACCTGCTGGCTGCACGATACTACAGAGCAGTCGATGCCCT
>Ga0105249_10003754_pt1 | contig 13106 bp, 12 predicted proteins | sample KBSS44metaG_FD_81522 | JGI IMG/M metagenome (GOLD analysis project Ga0105249, IMG submission 81522) | Switchgrass rhizosphere microbial communities from Kellogg Biological Station, Michigan, USA - KBS S4-4 metaG | ecosystem: Host-associated > Plants > Roots > Rhizosphere > Soil | place... | reverse complement strand
GATTCGCAGTCGCCGAGGCCGCACGCTCACGTGGAGCCGAGGTCACCGTCGTCGCAGGTGTGACGACCGCCGAAGAGCCTGACGACGTAAAAATGATTCGGGCTTTGTCTGCGGGAGAAATGCACTCAGCGGTGATGGAGGAGCTCAGCAGCGCGACGATCTTTGTCGGAGCGGCGGCGGTTGCCGATTACGCTCCGGCCAACGCGGCCGACGCGAAGATCAAGAAGGATGGAATCGAAAGTCTGACACTCGAATTGAGAAAGACACCGGACATCCTATCTGACGTTTCTGCTCACCGCACGAATGGATTACTTCTCGTCGGCTTTGCCGCCGAGACGAACGACGTAGTCGAATACGCTCGCTCGAAGATGAAGAAGAAGAAGCTCGACATTGTCGTCGCAAACGACATCACGCAAGAGGGTGCGGGCTTCAACACCGATACGAATATCGCAACGATCCTTACGCCGTCAGGAGAGATCGAACTGCCTCTGATGTCGAAACGGTCATTGGCGGACAAAATTCTTGATGAAGTAGTTCGGATAAGAGGACGGTCTTAAGAGACCTACATCTTAAAACGAAGAAAGGCTGCGCGAATGCGCAGCCTTTCTCTTTTGTCCTATTGGTCCGGCGTCGGAGTCGGCGTCGGAGTCGGTGTTTCTAATACGGGATAGTGAACGGTGCACGGCGTTGACGACACAACCGGGTTTCCATCGGCGTTCGTATGGAAACAAATATCGCCAAAGTTTAGACCGCCTTGATCAACGCTGACCGTTCCGCTGTAACCTCGAAAGCCTTCGTCGTTGGCCACAGGCGACGTTTGCTCCCAGAATGCGCCGGGCTCGAGGTCGGGATCGGTGTCAGGCACGTACTCGCCGATCAAGTATTGGGCTCCGATCGGTACAGCCAAACTCCAATTACCCGATGCGTCCGTCGTCGCGACCGTTATCGTAGAACCTTCGCTCGTCGTAATGACAACCGCGATCCTCACGCCTGCAACCGGAACTTCGCCTGGATCAAATATCGAATTTGAATTTGCATCGTAGAATTTCTTTCCGCTCAACACTGCGGTCGTGTTGCAATCGGGGCAGGGCGTTGGGGTCGGAGTCGGCGTTGGTGTTGGCGGCGGCAGATCGCTAACCCCGCACGGCGTTGCCGACGCGATCGGGTTCCCGCTCGCGTCCGGGTTGAAACAAATGTTGCCGAAGTTGAGACCCGTTTGATCTCCGTTCGCCGTTCCGCGGTAACCCTGAAACCCTTCGATGTCAGCAACAGGCGACGTTTGCTGCCAGTACGAGCCGGGTGCGCTGTCGGGACCAGTGAACGGGATGAACTCGCCGATGAAGTATTCCGAACCGGTCGGTACAGTAAGGCTCCAAATACCCGATTCGTCCGTCGTAACGACCTCCGAAGTGGCACCGGCTATCACCAGGATCTGCACACCTTCAACCGGAACTTCGCCGTCATCGAATAACGCATTAGCGTTTGCATCATAGAACTTCCTTCCGCCCAACAATGAAGTCGGAGCGCAATTCAAGCAAGGTACAAATAGAACTTTGAAGTTATCGGTCTTTGCGTTGCTGGGGTTAAAGTTGATATGCATTCCATCGGCGGCGATGGTCGTACTTGCGACTTGGCGAATCAACCAGACTTTGTACTCACTACCGCTGTTCGGGGTGTCGCCAAAAGGCGCGAGCTTGATCGGTACCGAATCGTTTGACGAATTCGGAATGCCTGTCGAATGCTGACAGGCCGGTCCCTCAGCCGCCGCGACTCTTCCGAATGCTACGATCAATTGCCGGCACACTGCCAAGTCGGTCGACAGCAAAGTCGCTCCGCTCGGGTCGGTTACCTGGAAATAATACGTGCCGTCGGGAAGTCCGCTGGCATTTGGATTTTGCGGTCCGCCGCTTAGATAGACGGCATCTTTACTTGGATAGATGTTTTCGTTGACGGACTGTCCAGCGAATGTTGTTGTGTAAATCGAGCCGTTAAAGCCGGTTGCCGAGGCTTTGAGTTGAAAAACAAATACACTCGCGGCGCTCATGGCAACAAGCGCAAATAAAACTATAATCGTTCTGGACGTTATCTGAGGGATCAGCATACTTTTGTCTCCTTTTGCGCGCAGATCAGGTAGAGAAATTAGAACTTCCGATTAGACAATGCTCAGAAATTAGACTTGATTTAGTGCAAGGTTTTGCGGTTAACATCGCACTTCTTTTCTTTCTCGAACCCGAATTTTATGTCTCAGGAATTTAGAGATCTTGTAGCCGATGTGAGAGAACAGGTAGCGTTCCTCCAGGAACTTGGTGTGGAAACGCTCGACGCACGGTTGCCGGAGGTCGAAGTGACTCAGATCGCAGCTGTCGCGCAGCCTGCGAAAGAGCTGCCGCGTCGCGAATTGCCACCCGAAAAAATAGAGATCTCTCAACCTCCACCTCAGTATCAGCGGCGGAGTGCAGGTGAGCGACTCGCATCGCTTCCGTCTTTGAAAAAGCGTGCGACCGCATCGGTGAGCTCCGAAACAACAAGCCTCCCGACAAACGAAATGACAGAAACTTTATCCGCGTCCGCGCCGGCAACGGGCGAAACCATATTCGGAGACATCAGCGGGCTCCCCGATTCGAATGAGACGATGGAGCAGGTCTGGGCCGATATCGGAAACTGCACGAGATGTCCGCTTCACGAAGGCCGGACTCAGATCGTCCAGACGGTAGGCAATTACGAATCCGATCTGATGTTCATCGGCGAAGCACCGGGTGCCGATGAAGATGCGAAGGGCGAACCGTTTGTCGGTCGGGCCGGTCAACTGCTCAACAAGATCATCGAAGCGATCGGAATGAAGCGCGAAGAAGTGTGCATCGGAAACATTAATCGTTGTCGCCCGCCCGGAAATCGTCAGCCGACGCTTCCCGAAGCGCATACGTGCAAACCGTTTCTGCTGCGCGAGATCGCGGTCATCCGCCCAAAGGTCATCGTCGTGATGGGTAACACCGCTCTTCACAATCTTCTCGACACAAAGGTCGGCATCACTCGCATGCGCGGACAGTTTCACGACTACTACGGCGTGAAGGTGATGCCGACGTTCCATCCTGCGTACCTGCTTCGCGATCCCAGCAAGAAACGCGAGGTCTGGGACGATATGAAAAAGGTGCGGGACTATCTGACTTCTCTTGAAGGCGCGAATCCGGCGGTATAGACATCGATGTCGTTGATTCAGAAGATCGCCGTCGAGCTCAGTTCCGCGTGGTGGCGATTGCGATACACGGCCGACGAACTGATCGTGCTTGTAGACGACAAAGGAATCCCGATCGGAGTCGCTCCCAAACTTCAATCTCACAACGCCGAAACAAAACTTCACCTCGCGTTCTCCATCTTCCTTTTCAATCGACAAGGCGAGGTGCTCCTTCAACAGCGGGCGCTGACGAAAAAGACCTGGCCCGGAGTCTGGTCTAACTCGTGCTGCGGTCACGTCATGCTGAACGAGTCGACGGAGCATGCGGCCGCGCGCCGTTTGAAACACGAGCTCGGCCTTATCGCGGATGAACTCCTGATCGTCCTTCCGGATTTTCGATATCGAGCCGAAAAGGAAGGTGTCGTCGAGAACGAAATCTGTCCCGTCCTCGTAGGCGTCTGCGATTCCGATCCCGCTCCCAACGCATCCGAAGTTGCGGACTATCGCTGGATCGACTGGAACGATTTCGTGTCCTCGCTGGACGATCCGGACCACGAGCTATCGCCGTGGGCCGTCGAGGAAGTGCGACTATTGGCGGCGAGTGAAACTTTTCGCAGATGGTTCGCCGGACACATCCCTGGTGTCAGTTCGGTGTGATAATCTGGACGCTCTACCATCATCTAATCCGGAGAAAATCATGAAAGCTGTCGTTTCCACATTTTTACTATTTGCACTTCTCATCATTCCGATCACGGGACAGAAATCCGGTCACGCAGAGCTCAAGCAGCTACAGGGTCCGCAGAATCCACGACTCGCGTTTGTGATCCATGGCGGTGCGGGTGTGATCACCCGCGGATCGATGTCGCCTGAAAAAGAGAAGGCTTACCAGGCGAAGCTCGAAGAAGTTGTGCTCGCCGGTTATAAAGCGCTGCAGTCGGGGAAGTCGAGTCTCGACGCCGTCGAGTTGGCGATTCGCATGATGGAAGACTCGCCGCTTTTTAACGCCGGCAAAGGCGCGGTATTTAACGCCGATGGAAAGAATGAGCTCGATGCGTCGATCATGAATGGGAAGACGCTCGCCGCCGGTGCGGTCGCCGGACTCCATCACGTGAAGAATCCGATCACGCTCGCACGTGCCGTGATGGAAAAGTCTCCGCATGTGATGATGGTCGGAGACGGAGCTGAGAAGTTCGCGAAGGAACAGAACATCGACCTCGTCGATGAAAAATATTTCTGGACTCAGGAGCGATGGGACGCGTTGCAAAAGATCCTCCAGCAGGAAAAAGAAAAGGCGGCGACGCCTCAGCCGAAAGGCATGAGCGAAAATCTCGCGGAGCTTCCATACAACAAATTCGGAACGGTCGGTGCGATCGCACTCGATAAGGACGGAAATCTCGCTGCGGGAACTTCGACGGGCGGGATGACGAACAAGAAATACGGACGCGTCGGCGACGCACCGATCATCGGAGCGGGAACATACGCGAACAACGACAGTTGCGCGGTGTCGGCGACCGGCTGGGGCGAGTTCTTCATCCGCCTCGGAGTCGCTCGCGATATCTGTTCGCTGATGGAATATCGCGCGATGCCGATCCAAAACGCGGCGGACTTGGTAATACATACCAAGCTTCAGAAGCTGGGCGGCGACGGCGGTATCATCGGTCTCGACAAGTTCGGCAACATCGCGATCTCCTTCAATTCTGAGGGAATGTACCGGGCTTACATCAACGCGGACGGGAAGCCGGTCGTTGAGATCTATAAAGATTAGTTTCTAGTTTCTTGTTCCTTGTTTCTGGTTTCTCGATTGGATCGTTCTTGGTTTGCTCAATGCGGCCGAGAAATTGATCAGATCAGAAGACTAACGAGAAACGAGAAACTAGAAACTAGAAACCAGAAACCAGAAATGCTTACTGCAGAGATCATCGCCGTCGGAAGTGAACTTCTGACGCCGGAGCGAACCGACACGAATAGTCTGTGGCTCACCGAGAAGCTGATGGATATCGGCGTCGAGGTGAAGCTCAAGACGATAGTCGGCGATGACGAAGCTCGACTCGAGGAAACGATTCGAGATGCCTTGAAGCGATCCGACATCGTTATCACCACTGGCGGTCTCGGCCCGACGGAAGATGATGTGACGAGAAATGTTTCGGCTCGTGCCGCGGGTCGTGAGGTCGTCTATCACGACGAGATCGAGGCTCATCTTCGCGAGAGGTTCCGTCAATGGGGACGCGAGATGCCTGAGATCAACAAGCGGCAAGCTTTCGTGATCGAAGGTGCGGAGATACTTCCAAATCCCAATGGCTCGGCCGTCGGGATGATGTTAAAGGACGACGGCAAATTTCTCGTCGTGCTGCCGGGCCCACCGCGAGAGATGCAGCCGATGTTCGAGAATCATGTGCTCGACTGTTTGAGATCCGTCTCGGGAGACGTTTCAGTTGTTCGCCGCGTGCTTCGTGTCTCGGGTTATGGTGAATCGGCACTCGACGAATTGATCTCACCGATCTACAAAGCGTACGGATCCGTTCAAACTTCGATCCTCTTCAATCGGAGCGAAGTAGAAGTACATCTTTCAGCCGCGTCGTCGAACGCCGCTGAATCTTCAAAGATGATCGACGAGATCGTCGACAAGATCGCGGACGTACTTGGCTCGGCACTGTTTGCGAAAAATGGAGAGACGATGGAAGAAGTCGTCGGGAAACTTCTTCAGGACCGGAAACAAACTCTATCGGTCGCCGAAAGCTGCACGGGCGGATTGATCGGAATGCGTTTAACCGATGTCGCCGGATCATCGTCCTACTTTATGGAGGGCGTGATCACATATTCGAACGATGCAAAGATGAGAACACTCGGAGTTTCGGAAGAAACGCTCGCTCAATACGGAGCCGTGAGCTCTCAAACCGCGGAAGCTATGGCGGAGGGAATGCGTCGCCGGGCGGGAACAGATTATGCGATATCGGTCACCGGCATCGCCGGGCCCGACGGAGGCAGCGAAGAGAAGCCGGTTGGCACCGTGTACATCGGTTACGCCGATGAAAAGAGGACTAAGTTCCTGCATATGCAGCTTCCCGGTGACCGTTATTTGATCCGTTGGCGTTCGAGCCAGGCCGCATTGGATTATCTGCGGCGTCAAATCCTTAAGAAGGCGTGAACGACGCTGTTTTGAGGTGGAAACTATTAATTTACTTGCGTTTTTGTGGAAAGCAGACGAAAATTACATCGGTTCCGACCGGACCATTTCACTGGAGAATAGTTTTTGAAACTTAGCCAACTTCGGGGCGTGTAAAAAACGTCAAACGAGAGCTTTTGTTTTCCAACGTAAATTCAACCGAACCTTATTTATGAAAAACTCAGTTTACGCGCGATTTTCGCTCAGCTTGCTTCTAGTTCTATCCCTGATGTCGCCATTAGTCGCTCTCGCCGGCGAAGGCAACAAGCATTTTAAAGAGGGAATGCGGTTCGAGACCCGGGAAGAGTGGGATAAAGCGGTTGAAGAGTTCGCCCTGGCGGTGACCGAAAGCCCGAAGAACCCCGAGTACAAGCTGCATCTGCAAAGAGCTCTGTTCAACGCTTCTCAGCAGTACATGAAGAAGGGGAACATGGCCGCCGAGCAGAAGGATTACGAGGGCGCGTACAACGCGTTTCGAAAGGCGTATGCCTACGATCCGGTGAATGAGTTGGCGAGATCCGAAATGGCCCGGATGATCCGAATGCAGGAAGCCTTGCAGAAGGGTGGGAATCCGGACCAAAAGTCGAACGACAGCAACGGCAAGTTAAAGCTCCTCCAAACGAGCTACTCGTCGGGAGCTCCCGATGTTCAGCAGATGCCGCAGCGGCTCGAGAAGATGCGCGACGTTCCGTTTCCTGGCGGTGTCGATCTGCAGTACATCATTAAAGAGCTTGCGAAGGACCTGGATCTGAACGTTATTTTCGACGCCGAGTCGCGTTTGGAAAACCGCAAGATTCGGATCGAATTGAAAAACGTTACCGCAGCAAAGGCGCTCGATTACATTTTTCTGCAGGAGAATCTGTTCTTTCAGAAGGTCGGTCCGAGGACGATCCTGGTCGCGATCGGCAATCGTCGGACGAATTTCCAGCAACTTGTGCTGAGAACCTTTTATCTCGCGAATGCGAATCCAAAGGATGTAAAGACGATTATCACTTCGGCGATACCGGCACAGCCGGGCCGCAGTCAGACGATCGTTATCGAGGATGCGACGACGAACAGTTTGACCATTCGCGACACGGAAGAGAATGTACGACTCTTCTCGAAGCTGATCGCGTCGCTCGATAAAGATCGGGCCGAGGTCGTAATGGACGTCGCGATCTACGAGGTAAACAAAAATGATCTGATGAAGATCGGTAATCAGATCGGCGGAGGTCTCGGAGGACAGCTCAACAACGTCGGCGGTTCGAACCAGTGGGCTTTCCCGCAGACGGGAGCGTTCAACCCGGACGTCCTGACGCACATAGCCGCGGGACTTCTGATCCCATCGACCGTAATCAGTTTGTTCCAGAGCAAGGGCAACACAAAGCTTTTGGCTTCCACCCAGATCCACGCCTTCAATAACGAGGATTCATCCGCACGAATCGGACAGCGCGTTCCGGTGCAGACAGCACAGTTCGTCGGTGTCGGCGCAACTACGCCGGGCAGCAACGGCGTCGTATCCAACGTTGTTAACTATGAGCAGACCGGTCTCACGCTGAAGTTCAAGCCGATTGTTTTCCCGAATCAGGATGTGCAGGTAGCGATGGAGATCGAGTCGAAGGACGTGGCCAACGGCGGTACGGAACAGAACCCGATCTTTACCGAACGTACGATCAAAGGTACGGCTCGCGTGCAAAACAATAAGACGCTACTTCTGGCCAGCGTCGCGCAGAATGTCGAAGGCGAAACCCGTCAGGGACTGCCCGTGTTGGGATGGCTGCCGATCATCGGACGTCTGTTCGCAACCCCGACTCAGGATCGTCGACAGATCGATATCGTCATCGCAATTACGCCGCGTGTAATCCGCGCTCCTGCCATTTTGCCGGAAGATGAAATTGAGCGGCCGACGGGAAGTCTCGCGACCCCGACAAGCGGTTCGCTTGAGGCGATGATCATCCAGGAAGAGAACGAAGAGCTTCTTGCGTCGGCCCGTCGATTGCCGAATGCAGCTCAGATCCAACTTCCGGACCGTGCCGCTGAAAAACCGGCGTATGTTCGCACGAATGCAGATGCTACCGCAGCAGCGACGACGACAACCGCTCCGGCAACGACTGACGTGGCGGCGAATACTTCCGCCGCTCCGAAAACAAGTGGAGTTGCGATGAATTTGGTACCGATCGACAGCGGGCTCAAGACGCTGCTGATCAAGCCAACATCGGATACCTCGGGAGCAGGACAGCCGGGGGTTACAAATACGTCTCAATCATCTGGACCGTCGACAGCGAAAGTCGAGCTCTCGCTCGGCAGCGATCTTCCTGCAATGAAGGCTGGCGAGAAGGTGAAAATCCCGGTGATGGTGAAATCTGCCGGGCCATTCCGCTCTGCGGTTCTCGGGCTGAAATTCGACGACAAGAAGCTCGCAGTTCGATCGGTCATGTACGGCGAAGTGTTTGGGATGGGACTCGCAAATTCGATCGCATCACCGTTCCTTAATCAGAACGGCAAGATGTTCGTTTCGCTAAGTGCCGGCGACAAAGCCTTATCCAGCACTGACGGTGTCCTCGCGTTCGTCGAGATCGAGGCGTTGACGGATGGAATACCTGAGATCGCCCTCGAGAAAGATGTTCTGAACTTTCAAACGGCCGATGGTAAGTATCTTCCGGTGAAGTTCTAGGGGTTGTTGATTTCGCCGTGAAAAATTGGGTTAACAGATCGCGAGTTTCCGGAGGCTTTACTCTTTTTGAGTTAGTAGTAACGCTGACGGTGCTCGCGATCCTCATTATGGGGACGCTCCCGCTGGCGACGAATGCGGTTAAGCGGGATCGTGAGATTCGGCTCAGGGAGACGCTGAGGCAGATCCGGAGCGCGATCGACGAATTCAAACGCGACACGAACGGTGCCTGCGCCAATGGTACGACCAACAATCAGGCCGGCCGGCCTCAACCCGTTCCGGCCGATCCGAGAAGCCGCGTCGTGATCGACGATTGCTCAATTTTCGATACCGAAAATCTCGACCGTTACCCGCCGGACCTCAAGACGCTTGTCGATGGGGTAAAAGTGCGGCAGCGCGGGATCAACGTCCAGGGCGGCGGGCCATTCGGTGATAAGAACGCGACCGACCTCAATGCAACCGAAGATGTTTCGAAAGTCTATCTTCGACAGATGCCCGTGGATCCTATGACGGGCGAGTCGGATTGGAAGTTCAGGTCGTCGTATCAAACAAAGGATGATGAGAATTGGGACGAGATAAACGTTTTTGACGTGCGTTCCGCATCCGATGAAAAAGCCCTTAATGGAGAGAAGTACAGTGACTGGTAGATCGATTTTGGATTTTGGATTTTGGATTTTGGATTCGAGGCAGAAGCCGGACCGCGGTCGCATTGTGCCTGAAATCCAAAATCCAAAATCCAAAATCCAAAATGCGAAGGGTTTTTCGCTCCTCGAGCTGATGATCGCGATGTTCATTATGATCATCCTTTTGTCAGTCGGCGTTCCCGTTTATCAGCGGACTGTACAGCACGCGCGAGAGACGGTCTTGAAAGATAACCTGTGGCAGATGCGGGCGCAGATCGACCGGTTTACCGCCGACAAAGGCAAACTCCCGAAGTCCATCGATGAGCTTGTCGAGGGCAAGTACCTTCGAGAGAAGCCCCGTGATCCGATCACCGAGAAAGACGAGTGGAATGAGGTCCAGGGTGAAGATTCGTTATCGCCCGATGGTGAGCAGGGAATGGTCGACGTAAAAAGTTTGGCGGAAGGCGAAGACAGCGACAGCAAGGCGTACAAAGATTACTAATGTTCTCAGTTTTAACCGAACCTAATTATCCGAAGGCTGCGATCGGCCTCGAACGTGAAGCGGTGACCGCGCTTCTCCTGCAGAAAGAAGGCCGCGGCCAGTTTGGTGTGCGGCAAGCCGCGACGATCGACCTGCCGGTGAATCTGCTGACTCCGAGTTTTGTCGAGAAGAACATTTCGAGCCCGGAAGAGCTCAGGGTTATTCTCGAGGACGCTGTCCTTTCGGCCGGCTTGGCGAATCAGACGAACTGGTCGGTGTCGCTCCCGAGTAACACTGCCCGCACAGCGATCCTTACGCTTGATAACGCCGCCGGAAAAGGCGAGACCGAAGAGATCCTCGACTGGAAAGCTGAGCAAAGCTTTGGAGCTCCTACGGGCGAGCTGAGAATCACGCGGCAAAAGATCTCGAACGATCGCGAAGGCAGATCCCGTTACTTTGCATCGGCGGTCAAGCTTTCGGTGATCGATGAATATGAAACGATCTTCGAGAGCATTGGATGGACTGCCGGGTTGGTCCTGCCCAGAGCAGTCAGCGAGACGAAGTGGCTGATGGGAAAAGATTCTCGATCCGACTCGCTTTTGCTTAGCTCACAGACGGATGGTTTTACTGCTTTCCTTCTTCGCGGCGACGAACCGGCCGTGATCCGAACCGTGACCTGCGGAAAGAGTGAGCGAGATGACGAGATATATCGTCTCCTGATGTTTTACAACGACCGCTTTGCGGACCCGACCTCCGGTGGAATTCTCGAGACACTGTTAGTGATCGGTAAGGACCTCTTGCCTGCGAAGATAAAAGAGATATCGACCGAAGCTCTCGGCCGCACCCTTCAAGTCCTTCGCGCCGAAGACGTAGGGCTGAATGTTCCGGCGGGGCGTCTAAGCTTCGACGATCTGGCGGCACCGGCGGGACTCGCCTCGTACGGATGGCGGTGACATCATCGTCCTGCAGGATGCTTGCGTGGTGAAACATTTTCACGGAGAATACCGTAATACCCGAGCATCATGGTGACTCCAGAAGCGACCCTCGAAAACTTAAAGGATATTTCGGATATCGAGCTCATCTCGTCGGCGATAAGCGGACGCGAGTCCGGCTTCGAAGGTCTCGTCCGTCGATACCAGCGGCCCATTACCGGGTATATCTTCCGCATGCTGGGCGACTATGAAGCATCGCTCGATGTTTCTCAGGAAGTCTTCATCAAAGTCTACAATTCTCTCTCTCGCTACAGCTCAGAATACAAGTTTTCAACGTGGCTCTATCGCATCGCCCACAACGCGGCGATCGATCACATGCGCCGCAACTCGGTTAGTCCGCAGAGTCTCGAAACCGAAAACGCAGACGGTACGTATCAACTCCAAATCGAATGTTCGAAGCCGACTCCGGAGCAAGATCGCGAACTAAGTGAGTGGCGGACCGAGATTGAAAATGTCGTTAAGCGTTTGCCGGGTGCTTACCGAGAGTTGATTCTCCTTCGACATTCGCAGGATCTGAGTTATGACGAGATCGCCGAGGTCACCGGGTTACCGCTCGGAACTGTTAAGAACAGACTCTTCAGGGCGCGTGAAATGATGCGTGAGATCTTTATCGAGAGAGGCTTCCACGGGATCTAACGGAGGAGAAATTTCATGAGCTTTGACATGCAATACCGTCCCCCGATGGCTCTGCAGACGTCGGACGAAAAGCAGATGGGACTGCTTCTTCACCTCTCGCAGCTCGCCAACATTGTCATCCCGCCAGCAGGGATAATTGCACCGATCGTGATCTGGCAGGTCAATAAGGAAAAGATGCCGGCGCTCGATGCACACGGAAAGATGGTTGCGAATTGGATCATCTCTTCGATCATCTACTGGTTTGTAAGCGTCATTCTCCTCTTCGTGTTTTTTATCGGATTGATACCGATGCTCGGGCTGCTGATCGCAGGCGTTGCTTTTCCGATCATCGGAGCGCTAAAGGCGAACAATAACGGTGAGCTTTGGGAGTACCCGCTGACGATAAAGTTTTTGAAGTAAAGTCGGATCGCGTTTTTGAGATGGATCGAGTGGAGACAAATAAAAATATAGCTTGCCCGTCGCCGGACCTCGCGGCATATATCGATGGTGAGCTGTCCTCTCATGATGAGCTCGAATTGGAGATGCATCTGGCCGGCTGCCGCACATGTGCGGACGATCTTAATCTGCAGAAGAGTTTCCTGAACGCGCTCGATTCGTCGCTCGATGACAAGGTTGAGATCCAGCTTCCAAAGAATTTTACAAGGATGGTCGTCGCGAATGCTGAGAGTCGCGTCAGCGGCCTTCGACACCCGCACGAGCTGCGAAATGCTGCACTGATCTGCGGCGGGTTGATACTGTTCTCACTCTTTGCGCTGGGCAGCACCACTGAACGATCTCTCGCCGCCGCAGCGACTGTCCTTGATAAATTGGTCGCAGTCGTCACGTCCGCCTGGCATGTCATTTACGACCTCGCACTGGGTTCGTCGATCGTTCTCAGGTCGCTTGCCTCGAGTTTCTTCTTTGGATCCGGAGGCGCGGCAATGGCATTCTTCGCTTTATTTGTATTGTCGCTTTACTTGTTTTCGCGGCTCGTAAGATTTCGTCGTACATAGATCGACCCGGGGCTTCTGAAAAAGTGACATACTCGATAGCTTCATCTCAAATTCCATCCAGACACAATCCTTTTGATCTGCGGATTTTCTTCGCGGCGGTTGTTTTTATTCTCACCGGCGTCGTTTTTTCATACTCGCAGATATCGGCTACTTCTACGGAGACCTTCACGGTAGACGATGTTCCGGATCAAGAAGTCGTGTGTTATGGGAAGACCGTGATCGTAAAGACGCGAGCCAAAGGTGTCCTCGCGATCGGCGGCGATGTGATCGTCGAAGGAAGTGTGTCGGGTGATGTCGCTGCCGTTGGCGGATCTGTGATCCAAAGGGAAGGTGCATACATCGGCGGCGATGTCTTTGCCGTCGGTGGGGCATATCGGCCGGAGAATCCAAATCCACT
>Ga0105249_10003746_pt1 | contig 13120 bp, 8 predicted proteins | sample KBSS44metaG_FD_81522 | JGI IMG/M metagenome (GOLD analysis project Ga0105249, IMG submission 81522) | Switchgrass rhizosphere microbial communities from Kellogg Biological Station, Michigan, USA - KBS S4-4 metaG | ecosystem: Host-associated > Plants > Roots > Rhizosphere > Soil | place... | reverse complement strand
TTGTGAGCAAAGTATCATTGTAATCTCCTGCAACGACGTTCAATGTCAAATCAGTCATAATTCGATTTTCAGTTGGGTACAAAATTTAGTTGACCAGGCTTTCATTGTTATTGGATCGTTAAATAAAGAAGAGTGTTTTTATAAGACCAGGGACAGCATGCAGCCGGTTTTTCTTTCGTCCGGCCCTTTTACAAGGCAATTGTTAGCGACCGTTTAACAAACCAGCGATTTTTGTATGAATCTTTCTCTTAAAATGTCTGCTTATTAAAAAATTGATACCCTCACTGCCGGTTTCGTAAAATTCAATTATTCCCTTCTTATTCAGGATGATGTTTGCCGGGTACGAATGAGTAGGGTTAAGCCTTAAACATTCAGGATGTGTTACGGAAAAAATATTATACCGGATTTGAAATTTCTCTTTTATTGCTTCGATTTTTTCCGGGTCGTCATACGTGATTGAAATTAATGCGAAGTTGGTGTCGTTCTTAAACTTTTCAAAAAGCTCATTTATCTGGGGCATCTCCTGCATACAGGGAGCACATGCTGTGAACCAAAAATTAATATAGACCACTTTCCCCAACAATTCATCATTAGATAATTGGATCCTGCGGTTGGTCAGTCTGAATGGGTGGAAGGGCTCATTTAATAGTTTTTTTTCTGAGACCTCTGCTAATGAGTCAGTTTGACCAACGTTTTGGGAGTTGATTTTGAAAATGAAAAAAAATAGCAGCGATATGATCAAAATAGCTTTTTGCATCTGCAAAGGTTTTAAAATAGCCGCTAATGCCCGCATCTTGCAGCCCCGGCTGGTTGCTGGTATCCGTTCACCCGGCACCAGGACTACAGGGCCCAATTGATAAATTGAAACTGAATATAACAAATATTTAGTTTTACATTCTCCTGACAATAAGTGCCGCTGACGCCCTCTTTTTAATTTCAATTTTTTTTGGGGGTTCCCATTGGGGCTGCCTATCCCAAAAGACAAAAGCCACTCAGGTAATGAAGGCGGGGAATGATGATTTTTTAGCTGATTGCTATTATTTTTGCGCTGCGCAGTGAATAAAAGACAGGCTTGCAACTTCCTGGTAATTAATATGAATAACCTGTCTTTTAAAGATCTTCTTATTCTGCCGTTCACCAACTTGCAGGTGATGCCAATTCCTATTATTTTGCAGGATGAAAAATAGTGTCAGCATTTTTTTGATTGTGTTCCTGTACAGTTGCAGCAAGAACAGCGCGCCACCCCCCGCACCACCCGTAGTGCCAGCATCCATAACGACCAGTGGTACTGTCATGACCGATGCAGATTCAGCGGTTGTGAGTGGAGAAATTAAAATGGGCGCAGACACGGTTATTATTATTGAATCCGGCATATGCGTTGCCACTACAACACAACCAGTCATTACCAATGCAAAATTTGTCAGCACTGTTAAAAATGGCAGTTTTACCTGTTCGGCTAAAAACCTGGTGGCCAAAACCACTTACTATGCCAGGGCTTACTATAAAACAGGGAGCCGGGTTACCTATGGAAATGAAATATCTTTTACTTCCGATACCTATCCAATTGAACTCGGCAATTCTTTTTTCCAGGGACAGGTACTGTCGCTTGGTACCGACCTGGCAGGAAACGTCTATGCTGGAGGCAGGTTTTGGCACACTGCCGACGCGTCCGACTGGTCTTATGTAGCCAGATGGAATGGCAGCACCTGGAATGAACTGACTGGAATGAAATCGGATGACGCTGTCCGCAGCATTTGTGCAGATCCCCAAGGCAATATTTTTGCCTCTATACGCAGATTTCCAACTGTAAGTGAATATGGGATGCAAAAATGGAATGGAACGGCCTGGAGCGACGCAGGTGTATACAATAGCTCAAATTTTATGATAACGGCCAGCTGTACCGACCAAGCCGGAAATGTATATGCGATTGGAACCATGAAAAATTCCGCCGGAAAATATTATGTAGCCAGTTGGGGAACGGCCGGGTACCGGCAGCTGGGAAATTTCAACGACCTGCCCTTAAGCATTTGCACCGATAAAAATGGCAATTTATATACTGCGGGATTGATGAACCATGGAAATGGTTTTGGCAACTTTTACATTGCAAAATGGGACGGCAACACCTGGACTGAAACCGGCAATTTTAGTGATGTGATTTTCAGTATTTGTACGGATGCAGCCGGCAATTTATTGGTGGCTGGTGCTTTTAAAAATGCCAGCAACCTGTACTATATTGGCAGTTGGAATGGAACCACCTGGACCGAGTTGGGGAATATTAATATTCCTTACAACTATTATGGTGACGGACTTCAAAAAATGTGCACGGGTATCAATGGGGCCCTGTATGTTGCAGGCGATTTTAAAAATGCAAAAGGCAGGTATTATATTGCCAAATGGGATGGCAACTCATGGAGTGAACTCAACTCATTTAATAAACCTGTTTTAGCCATGTGCGCTGATAATAAGGGGAATGTCTATGCAAGTTCCAATGCCACCAATTCCAAAGGATTGTGGTATGTTGCCAAATGTAATTAGCGGATAGATGCCTAAACAATTTACTGGCGCTCGTTAAAATCTGCAACATAATGCATAACCAGATTTTTTCAACATATGGCAGCCGGGTTATTAGTTAATGTAGTTTTTGCAGCGCTGGTTGCATGCGCCAGGTAAGGCGTTAGGATTAGCAAAAAAACTAGTAGAAATGATTGACAAAAGCAGACAATAATATAAAAGTTGTGATGAAAAGCGAATAAGGAGGAAGTTACGACGCGCGATTGTTGCATTGACCTCTGTAGTAAATGCAGTATCTTTTTTCCTTCATTGATGCATTAAATTTTATTTTCTAATACCTGCATGTCCAACGGGTTAGGCCTGTTCGGTACGCACTTCTGGCAAGCCTTCATTTGTCAACCCGTTTCCAGCCAGTGCTATTTTATTTATGCAGTCTTCGACTTTGCCGGTCTCCCATTTTTTGACGCCAGCTCAAGCAACGGTTTAGTGATGTTTCCAGAAAAAGCAAAATAGGCAAAGGTTTCTTTTTGCTGGCCATTATATTGCCGTCAGTACGGGAAAACCTGCTGTAACTTTATGAAAGTGGTTTTGTCAATACTATTAAACAACAGAAAAGTAAGGATATGAGTAAAGAAATAAATCCTATCCCCATATTAAACATCGGGCAATTCAGGAAAGGACAGGAGGCAGGCCGGGAGGAACTTTTGTTCAATTACCTGCATGGTGAAAAGCATATTGAAAAACCGCATAGTCATGATTTCTTCGTTATCATACTTTTCGAAAAAGCAAAAGGGATTCATACGATTGACGCTGTGAATTACCGTATTGGCAACCGGCAAATCCATATACTTTTCCCCGGACAAGTTCATAAGTGGGATATTGAACCAAAATCTGCTGGCCATCAGTTAATGATAGAAGCGTCATTTCTTGAACAGTTTGCGCCCTATTTCCGTTTTTCCTTTACCAATTACCAGAACCATCCTGTCATCGAACTATCAACTGGCTCTTTTCAGCTGCTGCTCCATGAGTTTAATGCGATACGGGAGGAATTGAAATGCCAGGATCCGCTCTTGCCATTGATTACAGCCCGCTCAGCCGTTATTGCAGCTGTTGTAAGCAAAGCGGCCGAAAATGCGTTTACAGAATGTAAGGTCTATCAGTCCCATCCACGGCTGGCAAAGTTCAATATGCTGATTGACGAATATTTTAGAGAACAAAAGTTGGTTGCTTTTTATGCAGAACAACTGCATATTTCAGCTAACTACCTGAATATTCTCTGCAAACGAAACCTGAAAATTTCTGCTACCCAACTCATACAGCAACGGGTGTGTGTAGAGGCAAAACGGCTGCTGCATACCACTGGTTCCAGCGTCAAGGAAATTGCTTTTAAAATGGGCTTTGCCGATCACGCTTATTTTTCCAACTTCTTTAAAAAACAAACAGGGATAAGCCCTACTTCATTTCGGGAGAAGTTATAAATATTACAAGCACTGGAAGGAATACCTCAACCCCAACGCTGAAGATAGATAGTACTTTTGTATTGTCTTCCTCCCTTATTTTAAAGCCAGTTAAAGATTAGTTATATGAACCAATCATCATTATCACGTAAGCAATTTATTCAACATGCTGCATTGGGCGTTGCAGGTGCTACACTCGCTCCTGCAATATTATTGGGCGGTACCAAAGAGGGGATAATAGAACCAAGGGAGACAGCAATAGACGGATCGGGTAAAAACTATACCATCAAAAATGCCCTTTTAGAAACAGGTTTTGAATATGAAGGTGATGAGGTAATTGCTACCAAAACCGGACTTTTCTGTGTAGAAATTGAAAACGGGAAGATTAAAAGAATAAGCCCCAATCAACCCAATGCCAATGCCGTTGATGCTAAAGGTATGCTGATACTCCCCGCATTTAAGGATATGCACATCCACATGGACAAAACCCGTTACAGCGGGAATTGGCAGGCAAAAAGGCCCGTGTCCGGCGGCATAAAAGGCATGATTGCCCTGGAACAGAAAATCATACCCGGTTTGCTGAAAAATTCTACCAATAAGGCAGAAAGAATGATTGAGTTGCTGCAATCGAAAGGAACTGCATTTGCCCGCAGCCAGGTTAATATTGAACCTACTTCCAAGCTAGACTCTCTGAAACATCTTCAGTTGGCATTGGAAAACAAAAAAAGTGTTTTTGGTGTGGAGCTGGTGGCATTTCCGCAACATGGTATTTTCTATACGGACAGTGTACCCTATATGAAAGAAGCCGCAAAGATGAATATTGATTTCATCGGCGGAGTAGATCCTTACACTATTGATGGCGCTATTGAAAAGACAATGGATTTTACGGTGCAACTGGCGTTGGACAATGATAAAGGTATTGATATGCACCTGCACGAACAGGGCGATTCGGGATTAAAAACAGTAGAATACCTGATCGATAAAGTAAACGAAAATCCGGTACTCAAAGGCAAAACTTACCTGAGCCATTGTTTTATTTTAGCAAAACTGGATACGGGTAAACTGGAGGAAGTTTCCGAAAAGCTGGCCAACGCGCAAATTGGTATCAACTCAACGGTTCCTTTTGGCACATTGATTATGCCGATTCCAACGCTGATGAAACACGGCGTTAAAGTAATGACGGGCAATGATTGCATTATCGATCACTGGAATACATTCGGGTCAGGGAGTGTTTTGCAAAAAGCAAATGTTGCTGCGCAGTTATACGGCCCTTCCACGGAATTAGGACTATCACGTATGCTCAAATTGGCCACCGGAGGGCTCCTGCCCCTGGATGACAAAGGGGTACAACAATGGCCTAAAGCCGGGGATGCTGCCGACCTGGCTTTCTTAAATGCAAGCTGTTCCGCCGAAGCAGTTTCGCGTATATCCCCGGTAACATCCCTGGTTTATCAGGGGAATATTGTTTTTTAATAAATTGAAGCATATGCGACCGTCCATCTTATAATTAGATTTGAGCTTAGCCATTATTTCCTGTCACTACGTCCTTTGAGGTTTACAATGCTACCTTCTCCGGATGGCGGTCGATATTATGACTCATGAAGATGTTACCATGGCGGGTGTTATTTCCCAGGTAGACATACAAACGCAATCTTATCTTACAAAAACACCTCGCAATTTCTGCAGGGTTTGAAAAAATAGTGGCGATTCAAACTTTGCACCGAAGGAATAAAAGTATCTAAATTGTGCGGTGGTAGTGATGAGAATTTCTAACACCTGCAGCCTGAGCAAAAAATATATGATATGAAAACGACCTTCCGGGTAGTTTGTCTTTTTTCCCTGTGTCCCTTCCTGCACACGGAAGCCGGAAAATGCTTTTGCAAAACCAGGCAGCAGGCAGTGATAGCAAACCGACCCGGGCAATGGATGCTTTCAAAAATAAGACCAACGACAAATGGTTTTGGCCCTTGTGTGAGCATAGCCTCCACCTTGCATCATCCTATTGTTTAACATCTCGCTTAAACAATTCTATGATAAGATTAAGGAATTTATAAAGGACGCCCTGCAACAGGGATCAGCTGCCGACCAGGCAGACCGCCAGGGTGTATAACAGTAGTACCGGCAGCCGGTTTTTCCTTTTTTGCTGGACACCGCTGTCAGTAGAATTGCAAAAAAAGATAAACACTTGTTCCCAGGCTCTGTCAACAGGCATCATTACTAAATGATAACCTAACCAGATCTTTTAGCCGGCCAGTATTTTATCAGCAAAACAAAAACCACAAAAAGGAAAAACAATAAAAGATATGTCATATAGTAAGCATAATAATGCCAGTTAAAATAACAACCACTTTCTGAGCAAAGCCTGTAGATTTCCGTTGCAGGTTTGTTAAACTCCGGTGATTTCCTGCAGTATATTCATGCCCGCCGCAGGAAATCCCGGAGATAATATTCAACCGCACTCAATATTATCGGCTGTGATGTAATTCAAACAGTACCGAAGCGGGGAGATGCTGAAAAAAACCGGTTACCTGCATCCTATTGTTGAGACTTTTCTACGTTTATCCCGCAGGCCGAGTTTGAAACAATGAAAAGGCAAACAGTTGCCACAGAAAGAAAAATGACAAAGGGAACTGCGGTCATTAAATGGCCGGAGCCGGTAGCGGATAATTGTATTAAGCAACGCCCACGGCTTGCAGCCGGGCTGGCTTCCATGATCCGTCCGCCCAACACCAGAACCTGATTAAAAAAATTGATCTTGAAATTATAACAAAACTAGGTTTTAAAACGGTCACTCCCTAATTACTGCTGATTAATGATCTGACGATTGCTCCAACGTCCCGCCCGCCTGTCAGCAACCGAATGTTGACGGTAGTAGTTGCGCTTATAGGCAAGGAGTCGGCGTTGTAGATTTTTATTGCCTTACTGAGTTATCGCTGAAAAATTGCAAATGTAAGTGGCTTGATTTTTTAAATCATATCTTTTCCCGGTTATTAATCTCTGGTCAGGATATACCTTCGATAACTTACCTTCGTAATGACCTCCAAATAGATAGTATAAACCTCCGGCACTGTCATCGTTAATATCAAAAGTTACCAATATATATTTCCCGCTAAAATCCGCAGATTCATTATAATCTATAGCATTTCTGTCTACAGCTACTTCCTCAAGTTCATACGTTCCTATTTTGAGATTAACATTAGGGTAAAGTAGATCTTTACCATTGTATGAAAATTTCAAACCAGCTCCACCGGGATTAGTCACCAGTTCAAAGTACCGCCCGACAAGTTCATTATAAAAGGTATCTAAGCCAAAGTCTTTAGTCTTTTGGCAACTAAAATTGCTGAATAATAGAAAAATACAAATTGACAATAATGAAACTAAGAAATGATTTTTGGGGTGCATAAAATATTCTTTTTCGAGTTTTTAAATTTGATATTTAAGCAGTGGCACTATTAACTGTCGATTACCGCCAACATTGCCTTCCCTTTTGTATGTCACTAATCGAGGTGTCGTATCTTCTGCAAGTATATTTTCATGACAACGGAATTATTAAAGAAACTCTTTAGCTTTAAATTAGTTTGTTAAAAGTAGTGGCCAGCTTTACCAAAAACAATCACAAGTTTATGTGAGATGCCGTAAAAGGAATGAGTGAGCTTTTAAAGCTGTTTTTCTAATAGCGTGGGGTTCCAGGGAGGAGGATATAACTATCTGTTATCCTCGCAGATGCTTCTGTTGCTTGCAATAAGCCATTCGATTATGACTTGTTCATTGTGCATAATATTTTACTTGGTAATTTCAACACCATGGAAATTATATTTTAAATGAAGTTGTGAGGCATAATTTGGATTGTTTTCTAATGCGCCACCTCCGTTTAAAACAGTAATTGAATTACCCAGCATAGTTACATCAATTGAACCATCGGCATAGGTATGAACATATTGTCCATCGTTCAATTTTCTTGTATAAATATTTGAAATTGTTAGGTTCGTTTGACAATTGGGATACGAAGGGTAATATACGGCAGAAGGAATCACCCGCCAGCCATAATCATTACCGTACCCATCTTTGGCATATAAACTCCCGATTACATTTAGATCAGAATTAGAAGTCGTTGCATAAGTATATGTTTTAGTCGTTAATAAGGAATCCGGTACAAATGAAATTGTAAATAAATATCCTAAAGAAGTATTCAGTTTTGTGCTGGTATTATAATACCTATGATATAAATATGTAACAATTGCATACCTGTAATTATGATTGGTGGCATCAGAAAGGTTTTTAAAGGTTACGCTATTGGCATCATAACCATCACCAGGTACCGGATTGTAAGTGTAATCGGTAGTTAAAGTTCCAGGTATATTAGGGTTAAATGTAAATGAATAGGCATATCCAAACGCCGGGACGGAGTCAAATTTTTCTTCTTTTTTTGTGCAACTTACTATGCAAAAAGGAGAGAAATAAAAATTAAACATCTGGTTACTGGTGAAAACAATTTCATGTTAAGTATTTAGCAAGGGTTTATAAAATTAATCCCAGAAACTTTGCAAGAATTTTAAATTCCGAAAGGGATGGCATTTTTAAAATCATGGTATTGTTTTGAAATAGAGAAAAAATATGTACTTAATGTTCATGAATTATGAACACCTATTTATTTGAACTAAACCATCCACTTAATCGTTATTTCTTCCCAAAATACAAATCATCGATCCCAAAATCATTTCCCGAAGCTGCATTATTCGTGTCAAAAATCTGGATTTTAGCAGTTTTATTGCTTGCGGAATTCCAGGTAATCCGAAAATTTTTCCAGGAATTAAGAGTTGAGGGTGACGCAAAAGGGCTGCCAATCTGGATTCCATTAATCAAAATTGCCAGCGTTGGTATGCTCGTTGTATTTAAAGTACAGTACCATCCTATAAAATTATAGTCAGTGTTTTTAGAAACATTCAAAGTCTGCTCCCAAACGACTGCACTGGAAATACCTCCATTGACGATCATAAACAATCCTTTGCCGTTTGTATGATCGATCCCACTGAATAATTTATGGCGAGTTGATGCGTCATTAGCAATGGAATATCCATTGTTGGCGAGCGGATAAAGACAATTAGCAGCGTCGCAAAAAGAATAATTAGTGATAAAATCCTTGTTGCCAAGCGAAAAATCTCCGTTTGTAATTAAATTTTGGTCAGTTATACGGTAAATCTTGTAATTCGGACCCCAATAGTTCTTTGTTTGGGGATCCTGGATCATGGTAGACAGGGAAAACGCATGTATGCCTCTTGTTACCCCTAAATTTTTTGCCTGGGCTGCGTCGTCTTTTGGATTTGGCTGTCCATTGGAATTATAAACCTGGACTTCGTTTTTTATAAATGCTATGCCAATATGATTCGACCAGACTATAAGATCGCCGGCCCGGACTGTTGCACCCGATGGCTGTTCTTCAAGCTTCAGGCTGGAATATTCAGAGGAAACACTGAAAGCTTGCTGTATGGCAGGCAGTAAGGTTCCATCTTGTACAAAAGAACTTTTAACGTTCACGCCATTTAGTTCAAAAAGATTGATGATAAAGCCGGAGCAATCGGTTCCGAATACAGCCTGTGATTTATGTTTCGAATTTCCTCCCGTAGGAAAATGCCGGGCATTTAAATCGCGTATTCCATAAGAATAAGCAAACCCATAGTGTTCAGGCGTGGCTTCGTTGTGAAATACTGTTTTTTTCCTTTCCGCAAGGTCATTTGCTGTGGATAATAACTTCCCTACCAGATAGGCAGCAGGTGTAGTAATTGCTCCTCCCTCAACGCGGTTTATGTGGCGCCCAACTGGGTCATCTAAAAAATCTTTGATCTCAGACAATGCTGGATTGGGAACAGAACTTGCTGCGATCGCCGAGTCCTGTTCGTCTGTTAACCCGTCCACTAAAGGTTCATTGGTCGGTGGAGTGGATCCAGAATCATTTTTGTGACAGGAAAATAACACTAATCCGAAGATTAGAATCAGGATGTATTGTCTCATAAAAAAAGTTTAGAGTTTATATCTTAATAATCTAAGATCACTAATGAGTTAGAAATCAATTCAAGTAATGGCGTTTTGCAAAGCATTGAGATACTTAATCTTAAACTATCACGATTGGATAACTGGCCAAGCATCATGTAGAGGAATTGGTGCCAACAAGTAAAAGTTTTTCCTTAATAATTACCTTGATATTTGGCAACACAACGAATAAAATCATTGGTGTTACAAAAACTCAATTAATTCTGCAAAAAAGATATTTATACGGTTTCTATATACCTGAATATCAGGTATATAGAAATAAAAACGCTGAAAACAATTCAAATCGTTTGAAATTTAAAAACCTCTGAAACCCTTATCCAACAATATTTTCAAAGTACTAATGTATAAGTTAACGGGACGCTGGTGGTTAAGTATATGTAATTATGCCTGATCTTTAAATATACAGTTTTCAGCCTGCCTGAATTGTCCCAAACCTGGTTCGGGTTTCACGAAACACTTCTCACAACTTCGCCTTCCTTTTCATTTTGGGCGAACCGTGCCGCCGAATCTTGCGTAAGCATATTTTCACTGTGACGGGATTATTAAACAAACCCCCAGGCCATAAATTACTTTGATAAAAATAGTGACCTGCTTCAGTAAAAACAATCCCAGATTTATGGGAGATGGTGTAAAAGAGTGAATGCGAAATGGTCAATGAAACCTTGCCGCTATCTCTGCCCGGGAATGGATGTTGAGCTTATTATAAATATTCTTGGTGTGGGAAAACAGCGTATGCATGGTGATGCCGCATCCATCGGCAATCATTTTATAAGACTTGCCATCTATAAGCATTTGAAGAATTTCTTTTTCCCGCCTGGTGAGGTTATACTCTTCCAGCATTTGTTGCCTGCTTTTTTCTCTGCCGGAAAAATACTCAAGCATTTTTTTGGCTATTTTACCGTTGATGATACTTTCACCCTGGTAAATAGCATTAACGGCTTCAAGAATTTTTTCAGGTGTATCTTTTTTCAGTAGGTAGCCATCTGCCCCGGCTTTTATGGAATTGAAGATTTTTTCATCATCTTCAAATACGGTAAGCATAAAAACACCTATGCCAGGCAGTTTTTCTTTTAGCTGTACCACACCACTAATACCACTGATCCCCGGCAGGTCAATATCAAGTATCACAACATCGGGCGAGGCGTTCACCAGGGCATTTATATCCTGCAAATTTTCACCGGTATAAACAAGTAAAAAATCCGGCTGGCTGCCAATGAGCACCTGCAGGGCCTTAAGATAAGAAAGGTTATCTTCCACTATGCCAACTCGTATCATAACTCGTAAAATTAGTTTGATTGTTCATTATGAAAAATACCAGTTTTCTGTCAGGCCGCAGACGGAATAGTGACTATAATTTTTGTTCCTTTCCCCTCTTCGGCTGCTATATTAATTGTTCCTTTTATTGAATTTACCCTATTGGTAATATTATGCAGCCCACTCCTCAACGGATTTGCATTTTCCCTGCTGAATCCGGCGCCGTCATCTTCTACGGTTAAAACGATTGAACTTTTTAGGGTAAAGAAAGCTACATTTATATTTTGGCAGAAGGAATGCTTAATTGCATTGTTTACTAATTCTTTTACAATAAGATACAAATGGTTTTTGATGTCAGCTGAAAGCCCTGCGTTAATATCCGCCATCCTATTTTCAATATGCAGGCTGATGCTTTTGGCCTGAGCAGGGGGCGCCGCATAAGAACGTATTCTTTCAATGACACTTGCAAGAGAATCATGACGTGGGCTGATACTCCAGACCAAATCATCCAACCTGGCTATCACTTCATTTACGTTTTGAATGATGGGATCAAGATAAGCTGAACTATTCTCCTCTTTTTTTGCCAACCCGGTGTAAATATTTATACTGCTAAGCGTTGCCCCAATTTCATCATGTAAATCAGCAGATATGCGCTGGCGCTCGTATTGTATGGCCAATTGTTTTTCGAGAGCAACTTTTTGCTTGCGCAATTGCTGTCTGAAAATATACCGCCCAATTAAAAATACAAACCCCGTAAACGAAATAACAACCAGTAGCCTGAACCACCATGTGCTCCACCATGGATGCCGTACGGTAAAATTGTATTTAAAATCATTGCTCCAATAACCTTCACTGTTCATGGCCCTTACAATAAATGTATAACCACCGGGCGGCAGGTTGCCATAAGAAACACCCGGCCGGGCAGTTAAACTGCTCATGCTTTTATCTATACCGGTTAACTGGTATTGATATTTTATATTTTGCGGTTGCTCCATATCAATACCGGCAAAATCAAAACTGATATAATTATTATTATATACCAGGCTCAGGTGCTGCGGCAAATTATACCAGCGGCTTAATGAATCAAAATGGAAATTTTTACAGGATATTCCATTGCTCAGCATAAAAATTGTGTCCTTGTTTTGCTTAAGTTTTGTCCAGTCAATATTATCGTTCACTAATTTGACAGCAGTGATTTGAATACCTGGGGGTAATGTATCTTTTATTTCAGCAGCGGGATTAAATGTTGTAAGCTCAGTATTTGTACCTACCCATATATTGCCGTTTTTTGATTGTAAAATAGCATTCGCCACACAGCCTATTCCCAAAAAATTATCGGTATATGTAAAATTTTTGAAAAGAATTTTGTTGCCTTCTCCTTCAATGTTTTTTTCCGAAAGTAATACCAATTTTTCAACAGCTAATTTGCTTAGCCCCATCCGGGTACCAAACCAAAGATTGCCTGATTTGTCCTCAAAAACACTTGTGACATCATCATTAACGAGGCCCGTTTTTTCATTTAGCTGAATAACAGAATGGCCATCAAATTTAAATGCTCCCTGTCCTATAGTACCAAACCAAAGATTGCCTGATTTGTCCTCCGAAATAGAAGTGACGGCCTGGTTCAATAAATCTTCTTTTGCTGTGAGGTGGGTAAACCTTTTACTATCATACCGGAAAGCTCCTTTATCAGTACCAAACCAATAATTCCCAACTTTATCCTGCTTTATACAATAAACAGCTTTATCGGTTAGACCCTGCTTTGCAGTAAAATTGGTAAATGATGAACCATCATATTTTGAAGCACCGTTTTCTGTACCAAACCATAGATTACCTTCTTTGTCTTCCAT
>Ga0105249_10003745_pt1 | contig 13126 bp, 11 predicted proteins | sample KBSS44metaG_FD_81522 | JGI IMG/M metagenome (GOLD analysis project Ga0105249, IMG submission 81522) | Switchgrass rhizosphere microbial communities from Kellogg Biological Station, Michigan, USA - KBS S4-4 metaG | ecosystem: Host-associated > Plants > Roots > Rhizosphere > Soil | place... | reverse complement strand
TCACCAACGATCGTCTCGAGTTGATCGGCAAAGCCTTCGACGGTGTCTTTGAAATCGGCCGACGCCGCGGCTTCCCAGATCAGGTCCAGCGCGCGCACCGGATCGTCGTACGTCAGGTTGTCGCGCAACGGTTCGCCGAACAGAAACGGATCCTGCGGAACGAATGCGATCTGCGAGCGCAGTTGCGACAGCGGATAGTCGCGCACGTCGTGCCCATCCACGAAAACGCTGTGCGCCGGCGGATCGAGCAAGCGGATCAGCAGCTTCAGCAGCGTCGTCTTTCCGGCGCCGACGCGGCCCATGATCGTGATCGATTCGCCGGGACGAACCGTAAGCGACACGTCGTTCAGCGCCGGATCGCGTTTTGCGTCGTACGCGAAGCTCAGGTGCCTGAATTCGATTGCGCCGCGGATTTGCGCGGGCGTATCACCGGTCGGGTGATCGTCGATTTCCGGCGCGAGATCGAACACTTCGAACAACCGATCCGATGCCACTGCGGCGCGCTGGAACAGATTGACGATGAAACCCGCCACACGGAACGGCTGCACCACCATGTTCACGTACATGAAGAAGGCCGTGAACGTACCCACCGTGATGGCGCCCGACAGCACCAGGCTGCCGCCGTAGCCGAGGATCACGATCGAGCACACCGCGGCGAGCGACGGCATCCACGCCCCCATCAACGAGTTGATCTGGGCCTGCCGGTAGAACGATTCCGAATAGCGCTGATTCGTCACGCCGAAACGGCGGATTTCGTTCTCTTCCTGCACCATCGCCTGAATCGTCCGAATGCCGGACAGGTTCTCCTGCACGTGCGTGCCAAGGTCGGACATGCGGTCCTGCACGTCGCGCGACGAAACGCCCATCTCGCGCGAGACGTACCACGCGTAGAAGAACACGAACGGCAGCGGCGGCAGGATCAGCGCGGTCAAGCGAGGCGACAGATACAACATAAAGCTGAAGCCGACGACCGTGGCGAATACCAGCACCACCAGCAGAATGCTGCCCATGGAGATGAGCCGCTGCACGAGGCTGATGTCGGCGATGGCGCGCGTCATCATGTCGCCGATGGTGAACTGCGAGAAGAATCGCGCCCCTTGACGCTGCAGTTGAGCATACAGCTGCGCGCGCAGATCGAATGCCACGTTCAGCCCGACGCGGCGGACCAGAATGCGCGCCTGGGTCACTACCAGGAAACGGGCTATCACCGTCGCAATGATGCCCAGCACCGGAATCAACACCTCACCGGAACCGGACGCGATGGTATCGATGCCCTTCTTCAGGAACAGCGGAATGGCGGCTTCGAAGATGCGCGCGACGAGGAACGCGAGGATACCGAGCGCGAGCAGCCCACGGTAAGGAACCAGAAACGACTTGAGCCGGAACAGCGAGCGTAACATTGACGGGTCGTTTCTCCTTGCTCTCCCGGCTCCGCGTCCGAGCGGCCTCGTCAGAAGCTCGCGTTGTGCGGCACCCTTGGAAATGGAATGACGTCGCGGATGTTCTCCATACCGGTCATGTACAGAACCAGCCGTTCGAGTCCGAGCCCGAAACCGGCGTGTGGGACCGACCCGTATCGACGCAGATCGCGGTACCACCACAGCTCGTCGCCGAGACCATGCTCTGCCATGCGCGCGTCGAGCATCGCCAGACGCTCTTCGCGTTGACTGCCGCCGATGATCTCTCCGACGCCGGGTACCAGCACGTCCATTGCGGCGACGGTCCGGCCGTCGTCGTTGAGGCGCATGTAGAACGCCTTGATCTCTTTCGGGTAGTTCACGACCACCACCGGTCCGCCGACGTGTTTTTCCGTCAGATAGCGTTCGTGTTCCGACTGCAGATCGAGTCCCCAGTCCACCGGAAACTCGAACCGCTCGCCGCATTTTTTCAGGATGTCGACCGCTTCCGTGTAGTCCATCCGCACGAAGGGCGTCCTGATGAGATGCTCGAGACGCGTGATCGCCTGTTTGTCGATCCGATCGGCGAAGAATGCCATGTCGTCGGGACGCTCATGGAGCACCTGCATGAAGACGGTCTTCAGAAAATCCTCCGCCAGATCGGCATTCGCGGAGAGATCGGCGAAGGCCACCTCCGGCTCGATCATCCAGAACTCCGCGAGGTGTCGGCTGGTGTTCGAATCTTCAGCGCGGAACGTCGGCCCGAACGTGTAGACCTTCGACAGCGCGAGGCAGTAGCTCTCGACGTTCAGCTGACCGGACACGGTCAGGTACGTTTGTTGGCCGAAGAAGTCCTGTTCGAAGTCCACGCCGTTGCCTGCGCGCGGCGGATTCAACGCATCGAGGGTACTGACGCGAAATAGCTGACCAGCACCTTCGCAATCGCTTGCTGTGATGATCGGCGTGTTGACCCACACGAAGCCGTTGCGGTGAAAGTAAGCGTGCACGGCTTGAGCGATCGAGTTGCGCAGGCGCGCGATGGCGCCGAATGTGTTCGTTCGCGGTCGCAGATGCGCAACGGTGCGCAGGTATTCGAAGGTATGGCGCTTCTTTGCGATCGGATACGTTTCCGGATCGTCCACCGCGCCGACGAGAGTGACGCGCTTCGCCTGTATCTCGCGCTCCTGATTCTTGCCCTGCGATGCGACCACAGTGCCTTCGATTTCCACCGCGCATCCGGTCGTCAGCTTCACGACTTCGGACTCGTAGTTCGGCAGCGCCGCAGCGGCCACGACCTGCAACGAATCGAAACTCGAACCGTCGTTGACCGAGAGAAACGCGAAGCCACCTTTCGACGTACGCAGACTCCGCAGCCAGCCGGCTATGACGACATTGCCGCCGTCGCCGATCTGCCGATTCAACACGTCGCGGATGTCGGTGCGCGTCATGATGTCCTTCAAAAAGCGGGAAATGATAATGGATTTCATGGCACGATGCGCAGGCGCCGGCGCGCCACAATCGCAGGCGCGACCGTTCAATGGACTCGGAGGTTCGATGCAGACGCGCATCATCATGGTAATTGCCGGAGCGATCGTGGTGTTGATCGGCGGTGGGCTGTGGTGGTGGAAGAGTTCGCAAACGCCTGTGGCACCGGTGCCCGTTTCGACACCGGGCGAAGCGCCCGCGAAATTGCCGGAAGAGGGCGAGGTACCGTCGACACCGGGCGTGCAAGGGGTGGTGTTGCCGTCGCTCGAGGCTAGCGACGATTTCGTGCGCGAACAGGTGAGCCTGCTGTCGCCGGGAATGGCCGAGTGGCTGAAGCAGGACGACCTCGTGCGCCGCTTCGCGGTGGTCATCGACAATGCCCGCGTCGGCGACTATCCGCGCCGTCAACTGGGCTTCCTCGTTCCCACGGCGAAATTTCCGGTGCGCCAGGAAGGCGACCGCACGCTGCTCGATCCCGACGGTTATCACCGCTACGACAGTTTCGTCGACACCGCGATCAGCGTCGATCCGCAGCGCGCCGCAGCATTGCTGCGCACCTTGTCACCGCTGTTGGTGGAATCGTTGCAGGAACTCGGCGCGAAAGATTCCGACCCGACCACCGCCATTCGCGAAAGCATCGAACAAGTGCTCGCGACGCCCGAGCTCGAAGGCGACATCGAAGTGGTGCAACCGAAGGTGTACTACCAGTTTGCCGATCCGAATCTGGAATCGTTGAAGCCGTTGCAGAAACAGCTATTACGGATGGGGCCGCAGAATCTCGCGCGCATCAAAAGCTATCTGACGCAGGTCAAAGCGCATCTCTGACTCTACGTCGGTGTTCGTGTGTCTCAAATGGGAGGGTAGACGATGTCTCTGGCTTCGGAGTTCAAAGAGTTCGCCATGCGCGGCAACGTCGTCGATATGGCGGTGGGGATCGTCATCGGGGGTGCATTCGGCAAGATCGTTTCGTCGTTCGTCGCAGACGTGTTGATGCCGCCGCTCGGGCTGCTGCTGGGGGGCGTCGACTTCTCGGATCTGGTGGTCACTTTGAAGCCGGCGCTCGACGCCGCGCATCCGGCCGTGACGTGGAACTACGGCAAGTTCATCCAGGCGATCGTCGACTTCGTGATCATCGCGTTCGCGATCTTCATGCTGATCAAGGCGATGAACACGGTGAAGAAGCAGGAAGAAGCGAAGCCGCCCGAAGTTCAGCAGGCGCCGCCGCAGGAAGTGCTGCTCACGGAAATTCGTGATCTGTTGAAGCAGCGATAGCGGGGTCGATCTGAAGGTCGGAGCGGAACGGCGTGTGTTCGTTCAGGTAGTCGATGTCCTGCTGCACGTAGTGGCGTTCTTCCTTCAGGTACCGGGCGATCGCGTCGCGTAGTCCGGCGTCGCGGATCCAATGCGCACTGTAGGTGGCTTGCGGAACGTAACCGCGGGCCACCTTGTGCGGTCCTTGTGCGCCGGCTTCGACGCGTTGCAGACCGCGACTGATCGCGAAATCGATGGCCTGGTAATAACACGCTTCGAAGTGCAGGAAGCGATGGTCCTCGATGCAACCCCAATTGCGTCCGTATAGCGCATCGCCGCCGATGAAGTTCAACGCGCCGGCGATGTAGCGGTCGTTGCGCTTGCACATCACCAGCAGGATCCGGTCCGCCATCGCCTGCGTGACGAGGCTGAAGAAGCGCCTCGTCAGATACGGGCTGCCCCATTTGCGGCTGCCGGTATCGGTATAAAAGGCGTAGAACGCATCCCAGTGGTGTTCCTTGATGTCGGTCCCGGTGACCCATTCGATGTCGATGCCGGCCTCGACCACTTCGCGGCGTTCGCGTTTCAGGTTCTTGCGCTTCTTCGATGCGAGCTCCGTCAGAAAATCGTCGAACGCCGCGTAGCCGTGATTCTGCCAGTGGAACTGCTGATCGACGCGTTGCAGCAGACCCATATCTCCGAGCGTGCGCCATTGCGATTCCGGCAGGAACGTCAGGTGCAACGACGACACTTCGCTCTGTTTCGCGATCTGCACGCACGCCGCGGTCAGTTGGCGCTCGACGTCTTCCGTCACGGTATCGGGGTGGGACAGCAGACGGCGACCAGTCGCCGGCGTGAACGGCACGCTGACCTGCAACTTCGGATAATACTTGCCGCCGGCGCGATGCCACGCGTCGGCCCATGCGTGATCGAAGACGTATTCGCCGCGCGAATGACTCTTCATGTACATCGGCACTACGCCGACCACCTTCGGGCCGACCCCTTTTTCACCGGCCCTATCTGTGCCGCTGTGTTCGAGCACGACGTGACACGGTTGCCAGCCGGTGCGCGCGGTGGCGCTGCCGCTCTTTTCCAGTGCGAGCAGAAATCCGTGATCGAGAAACGGATTGTCGGGGATCGGTGCGCCCGGATTCGCGCACGCATTCCAAGCCTGCGCGGGAATCTCGTCGATGGAATGCACGACTCTGGCCGTACGAGGCGCGTCTGACGTCACGGCGCTATCAAGGTTGGTGAGGCTGGTTAGAATACCCGATTTGCCCGTCAACGGAATTTCGACGTTGCCCAGATCCGAAGATCTCACGAGCGGTCCCGTCGGTCGTCACCTGATCCGGCTGACCGTGCCGATGTTCCTCGGCATCTCGTCGATGATCCTCGCGTCGATGATCGACACCATCTACATCGGCTGGATCGGCACGCAACAGCTCGCGGCGGTGAGTTTTTCGTTTCCGCTGGTGATGGCGCTGTCATCGGTGTCTATGGGGCTCGGCGTCGGCGCGACGTCGATCATGTCGCGCACGCTCGGCCGCGGCGATCGCACGCGCGCATATGTGCTCGGCACGCACACGCTGTTGCTCGTGTTGATCCTGGTCGTCTCGTTGGCGAGCTTCGGCCGTCTGTTCGGGCCTCACCTGTTCCGGGTAATGGGTGCCGACGAGATCATTCTGCCGATGGTGAACGAGTACATGAACATCTGGTTCATCGGTCTGCCGCTGTTTGCGTTGCCGATGGTCGCGATGTCGATGCTGCGGGCGCTCGGCAACGCGCGGATACCCGGCGCATTGATGACCGCCGGCGCCGCCGTGCAGGTGGTGCTGGCTCCCGCGCTGATCTTCGGCATTCCGGGCATCCACGACGGTATCGGCTATACGGGTTCGGCGTGGGCGTTCGTCGCGTCGCGGTTCCTCACGATGCTTGCCACGGCCTACGTGCTGACGCGTCGCGGCATGATCAGGCCGTTGGGCGACTGGAACGGTGTTCTGCACTCGTGGAGCGAAGTGCTTCGCATCGGCGTGCCGTCGATCATGACCAACCTGGTCGGCCCGGTATCGATGGGCGTGGTGTTCGGACTGCTCGCGAAATACGGCCACGCGGTGGTGGCCGGATTCGGCGTTGCCGTGCGGATCGAATCGCTGGCGCTGATGATCCTGATGGCGATGTCGTCGAGCATTTCGCCGATGGTGGGCCAGAACTGGGGCGCCGGTCAGCAGCATCGGATCGATGAAGCGTTGCGGTTCGGCTACCGCTTTTCGTTCGCCTGGGGCCTGTTCATTTTCGTGGTGCTGGCGGTATTCGGTCGCGGCATCGTCGGGCTGATCAACGACGACCCCGCGGTGATCGAGGCGACGTATCGCTATCTGCTCATCGTGCCGCTCACGTATTCGACGATGGGCGTTTCGATGGTGTCGGGCAGCTGCTTCGTGGCGCTCGGCAAGCCGTTGCCGTCATTGCTGCTCACGATCACTCGGATGGTGTTGATCTACGTGCCGCTGGCGATACTCGGCGACCGGCTGTTCGGCTACGCCGGTATCTTCGGCGCGAATGCAGTCGCGAACGTCGTGGTGGCCGGTGCGAGCTATCTGTGGGTGATGCGCATGTTGCAGAGCGCGCGTGCGACGGCGCCGCCGATCAGCGCGGCATCTGCCTCGGCTCAGTAGATACCGGCCTCGAGTCCCGCCGCGAGCGTGAGGCCGAGTTCGCGGCAGCGTTCGAGCATCTCCGGCGTTACGTCGCCACGCGCGATGATCGGTTCCTGCACTTCCTGGAACGGATAACCGTTGGCGATCCTGCGAATCGCGCGTATCGCGCCGGTGCCGTCGTTACCGGCACTGATGAACATCGCATACGGCAACGACTGGATGCGACCTTCGACCTGATAGAAGGTGCGGTCGAAGAAATCCTTCATCGCGCCGGACATGTACGCGAAGTTCTCCGGCGTTCCGATCAACAATCCGTGCGCCCAAAGAAGGTCGTCGGGGCCGGCAGCCGCGGCGCGCAGCGTACGCAGTTCGACGTCCTCTACCTGCGGGTCACTCGCGCCGTCGCGCACGGCGCGGGCCATCGCTTCGGTGCGTCCGGACTGGCTGTGATAGACGATCAGGAGGTTGCGCTGCATCGCGCCGAGTATACTGGCGCACCGTTCGGAGCAGCGATTCCCAGGCGATGGCTGACAACATGACGGTCACAGCAAGCGACGTCAGAAGGGCACACCAGCGGATCGCGTCCGAGATCGAACTGACGCCGCTCGAGCATTCGAAGACGCTGTCCGAGCTGACCGGCGCGCAGATCCATCTGAAATTCGAGAATCATCAGTTCACCGCGTCGTTCAAGGAACGCGGCGCGTTGAACAGGATTCTCGATCTCACTCCCGATGAGCGTCGTCGAGGCGTCATTGCGATGTCGGCGGGAAATCACGCGCAGGCGGTGGCCTATCACGGCCGCCGGCTCGGCATCCCGACCTGCATCGTCATGCCGCGCACCACGCCGAACGCGAAAGTGGAGCAGACGCGCGTGTTCGATGCGGAAGTGATTCTGCACGGTGCCCAGTTCGACGAAGCGCGGGCATTCGCACTCGAAGAAGGCAAGCGTCGCCACCTCACGCTGGTGCACCCGTTCGACGACGCTGCGGTCATTGCGGGGCAGGGGACGTTGGGGCTCGAGATGCTCGAGCAGGCGCCGAATCTCGACGTGCTGGTGGTGCCGATCGGCGGCGGCGGACTGATCTCCGGTGTGGCGATCGGCGCCAAGTCGATCAATCCGAACATCCAGATCGTCGGCGTGCAGACGGAACGGTATCCGGCGGCGCATCACCGGTTCCATCGCATGAACGCCGACGTACCGGGTGGCGGCACCGTGGCGGAAGGTATCGCCGTGAAATCGCCCGGTGCGCTGACCATGGAGCTGATCAATCGATACGTCGACGACGTAGTGTTGGTGAACGAAGAGTTCATCGAGCGCGCGATCTTCAACCTGCTCGAGATCGAGAAGACCGTGGTGGAAGGTGCGGGCGCGGCTGGACTCGCGGCGGTGCTGCGGTACCCGGAACGGTTCCGTAACCGTCGCGTCGGATTGCCGCTGTGCGGCGGCAACATCGACATGATGATTCTGTCGTCGCTGTTGCAGCGAGGTCTGGTGCGGAGTCATCGGCTGGTGCGCTTGCGCGTAGAGATCGAAGACGTTCCCGGCGCGCTGGGCCGCTTGACGCAACTGCTCGGGGAACTCGACAGCAACATCATCGACATCGCGCACCAGCGCACCTTCGGCGGCTCGTCGGTGCGTGCCGCGGTGGTCGATCTGACGCTGCAGATGCGCGGCGAGGAGCAGGAGGATCAGGTCGTGAAGGCGCTGAAGGACCGGGGCCTCGACGCACGGCTCGATGACGGAAGCGACAGCAATGACTGAAACGACGCAGCAGCGCGATCTCGACGCGTCGGCGATCGCGCCCGATACGCGCGGTATGAATTTCTATCGCGCCGATCAATCGCTGCGCGATCTGCTCGCGCTCTATCTGCCCGATGATCTGCGCGCGCACCTCGATCCGCACCTCGACCGGCTCGGCGGTCTCGCTGCGGGCGAACTCGACGAGTGCGCAGCGCTGGCGGACAAGCATCCGCCGCACCTGCATCATCGCGACCGATTCGGGCGCGACCGGCAGTGGATCGAATACCACCCCGCCTATCGCCGGCTCGAGGCGGTGGCGTACGGCGAATTCGGCATCCACGCAATGAGCCACAGGCCGATTCTGGGTTGGCCCACTGCACTGCCGGCCGTCGCCAAACACGCGTTCACGCTGCTCTTCAACGAGGCGGAATTCGGGCTCGGCTGTCCGATCAACGTCACCGACTCGGCCGCACACCTGATCCGGCTCTATGGAGACGAGACGATCAAGGCGCGCTTCCTGCCGCGCATGCTCAGCCAGAACATGGCGGAACTCTGGCAGGGCGCGCAGTTCATGACGGAGAAGTCGGGCGGATCCGACGTGGGCGGCATCACCAGTACCGCCGTGAAGACCGGCGACGGCTGGCGGATTCACGGGGAGAAATGGTTCTGCTCGAACGCCGACGCCGACGTGGCGACGCTGCTGGCGCGGCCGGAAGGCGCGCCGGCCGGCTCGCGCGGGCTCAGTCTGTTCGTGATGCCGCGGCTGCTAGCCGACGGAGCGCCGAACCGTTATCGGATCGTGCGCCTCAAAGACAAGCTCGGCACTCGCTCGATGGCGAGCGGCGAGATCAGCCTGGAAGGCGCCCTTGCACATCCGTTGGGACATCTCGACGCCGGTCTCAAACAGATGGCGGAGATGATCAATTGGTCGCGGCTGTCGAACGGCATCAAATCAGCGGCGTTGATGCGCCGCGCGGTGCACGACGCGTGGCAGGTGTATCGGCACCGTCAGGTGTTCGGATCACGGTTGCTGGACCTGCCGCTGGCGCAACGGCAATTGCTCAAGCTGCAACTTCCAAGCGAGCAGGCGTTGAGCATGGGTTTCTTCACCGCCGATGCGCTCGACGCATCGGAAATTCAGGGTCACGCGAACGATGCGCGCGCGGTGCTGCGGCTCGCGACGCCGGTGTTGAAGATGCGCGCGACGCGCGACGCCCGGCGCGTCACCGGCGACGCGATGGAGATCCGCGGCGGTTGCGGATACGTCGAGGACTTTGTCAACCCGCGACTGTTGCGCGATGCGCATCTGGGGTCGATCTGGGAAGGCACGTCGAGCATCGTTGGGATCGACGCGGTTCGGCGCGCGATCGGACGCAGCGGCTGCCAAGGGGCGTATCAGGCCGCGTTGCTCGACCGGCTCGATCGGTGCACCGCGCTACCGGCGCACTTCGTGGACGAGTTGCGCGCGGCTCTGCGGGATGCAGTCGCCTTTGCCGAAGCGGCCGACGAGCAGGAGGAAGTGTGGGTGCGGCAGGCCGTCACCGCGTTGTATCACGCGAGTTCGGCCGTGCTGCTCGCGTTCGAGGGGTGCGAAACGGCGCGGCGGCGCGGTGATGCACGTCGCGTTCTGTGGTCGCGTCTGACGCTCGATCACCGGTTGTATCCGCGCGGCCCGCTCACGCGTTCGGACCGCGTCCGCGAACGCGCTGTTGCAGGGGCGTTACTGGGCGATGCCGCGCTGACGCACGACGCGATTGCGCCTTTGCTTGCCCGTTAGCGACTGCGAGGGCGCTGCGTCGGCGGCTCGTGAGGCGTGGGTCGGACGCGTACGCGGCGCAATCTGGCAATGAACGCGGCCAGGCCGCCGGCCGAAGACGTGGCCGCAATCGCGACTGCGGCGGTGGTGAGACAGGCTGGGCACATACGCTTCTCCATCTGACATTCGCTCATCGGATAGACGGCCGAATGGCGTGTGTTTCGACATCGCGCCACACTCAACGCGGACGCGCGTAGCGGCTGCGCTGCAGGTAACTGCGCACCGCGGGGTCGGTCGCGAGTTCCACTGCGCGATCGTATGCTGCTGCGGCCTCGTCGTGGCGCGCGAGCCGACGTAAGAGGTGCGCACGCACGGCCCAGTACGGTTGATAGTTCGCGGCGTGTGCGTCGATGTCGTCCAGCAACGCGAGCGCCGGCCCTGCAGCGTGCACCTCGGCGACCGCGGCGGCGCGACCGACTCGTGCACCGAGCGTTGGGGCGAGCCGCACGAGACCTTCGTACAACGTGGCGATGGCGCTCCAGTCGGTGACGCCGGTGCGGGCGCGTTCCGCGTGCACGGACTGGATCGCGCCTTCGAGCTGAAAGCGTCCCGGGCGTTGCGCCGCGCCGGCGAGTGCGAGTTCGCGCTCCGCTTCGGCGATCGCTGCGGCATCCCATAGCGACGGGTCCTGTTCCGACAACGGGATGAAGCGACCATCCGCGCCGCGTCGCGCCGCGCGTCGCGCGTCGCTGTGCAGCATCAGCGCGAGCAGACCGCGCACCTCCGGTTCATCGGGCAGCCGCTCGTTGAGTACACGCGCGAGCCAGATCGCTTCATCGGTCAGACCGACGCCCGTCGCATCGACTCCCGCGGCGGCGTCCCAGCCGCTGCCGAACGCGGCGTACACCGCGTTCAGTACCGCGTCGAGGCGTTCGGTGAGTTGATCGGCTTCGGGAACTTCGAATGCGATGCCGGTCTCGCGGATCTTCGCCTTGGCGCGCACGAGTCGCTGGCTCATGGTCGCGGGTGCTATGACGAACGCACGCGCAATCGCCGCCGCGTCGAGTCCGAGCACCGCCTGCAGCATCAAAGGTGTGTGCATCGCCGGATCGATCGCGGGATGCGCGCATACGAACAGCAGCTTCAGGCGATCGTCGGGAAACGCATCGGCGTGCGTTGGATCGTCGTCGCCGCGCGCCAGCAATTCGACGGCAGCGGCGTTGTACACGCCGTCGTGAACGCGCTCCCGAACCCGCTCGTGTCGGTTGCGATCGATCAGACGGTTCCGGGCGGTGGTCAGCAACCACGCTTCCGGCGAACCGGGCACGCCGTCGTTCGACCATCGGGTCAATGCCGCGACCAGCGCGTCGCCGAGTGCATCTTCCGCGCCGGCCACGTCGCCGGTGCGCGACGCGAGGTAGGCGACAAGACGTCCGTACGAGTGCCGCGCAACCGCTTCGATCGCACGATGCACGTCGGCGCGCGGTTCGGTCATTCGGTGATGCGCGCTTTCACGTCCGGGGCGAGCGGCCTCACTTCTACTGCACCGTTGGCGGCCGCCGGGCACCGCGCCGCCCATTCGATGGCTGCGTCGAGCGACGGCAGTTCGAGAATGATGAAGCCGCCGAGTTGCTCCTTCGTGTCGGCATACGGACCGTCCTGGATCGCGCGCTTGCCGGTGCTGATGCGCACCGTAGTTCCCATTTCGGGCAGATGCAACGGATCGCCGGCCACGTAGATGCCGGCCTCGACCAGTGAACGGTGATACAGCCGCCACGCGCCGAGGTGCGGTTCGTTGTCGGGGCTGCTGCGACGCGCGAAGGCCTCGGGTGTTTCGTAGATCAACAACGCGTACTTCATACCACTCCTCCTCTAAAGACGGATGCGGCGCATCCGCATGACTTGAAGACGTCCGGCCGCCCCTGTTTTCGACAGCATCCGGCGATCTGCTTGGCGCGCCTTATGCCAACCGTCAGCCTCAGATCTTCGAAAAGTCGCCGTGGCGCCCGGCGCCTGCCGCGAAACGGCTGGCACCGGCCTGTGTTTCGCCGGATCGGATGACCTCGCGACCGAGCCACGTTTCCTCCCGCAACGCCGCGTCCAGATCGAGCGACCACTGCAGATACGACGACGTGCGATCGCTGCGCAGGCATCGCTGCGGAAACCGACTGAGGCCGTGCGCGAGTTCCAGCGCGCCGGCGAGCGCCTCACCGGGGTCGGTGAGGCGGTTCGCGAGGCCCATCGACTTCGCTTCGTCGCCCGACACGCCGCGCCCGGTCAGGATCAGGTCGAGCGCGTGGCTGTGTCCGATCAACCGCGGCAAACGAATGGTGCCGCCATCGATCAGCGGCACGCCCCACCGGCGGCAATACACGCCGAACACGGCGTCGCGCGCGGCGACGCGCAGGTCGCACCACAGCGCGAGTTCGAGGCCGCCGGCGACCGCGTGACCTTCCACCGCGGCGATGACCGGTTTGCCGAGCAACATGCGAGTCGGTCCCATCGGCCCGTCGCCATCGAGCCCCACGCGATTGCCGCCGCCGGTGGATACCGCTTTGAGGTCGGCGCCGGCGCAGAACGTGTTCGCGGCTCCGGTGAGGATCGCGACGTCGAGCTGGTCGTCCGCATCGAAGCGGCGGAAGGCGTCGGCGAGCATTTGCGACGTCGGCCCATCCACCGCGTTGCGGACCTGTGGTCGGTCGATGGTGATGATCGCGCAGCGCGCGTCGGTGTCGTATCGAACGGTCATGGCGGTGCTCCTTGTGGGCGAAGCGGAGTGGAACTCGGGATATAGTACCGAACCCCCACCAGAGCCGAACGGAGAACCTCCATGCGCGTA
>Ga0105249_10003742_pt1 | contig 13128 bp, 12 predicted proteins | sample KBSS44metaG_FD_81522 | JGI IMG/M metagenome (GOLD analysis project Ga0105249, IMG submission 81522) | Switchgrass rhizosphere microbial communities from Kellogg Biological Station, Michigan, USA - KBS S4-4 metaG | ecosystem: Host-associated > Plants > Roots > Rhizosphere > Soil | place... | reverse complement strand
GTGCACCTGTCCGACATCTCGTGGCAGACCACCGGCGAAGACCTCGTGCGCAACTTCAAGAAGGGCGACGAGATCGAGGCGGTCGTGCTCGCGGTCGATCCGGAGCGCGAGCGCATCTCGCTCGGCATCAAGCAGCTCGAGCAGGATCCGTTCGGCCAGTACATGGCGAGCCAGCCGAAGGGCAGCATCGTCACCGGTACCGTGCGCGAAGTCGACGCACGCGGCGCGACGATCGACCTCGGCGACGGCGTCGAAGGCTATGTGCGTGCGAACGACATCGCCAAGGAGCGCGTCGAGGACGCCACGCAGTACCTCAAGGTCGGCGACAAGGTCGAAGCGAAGTTCACCGGCATGGATCGCAAGGGCCGCACGCTGCAGCTCTCGATCCGCGCGAAGGACGAGGACGAGCTGCAGAGCACGCTGGAGGAATACCAGAGCGCTTCCGGCGGCACGACCAAGCTCGGCGCGTTGCTGAAGGAACAGCTGAACCGCTGACGCGACATTCCGCGCACGGCTCCCGCCGTGCGCGGCGCAACCTATCGCGCGCATCGATCCCGATGCGCGCGTTTTTCTGACCAGAGTGCGAATCCGATACCGCGATGACCAAGTCGGAGCTGATCGAGTCCCTTGCTGAACGGCAGAAACACCTGGCCGCGAACGACGTCGAGCTCGCCGTCAAGAGCGTGCTGGAGCAGATGAGCCATTCGCTGTCGACCGGCGAACGCATCGAGATCCGCGGTTTCGGAAGCTTCTCGTTGCACTATCGCCCGCCGCGCATGGGACGCAACCCGAAGACGGGCGACTCCGTCGCGCTGCCGGGCAAGCACGTGCCGCATTTCAAGCCCGGCAAGGAACTGCGCGAGCGCGTCAACGAGCGTACGGCGAAGGCGCCGAAATCGGCCTGAAGCCGCGCATGCGTCCGCTATGTGCGCATCGCATGACCGGCTGCCGCCTCGACGCTGTCCCGGCAACCTCATGTCCTGAGCCGACGCGACGGCGTGTTACCGTTGCGGCGAAGCGCTTCGCGCCAGGCAAGGCAGACCAGCCATCCGGTCACCGTCCATGCGTCTGATCCTCATCGTCGTCGTCCTGCTCGTCGTCGGACTCGGTGCGCTGTTCGGCGCGCTCAACCCCGGTCCGATCGCAGTCGACCTGTATTTCGCGCAGGTGCAGCTGCCGACTGGACTTGCGCTGCTCGGCTGCCTGCTGCTGGGCTGGCTGCTCGGCGGACTGGTCGCCTGGTTCGGCCAGGTGCCGCGCCTGCGGCGCGAGTTGCGCAAGGCGCGCCTGCAACTGCGCGAGCCGCGCGCCGCGACGGATGGCGAGGGCGCATGAACGAGCTTTCGCTCCTGTTCTTCCTGCTGCCGGTCGCCGCGTTCTCCGGCTGGATGCTCGGCCGCCGCGGCGGCGAGCGCACCTCGGGCGCGCGCGTGAGCGAGCTGTCGACGAGCTACTTCCGCGGCCTCAACTACCTGCTCAACGAACAGCAGGACAAGGCGATCGAGGTGTTCCTGAAGCTCGCCGAGATCAACCGCGACACGGTCGAGACGCATCTGGCGCTCGGCAACCTGTTCCGCCGGCGCGGCGAAGTCGACCGCGCGATACGCGTGCACCAGCACCTGATCGCGCGTCCCAACCTCAGCCAGGAAGAAAAGACCGTCGCCCTGCTCGAACTCGGCGAGGACTACATGCGCGCCGGCCTGCTCGACCGCGCCGAGACCTTGTTCACCGACCTCGTCGCGATGGACGCGCTGGCGCCGTCGGCGTTGAAGCACCTGATCTCGATCTACCAGCACGAACGCGATTGGGACAAGGCGATCGACCACGCGCGGCGGCTGGAAAAGGCCATCGGCGAATCGCAAGGGTCGACGATCGCTCAGTTCTATTGCGAACTGGCCGAGCAGGCGCGTGCGCAGGGCGCCCGCGACGATGCGCGCGCGCGCGTCGCCGATGCATTCGCCGCCGAGGCCGACTGCGTGCGCGCGAGCATGATCGAGGGCCATATCGAATCCTCGGCCGGCCATCTCGATGCGGCGATCCGCGCATTCGAGCGGGTGGCCGAACAGGACGTCGACTACGTGCCGGAGATCCTGTCGCCGCTGCTCGACTGCTACGCGCGCGCCCAGCGCATGCAGCGCGCCGAGGAGTTCCTGCTCGACATCACCGAACGCTACCAGGGCGTGTCGCCGGTACTGGCGCTGGCGAAACTTTACGCGACGACGCGCGGCGAGGTGGCCGCGGTCGAATTCCTCAATCGCATCCTGCGCCAGCGGCCCTCGGTGCGCGCGCTGATGGCGCTGATCGACGTGAACCTGCACACGGCCAGCGGCGATGCGCGCGAGAACTTCCTGATCCTGCGCGACCTCACGCGAAACCTGGTCGAAGGCAAGGCGATGTATCGCTGCAATCGCTGCGGCTTCGGCGCCAAGGCGCACCACTGGCAATGCCCGAGCTGCAAGACCTGGGGCTCGGTGCGGCCGATCCATGGCGTGGTGGGCGAGTAGGTCGTGGATGAGCGGTGACCCGCCTGCGACCTTCGATGCCTGTCTAATCGCGCTGCCGACGGCGACGCTGGCGCTGTCGGTGGCGTTGACCTGGCTCGCCATCCGCTACGCGCGGCAACGTCGATTGCTCGATCTGCCGGGCAGGCGTCGCTCGCACAGCGAGCCGACGCCTCGCGGCGGCGGGATCGCCATTGTCGTCGCGATGCTGGCGGGCGGCCTTGCACTGTCGTTTCGATGGACGATCGAAATCGAACTGTTGTTGCTCGTGCCGCCGATCCTCGGAGTCGCCGCCGTCGGTTGGCTCGACGACCATGGGGGGCTGTCATCGCTGAAGCGCCTGGCGATGCATTGCGCTGCGGCGGCATGGGCCTTCGGCGGACCGCTGCTCGTGGTGGTGGTCACGGGGGAGCGGGTGTCTGCCGATATCGGTCTGGCGCTCGTAGCGGCCCTCGTAGTGACGCTGGCGATCGTCTGGTCGATCAACCTGCACAACTTCATGGACGGCATCAACGGGCTGCTGACCTTGCAGGCGATCTTCGTGTTTTGTGCGCTCGAAGGCCTGCTGATCTGGCACGCGCCCACGTCCCCGCATCGAGGCCCCCCGGTGTTGCTGGTCTGCGCGGCCGCCTGCGCCGGCTTCCTGCCCTTCAATTTCCCGCGCGCGCGCATCTTCATGGGCGACGTCGGCAGCGGCGTACTCGGTTTCGCGATCGCGGTGGCCGTGCTGTGGCAGATCGCGACGCCGAGGATCGCCGCGGCGAGCGGGCTGGTCCTGTGTTCGGCCTTCGTCACCGACGCCACCTGCACCTTGCTCTCGCGCATGCTGCAGGGGCGCCGTTGGTATAGTGCGCACCGCGAACACCTGTACCAGTGGCTGGTCCGTTGCGGCCATTCGCATGCTCGCGTCGTCGCGTTCTACATGGGATGGAACCTCCTGATCGTGTTGCCTGTCATTGGCTGGATGAATCGTTCGCCCCCATCGCAAGCGCCGGCGGCCGGCGCGCTGCCGTCGTTCGGCATCGGAGCCGCGGCCGGCGTCTATGCGCTTGCGGTCGTCACCTGGTGGTTCGGCAAGCGCTGGTGCCTCGCGGCCGTGCGCGAGCGGGGGCGCCATGCTGCTGCGTAGGACCATCGCCGGCATCCATCCCCGCCTCGCCGTCGTGGCGCACGACATGGTCATGGTGTGGATCGCCTGGACCACGGTCAGCATGCTGCGCTGGTCGCTGGCGCCCAATCCGTCGCCGGTTTCGCTGTTCGACACCGAAGTCTGGCTCGTGCTCGGCGCGCAGGGCCTGATCTTCTGGTGGACGGGCCTCTACCGTGGCCTGTGGCGGTTCGCCAGCGTGCCGGACATCTGGAACATCTTCCGCGCCTGCGTCCTAGGCGCGTTCGCTGCGGCGATCACCTTGTTCCTCTACAACCGCCTGGTCACCGTGCCGCGTACGGTGCTGGCGATCTATCCGCTGGTGCTGGCGGTGCTGCTCGGCGGCCCGCGCCTGCTGTACCGCTACTGGAAGGACAGCCGACTCGATTTCGTCACGCGCACGCCGAGCCAGCGCATCCTCGTCCTCGGTGCCGGCAAGGCCGGCGAGGCGCTGGTGCGCGACCTGCGCCGCGAGAACCGCTACGCACCGGTCGGATTCCTCGACGACAACCCGCAGCTGCGCGGTTCGCGCCTGCACGGCATCCCGGTGCTCGGCACGCTCGACCAGTTGCCGCAAATCGCGCGGGAGACCGCGGCCGAGATGATCGTCATCGCGATGCCGGCGGCGAACAAGGTGCAGATGCGCCGCGCGGTGGAGCTGTGCGAAAGCTGCGATCTCCCGTTCCGCACCGTACCGCGGCTGGAGGACGTCGTCTCCGGCCGCTCCAGCTTCAACGAACTGAAGGAAGTCGCGATCGAGGACCTGCTCGGACGCGAGCCGGTACAGCTGGACTGGACCGCGATCCGCACGCGGCTGGCCGGCAAGCGCGTGCTGGTGACCGGCGGCGGGGGATCGATCGGTTCGGAACTGTGCCGCCAGGTTGCGCGTCTCGGCGCCGAGTCGCTGACGGTGTTCGAGCTGTCCGAATACAACCTCTACATGATCGAGCAGGAACTGCGCCGCGACTATCCCGACCTGCTGTTCAACGCCCGCATCGGCGATTGCGGCGATGCGGTCGCGTGCGAGCGCGTGTTCGCCGAGGCGCGCCCGCAAGTCGTGTTCCATGCCGCCGCCTACAAGCACGTGCCGCTGCTGCAGGGCCAAGTTCGCGAAGCGTTCCGCAACAACGTGCTCGGCACCAAGGTGGTCGCCGAAGCAGCCGATCGCCACGGCGCCGACAGCTGCGTGTTGATCTCGACCGACAAGGCCGTCAACCCGACCAGCGTGATGGGCGCCTGCAAGCGCGTGGCGGAGCTGTTCTGCCAGAATTTCGCGCAGCAGTCGGATACGCGCTTCATCACCGTGCGCTTCGGCAACGTGCTCGATTCGGCAGGTTCAGTGGTACCGCGCTTTCGCGAACAGATCCGCAGTGGTGGTCCGGTCACCGTCACGCATCCGGAGATCACGCGCTATTTCATGACGATTCCCGAAGCCTGCCAGCTGATCCTGCAGGCGTCGGTGCTCGGCAACGGCGGCGAGATCTTCGCGCTCGACATGGGCGAACCGATCAAGATCCGCGATCTGGCCGAACAGATGATCCGCCTCGCCGGCAAGCATACGGGCGACGACATCGCGATCGTCTATACCGGCCTGCGCCCCGGCGAGAAGCTGTTCGAGGAATTGTTTCATCCGCAGGAGCAGTACAGCGATACCGCGCATGCGAAAATCTTCCTCGCGCAGCCGCGCAGCATGGCCTGGAGCCTGTTGTCGGCGCAGCTGCGGCACGGCGACCAGGCCGTGCGCGAGTTCGACGAGGACGCGCTGCGCAGGATACTGGAGCAGCTGCTGCCGGAATTCGCCGCCGTCGCCGCGCCGGGCGAGGGCGTGGTCGTCGCTTTTGGAACACGTTGAAGAAGGATAGGGAATGAGCCAACGTTTGCGAAAAGTCGTCTTTCCGGTGGCCGGGCTCGGCACGCGCTTCCTGCCGGCGACCAAGGTCGTCGCCAAGGAAATGCTGCCGGTGCTGGATCGCCCGTTGATCCAATACGCGGTGGACGAGGCCGTCGACGCCGGCGCCGACACGCTGATCTTCGTGACGAACCGCTACAAGCACGCGATCGCCGACTATTTCGACAAGGCGTACGAGCTCGAAGCCAAGCTTGCGCAGTCGGGCAAGAACGATCTGCTCGCGATGGTGCAGGGCACGCTGCCGCGGCACGTGCGCTGTGTATTCGTGACGCAGCCCGAAGCCCTCGGCCTCGGCCACGCGGTGCTGTGCGCGAAACCCGTCGTCGGCGACGAGCCGTTCGGCGTGGTGCTGCCCGACGACCTGATCTGGACCGGAGAAGGTCCTGGCGCGCTGCGCCAGATGGCCGAACTGTCGGCCGCCGAAAACGCCGGCGTGGTCGCGGTGGAAGAAGTACCGCGCGCGCAGACCGACAAGTACGGCATCGTCGATGCGACGCCGGTGTCCGAGCGTGCGGCGAAGATCAAGCTCGTGGTCGAGAAGCCCAAGCCCGACGTCGCGCCGTCGAACCTCGCGATCGTCGGCCGCTACGTGCTGCCAGGACGCATCTTCGAACTGCTGGAGAAGACTACGCCGGGTGCGGGCGGCGAGATCCAGCTGACCGATGCGATCGAGTCCCTGCTCGCCGAACAGCAGGTGCTGGCCTATCGCTTCGCGGGCACGCGCTTCGATTGCGGCAACAAGCTCGGCCTCGTGCAGGCCACGCTGCGCATGGCGTTGGAAGACCCGCAGATCGGCGCGGCCACGCGCGCGCTGATCTCCAAGCTCTAGCCGGCGCGGGCATGACCCTGCAGGCGCCATCGCGCGATGCCTTCTTCGTGGCGGGCGGTGTCGTTCCGCCGCTGCTGGTGTGGGCAGTCGCCTGGTTCGTCGTACCTCAGTTCGCCGGCCTCTTTGCGGACTTGGGCGTCGAACTGCCGTCGGCGACGCGTTGGTTGTTTGCGTCCTATCGGTATGGTTTGGCCATGGTCGCTGTCGTCATCGTGGTGTGGGCCTGGTGGCCGCTGCGTTCCAGTCGCGGCGCCGCGGCGCTCGTGGCCGGTGCGGCCAGCGCCGCAGCGCTGGCGGTGTGGACACTGATCGCCCTGTATCTGCCGATCCACCGGCTCGATGCGGGCGCGGGCTGATCATGGAACGTACGGACCCGTCCGACCTCAGCTGGATCCTCAACCATCTCGGCGAGGAGCGCGAGCGTTACTTCGGCGCCGTCGCGCCGCCGATCGTGCAGTCGTCGATCTTCGCGTTCCCGACCGTCGCCGCGATGCGCGAGGGCTTTGGCGACGAACTCGGCCATCACGTCTACACGCGCGGCAACAATCCGACCGTCGAGATCCTGCGCAAGAAGATCGCCGCGCTCGAAGGCGCCGAGGATTGCCTGATGTTCGGCAGCGGCGCCGCCGCGGTGGCGGCCGGCGCGATCGCGTGCCTTGCGGCCGGCGACCACGTCGTCTGCGTCGCCAAGCCGTACAGCTGGACCCGCACCCTGCTGCGCGACCTGCTCGGCCGCTTCGGCGTGACGACCAGTTTCGTCGACGGCACCGATGTGGCGAACTTCGAGTCGGCGCTGGGAACGCGCACGCGCCTGATCGTGCTCGAGAGTCCCAACTCGATGACGTTCGAGCAGCAGGACCTCGCCGCCGTCGCCGCGATCGCGCGCGCGCGCGGCATCCGCACGCTGTGCGACAACAGCTACGCGACGCCGTTGAACCAGTCGCCTATCGCGCTCGGCATCGATCTTGTCGCGCACTCGGCGACGAAGTACCTCAACGGCCACAGCGACGTCGTCGCAGGGGCGCTGTGCGGCAGCGCCGAATTGATCCGGCAGGTCTTCCGCGGTCCGTACATGACGCTGGGCGCGATGCTGGCGCCGAACGACGCCTGGCTGATGATCCGCGGCTTGCGCACCTTGCCGATCCGCCTGCGGCGGATTGCCGCGACGACGGCGACCTTGCTCGAATTCCTGCAGGCGCACCCGCGCGTGCGGCGCGTGTACTCGCCGCACGCGGCGGGCAATCCGCAATGGAACCTCGGGGAGCGCCAGTTGCGCGGTGCGAGCGGGCTGTTGACGATCGAACTCGACGCGAACGACGTCGCCGCCGTCGAGCGATTCTGCGACGGGCTCACGCGCTTCCTGATGACGGTGTCGTGGGGTGGCTACGAGTCGCTGGCGTTCCCGGTGTGCGCGGTGTTTTCGCCCGACGCACCGATGCGTGCCGCCAGCGGCCTGCCGCTGAGCCTGGTACGCCTTTCTGTCGGACTCGAAGAAGCCGACGTACTGATTGCGGATATCGAAGCGGCGCTGTCGCGCCTGTAGCGCCCGGTCAGACGCCGAACAGGTGCCAGCTGGCTCCGGCGAGCCCGGCCGCGACCAGCATGAGCACGATGGCGAGCAGATTCATCTTGCGGGCGATCTTTGCGGCGTCGGCGTCGCGGCGGATCGGCGTGTCTTGCAGGACGCGCGCACCGGCGAGCGGCCAGCGGCCCTGTTCGACGACGCGGCGCGCGAGGCGGGCCGAGTAGCCGGCGAGCAGCAGCACGCACACGCCGCAAGCGACGAGCGCGCTGCCGATCCACGTGCGCAACTGCACGACCAGCTGCGCGGTCGGCATCGTGCCGGTCGTGCGCACGAGCCAGCGCTGGAACGCGAACATCAAAATGAAAGCGGCAACCGCCGCCAGCGCCAATACCGCGAAGCTGATGCGTCGCAGGCGAACATCGGCGCGCAGGATTTCTCGATTCATGGTCTCCCCCGAACGCCGGCACTATAGCGAAGGCCTGATGCGCACTCCGTGCCGTCCGTCGCCGAATCGGTGCGCCCATCGCGGCTGCTATGCTTGCGCGATGAGCAGAAAACTCGCGATCTTGCTGTCGTTGCTGGTCTTGCCGGCGTGTCAAAGCCTCCAGCACGCGCCGTCGCCGCGTGCGGCGGCGAGCTCCTCGCACGCGTCGTCGCCCGCGACCGGTGCCTTGTTCGAAGGCGTGTTCGACAACCACGAGCAGGTCTGGCTGGCGCGCACGGGCGCGGCGGGCGGCGTGCCGCACGTGGTGGTGACGATCGAACCGACGCCGCAGGCCGACTGGTCGATCTGGCGCGTCCACCTCGATGCGGCGGTGCCGCTCGATGCGGTCTGGGCGATGCAGCGAATCGGCACCGGCGAGAGCGCATCAGTGATGCCTCACCGGGCGTCGGATGCAGCGCTGGCATCGACTGCCGCACCCTTCGATGCGCGGCAATGGGTGCCGCTCGATGCCTGCGCGTTGCGCGGAACGGTGACGGCGGGCGGCGCGCGCGTGGTCGCCGACGTGGCCGCCTGCACGACGCTCGCGCCGGGGCTCGGGGCGCAAACCGCACTGCTGCCGATTGCGATCGAACGCGAAGGCGAATGGCTGCATGCGCGCCTGTACGCGGACCAGGCGCGTGGCGCCGACGCGCGCGTCGACCTGCGGCAGGTGCAGGTGTTCAGCGGCTGGGCGGCGATCAACGGCGCAGGCCCGAACGGACCGGCCAACGACGACTGGCACATGAACCGCGCGATGCAGCTCGGCAACGAAGGCGGCCGCGCCGCGCTCACGTGGCGCGACGGCCGGCCTTCCGGCTATTCGCTCACGCTGGAACGCGTGACCTATCGCGACGGCAACGTGCCGGTGCTGAAGCTTTCCGTGATCGACGATGCGAGCGGGCAGGGCGTCGCCTATGCCTGGGCCAATCCCGAAGCGACACAGATCGGCATCAATCTCGGCTGGGTGCAGGTCGGGCTCGGCCGCGCGGCGCCCGCGGCCGCGACGGAAAAGAACAAGCGATGAGCGAGGAATGCGCGACGATCGGCTGGGCCGATTTCGAAAAGGTGCTCGCCGTCGCCGGCACGGTCACGCGCGTCGAGCCGTTTCCCGAAGCGCGCAAGCCGGCGTACAAGGTGTGGGTCGATTTCGGCCCCTACGGTGAAAAGAAGACCAGCGCGCAGATCGCCGCGCTGTACGCGCCGGAGCAATTGGTCGGTCGCCAGATCGTCGGCGTGATCAATTTCCCCGAAAAGCAGATCGGGCCGTTCCGCTCGCAATTCCTGCTGACCGGATTCGACACGGAAGCCGGCGTCGTCGTCACGACGATCGAGCGGCCGGTGCCGAACGGCACGCGGCTCGCTTGATCGGGCAACGGGACGTCAGGCTTTCCGCGCGGTGCGGGCCTCCATCCATTCGTACAGCACCGGCAGCAGCAGCAGCGTGAGCAAGGTCGAGCTGATCAGGCCGCCGACGACCACGGCAGCCAGCGGCCGCTGCGTTTCTGCACCGACGCGGCTGGAGAGCAGCATCGGAACCAGCCCGAGGATCGCCACGCTTGCCGTCATCAGCACCGGGCGCAAGCGCAATGCCGTGCCGCGGATCACCGCTTCGCGCAACGACAGTCCCGCTTCGCGCAGCTCGTCGAGGAAGCTCACGAGCACGATGCCGTTCAACATCGCGACGCCGAACACGGCGATGAAGCCGATCGCGGACGGCACCGACAGGTACTGGCCGGTGATCGCCAGCGCGACAACGCCGCCGATGGTCGCGAACGGTACGTTGGCGAGGATCAGCGTCGCATGTCGCACCGAGTTGAACGCGGTGTAGAGCAGGACGAAGATCAAGGCGATCGTCGCCGGCACGATCAGCGCGAGTCTGGCCAGCGCGCGCTGCTGGTTCTCGAACGCGCCGCCCCATTCCAGCCAGTAGCCCGGCGGCAGTTTCACCTGCTGCCGCACCGCGGCATCCGCATCCTTCACGAAACCGTCGATGTCGCGGTCGCGCACGTCCATCTGGATGACCGCGTAGCGCTGCAGCTGTTCGCGCCGGACGAACGAATAGCCTTCGCCGATATCGACGCGCGCGACCTGCCGCAGCGCGACCAGCGATCCGTCGGCGGAGCGCAGGGGAATCTGCTCGATCGCAGCCACGGATGCCTTGGACGCATCGTCCAGCCGGACGGCGATGGCGAAGCGCTTGATGCCGTCGAGCAGGGTCGAGACGGGTTCCGCGCCGATACCGTTGCGCACGAGCGTGAGCACGTCGTCGGCATTGAGCCCGTAGCGCGCCAGCGCTTCGCGGTCGACCTCGATCCTCACCTGCGGCTTGCCGACGTTGGCTTCCAGCGAGAGATCGGCGACGCCCGCGACCTTGCCGAGGACGGCCTTGATCGCCTGGCTCTGCCGATCGAGCTCGGCGAGGTCCTCGCCATAGAGCTTCAGCGCAAGCGTCGCGCGGACACCCGAGATCAGCTCTTCGACGCGCATCTGGATCGGCTGGGTGAAGCTCGGCACCGTATTCGGCACGACCTCGCCGAGCGTTTCCAGCATCGCTTCGTCGAGCTGCTCGATCGAGCGCCCGGTCTTCCAGTCGCGTTGCGGCTTGAGCGCCGTGTAGATCTCCATGTAGTTGACGTCGGCGGTCTCGCCCTTTTCGGCGCGGCCGATCATCGCGAGCGTCGTGTCGACTTCGGGAAACCGCTTGAAGGCTTCGGAGATCCGGTTGGACACGTCGATCGATTCGTCGAGCGAAGTCGACGGAATCGAGGTGACGCGCCACATGATCGAGCCTTCCTGCAGCTGCGGCATGAACTCCTTGCCGAGGAACGGGAACATCGCGAGGGCGACGGCGAGGCTGCCGCCGGCGATAGCCAGCGTCCGGCCCTTGTTCTCCAGCGCATGTGCCAGCAATGGGCGATAGATGCGTTTGAGCCGGGCCACGAGCCAGGTGTCGCGTTCTTCCTTCGGTTTCAAGATCAGCGCGGCGAGCACCGGAATGAGCGTCAGCGCCAGCAGCAGCGAGCCGCCCATCGCGAAGCCGATGTTGAATGCCATCGGCTTGAACAGCTTGCCTTCGAGGCCTTCCAGGCCGAACAGCGGCAGGAACACGACGATGATGATGAGGATTGCGAAGGCGATCGGATGCGCGACCTCGCGCGCGGCGGCGAGCACGGCCGCGCTGCGGTCGACCGGTTCGCCGCGCGCTCGGCGCTCGGCCATCATGCGGAACGCGTTTTCGACCATGACCACGGCGCCGTCGACCATCATGCCGATGCCGATAGCGAGCCCGGCGAGCGACATCAGGTTGGCCGAGAGCCCGGCCTGGTCCATGCCGATGAACGCGATCAGCATCGCCATCGGCAACGCGACGATCACGACCAGCGCCGAACGCAATTCGCCCAGGAACAGGAACAGGACCAGCGCGACCAGCAGCGATCCTTCGACCAGCGCGCGCACGGCCGTGCCGACGGCCTTGTCGACGAGGTCGGTACGATCGTAGATGGGCTTCAACACCACGCCTTCGGGCAGCGCGGCGCGCACGGTATCGAGCTTGGCCTTGACCGCATCGACGACGGCTTTCGCGTTCTCGCCCATGCGCGCGAGCGCCATGCCGAGCACCACTTCCTTGCCGTCGCGGGTGACGGCGCCGAAGCGCGGCGCAGGCGCCTGCACGACGTCGGCGACATCGCGCACGTACACAGGCGTGCCGTCGTCGCTCTTGAGCACGATGCGGCCGATATCCTCGGCGTCCTTGACGAGGCCGAGGCCGCGGACGAGGTACTGCTCGCGGCCGACATCGATGAAGTTGCCGCCGACCTGTGCATTGTTCGCCTCGAGCGCGGCCATCACGTCCTTGAAGCCGAGCCGGTGCGCGATCAGTTTCAGCGGATCGATGCGCACCTGGAACTGGCGCTCGCCGCCGCCCCATGACGAGACGTCGTCGACGCCGGGGGCCGTGCGCAGGATCAACCGCACGGTCCAGTCCTGCAGCGTGCGCAGGTCCATGTCGGTGATGCGCTTCTTCAAGACCTCGTCGCTGCGCTCGAGCGTGTACCAGAACACCTGGCCGAGGCCGGACGTGTTCGGTCCCATCTCGGGCTTGCCGTAGCCGGCCGGCAGGCGATCGCCGACTTCCTGCAGGCGTTCGTTGACCCGCTGGCGAGCGAAATAGATATCGATTCCGTCGGCGAAGTAGACCGAGACGTACGACAGCCCGAACAGGCTGACCGAGCGGATCTCCTGCACGCCGGACAAGCCTGCCATCGCCGACTCGACCGGGAACGTCAGCAACTGCTCGACGTCCTCGGCGGCGAGGCCGGGCGACTCGGTGTAGACGTTGACCTGTACCGGCGTCACATCGGGAAACGCATCGATCGGAACATGGCGGATCGCCCGGTAGCCGAGAAAGGCGACGACGGCGAATGCGATCAGCACCAGCACCTTGTAGCGCAGCGAGAGTTCGACCAGGCGGTTCAGCATGGGCGGCCTCCGCGCGTTTCTTGCCATATCGCGTCAATCCGCATGGCCGTCTCCCAGCTGCGATTTCAGCAGGCGCGCCTTGAGCGCGTAGACGCCTTCGACGACGACGACTTCGCCCTCCGTGAGACCCTGCTCGACGATCGTGAATTCGCCGCGCGTCGTGCCGATCGCGATAGGGACGATGTCGAAACCGCCGCTGCCGTCGGCTCGGAACACGCTCGGCTGGCCTTGCAGCTGCGTGATCGCGCCCGAGG
>Ga0105249_10003733_pt1 | contig 13138 bp, 16 predicted proteins | sample KBSS44metaG_FD_81522 | JGI IMG/M metagenome (GOLD analysis project Ga0105249, IMG submission 81522) | Switchgrass rhizosphere microbial communities from Kellogg Biological Station, Michigan, USA - KBS S4-4 metaG | ecosystem: Host-associated > Plants > Roots > Rhizosphere > Soil | place... | reverse complement strand
TGGAGTCGGTCGCGCGCCACAGCTTGTGCAGCTCGCCGGGCAAGCCGCCGGCAGCGCACACCACGACGCCATTTTTTGGCAGCGCTGCATTGACCACGCCCAATACCTGCGCGTCGGTGGGCTTCGCCCGCGTGGGAGCGACGATTTCATCCACCTTCCGGTTCCAGGCGCGCGTGAGGCGCGTCGCCTCGCTGGTCCACGCCGCCGGCGCCTTCCAATCCTTCAGTGCGCGGTCCAGCGCCTCGAGGCCGGCATCCGCGTCGGCGACCAGCGCGACCGCACCATGCTTCGCGGCGTCGAACGAAGCAACGTTGAGCTGCACCAGCCCGGCCTCGGGGAACAGCGCGCGCGAGGCGGTGGCGAAGTCGCCGAGCCGCGAGCCGATCGCGAGAACCAGATCGGCGCGCGCTGCGAGGGTGTTGGCCGCACTAGTGCCGGTGACACCGATCGCGCCGGCGTTGCAGGAGTGGTCCCATGCCAGGCTGCCCTTGCCCGCCTGGGTCTCGGCCACCGGAATGCCGTGCGCCTGCGCGAATGCGGCGAGGCGCTTCTCGGCCAGCGCGTACTTCACCCCGCCGCCGGCGACGATGAGGGGTTTCCTGGATTTCTTGAGCGATTGGACCGCCAGCGCCAACTCGTCGCTGCCCGGCAGCGGTCTGCGAATCCGATGTACGCGGCGGCGGAAGAACTCGACGGGATAGTCGTAGGCCTCGGTCTGCACGTCCTGCGGCAGGGCGAGCGTGGCGGGTCCGCACTCGGCGGGATCGAGCAGCACGCGCAGCGCCGCGGGCAGGCTGACGAGGAGCTGCTCGGGCCGCATGATGCGGTCGAAATAGCGCGAGACCGGACGCAAGCAGTCGTTCACCGAGAGCGTCGGATCGCCGAAATCCTCCAGCTGCTGGAGCACCGGATCCGGCCGGCGGCTGGCGAACACATCGCCGGGAAGAAACAGCACCGGCAAGCGATTCACGTGGGCCACGGCGGCGGCAGTGACCATGTTGCTCGCGCCGGGGCCGATCGAGGTGGTGCAGGCCATCATGCGGCGGCGGGCATGGGCCTTTGCGAACGCGATCGCCGCGTGCGCCATGGCCTGCTCGTTGTGCGCGCGCAGGGTCGGCAGCTTGCGGCGCGCGGCGTGCAGCGCGGGTCCCAGGCCCGCCACGTTGCCGTGGCCGAAGATCGCCCATACCCCGGCGAAGAGGGGAATGTCGTCGTCTATTTGCTGTGCGGCCAGGAAGCGGACCACCGCCTCGGCCATGGTGATGCGAACCGTTGCCACACGCCTCCCCTCGAGCGATCTATTATTACAAGAAAATGATCGAAATCGCCCAGTTCGGCGCTGGCCGCATCGGCCAGATCCACGCCTCGAATATCGCCGCCTTCAAGGACGCGCGGCTGCGTTACGTCGTCGACGTCAACGCCGAAGCGGCGCAGAAGCTCGCCGCACGCTACGGCGCGAAAGTGGCGAGCGAGAAAGAGGCGTTCGCCGATCCGAAGGTCGGCGCGGTGCTCATTGCTTCGTCGACCGACACGCACGCGCGCCTCGCCATCGCCGCCGCGCATGCCGGCAAAGCGATCTTCTGCGAGAAACCGATCGACCTCAGCCTGAAGAAGGTCGACGCCTGCCTTGCGGAAGTGAACCAGGCCGGCGTGCCGATGTTCGTCGGCTTCAACCGGCGCTTCGACCCGAGCTTCAGCGCGCTCAAGCGCCGGCTCGACGCGGGCGAAGTGGGCGCGGTCGAGCAGGTGGTGATCACCAGCCGCGACCCGGGGCCGCCGCCGCTCGCCTATCTCAAGGTTTCAGGCGGCATGTTCCGCGACATGACGATCCACGACTTCGACATGGCGCGCTGGCTGCTCGGCGAAGAGCCGGTCGAGGTGTTCGCGTGGGGCGAGGCGCTGGTCGACCCGAAAATCGCCAAGGCCGGCGACATCGACTCGGCGATGCTGATCCTGCGCACCGCGACGGACAAGATGTGCCACATCAACAATTCGCGCCGCGCGCTGTACGGCTACGACCAGCGCATCGAGGTGTTCGGCGCGAAGGGCCTGCTGCGCGCCGAGAACCTGGGCGAGACCACGGTCGAGCAGTTCACGCCCAAGGGAACGGTGAGCGACCGGCCGCTCGACTTCTTCCTCGAGCGCTATGCCGAGGCATACCGCATAGAACTTTCTGCTTTTGTTCTTGCTTTGCAAAAAAATACTCCGATGCCGGTGGGCGCTCACGATGGCCGCCGCGCGTTGGTGCTGGCAGAAGCGGCGATCAAGTCGCTCAAGTCTGGCAAGGCAGAACCGATCCCATGATCACGTTCGCCCTCTTTGGCGCGGGACGCATCGGCCGCATGCACGCGGAGAACCTGGTGCGCCGCAACGACGCGAAGCTGCTTTACGTCGTCGACACCAAGCCGGAAGCCGCGCGCGCGCTCGCGCAGCCGCTGGGCGCACGCCAGGCCACCGAAGCCGAAGCCCTCGGCGATCCCGCGGTGCAGGCGGTGCTGATCGCCTCCTCGACCGGCAGCCACGCCGATCTTTCGGTCGCCGCGGCACAGGCCGGCAAGGCGATCTTCTGCGAGAAGCCCGTCGACCTGACCTTGGCCAAGGTCGACAAATGCATTGCCGCCGTCAAAAAAGCCAAAGTGCCGATGTTCGTCGGCTTCAACCGGCGCTTCGATCCGAGCTTCCGCTCGCTCAAGCAGCGCGTCGACGCCGGCGCGATCGGCAAGGTCGAGCAGGTGATCATCACCAACCGCGACCCCGGCCTGCCCGAGATGAGGTTCCTCGCCACCTCGGGCGGCCTGTTCCTGGATTTCACCATCCACGACTTCGACATGGCGCGCTGGCTGCTGGGTGAGGAGCCGGTCGAGGTGTACGCGCGCGGCGCGGTGCTGGTGGATCCGCGCGTACGCACCGAGGGCAACGACATCGACACCGCGATGCTGCTGCTGCGCACCGCGTCCGGCAAGATGTGCCAGATCAGCAACACGCGGCGCGCGGTGTACGGCTACGACCAGCGCATCGAGGTGTTCGGCTCGAAGGGCATGCTGCGCGCCGGCAACGTCACGCCCACGACGGTCGAGCGCTCGGGCGCCGATTCGACCTGCGGCGACAATCCGTGGCCGAGCTTCCAGACGCGCTACGCCGCCGCCTACGCCGCCGAGCTGTCGTCGTTCATCAACAGCGTCGAGCGCCGCAAGCCGTCCGAAGTGCCGCCCGAAGACAGCCGCCGCGTGCTGCTGCTGTGCGAGGCGGCCAAGAAATCGGCGACCACCGGCCAACCGGTGAAAGTAAGCAAGAACTAACGCCGGTACCGCCCGGTCCATAGAAGCCATGGACCAGGCCGAACGCAAGGACACCGCCCAGCACGCGCTGGTTTACGTCGGCATCGCCGTCGCGGTGGTCGTCATCCTGGTGCTCCTCTGGTACGCCATCGACGTAGTCCTTTTGGCGTTCATCGGCGTTCTTGCCGCGATCCTGCTGCGCGCCCCTGCCGACTGGCTCACGGCGCGCTGGGGCGTAAGCGAGCGCTGGTCGCTCGCGCTGGTCGGCGTGGTGATCCTCGCCGGCCTGGTCGCCGTGGCGGTGCTGTTCGGCCAGGGCATCGCCGCCCAGTCGCTGCAGCTCGCCGACCGCATCCCCGAGATCATCGAGGCGTTCAGGCAGAAGCTGGGCGAGAGCGAGCTCGGCGCGCGCGTGCTGGCGCTCGCCGAGTCGAGCGGGCTGTTCGCCGGCGGCGACGGCCAGTTCATCGGCCGCGGGCTCGGGCTGATCGGCTCGACTTTCGGCGCGGTCGCCAACGTGCTGATCGTGGTTTTCTTCGCGGTGTTCATGGCGGCGCAGCCGCGCCCCTACGTCAACGGATTCCTGTTCCTGGTGCCGCGCCGGCACCGAGCGCGCGGGCGCGAGGTGATCGACGAGATCGGGCAGGTGCTGCGCCGCTGGCTGGTGGGCCAGTCGCTGCTCTCCGCCTGCGTCGCGCTGCTCACCGGCGCCGGCCTGCTGCTGCTGGGCGCGCCGTTCGCCATCGCGCTCGGCCTGCTGGCGGGGATGATGGAGTTCGTGCCGTACATCGGCCCGTTCGTCGCCGCGGTGCCGGCGATCCTGGTCGGGTTCGCCGACGGCCCGCAGCTCGCGCTGAAGATCGCCCTGCTCTTCCTCTTCATCCAGTCCCTGGAGAGCTACGTGCTGGCGCCGCTCATCCAGCACAAGGCGGTGTACCTGCCGCCGGCGGTGATCCTGTTCGCGCAAGTGCTGATGGGCGTGATCGTCGGCGCGCTCGGCGTCGCCGTGGCCACGCCGCTCGCCGCCGCGGTCATGGTGGCGGTGAGCATGCTCTACGTGGAAGACGCGCTCGGCGACAAGAACGCGAAGGTCAAGCCTAGTTGACGTCCATCCCCGTGCGGCGGTCCCACTCGAGGTAGCCGTCGGCCCAGCCTTCGAGGTTCTCGGCATGCATCACCTCGAACCCGTATCTGCGGCACTCCTGTATGAAGCGGACCACCTGAACAATGTTGCCGAAGTAGCCATCGTCGTAGCCGACCTGGCGCCAGCTCGCCGGCCGGCAGTCGGCCTCGCTGAGCGGAAAGACCGCGCACCCCGAGAGCAGCAGCGCGACAGCGGCTATGCGCGCGCTCAATGGCTCATCTTCTTGAAGGATCCCATCAGCCGGTCCCACTCCCGGTGGCCGTCGCGCCAGCCTTCGAGGTACTCGGTCTGGGCAACCTGGATTCCCATCCGGCCGCATTCCGGCACGTAGCGCAGATCTTGCGCGAAAGTGCCGGAGAAACCGTCGTCGTAACCGCGCTGGTACCAGCTAGCCGGGCGGCAGTCGGCTTCGCTCAGCGGAAACAGGGCGCAGCCGCCCAGAAGCAGCATGCAGAGGAAGGCGAACCGCAGCATGTCAGCAAAACAGGGGCCGGCGCCACTTCATTCCAAGTCAGGCATGTGTCAGGACACGTTGGTAATGTGACGCGATGGCTTCGCTCGGTGCCAAAGTCCTGCAGCGAGCTTCGCTGCTCCTCGGCGGCACGCCCCAGCTGCGCAGGTACCTCAGGGTCTCCGCACTCTCCCTCAGCGTCTGGATGGCGGGCGCCGAGCCACCGCCGCGCGACGTGTTCCTCAAGGCGGTGGACGTCATCGTCGACTCCGAGCTGCAGAAGCTCAAGGGCGGGGCGCCGGGCGACTAGCCGTTGCCCGGCAGCATGCGTTCCACATAGCGCGCGATCAGGTCCACCTCGAGGTTGACGCGCACACCTGGCGCGAGGCGCGATAGCGTCGTCACCTCGAGCGTGTGCGGAATCAGGTTGACCTCGAATACGTCCCCGCCCACACCATTGACGGTGAGGCTGACCCCATCGATGCAGATCGAGCCCTTGCGCGCGACATACCGGACGAGCTCCTTCGGCATGCGTACCTGCAGGAAACCATGCGCGAACTTCAGCACCTCGCCGACGCCGTCCACATGCCCGGTGACCAGGTGGCCGCCGATCTTGCCGCCGAGGGCGAGCGACTTCTCCAGGTTGACGGCGCCGGGACGCTCGAGGCCGGTGGTCACGCGCAGGGTTTCCCCGGACACATCGGCGGTAAAGCCGCGCGGGCGGATCGCGGTGACGGTAAGGCACACGCCCTGCACGCAGATCGAGTCGCCAACCGCTACGTCAGCCAGGTCGAGGCCGGCGGTGTCGATTTCCAGCGGGTTGGTGCGCACGATGCGGCCGACGGCCTGCACGATGCCCGTGAACATCCGGGCAGGTTAGCGCACTAACGACTAGTGCGCCCGATGCCAGAGCTTGCCGATTTGCTTGTCGAGGGACAGCGCGGACGCCGCGAGCAGGGCGACGAACGCGCCTACCGTGATCGAGTTGGCCATCGCCACGCGCGATCCCATGTCGAACATGAAGGGCGCCCACACCAGCCACAGGCCGACGGCGAGGTTGAGCCATTCGGCCGGCATGTCGTCGCAGGCCACGCACTCGAAGTGCGAGGCGAGGGCGAGGCCGAGGCCGACGAAGATCGCGTTCATGGTGGCGGCCTGGTACTCGTGGTAGCCCGCGGCCCACGGCGACACGGCAAGCCACAAGCCGAGCACGAAGCTCGCCCAGTCTTGCCACTTGGTGCTGTGCACCGCCATGTAGCATTGGACCCACGCGGTGGTGCGCGCGTTCTGGGAATCTGCGTCGCAGGACGCAGGTACGAGGTGTAACGATGCAGCGACAGATCGAGCTGATCGGCGCGGCCTGGGGCCTTGGCGGGGCAGACCCTGGCTGCGCGCAGGCGCCGGCGGTGCTGGTGCCGCAGCTCGTGCAGCGGCTCACCGCGTGCGGGGTGGCCACGCGCGCCGGGCCGATCCTCGAGCCGCCTGCCGGCGAGCGGCGCCGGCAATATGCCGTCAGCAAGCTCTGCGGCCAGCTCGCCGCGGCGGTCGCCGACGCGCGGCGCCGCGGACACCTGCCCTGCGTGATCGGCGGCGACCACAGCTGCGCCGGCGGCACGTGGACCGGCGTGGCGCGCGCGCAGCACGACCGCGGCGGCGGCGCGCTCGGCCTGGTCTGGATCGACGCGCACATGGACAGCCACACGCCCGCCACCAGCCACACCGGCCGGCTGCACGGCATGCCGCTCGCCTGGCTGCTCGGCCAGGACGACGATCCGCTCTACGGCCTCGGCGCGGGCGTGCTCAAGCCGCAGCACGTCTGCCTGGTCGGCGTGCGCAGCTACGAGCCCGAGGAGGACGAGCGCCTGCGCCGCCTCGGCGTGCGCGTGATATTCATGGACGAGGTGCGCGCGCGCGGCATCGACGCCGTGCTCGACGAAGCGCTCGACATCGCGACCGCCGGCACCGGCGCGTTCGGCGTGAGCATCGACCTCGACGTGATCACGCCGGAAGAAGCGCCCAGCGTCGGCACCCCGGTGGCGGGCGGCGTCAGCAGCGCCGAGCTGGCGCGTGCGCTCGAGCAGGTCGCCGGGCGCCCGGCGCTCGCCGCGATCGAGCTGGTCGAGTATTCGCCGCGCCTGGACCGCGACGGCCACACCGGCCGCGTCGCGCTCGACCTGCTGAGCGCAGCGCTATGCGGGCCGCGCCAGGATGCGCAGGTCGTCGCCGAAGCGCTCTAGCGCCAGGATTTGCAAACGGGGGCGCTTGTCCAGTTCGCTGAACGGCGGGAGATCCACCATTCCCTGAGCCCCGTCGCCGAGGAAGCTCGGGTTGAAGTAAAGCAGGTATTCGTCGACGCAGCCTTCGCGCACTAGCGAGCCGTTCAGGCGAAAGCCCGCTTCGACGTGCAGCTCGTTGACGCCGCGCTTCGCCAGCTCCTCGAGCATCGCCGGCAGATCGACCTTTTGGTTTTTGTTCGGAAGGCAGACGACCTCGGCATTCGGGAGGGCACCCTGCGTAGCAGCGAACACCAGCGCCTTCTCCCCCTGGAGAACGCGCGCGGTTGGCGGCGTCTCGAGCCGGCTGTCGACGATCACGCGCAGCGGCTGGCGCGAAGTCTTCACCTCGCGCACCGTGAGGCGCGGGTCGTCGGCGCGCACGGTGCCTGCGCCGGTGAGCACCGCGCAGGCGCGCGCGCGCCAGTGATGCCCGTCGCGGCGCGCGTTGGCGCCGGTGATCCACTGCGAGCTGCCCGCATTTGCGCCACTTCCCTCCCCCAGCGCGGTGCGACCGTCGAGCGTCGCGGCGATCTTCAGGCGCACCCAGGGCCGGCCGCGCGTCACGCGCGAGACGAAACCGATATTGAGCTCGCGCGCTTCGTGCTCCATCAGCCCGTGCTCGAAGCGGATGCCGGCCGCCTCGAGCGCGGCGCCGCCGCCCGCCGCCTGCGGATTGGGGTCGCGCATCGCCGCGACCACGCGCTTCACGCCTGCTTTCTTCACGGCGTCCACGCACGGCGGCGTGCGCCCCTGGTGATTGCACGGCTCGAGCGTCACGTAGAGCGTCGCGCCGGCAGCGTCGGCGCCGGCCTTTTCCAGCGCGATGATCTCGGCGTGCGCGCCACCCGCGCGCTCGTGCCAGCCCTCGCCCACCAGGGATTGGTCTTTCGCAATGACACAACCCACCCGGGGATTCGGCGTCGTCGTGTAGAGGCCCTTCTCCGCGAGTTCCAGCGCGCGCTGCATCATCGCGCGGTCGAAGGCCGCCGACGAGCTCACTTGCGCCGTTTTTTCGCCGCCTTCACTTCCTGCACCGCCTCGCGGAAATCGTCGGGGCTCTCGAAGCTCCGGTACACGGAGGCGAAGCGGATGTAGGCGATCTTGTCGAGCTTGGCGAGCTCGCGCATCACGAAGTCGCCGACGCGCGTGGTGGGCACCTCGCGCTCGCCGAGCGCGCGCAGGCGCTCGATCACGCGGTCGACGGCCTCGTCCACGTCCTCGGTCGACACCGGGCGCTTGCGCAGCGCGAGCATCATGCTGCCCATGATCTTGTCGCGGTCGAAGTCGGTGCGGCTGCCGTCCTTCTTCACCAGGCGCGGCATCTTCAGGTCGACGCGCTCGTAGGTGGTGAAGCGCTTCTCGCAGGTGACGCACTTGCGCCGGCGGCGCACCGTGTTCGCCTCGAGATTGGCCCGGGTGTCCACCACTTGCGTGTCATCCGAGCCGCAGAACGGGCACTTCATTTGTAGACCGGAAACCTCGTACAGAGGGCCTTGACCTGGCTTGCCACGCTCGCCAGGTGGCCATCGTCCGCGGGCTTGTCGAGCACGTCGGCGATCAGGTTGGCGAGCGCCTCGGCCTCGTTCTTCCTGAAACCGCGCGTGGTCATCGCCGGCGAGCCGATGCGCACCCCGCTCGTGATCATCGGCTTCTGCGGATCGTTCGGGATCGCGTTCTTGTTCACCGTGATGTGCGCGCGCCCGAGCGCGGCTTCGGCGTCCTTGCCGGTGAGGTTCTTCGGCGTGAGGTCGAGCAGGAACATGTGGCTCTCGGTGCGGCCCGAGACGATGCGCAGGCCGCGCCGCTGCAGCACCGCTGCCATGGTCTTCGCGTTCTCCATCACCTGCTTCTGGTATGTCTTGAACTCGGGCTTGAGCGCTTCGCCGAGCGCCACCGCCTTCGCCGCGATCACGTGCATCAACGGCCCGCCCTGCAGGCCGGGAAAGATCGACGAATTGATCGCCTTCTCCTGCTCCAGCTTGCCGAAGATCATGCCGCCGCGCGGACCGCGCAGGGTCTTGTGGTTCGTGGTGGTCACGAAGTCCGCGATGCCGACCGGCGACGGATAGAGCCCGGCGGCGATCAGCCCCGCGTAGTGGGCGATGTCGGCCATGAGCAGCGCGCCGCACTTGTCGGCGATGGCGCGGAAGCGCTTCCAGTCGATGGCGAGCGCGTAGGCCGACGCGCCGGTGACGATCAGCTTCGGTTTCTCGGCGAGCGCGATCTTTTCGGCAGCGTCGTAGTCGATCTCTTCCTTCGCGTTCAGCCCGTACGACACGATGCGGTACAACTTGCCGGACAGGTTGACCGGCGAGCCGTGCGTGAGGTGCCCGCCATGCGCGAGCGACATGCCGAGGATGGTGTCGCCGGGCTTGAGCGCTGCGGTGTAGACCGCCTGGTTCGCCTGCGAGCCGGAGTGCGGCTGCACGTTCGCCCACGGCGCGCCGAACAGCTTCTTCGCGCGCTCGAGGGCGATGGTCTCGGCGATGTCCACGTACTCGCAGCCGCCGTAATAGCGCTTGCCGGGATAGCCCTCGGCGTACTTGTTGGTGAGCTGGCTGCCCTGCGCGATCAGCACCGCGCGGCTGACGTAGTTCTCGGACGCGATCAGCTCGACGTGGTCTTCCTGGCGCTGGTTCTCCTGGCGGATGGCGTCCCAGACTTCGGGATCGGACTGGGCGAGAAGGTCGGGAGCGAGCATGTGGGTGCCTGCGAGAAAGGGGCCGATTTTAGCAGTCGTCAACCGTGCGGCCCTTCCGGCCGTTTGGCGATGCGTGGAGACTCGCCTCACCCTGCGGCCCGGCCAGAACGGCACCAAGAAACTGCTTGACCGCTACGGGGAGCGCCTGGTGCGCGTGCGCTACCTCTACGATCCGCAGGCCGGCCGCCGGCTCAAGACCGTGGAGCTGATCGTCGAATCGATTGCCTGGCGTCCCCGCCCCCGCCGTGCGCGCCGCAGCGACGACGAGATCGTCGCCGTGCGCATCGCCTATCAGGAAGCCGAACTTCGCGAGCGCGCCAAGCGCCTCGGCGCGGTCTGGCGGCCCGCGCAGAAACTATGGGAGATCAGCTGGCGCGATGCCAAGCGCCTTGGCATCAGCGACCGAGTCCAACAGCCGGACGGCCAGATACGTCCATAGGCCATATGCCGGCATATGCGGCCATCCATCCCTATATCGTTGCATGCACCTGTAGATGCACCTAGCATCTCTGGGATGTCGTTCAATCACTAGTTAGGCCGCATGGACGCCGCGCTCGAGGTGCTTGTTGTGGCACCGCCTGAGGAAATGAATAAGGCTGGCGAATCTACATATGTGGTGCTTGAACGAACAGTAAAGCTTGGTGTTTCGCCGTTTGTTGGGCTACAGCTTGGGCTGTCCCCCAACCTGAAGCAACGTGATAAGCGGGTGCCACGCTACGAACAGCTCATGCGCTTGGTGTCGAACAACACTGCTATCTTCGAAGTTGAGACAGTCACTTTCTTTACCGCTCGTGAACGTGCCCCTGGCCGCATCGTTTTACGAGCGGAGGAGATCGCTGAGGACACCGCCGAACGATTTCGGGCCTATATTGAGTTCCTCACTGAGTTCTATGGATTCAGTCGCTCAACATAGATTGCGGCCTAACAGCGCGTTGTTGACCGACGCTTTCAGCTCGCTACGCTGCGCATGCGGCGCGGCAAAACGCGGACGTTAGACGGCTCTACGCAAAGGTCGCCACATGGCCTGGAGATATTTCGGACAAACAAGCGGCACGGGACGAATCATTGGTATCCACCGCTTATCCAGTGACGTGTATGAGGGCAAGTTAGATGGCTGGCACTTCGATGCGATGGAGCGCCTGTTGCCGAACGGAACTTGGGCGCGTGGTAATAGTGAGCAGGCACAACGAGACTTTTTTCGCGGATGGTTTGATGAGGAGGAGGAGATGACCGTGAACGAAGTCCGAGAGCTAATTCAACGATGGCTGGAGGACGGAAAGCTCTCAGCCAGGCCAGAGGATATCTCCGTCTCGTGATGGGATGGCTAGCGGAATGGCGACACCGCCTAACAACGCGTTTGAGAGCGGACGCGCCGATCGGCAACGTGCGTATTGTTTGCGTCGGCAGCGGTGCGCCGCTCAACGCGAACGTTAGGAGTCACCATGACTCAACGCTCCGTGTTGTTCCTTATCGCTCTCGCCGTCACAACCATCGATTGTTTGGCAGACGAGACTAAGTGCGGCGACGATATCCCTGCGTTTCACTTCGGTAGAGACTCTTGCCAATGCGGTAGCGCGCTCAAGAATCTTACAGTGGCAACGCCTAAGGGTATGGTTCTGAGAGCTGTGTGCAGATTGCAGGAGGAAACCCCTCCTGGCAGCGGTCCATATCGCCCAATCGATCTGCGAAAGGAGAAAGTATCACTGGATAAATACACCGCGTCGGGCGACTACTATTGGGGCACGCTCTACTTCGCTGGCCCGATTGTTGTCAAGGGTCTTGTGCGGATCCAAGCTTCTGACGCGGGATTTTTGTGGTTCCATCCAGAAGCCTCCCTCGCACCTTACAAGAGCGTTTTTGCAGATTCCTATTACCTTGTACTAAAACTCGACAAGGAGATCCCGCGTAAGCTGTTCGGTCTTCCAGAAAGCACAAGCGATCCACGTTGGTTCACATCCACGTGTTCGCGCGCGACCGCAACCATCCGCTTGCATGCCATCGAGGTGGAACTATCAGAGCAGGATAGCGCCGGCGCTTACGCTGTTGGGGTGGAGGTCTTGAGCCATTCGAATTTCAAGAAAGAAAAATGCCCGCAATGACTCCTAACCCCCAAATCGAGACGGACGCTTCGCAACCGGCGTTGCCGCTTGCTCGCGCCCCTCATTTGGAACGTTAGGCCTCACGCGACTTGCCGCCCTGAACCGCCAGGAGGTGTCATGCCGTCCACTTCAATTGAGCGACAAACGCTTCAGCTCGAACGATCAAAAGTCGATCTTGAGCGAGAAAAGCTCAAGGTTGAGGTCAAGAAGACGTGGATAACGGCGGTCTCCGTTGCGGGTGGTGTCCTTATCGCTGCCTTGTCGTTTCTTGGGAGCGTGTACAGCCAGTATCGACAGAGTCAGACTCAGTTTCAACTTAAGGCGGCCGAGCTAGTTATCGCCGCTCAATCCGCCCAGCAAGCGGCAGCCACCGCTTCAGCGCTGTCCGCTCTTTTCCCTGAGCAACTGCCTCGGGACTTCGCAAGCCGCTTCCCTCAAGACCTTCCCGCATTTGGACCCGACATCATCCAGGCAAAGGTTGAACTCCTCAAACTTATGGAGGGCAAATCACCGAAGCTCAGAGCCCCTATCATAGAGCTGTGGTGCAAGCTCTTCCGTGAGGACACGACGTTCGAGTGCCCCAAGTGAGGCCTAACCAGCCCATCGAGGCGGACCTTCGCAAGCAGGCTTCGCCCTCTTGCTCGGCCGCTCATGGACAACGTTAGTCGTCATGTCCCGCACCATCGCATTGCGTATATCAAGGGTGGCCAACCCAAGTGCCGCGGTTGAGAGGCTTCGGCGTGTGGTAGCCACGCCAGTGGCAGCGCTCGCGAGTGCTGTTCGCAACTCGCAGCCCATTGCGCTGCCGGACCTGTTTACGAGAAGCCATGACGAGGATGAGAAGGACCTTCTCGCTTTGCTCGAGGGCTTAGAGGCAATGGGTGCGTCGTTTGAGCTTCAAATTGATGGCCGTATCGAATCGCGGCAGTATTTGTCGAACATCCTGAAGACATGGCGCGGCATTCAGTACGACGGCCGAATGGAGCAAGAGCTTGCCTCGGACGAACCGTCCGAGGAGGCTCTAAGGTGGGGAAGCGGTAAGCGACGGAAGAATGACGACTAACAACGCGTTGTTGACCGACGCCAAACTTTCCCAGGTTTAGTTGACGCCTCCGCCTAACACGGTGGGGGTGTGGAGGTCCTGGGAGAACGCATTGTCGAGTGGTGCGGTCGGCCGACTTCCCACGCC
>Ga0105249_10003732_pt1 | contig 13141 bp, 24 predicted proteins | sample KBSS44metaG_FD_81522 | JGI IMG/M metagenome (GOLD analysis project Ga0105249, IMG submission 81522) | Switchgrass rhizosphere microbial communities from Kellogg Biological Station, Michigan, USA - KBS S4-4 metaG | ecosystem: Host-associated > Plants > Roots > Rhizosphere > Soil | place... | reverse complement strand
CGTCATCCGGGAGGAGAAGTTTGAATGGAACCCCCCGGCGTTGGCGAAGTCCTGAAAGAGCGGAATTCCCGTGCAGGAGTCCACCACCTGAATCAGGAGATCGGAGGCGGCGACCTCGGTTGGAACTACCTCTCCAGCGTCATTGATCGTCGTCGCGGAGACGGCAGAGAATCCCCCGCCCCACAGATACGATCCGGATGAGACTTGGCACTGGAAATACAGCGTATCGTACGGCGCAATCGGTTGATCGATGTCGTCTGGAATCACCCACCAGCGTGTCCGGTAGTTCACCGCTCGGCGCAACACATCGAGTTGCGCGAGGGCGTTCGTGAAGAAGCGGCAGTGCTGCCAGATCAGCATCGTATTGTAGGAGAACGCGTCTACGATCTGGGGGAGTTTCAAGCTGCCTCCTTCTTTTCGAGCAGACGATTCATGTTGTCCCGTGCTCTGATGAGCAACTGGCGGCGGCGCATCAACTGCCCGGCGTGTTTCAACTCCTCGTCCAACTTGGCGATTTCCGCCTCGATCTGCGCGTTGACCAGTGCGAGTTGTTCCGGATTCAGCATCGCGCGGCCTCCTTAGAGTGGGACATCTCTTCCGACTTCGACCGGCAGGTGAAGTATGAGTTCAGCCCATACTCATCTGGCTCCACGATACGGCGGATGACCTCCTCCATCCACCGGACGCGCTCAAAAGAAGGATACCGGCCAACTACAATCTTGTCTGCTACCACCAGCGTGAAGAAGATGGATGGATCGCCCGTACAGTCGTCTTGGAATTCGTGCCGGATCTCCACAAGATCAGGCTGGAGCGCGAACGCTGCCGCTTTCACCATGTCTTCGATGTGCGATCGCTCTGCCTTTCTCAGCACCGTGTAGCCTCCGCTTGTTCCACGATGAACTGCTGCACACGCGTCTTCTCTTCGACGAAGGTATCGGCGTCTCGTCTGTGTAGGAAGAACGCGACGTACTCCCCCTGGCGCGCATCTTCCGATGGGGTTCGAGGGATTCCATCATCGTCCCTTTCGAGGATGATCCAGACGCGCCCGATTCCCTTGATGTGGTAGGGCTCGCCTACGACACTCCAGCGCTTCAGCATGGCAACGCCACCCGCCCTTCCTCCTTGAACTCTACCGACGGCAGCGCGGCGGTGCCGATTGGCTCCGGGATCAGAGGCTTCTTCACATTACAGAGCGGGCAGAACATGAAGATCCGCCCATGGAGCCTGATCAACTCCCATCCCTCCCTGATCGCGCCTTCTACCGCTCCGAGTCTGCTTATATACGAGTGCGCCCCAAAGGCGAGACACGCGTCACATTGAATCCCTAGCATGGCAACCTCCACAGTCCCTCAAAGGAAATATTGTACGTCTGTGGAATAGACGTTGAACAGAGCAGGGAAGTGATATCGAAGCGGATGGAGCTGCCGGCCGGGTAGACGAGCGAAGGAACGGGCATGATTCCCTGGTAGGGGGGCTGCGTGGAAGGGGTGGGTTTCCCGGCGTTCCAGTATCCCTGGGGGATGGGATTGTTGGAGAGTTGGTGATTGTTGGCGTCGTAGAGCGTCATCGCGAAATCTTGCGAGGTGAGCGTTCCCGTCTGGCCGGGTTGGGCGACGGTCATTCGCAGGAGTTCGAAGTCAAAGTTGTCCATCACCTGGACGAAGGTATGCGGCGGCGCTGGTGTCGTTCCGGTAGCGAAGTGTGCCCAGTCGATCGTGAGCGTGTATTCGTAGCGCTGGAGTTTTTCCTTGTAGGGGTAGTTTGTGGCCCGCGTCGGATACCCCTGATTGTCGGTGAAGCGCTTGACGCCGAAGAAGGCGATGTACGAATAGGGAATGGGGGTGCCACCGCAAGCGTTCACCGCGCGCTTTACGGTGTAGAGGTCGATCCATAGGGACTCGTTGTACTTGAAGAGTTTCTCCGGGACGACGGGCCAGTTCTTGTACGATTGGATCCCCGTTGATTGGTTGCCGATAGCGTATTGCCGCGCGTGGCCCTTGAAGTTCCAGCGTCCCCCATTGGCAAACGTGTCAACGCAGTTCGATACTCCGGCGATGTGCCGGAGGATGAAGTCCGAGTCTCCCTGGGTGGGGATCTGGATGTCCATGTACGTGGTGCCGTCTGTCAACGAGGTAGCGTCGTAGACGTAGGCGAAAGGGAAGTCGCGGTACCCGGGAGGGGTGATGTAAGGTTGCTCAATGAGTCTCAAGAGAGCGCCTCCCCTTACACGTCGATACGGTACCGCTTCACTCCGCGGGCCAGCAACTGGATGACGTTCGTACTTCCAGAGGTGTCCTGAATGTCAATCCCGATACGCCCTCCTGCGGGGATGAGAATTCCCGGGAAGATCGGATAGGGAGACGCGGCATCCCCGATGATGTTCGCCGAGACGATCATTCCGTTCGAGAGGTAGTATCCCTGCGAGTCGGCGAATCGCACGTTGAACGCGCCGGTCGAGTAGGCGATGACGAGTGCCCGCCATTCGAAGTCGGCATCGTTCGTCGTGCTGATGGACTGGTCGCGGAGAAATTGGTTCGCAGTCAGCGTGACGTCGTAGGGATATGTGAAATCGACGTCTACGTATCCCAATGGGGATGTGTTGTTGAACCCGTTGTAGACGGGGGGCGCGAGCGGGTTGACGAGAGTTTCAATTTGCGGCACGTGTTGTTCCTCGGTGAAAGTGGTTGAAGTTTGGCCTCGCCTTTCTTTTCTCGTCCCCCTATCCGCCTACCGTCCTGCAAGGTCTCCGCCGAGGAGCGCGGAGAGAACGCGGGGCGTACGGTTTCGGGTCGCGATGGAGAGAAGCGCGGCATGAGATCTACTTTTTGAGCACCAGCAAGAGCAGGACTGCCCCGGCTGCGATGTAGAGCGTATTGTTCGAGAGCCCCGGAATGATTGAGGTGCTCGAAGCGTCAGCGGGGGGGGGGGCGGCGTACTGCTGCTGCGCGGTGTTCGACCCCGGGATGGTTCCACCCGTCGGCGCCGGAGCGGAGGCGTAGATCGGCGTCCCTCCCGAGGTCGGCTGCGTCGGAGGGATGTAGGGCTGCGACGGCTGCTGCGGTACCGGAGTCGAGATCCCCGTGGGCTGCTGCGGCATCGGGGTCATCTGCTCGATGGGGATCAGGGGAATCTGCGTCTGCGTTGTCGAATAGCTTCCCCCAGCGCTTCCGCCCCATCCTGTCGCGCTGGGAGGCGCTGCGGTGGCATCCGGATTCACTGGATTGAACGTGGGCGTGATCGTTGCCGTAGGGCTCGACAATGGCTGGATGATTCCCTGCTGCGCGAGCCACTGCGCATCCTGGTAAGTCAATCCCCCTGCGGTGTTTGCGGTGACGGGGGCGTTGTACTGGTTGGGGCCGGTGAGATTCGCTTGCCCCAGGGTGTAGAACGAAACGAGTCCCTGCTGGCTGCAATTCTGGAACCCCGCCGCAACAAATACCGGGTCGCAGGGCGCGGCATTCGTCACCTGGCACCCCACCTGGTTGTTGCAATACTTCAACGCTTCCGTGAGTGTCAGAATTGGAACGGGCGTCGCCCAGCTGCCCAGCGTCGAGCACTTTCCTTGCTGCCCCCCGTTCATGCACAGCAGATCATCGGTCGGCCCGCTGCACGGTGCCGGCGAGTACGTATTCATGTTGAAGCACATGTCCGTAGCGCTTGGTGTGTACGCGCTGGGATAAGTGCCGAGTCCACGCAGCATCATGAGAAAGTCTCCTAGATCATCACCGAGGGACTGCCGCAGAACCACCCGCCCGCATAGCGCGCATCCCGAGTCGGCCATTGCCCTGGCTGGCAAATGATCGGCGGCGGATCATTCGGAAGCACTTGCTGGGAAGGTGGCAGGTATTGGTTGTACGCTGTTGACGTTCCCGGGATCACCGTGTTCGGGTTCGACGTGATTTGTATTGCAAGCCCCGGCTGATTCGGAATTGGGGCATACACCGGCCCGCCCGGCGCTAGCGCATTCGGTCCACCCGAGAACGCACCGCTCTTGTAGAGGTAATACGCCGCTACCCCGACAACTGCGATCAGGATGAGGTTGTCGCTTTTCATGTAGTACCTCTGGTATTGGAAGTGAAAGAAAGGGCGGGTAAAATAGAAGGAGCCAGCAAAGCGTTGACGCGCTCGCTGGCTCGGCCCAATCGATCTTTCAGGGAGATCAGATGAGCATTATCAAGTATAGACCGATACCCGATTTGACGACGGAGGAGCTCTGTCGCTTTTGGAAGAACGTTGACCAACGCGGAGTTGATGAATGCTGGCCGTGGGTAGGCGGCGCGCGAAGTAATGGGGGGTATGGACACATCAAACTTCGTGGACACATATTCGTTGCCAGCAGAGTGGCGTATTTGCTGTACCATCTTCAAGATCCGGCTATGATTGTCTGTCACAAATGCGACAATCCGCCGTGCTGTAACGGAGCGCATCTCTATGATGGAACGCACAGCCAAAATTCCCGCGAGCGAGACTCCAAGGGAAGACGAAGACCTGTTTGCGGCACTGCCTCCAACCTTGCCAAGATCAACGATGAGATCGCCTACCAAATCCAATTGGAAATCGCTGCGAAGTACCCGGACGCAGAAATCGCGGAGAAGTATGCCGTATCTCCCGCAACGATCGCGAACATTAGAAAGGGCAGACAATGGAATCACGTTCGGGCACCTGGATTTGTTCCGCATAGAAGACCTGGCAATGGTCAAAAATCCTGCTGGCCGAAGTTCCCGTTGGCACTTCGGCCAGGCTGGTAACGTTCGTACGGTAATTACTACTGGACCCCTCTGGCGTATAGCCCGTCTAGTAACATTTGGAATGTCACGCCAGCCCCGCTCGCATTGAGCGTAAGCGTATTTCCCTGGAGCTGGCCGTAGAAGGTCATCTGGTTCTCGATCACCACGCTGATTGCCAGCTTGTGCATCGAGTCGCGACCGGGCATGCCGTTGTTCAGGATGGTGCCGGCAGTGTTGGTGTAGCTGGCGTTGTTGGTGCCGTAGATGCCGCCGCCAGCGTTGTAATACCAAATCGGACCGCGCTGGTAGGCTTTCTGGCCGAGGTAGAACTCGAAGCAGAACCCGTTCAGGATGTTGTACAAATCCAACAGGCTGATGTTCTCGGAGTAGCGGAAGCGGAAGCCGAAGATGGAGAACGCTTCGGGAGCTGCCAGTTTCTGACTCTGCGTCAGGTTGGTGAGCGCGAGCGTCTTGCCCGAGGCCGCGCCGACGTTGGTGAAGAGGGCGCTGGTGAGCACGCTTAGTGGGTTGCCGGCGGCGATGGTGACGGTGTCGTACAGCGGCGTGTGCTGCACGTCCATGGTGTTCGAAACGTACACTTGACTGTTGAATGCGTCAACAATCATCGACTGTTGCGGTGTCATGAGTTTTTCTCGTTAACAAAACTGGTTGAGGTTGAGGGAGCCCGTGAGCGTACCGGACTCCCGCCTGTTTTCAATTCAGGCAATAGCGGATAGTCGCCACGCTTTCATCCAAGAGCGCCATCAGGCACTCCAAATAGGTCGAGCCGCAGCGAACGTATGCGCGAAAGCCGATCACCTTCATGGCGATCTCTAGAACGCGCTGCCGTAGGCCCGAGCGAGGCCGTTCATGTTCATGCGCGCCTGGCTACCCGAGGGCGGCAGAGCGGCCGGGGGCGGAGGTGGCAGACGCAGGGGATTCTGCGGTACCGAGAATCCACCGGGCATCAGGTCACCCAGCGAGGAGTACGGGGACAACTGGCCGTACACGCTCGGCAGAAAGGCGTTCAATGCAACGCTGAGCGTCTGCATCATGCCGCCGAACAACATGCCCTGGCCGAACTGGGGGGACACCTTGCTGCCCGCCCATCCGCCCACCACGGCGGCAATACCGGTGATGATGGTGCGTCCGATGTTGGACGACGCCACGCCCCCGGTGAGAGAGGTCGGCAGAAGGGTCGGGATGAACTTCGCCGCGGCGACGCCGACGAGGCCCCCGCCCACAAGCTCGAGACTCGACTTGCCGAACAGCGGCGCCCCGAAGAGCGAGGTGTTCATTGGGTTCCGGCGACGGTGATGCACCCGGCGGCGATTTCTCCGCGAGGGGTTCCGACGACGACGGCGATTCTGCTTTGGCGCCACCACGACGATGCGGGTAGCGTTCCGACGGCGACGGCGATTGGTCCGGCGTGCAACCGGGTTCCGGCGACGACGGCGATTGGTCCGGGTCGCGGTATTAACCCGGCGACGGCGGCGATTCTTACGTGTAGCAGCCACTGGCTTGTTTCTCCTTTTTTTGCGTCTGGGATTCATAGCCCCGAGTGTCACCACCAGGGCCGGGTTGGAACGTCGGGTGCGCCGTTTGCGATTGACTCGCTTGGGCGCGGAAACTTTGCGCGCAACGGGATTGCGTTTGCGCTTCCGCTTGAGCGCGGCCTTCTGCGCCCGGGTGCCGAAGATCCGGATCTGCTTGGGCGACATCTTGCGCCGGCGCTTGGTAGCGTTGCGGCGCTTGACATTCACCCGTCTCCGGGGATTGGCAAGGCGTCTTACTCGGATTCGTGTCGCCATCAGATCTCCTCTTCCTTTCCTCCCCACAAAGCAAAAGGGGCTACCAGACGTTGGAGATTTCTCTCTTTCGTCCAGCAGCCCCTTCTAGAAGGCTTGCTTGTGTGGGTTTGCTACATCAGCAGAAAGGTTCGCGGGCCTTTGCTGCCGAAACTACAGAACTTTTAAACGATCGAACTGTGGGGCGTCCATGCTCCCACCGTGCCGATCACAGTTGTCCCTGCGGTCACGCCGCCCGATCCCGCCGTGGTCGACTTGTTGAAAAACAGCGAGGTGGCGTTCGCCGTGACTGCGAAACTCGGCGTCCCGGTCGAAGCGAAGATCACCGCAGGGGTGAACCAGAGGAATCCCGGGGTGCCGGTGATGCCGTGAGTGATCGAGGTTGCGGTGTCCGCGTCGAGGGCGGTCACCGTCCAGGTTTTCAGATACGTTCCGGTGATTGCTGCCGTTAGCCCAATAGCCATAAATCAAGCCTCCTTCAAGGTTGAGTTCTTAACTTCGTTCCGCATCCCGAATGAGGCCGGAACGTTCATTTGCTTCTCGTGCTCCAAAAAGACTGCGGGGTGCAGGAACGTCTTGTGCCCCTTGAGCGCCGCCTGCGCGAAGAATCCGGAATCATCGGTCGCCCAGGTGCGATCTTTGTCCGGGTCAACGTCGGGGAAGAAGTAGGGGGCGAATGCCTTGCCGAGTCCGACATCGGCGATCATATGCCACTTCATGAGGCACAGCCCGAAGCCAATGAACGGCACCTGAATCAGATGCTCCGCTTCCCGGATCTCCTGCTCGGTGATGTTGTCGTAGTTCGAATTCATGCGGCCGGCCGCGATCAATACTTCCTGCGTTTCCGCGTTGAAGAATCGGTACCATCCGCCCACTGCCGAGACGATGGGATTCTCCCGGATCGCCGCCCAGAGTTGCGCGAACCCCAACGGAGACGGGGGATTGTCCGAGTCGATCCAGAGGATGTAATCCGGAGGCCCGTCCTTATCGCACGCGCACATCTTGATGCAGTTCTCGCGCACCTGGTAGATGTTGTTTCCGTAGGAGTTCACCAGTCGGACGTTGCCGAAGTACTTCACCATTTCGAGGTAGAGATTGGCGAATCCAAACACCCACAAATTGCTGAAGGTCGATCCCGGCATGCACACAGCGATCGACGGGACTTCCCGCTGACCGTTGATCTTCGCCCAGACTCCGTTACGAGAGAAGGGGTCGCCCTGGTTGCGTGTCCCGTTCCAGTGCAGGAGGCAGGGCCGCGACCCGGTGATGGTGTTCTCCATCCGCTCATCGTTTAGGCGGAACTCCGTGTGGAGCTGGTGGAACATGCTCTGGAAGATCAGGCAGTTCTCGTCTACCTTGATGTGACCTCCGCCCGCGAATACGTAGGCATGGGACCAGCAATGCTGATCGCATTTGAAGCCGTACCCGTTCGCCATGGCCAGCGCGTGAACGGCATCTTCCCGGCGAGCGATCCATCCACCCGAATTCACGAAGTGCCAGAGCGTTTTCGCGGCGGGGTAGTATGCTGTGATCTCTGGGTCAGGGTAGCAGTTCTTTTCCCCCGCGATCACCACCCACGTGCTCTCGTCCCGCATCAGCTCGAACTTCTGCACGATCTCGTCGGCGCCCGCCAGGAACAGGGTGTCGGCGTTGTCCGTGAACATCACGTGGGTGACATCTTCCGGGAGCGAGCGGACTGCTTCGATTGCCTGCTCGATTTTCCCCACTCGGTAGTTGCGCGGCCACTCTTCGCCCTCGGCGTACTTCACGAGGTCGATACCGACACGTTTTGCGGACAACTCCATTAACTCCCCTTTGTAGGGGATGTGGGCATTGACGATGCAGGCGAGTTTCATACGTTTTTCGTGTTCACTAACCACAGGTACGTCTTACCGTTATAGGGCCGCCCGCGCAAGGTCCACCACGCGTATACGGCCCACCATTTCAACCTCATCGGCGATGCCTCCCCATGCTCATGAGAATCCAGAGGAGCCCCACGGGGACGATCAGAAGTCCCAGCGTCTTCGGGAGATTCGCTGAGGAAAACGATGTGGAATAGTTCGTGATCGCATTCGTCGTAGCCGAGAACGCGCTACCGGGGGAGGTCCACATCTCCGCTCCAGAAACAAAGTCGCCGGTCGCATCTCCGAGTCTTCCGTTTCCCATCATCATGAAGAAATTCTCCCGTTACGCTGCTGGGTCGAGCATCATATGCTTGCCCGATGGCGTAAACGCTCCCTTGCGAGCTTCCTTCGAATATCTGCCGGTCACCTTTTTCAGGTTGGATGTGTCCTTGGGGATTGGGAGAATGAACTGACGCTCCAGCGCGTCGGCAATCTGCTCGTGAGTCGCCCCGGAGTCGAACATTTCGCGCACCGTTGAGCGTAGCGGGGTCGCGCCGCCGCGTCCGTCATTCAGCCACTCGGTAACTACTGGCATACCGAACACCGCTTCGAACTCTTTCGTGGAGAAGTGCCCCGCTCCACAGGAAGGACACGCCTTGTCCCATTTGCTCGGGTCTTTCGCGGGTACACCGTCGTGCCAGGATCCACTATTCCGAATCCATTGCACCTGCTTTTGCATTTCTTCGTTTGTCATCGTCAATTCTCGATTCCTGGAGATGTCTCCAGCACGGGGAGTTCGATATGGTACGCCCCCCCGGTAATCATCAGCAGTTCGTTGATCCTGTCGTACTCCAGGTACGCGGGGATGCGCCGGGCACTTTTGGGTTCCCCTTCATCAGGTTCCGACAGGTCGTGCTCATAACGGATCGTCTCGAAGTTGTCGAAGTCCTTCTCGCAGAGATACGCGAGATTCCAGCGCCGGCCGGGCTCGCGTGGGGAGAACTCTCCCAGCACGATGAATTCTTTTGACGCCTCGGGGCCGGAGAATCCGAGTTGCTTCAGGTCAACTTTCTGGCACCCGCCTTCGATGTAAAGCTGCTCTCCGTTCTCTGAGGAACACAGCCATGGCGCGTCCCGTTCGTCAAAATCGATTGTCGCGACGTCTCCGCTGGGGAGCGTGATCACGACGGAGCAGAGGAGCCCCAAGACGCCCAACCATTCGTGTTCATGAATCTCCGTTTCGACAATGAGTTCTTCTTCGGAGTCGCGTCCATGGAACTTCTTGTAGAAACGCGCGGCGCCCGATTCGGGGTTGCTTCGGCTCCGACGTCCACGATGCTTCGACAGTTGGGAGGCGAATTCCCGTCGTTTGGCCGGCGACGTGGCGCGAATCATCGCCACTGCTTCCGATACCGGCATGTCGCTCGTGAGGCCGTAACTCTTGCCGGCGTATTTCCTTCCCTTGTGCGGAGTGATGGCACCCACGGCCTGCATCCACTCGCCTACCGTAGTTGCGCCATGCGGGTTGTATTGTCTGGTCAGTCTCCCCATTCCCGCGTTGCGCATCGTGTTTGCGCTCGCCACGTTGCATGATCGGCAGATCCAGATAAGATTGTCGGGATCGTTGTTCTCTTCGTGCCCGTCAATGTGCCCCACGTCGATCGATGTCTTACTCCCGCAGAATGCGCAGATCTCCGGCCCGTCCGGGGCATTCTGATTTGCCCGGTACCGCAACGCGCGGTCCGTCACTTCCGGATTCCGCACCAGGCGATCGCTGCGCTTCGGGTTCCATTGCCGGGGGTAGTTCTCTTTCAATCGCGAGTAGAGCCCGAGATCTTTTGCTCTCGCCTCTACCACGTTCTTGAGTTCCGAGTCTCCCCGCGATACTGCCCACTTGTGGATGCGCGCCAGTTCGATCACGTTGCGGCTGGTCGCGGCGAGGCCCAGCAGTTCGTACCGCAGCTCGTCCTGATTCGGATTGAGCGCGTGCTTCAGTGCATCCTTGCCTTCGAGCGTCGTCTTGATCGATTGATCGAGCACCGCTGAGGGGATGGAGAAGATAGCATTTGCAATCTCCATCCCGGTGGCGGCAGCTTGATCGATCACGTCGGGGTTCCGACGCTTCGACGACGACTTGTAGGCGCGGGCGGGCATTACGCTGCTGGAGCCTCCGGTACGATCTCGACGCGATGCGCCGCGCCGCGGGAGTTGCGGAAGCGTGCGATCTGATCCTCCGTCATCACGCAGCGGATCGTTGTTTCGTCTTGCAGCATGGGGCCGGTGACTCCCACCTCTCCCAACAGGAGACGGACGCCGATCGCGTTGTAGAGCGGGTTCGTGTGTACGATTACTTTTGGCATCTTCGTTTTCTTCCCTCAAATGGAGGAGAGGAATCCTCCCGTCTTTCGCGTTACCTGTCGATACCCGGCGTACTTCGCTCTCAACTTCTTGCGCTCTCCCCGGTAGGAGCCCCCCGAGGGCTGCGTCACGAACCAGACGACCACGCCGAGTCCCAGCAGAACACCCCAATTGGGAAGCGCCGGAATCGCATTGATGCCCGTCGCCCCTGCGATCGAGTCCGAGATGGAACTCGACGAAAGGAAGTTCGTCACGCCGGCCGGGATGTAATCGCCCGTCTCGAATCCCAACCCCCGCATCCCAATCGGATCTTGCGGGACGGTGAAATGCGCGGGAGCGAAGCCGTTTAGGTACGCCATGCCCCTCCCTGCCGTGCTACCGCAATCAGATTCTGCCGTACTGCCGCCGATCTCGCCTGCTGCATGGGAACCGCGGCCCGCATCTGGGTTGAGATACCCCGATGCCCCGCCGTGTTGGCGTACTGCGCCCAAAGGGGCACGCTATTGTCGCCCAGTCCGTTCAGGGTGTAATTCGCTGTTCCCGTGCCGCATCCTGAGGAGCATCCGCACCCCATTCCACCCATACCGCCCGGGAAGAGCGGATTCTGTGGGACGCTGAAGCCTCCCGGCATGAGATCTCGCAATCCCCCCAGCGCCATCCGCAAGGGATTCTGGGGAACGGTGAAGCCACCCGGCATGAGTTCGGAGAGTCGCGCCTTGCGAATCGCCCTGCCCGGTGCCGTGGCCTGAAGAGAGGGAACGAGCGGCGTTCCCCTGGTGGGCATCGGCCGCTGGGAAATGAGCCAACCATCGAGCATGCTTTGGCCGAAGCCAGGCGCCGGATGAACATTGAGTCTCGCCATCGTCGTTATCTCCTCTTTTTCCCTTCGTTCAGAACTATGAAAGCGCCTACCCCAAGTGCGATCAGCAGGAGCGTTCCGGTACCGGAGCCCGAGAACAACCCCGAGAGAACTCCGCCCGCTCCCTGCCCCGCGGCGTTGACTGTCCCGCTCACCGCGCCGCCGACGTCCGACCCGATCTCTGTGAGTCCCTGCCCCAAACTAGCGAGGCAGTCGGGCGTTGCCACGCCAGGGAGGTAGCAGTACCAGTGAGGCACGCCGCACGCTGCCTGCCCGGGAACACTCCCCGGGGTGTCGCAGTTCGGTTCAAACCAGTCGCCGAGTCCCATTCTCATCGAAGCGCTCCAACGAGCAGAATCGCTCCGATTCCCACGCCCGCGATGATCAGCAGCGACGTCGTATCGATCACACCGAAGGTACCGGGGTCCGACATGCCCGGGTCGACTCCCGAGGAATCAATTCCGCCGGTTGCGCCCAACTGATTCAACGGGACGCTGGGGTCGATCCCCGTTCGCGACGCAACGACGTTCGCGTAGTTGATCGGGTCGTTTGAGTCTGCGGATGGAGCGTACCCCTGATACGTGCCGCCCGTCGCGAGATTCCCGCCGAAGAATTCGTACAGCGTCAACCCCCGCGAGATGTTCAGATCGATTTGATGATAGAGCGCTGCCCATCCGGTCGCCATGTCGGGGAACACAGCGTACCCACCATTCGATCCCGTCTGGCCGACTCCTGATCTCAGATTCCCTGGGTTGTTGTTCCGCGTGGCGATCGTACTGGGGCCGCTGCCCTCCATCTGGTAGATCGCTTGCGCAATCGATACCGTCAGATCGCTTGTCCCTAAGGAGCCCATGCTGACCTTCACGAGGCACGCTCCTGCAACATCTTGTTGCCCCGGTCGATGTACTTCCGCAAATCACGCAGCTGGCGATTCCGGGGACCGATCTTTTGGCGCAGCAACTTCTCGACGGGCGCTTTCACTTCCGCGTAGACTGCCGACAGGACGGGATTCTGCTGCTTCGCTACCAGACGCTCCAAGAGCGAGGCCGCGAGCCAGTCGACACGTCCTGTTGGATTCTTTACTTTCACGCGTTCCTCACCAGCGGATCCGGGAACGGCCCGAGGATTCTTCCACCCGGAAGCGCGATTTCCTGAACGCGGGAGATCTTGCCCGCCGCTTCCGCTTCCTTCACGGCGCAGTCCCAGCACCAGCGCTTATTCACGCTGATCGCCTTCCCGCAATCTGGACACTGCTTGCTTCCGCTCTTCATTTCTTTGCCAGCACCAATACTAGAACTCCAACCGCTGCTGCGATCAGGATCATCTTCTGCGTTTGCGAACTGCCTATCGAGCCGAGAATCGACGTGTCGTACGTGAACTCGTCCATGCAGTTGGGGTTGCAGTACGTGACGCCGGTCGCGGTCGAACTGTAGCGCAGATTTCCGTCGTCCGTATTCGTGTACGCCGTGCTGCTCGCTTGCGCGGCAGTGCAGCACGGGACGGGGCTCGACGATGCCCCGCTTGGGGTGATCGTGCCTCCGAAAT
>Ga0105249_10003725_pt1 | contig 13151 bp, 8 predicted proteins | sample KBSS44metaG_FD_81522 | JGI IMG/M metagenome (GOLD analysis project Ga0105249, IMG submission 81522) | Switchgrass rhizosphere microbial communities from Kellogg Biological Station, Michigan, USA - KBS S4-4 metaG | ecosystem: Host-associated > Plants > Roots > Rhizosphere > Soil | place... | reverse complement strand
CGTCGATCTCCCCAACGGTCTGCCGCGCTCGCTGCAGCGCGTCCCACGCGGCACTGTTCCGCGTGCCCGACTTGCTCACCAGCTCCTGGATCTCCTTGCCTACGTGCTGCCGCAGGAAGAGAGACATGTTATATGCGAGCGAGTCCTGGAGCTCGAGCAGCTTCTCCGGCGGCTGCTCGATCTTCGTGCTCGCCAGCTGATTCCCTGTCAGGGCGTCGACGACGTTGAGCTCCACCTTGAGCTTCCCGCCTGCCGCCGGCGATACCGAGCCGGTCACGAGCGTCCCGATCTTGAGCGCACGCGCAATGCTGTCGGGAGTCAGGGTCTTGCCCTTGAACGGCGCGACACCGTTCCGCGAAATGACCTTGAGCTGCCTGACCGCCGTCAGCTCGTTGATCAGCGATTCGGTGATGCCGTCCGCGAGGTAGCCCATCTGCTTTCCAGGGCTTCGGTCCTCGAAGTAGGTGACGGCGATGTTCGTCTTGGCGAAGTCACCCGTGAGCCCCGCGGGCGTGGTGGCGCCCTGGCTTTGCTTCCAGGCGTACCACCCGCCGCCAGCGCCCAGTACCAGCACGGCCACCGCGGCGGCGATCAACGGTGTCTTCTTCTTACTGGGACCTAACGCCTCACGCTCGACCGTGTCGGCGGCGATCGCCTTCGCACGCAGGCTGTCGCGCCGGCGGCGTGCCGCGCCCTCCGTGTCGAGCATCGCGGCGGCGAAGTCCGTGGCCGAGCGGAACCGGTCCGCGGGCACCTTCGCCATCGCCCTGACGATCGCGTCCTCGACCGCATCGGGGACGGTGCCGCGCACGATCTTGAGACTCGGCACGTTGTCGAGCGAGTGCCGTGCGAGCAGGGCCATCGCGGTCGGGCCGGTGAACGGCGGCTGACCAGCGAGCAGCTCGTACACCACGCACGCGAGGCTGTAGATGTCGCTCTCGGGCGTGACGTCCTTGCTGCCCATCGCCTGCTCGGGGGACATGTAGGTCGGTGTGCCGACCGCCATCCCGGTTCTCGTCAGCGTCTCGCCGCCCGCTACCGAGACGGCGCGCGCGATGCCGAAATCGGCCACCATCGCGCCGCCCTTCGCATCCAGCAGGATGTTCTCGGGCTTGATGTCGCGATGGATGACGCCCTTCGAGTGCGCGTACGCGAGCGCGTCGGCGACCTGCTGCGCGAGCTCGATCGTTTCGTCGACCGGAAGCTGCTTCTCCTTGTTCAACCGGTCCCGGAGCGACATGCCTTCCACGAACGGCATCACGTAATACAGCACGCCGTCGGCGGAACCCGAGTCGAGCACGCCAACGATGCGCGGATGCTGCAGCGCGGTGCCGACGTCGATCTCGCGGAGGAAGCGTTCCATGCCGAGCGTGACCGCGAGCTCCGGCAACAACACTTTCACGGCCACATACCGTTCGCGCGTTAGGTCGCGCGCCAGGTACACGGTGGCCATTCCTCCACGCCCGAGCTCACGCTCGAACGCATAGCGCCCGGCGAGGGCATTCTGGAGGGTCGACAGCGAAATGTTGGAAGTCGTCGCTTCCACTGGAGCCTCACGGCCTTACGCAAACATATATTTCCACGGACATCACGAACCTTCCGTAACATCCGTCACATCGGCAAGTGTCTTAAGTCCTATTATATAGCGCTAAGGACGAACTGACTGCTAGGTATAACCCGAGGACGGCAGACCCAGCCGGGTACTGGCAAGCGAGCCGGACCTTTGCGCTCATCGCCGGAGCGTGGCGCCCAAAGTCGTTGGCTCCCTGCGCCACTTCGTCGCCTGCTCGTACGAATACGCCAGCCGAATTAGAGTTTCCTCACTCCATGGTCGCCCGAAAAATTGTAACCCCGCCGGTAGCACAGCGCGAGTGTAACCCATGGGCACCGTGATGGCCGGATACCCCGTGCTCGGCGAGAAGAGTTGGTTGTTATCCCCATGCGGGGTATTCAGGTCGCCGATCAAGCGTGGAGGGTTGCTCCATGTCGGATAGACGAACGCGTCCAGCCGATTTTCATCCATGGCGCGCAGCACCGCCGCTCGCAGCGCTTCCCGAAACCGATCGCGCGCCGCACACCCCGGATTCCGCTCCGGTGGCAGCGACTCGGCCTGTGCCGTAGTCAGTCGCACCTCGACCGACGGGTGGAACCGGCGCGACCGTATCAGCTCGGCGAGCGTCTTCACCGGCAGCGTCGTGTCGTTGCGCGACGAGAGAAATCGCTCGAGATCGAACTTGAACGGGTTGCACCCGCCGCCGGCGGAGCGGCGGAGCGAGTCGAGCTCGGGGATAACGACGGAATCGAGGACCGTCGCTCCATTGCGGCGCAGCTCGGCGACGGCACGCGTGAAGACACGGACGACCTCCGTGTCCGTGGTCGCGGTGACGTATGCCTGGGGGAGCACGGCCAGGCGCGCGCCTTTCAGGCCGTCGCGCCGGAGTGCCTTCGCGTAATCGGGAATGGTGCGTGCCCGACTCGCTTCGGTGACGGCGTCGTTCGAGTCGTAGCCGGCGACGACCTGAAAGACGGCCACCGCATCGGTGACGGTCCGCGCCATCGGTCCGGCGATGTCGGACGCGAGGTTCAGCGGCACGACGCCGTCGCGACTCGTTAGGCCCATGGTGGAGCGGATGCCCACGAGCGCGTTGTGCGCCGACGGCCCACGGATGGAGTTGCCGGTGTCCGTGCCGAGTCCGACGACGCCGAAGCTCGCCGCGACGGCGGCCCCCGTCCCGCCGCTGGAGCCCGCGGTGACGCGGTCGAGCGCGTACGGATTCTTCGTGTAGCCGGGAAGGATGGAGCTCACCGTCTCGTAGGGTGAGAACGCGAGCTCCGCCATGTTCGACTTCGCCAGGACGATGGCGCCGGCGTCCTTGAGCCGCTTCACCATCGTCGCGTCATCGCGCGGCGTCCAGCCGCGCAGCGCGAGCGTTCCCGCCGTGGTCTGCAGTCCCGCCGTTTGAAAGTTGTCCTTCACGATCACCGGGATGCAGTGCAGCGAGCCGACGAACGTGCGTGACGCCGCGAAGCGCCGATCGAGCGAGTCGGCGATGGCCAGCGCGTTCGGATTCGTGAGGACGATGGCGTTGAGCGCCGGCCCGCGCTTGTCGAACCGCTCGATTCGCGAGAGGTAGCCGGCCACGATCGCATGGCACGTCGTGCTGCGCTGGCGCAGCGCCGCGTGCACCTGGGCGACGGTCGCTTCCTCGAAGCGAAACGCCGGACGCGACTGTTGCGCGTCTGCCGTGCTCACGAGCATCGCGAGCGCGCCGGAGACGGCGAGAGAGCGGAGCGTGGGGGCTGTCACGCCTAACGCGCGATCACGGCGGGACGACGCGAAACACGCCGCACGCTACGCGCGCACCGCTGTTGCCGGGACCCGCGGGGCCCGTGTCGGTGCGCTCATCGTCGCGGTTCGCGTGAACGACGATGGCGCTTCCGTCGGCATCGAGCAGGGCCGTGAGCCCGTCCTGCAGGGTCAGCGACTCGACCACGGTCTTGATGCTGCCGCGGCCGGTCGCGCTGTCGACCACGATGTTCGGAAGGTCGCCGACATGCCAGCCGCTCGGGTTCAGGCGACCGTGCTGCTTCGCCGTCGGGTTGAAGTGTCCACCCGCGGACGAATACGCGACGGTCGTCGGACGGTCGCAGGCGCCGATGGCGTGGATGTGAATGCCGTGCGCTCCCGGGCTGATGCCGGCGACTCGCACGTCCAGCGCGACACCCTTCCCGTCCGCGCTCGTCGCGGCCGCGGTTCCAACCTCTCGGCCGGCCGTGTCGAACATGGTCGCGACGATCGCACTCTGGTGGCGGGTCGCACGCGGTGAACACGCGAAAGTGAACGCGAGGAGGGCAACGACGGCGGGTAAGCTGGAGCGCATTGTCATGGCCAGAATAGATATCGATCGCTGCCGCCGTCGCCAGTGAACGGGACGAGGACGTGTAAAGGCGGCGGATGAAAGCAGAACGCCCCGAGGCTGCGATCGCGGCCCGGGGCGTCAGCCGTTGTCAGTTGTCAGTGCCCGCTACCCATCACCCGCTCTCCCGTTTCCCTAGCTTCTTCCCAATCCACCGAACGTGTCGCACACGTTCGGATCGCCGCTCTCCATCCCGCGGCGGAACCACTGCGCGCGCTGGGCGGCCGAGCCGTGCGTGAACTTGTCGGGGCGGACGCTTCCCGTCATCTGCGCCTGGATCTTGTCGTCGCCGACCGCGGACGCCGCGCCGAGCGCCTCGTCCACATCGCCGCTCTCGAGGAGGCGACGCTGGCTCGTACTGTTCGCCCACACGCCGGCGAAGCAGTCCGCCTGAAGCTCGAGCGCAACGGACATCTGGTTGGCCGAACCCGGCCGGGACTCCTGCATCTGCCGCACGCGCTGCTCGATGCCCAGAAGATGCTGCACGTGATGCCCCAGCTCGTGCGCGACGACGTAGGCTTGGGCGAAGTCGCCCGGTGCGCCGAATCGGCGATCGAGCTCGTCGAAGAAGCTCAGGTCGAGGTACACTCGCTGGTCGACGGGGCAGTAGAACGGCCCGACTGCGGCTGGCGCATCGCCGCAACCGGTCGACACGCCGTCGCGGAAGACCGCCATCCGCGCGTCCTGGTACTGCTCTCCCGCCTTCGGAAGCAGCGTCGTCCAGGTCTGCTGCACGTCATCGAGGATGAACGACATGAACTGCATGCGCTCCTCCTCCTTCGGCGTGCTGGCGACCGGTTGGTCCACGCTGCCCGGCGACGTCTGCACCGGCCCACCACCGCCGCTTCCATCGAAGATGTTCACACCGAACACGAGACTGAGGATGAGCGCGATGATCGCGCCGCCAATCCCCATCCCGCGCCCGCCGATCATCCGGCCGCCTCCGGTCTGCCCGCGCAGATCGTCGAGATTTCGGCTACGCCCACCCGGTGTCCAACGCATCGTCGTTGCCTCGAATTGTTCACGGTTAGGTTGCCATAGTGCAGGAGCCGAGCCGCGCGCGCAGCGACGTTCGGTCGAGCTCGGTGCAACGTGGATGAGGAATCGCCGTCGTCCCGACCGAGGGCCTCTCTACCGGGATGACTGCGATTCCTCGCCTCCGCCGCTGCGCGGCTCCGCTCGGAATGACGATGGCCGGCGATTCGTCGCCTCCGCGCCTTCGTCGCTCCTCTCGCAATGACACCTGGGCCGGCGCGCCGGCTATTTGGCACGCCAAATGAAGCGACTCCGAGTCGGCGGAATCGGGTGACGGCTCGTCGGCGTTCGTCCGGACAAAATCGCGCCGTTCACGGCGCGTCGACACGACTCGCCCCGGACCGCTGGCGGACCGACACGCCTGCGCACCACGGTTCCCGTTTCGGTCGCTACGTAATGGGTTGACGGGTCACAATTCGCTGCCGTACGATAGCACGGCTAGGCAACGGTGGTGCGGTGGCCAACCGAACGTACTTGCACGCCGCGCGGCTCCAGGCGTCAGCGACGCCGACCGGTTGGCACTTCTCGAACGTCTGGGCGGAGGTAATCCCATGCGCGCGAATGCACGTCGGAGTTCTGCAGTACTCGGTTCCCTGCTGGCAATCGTCGGCATCGCCGCGATTGGCCAGCCACTCCATGGACAACAACAGCTCGGGGCGATCCGCGGCCGCGTCATCGTGGAAGGCGCCAACCGGCCCCTGGGCGCCGTGCAGGTCAGCGTCGTGGGAACGCAGATCGGCGCACAGACGAACGACAACGGCGAATACCGACTGAACAACGTGCCGCCCGGTCCGCGGACCGTGCGCGTGCAGCGGATCGGGTTCGCCGCCGCATCGAATCCGGTGACAGTCGTCGCCGGCGAAACGGCCACGCTCGACTTCACGATCCGCGAGGCGCCGGTCTCGCTCGAGCAGGTCGTCGTGACGGCCACCGGTGACGTTAGGCGCAAGGAAGTCGCCAACAGTATGGCGACGATCTCCGCCGAGACGATCCAGGACGCGCCGGTCGCGAACGCGCAGCAGCTTCTGGCCGCCCAGACGCCGGGCGTAACGGTGCTCGGGAACTCCGGGCAGCCGGGCGCCGGTGGGGTGATTCGGCTGCGCGGCAACAACAGCATCTCGCAGACGAATAATCCCATCGTCTACGTGGACGGGGTGCGCATCTACAGTGGCGACACGCCCATCGTGCCTAACGCGCGTCAGGTGATGAACCCGTTCAACGACATCCGGGCCGAGGACATCGAGCGCGTGGAGGTGATGAAGGGTGCCTCCGCGACGACGCTCTACGGCACGGAGGCGGCGGGCGGCGTCATCCAGATCTTCACGAAGAAGGGACGCGTCGGGCGACCCCAGTGGACCCTCGAGGTCGTGGGCGGCACCAACGACCTCGACTACCTCGACGTGCCGGGCGACGAAACGGCGGTGTTCCTCAAGGAATGCCGCGGGGCCAACATGTTCGGCATCGACGTGACGCCGACGAGCGCGACGTACGGGCAGAACATCCCGTTCGAGGATTCGACGTGTCCGTCGAGCAACAAGTGGATTCGCACCGGGGCCGTTCAGCGGTACTCGACGTCGGTCGGCGGCGGCAGCGACATCATGACGTACTTCCTCACGGGGAACTACTCGAACGAGCAGGGCGCCGTGGACCCGGGCGAGTACAAGACTGGTGGCTTCCGCGGCAACTTCGCGTTCAGGCCCCTACGGCAACTCGAGCTCGCGCTCAACTCATCGTACCAGCGTGGCGACCAGCAGTGGATCCCCGATGGCAATCTCGCGAACGGGTTCCTGCTCAACGTCGCGCGTGGGACAGCCGGCAACTACCGCGGCAGTGGGTGCTCGAACGCGACGGTCATCTGCATGAACAACGCGGCGGCGCTCACGATCGGAACGAACTCGCGAACCGACCACTTCATTTCGGGGTTCGCGATCAACTACGCCCCCACCACGGCGTGGACGAACCGCGTGTCCATCGGCTTCGACTACAACGGCGTCGAGAATCGCTCGCTGATTCCGTTCGGCCACATTCGCACGCCCACCGGGAACCTCTCGCAGCAGGACTGGACCCGGAAGTTCCTCTCCGTCGATCTCGCGTCGTCGTACCGGACGGAGTTCGGCAGCTCGTGGGTATCCACGACGTCGGTCGGCGGGCAGCTGTTCCAGGACAATCTGTTCCAGACGAACGTGACGTCCACCGAGTTCTCGGGCCCCGGCGAGCCCGTGCTGACGAGCGGCGCCATCCGCACCGTCGGCACCGACACTCGGCGGCGCGTCGTGAACGCCGGTCTGTTCGCGCAGGAGCAGCTCGGCTGGCACGATCGTGCCTTCCTGACGTTAGGCCTGCGCGTGGACGGCAACAGCGCGTTCGGTGAGGACTTCGGGCTGCAGCCGTATCCGAAGATCGGCCTGTCGTACGTGCTGTCCGAACACGACTTCTGGCCCAGCAGCAAATGGGAGACGTTCAAGCTGCGAGCAGCAATCGGCGAGTCCGGGAAGGCGCCGGGCGCGTTCGACGCGACGCGGACGTGGGATCCGATCGCGGGTGACGAGGCGAAGCCTGGTTTCTCCCCCAACCAGCTCGGCAACGACCAGCTCGGCCCGGAGACCACGCGCGAGCTCGAGCTCGGGTTCGAGACGAGCGCCTACGCCGGCCGCTTCTCGGCGGACTTCACGTACTTCAACACCCGTACGCTCGATGCGCTCATTCAGGTCCGCTACCCGCCCTCGGAGGGCTTCCTCAACCGGCAGCTCGAGAACATCGGTGAGGTGCAGAACCAGGGAGTCGAGCTGCGCGCGGAGGCGGGCTTCATCCGGCGTAAAGACGTCGACTGGCGCGGGCGCATCAACTACACGCAGATCAAGAGCGAAGCCGTCGATCTCGGCGGTGAGGCGCTGATCGCCGTCGGCGGTAGCTTCACCGAAGTGCGCGTGGGCTACCCGGTGACGTCGCTGTTCGCGCGACGCGTCACCAACCCGAAGGAGATCGCCGAACCCACGTTCACCACCACCAACGAGTTCATCGGCCCAACGTTCCCGGACAAGATCATAGGCCTGGGGACGACGCTGAATCTGTGGGAGCGCCTGTCGCTGGACATGCTCGGTGAGTTCCAGACAGGCGGCTACAACATCAACTACGTCGGCTTCCAGAACGCGAACCGCGGCAACTGGCGGCCATGCTACGACGTGCAGCGAAAAATCGTCGCGGCGTCGAAAGGCGACCAGTCGGCACTCAGCGGGGTCAATGCGCTGCAACGCGCGCAATGCGCGCTCGACCGCACCATTCAGTTCGCGGACTGGTTTATCGAGCCCATCGACTTCTTCCGGCTTCGCTACGCGACGCTCTCGTACAAGATCCCGCCCCAGTGGCTACGCGGGATGCAGAACGCGACGCTCACGCTCTCGGGGCGCAATCTCTTCTACAGCTCGGACTATAGCGGTCTCGATCCGGAATCGGCGGACCAGTCCGACAGTCAGGTGGGACGGCGCGAGTACTACGTGCTACCCCAACTCCGTTCGTTCGCGCTGGCGCTTCGTGTGGGCTGGTAACCGATCATCCGAGGAGACAACGCAATGCCAATGATGCAACTGGTGCGGCGCGCCTCGGTGGCGACGAGCCTCCTGGCGCTGGCCGCGTGCAACTTCTTCGACGTCTCGAACCCCGGCCCCATCGCGGACGAGGACCTCGACAACATCAACGCGATGCCCGGGCTCGTGACGGGAATGTCGTTCGACCTGTCGCGGGGGCTGGACGAGTTGAACTACGACGAGACTGTGATGGCGGACGAGCAATACCACAGCGGTAGCTACGCGCAGCCCGGCCTGTTCGTGCGCGGCATCATCCGCCCCGAGGATGTGAACAATGAATGGGGCGAGGCGCACCGGGCGCGGTGGGTTGCGGAGTCAGGGATCGAGCGGATGAAGAAGGTCATGGGCGAAGAATTCGACCGGAGCGCCCTCTCGGCCCGCGCATACATCTACGCCGGTCTCGCCAACCGCTTGCTTGGCGAGAACATGTGTCAGGCCGTCATCGACGGCGCCGCACCGGAGGACAACAAGGTTCACTTCTCACGCGCCGAGACGCAGTTCACCGAAGCGCTGCGCATCGCGGCGAACCTGACGGGCGGCATCAAGGATTCGCTCAACCGTGCTGCGTACGGCGGCCGCGCGGCCGTGCGGGCATGGCAGGGCAAGTGGGCCGAGGCAGTCACGGACGCGCTGCTGGTGCCCACGAACTACGTGTTCGTCGCGTTCTACTCGACGAACACCGCGGCCGAGAACAACGACCTCGTGGTCGAGACGAACACCCGCCGCGAGTTCACGATCTACAACACGCAGTGGGCCCAGGTGTTCAGGGACCCGCGCGTACCGTGGGACACGATCAAGACGACGTCGGGCGCTATTCAGACGGGCCAGGACGGACGCACGCCGTTCTTCCGGCAGCGGAAGTACGTCGGTAACGGCGCGGACGTTCCGCTCGTGAAGGGCACGGAGATGCTGATGCTCCGTGCGGAGGCCGCGCTTCGGAACAACGACGTGACCGGGGCGATGACGCTCATCAATCAGCAGCGCACGTTCTACAGCACCACGGCGAACCCGCTGCCGCCGCTGACGGCGACGACAGTCGCCCAGGCGTGGCCGATTCTCCAGAAGGAGCGCGGTGCGGCGCTCTGGCTGGAGGTGCGGCGCTTCTGGGACCTGCGCCGCTGGAACGCCGAGGCGCCGCCGATCAAGAACACGTTCCTCGACAATCGCGACAAGTGCATCCCGATCAGCGAGAACGAGCGATTGTCGAATCCGAACGTGACTTGAGAGGCGCCTGCGTCATGTGGCGCCGCTCGGTGGCCGTGACCGTCGGTGTGCTGCACGTCTGCACCGCGTGCTTCTCGTACGCACCGGTGCAGACGACGCCGGCGCCCGGCACACAGGTCGCGCTCGAGGTCACGGACCAGGGCCGCGTGGCGCTCAGCGAGAAGATCGGGCCGGGGGTCGTCAGACTCGAGGGAACGCTCGCCGGCGTCGAGGACGACACCCTGCTCGTCGACGCGAGTGCCGTCCGGCAGGTCCGCGGATACATCTCGGACCTGGGCGGGGTGCGCGTGCGGCTGCCACAGCAGTACGTGAGCCGAATGGACGAGCGGCGCCTGTCGCGCTCGCGAACACTGATGGTCGTTGGCGGCGTCGTCGCCATTGTCGCCGGGTTTTTCGCGGTGAAGCTCAGCGGCAAGAGCACACCCGGGGATAAAGATCCTGGCGGAGGACCCGACCAATGAGCACCCCGATCACTGTTCGGTCGCTCGCGTTCGGGCTTTCGTTCACGACCGCGGCATGCGGGAGCGATCCAACGGCGTCCGTCACGGCGGGCGCCACGCTCGCGCTGAGCGTCACGGGTCTCTCACCGCTGGACGCCACGACGGACGGCCGCTACGAGGCGTGGGTGGTCGATCGCGCCGGCACGTCGCACTCGTTAGGGACGGTGGACCCGCGGCCGGGAGGCTCACTCGCGTTCTCGAATCCCGTCGCCGACCCGGCGACGTTCCTCATCACCTACGAGCCGCGCGGGGATACCGACGCCGGACCGTCGTCCCACCGCCTGCTGGCCGGCCCGATTCGTGGCGGGCGCGCTCAACTGTCGGTCCAGGGTGCAGTGACTGCGAGCGACCTGCCGCTGCGCGAACGTCCCGGTCAGTTCACGATGTTCTCGCCAAGCGACAACTTCCGGAACGGGTATCCGTCGCACGAGGAGTCGGGGATCTGGCTGTTCAACATGGCCCCGCGCGAGACGCAACAGGGCGACATGTGGGTCCGTCTCACGCAGCTGCAGCAGGGCTGGGTATACGAAGGATGGATGGTCCGCGACATCGACACGCCGAACGCGGTGTGGCTCTCCTATGGCAAGTTCCTGCCTGACGCGAGCGGCACCGTCAACACGCGCGATGACACGGGCTGGGGCGAGTTCTCCGGCGTCACGGATTTCCTGAAGGGCGAGGAAGAGTTCCCCGGCGATGACTGGATCTCGAACCCGTTAGGCTACCAGGTGCCCGGCGGCCTCTCGCTCCCGTTGAATCTCCGCGAGAAGTCCACCACGGGCGCTGGCCGGTGGACGCATCTCATCACGATCGAGCCTTCGTCCGATCGAGGCGAGCCCGTGACGACGCCGCGCCCCTTCACGATTCGCCCGTACCGTGATCCGTTCGGCGATGGGGCGCCTGGCACGGCGCGCACGATCACGTTTCGCGCCGACGGCGTACCGCGAGGCGAGGTGACGAGTCGGTGAAATCACGTCGCACCGGCGGACGTCTGTCACCACACGCGGTACGAGCACTCGCCAGCATCGTCATCGCATGTTCGGTCAGCGCCTGCGAGAGCGACCCGGTCTCACCCGGCCGAACGGCGGGCGCGGAAGTCGGCGAGTGGAAGACCTGGGTGCTCCCATCCGCGGACGCGGTCCGACCGCCCGCGCCCCCTGCCCGGGGCTCCGTCGAAGAGATGGCCGAGATCGACGAGATCGTGAGGCTGCAGGGCGCACGCACGGCGGCCACGGATTCCGTTGTGCGGGCCTGGAGCGGCGACCCCGGTGCATCATGGTCGCGGATGGCCGTCGAGCGACTCGATTTCTACTGGCCGCTGCTGCCCGACGTCCGCATCGCGACTCCGGTGCGCGCCGCGCGCATCATGGCTCTCCTCCACGTGGCGATTCATGACGCGATGGTCGCGGCGTGGGACGCGAAGTACGCCTACGACCGGCCATCGCCCGCGCGAGCCACGAATCGTGTTCGCGCGCTCGCCTCGGTCGCGGATGCGCCAAGCTACCCGTCGGAGCACGCGGCGGCCGCGGCGGCGGCGTCGGTCATCCTGATGTACGCGTTTCCCATCGACGATACGACGTCGTTCACGCGGCCCGCGCGCGAAGCGGCGGAGTCGCGCATCGTCGCCGGTGCTGCCTATCGCAGCGACGTGACTGCCGGATGGGCGTTAGGCACCGCGGTCGCGCGCCGCGTCCTCGACCGCGCCATGGCGGACGGGTCTGCCGCGCAGTGGACCGGCACCATGCCCACCGGTGCGGGGATGTGGCGGCCGACTCCGCCGCGTCTCGTCCAGGCGCCATTTGATCCGCTGGCGGGGACGTGGCGGCCCTGGATCATCCCGGCCGGCGACGCCTTTCGCCTGCCCGCACCACCGGCTACCGGGTCGTCCCAGTTCACGGCCGACCTGAACGAGCTGCTCGCGCTGGCGAACGGAGGACGCACGCAAGCCCAGATCGATGCCGCGCGCTATTGGGCGACCGACGCGCCGTCGATTCGCTGGGAGCTGTTCCTCGAAGACGAGATCGCGGCGCATCGCCTGAGCGCTCCGCACGCCGCGCGGGCGCGGGCGTATCTGAGCGCAACCATGTACGACGCCTTCATCGCGTGCTGGGACACCAAGTTCACGTACTGGCTGGCGCGTCCGGTCACGATGGACCCAACGCTCAAGACGGTGTTCTCGACGCCACCGTTCCCGTCGTATCCGTCCGGTCATTCGACGCAATCGTCGGCGGCGGCCGAAGTGATGGCCGAGCTGTTTCCGGACCGCGCGGCGGTGTATCGGAAGAAGGGTGAGGAGGCGTCACTCTCACGTGTGTGGGCGGGCGTTCACTACCGCTTCGACGTGACGGCGGGTGAGGCGTTAGGCGTGCGGGTCGGCGAGGCGGTAGTCGCTCGAATGAAGGCGGACGGAGTGCGTTAGAGGGCGTTGTTAACGCCGACGTGGGGCGGACGGCGTTCGGCGCTACGACGCCGACACCTGTCGCACGTTGAGCTGCGCGGCGCCCATGGGCGTGCCATCGACGTAGAGCAGAAACGTGAATCGCCCGGCGCTGGTGAGCTCCAGCATGTCGAACTGCAGCGGGAGGTCAACGGCAATGGAGTCGACGCCTGCCGGGGCGGGGGGCAGCGAGATGTCACCGCCCGGCTTGCCGATCTCCTTCCCACCAGGGTCGGTGATTGCGACTTCCACACGGTGCGCCTTGCCGGTCTCGTCGGCCGTGAACATGAGCCGCGCGGCGAACGCGAGGCGCGGCACGGTGACAGGGATCGCGGTGGCCTGGAGGTCGTTGAGGATACCGATGAGCGACGGCTTGCCGTCGTTGGCGAGAATGACCTGGTCGCAGAGGACGGCGTACTGAAGGTGCATCGGTCGGGAAGCGGGAAACGGGAAACGG
>Ga0105249_10003724_pt1 | contig 13151 bp, 10 predicted proteins | sample KBSS44metaG_FD_81522 | JGI IMG/M metagenome (GOLD analysis project Ga0105249, IMG submission 81522) | Switchgrass rhizosphere microbial communities from Kellogg Biological Station, Michigan, USA - KBS S4-4 metaG | ecosystem: Host-associated > Plants > Roots > Rhizosphere > Soil | place... | reverse complement strand
CGTGCCACCGACACCGCCCGCTTCCAGGTCGAGCTGCGACAGGGGCACGGCTGGTCCGAGCACACCCGGGCCATTCTGTTTCTGGGAAGAAAGCTCGAATACAAAGGCATCGCCACTCTCGTCGAGGCGTTCAAGCGCCTCCCACGCGACCTGGACGCCGTGCTCCTGCTCGCGGGCCCTTCGTCGCCGTGGTTCGATGAGTTCTATCGACGCCTTCCGGCCGCGGACCGGGCGCGGATCATCGATCTCGGCGCCGTGTCGCACCCGGACAAGGTTCACCTCCTTCATCTCGCCGACGTGCTGGTGCTACCGTCCCGGTTCGAGGCATTCGGCATCGTGATCCTGGAGGCGTGGGCCTGCGGCACGCCGGTGATCGTCGCGTCCAGCGGAGCGATGCCCAGCATCGTCGGGCAAGGCGGTCTTGCGTTCGAGCACGGCAACGCCGCCGAGCTGGCGGAGCGGCTCCAGCGGCTGCTCGACGATGCCGAGCTTGCCCGCGAGATGGCGCGGCAGGGCCACCAGCGGCTGCTCGAGCGGTACACGTGGGAGAAGGTCGCCGCCGCCGTCAGGAAGGCATACCTGCCGCTGGGCCCGAAGCCACGACCCCGACGGGTCCTCATCTGCAGCAACCTGTTCCCGCCGCACACGTCGGGCGGCGCGGAGATCGTGGCCCACACGGAAGCCCTGCTCCTCAAAGAGCTCGGGGTGGACGTGGAGGTGTTCTGTGGCCGAGTGGACCTGAGCGCAGACCGCTCGTACCGCCCCACGACCGCCAATGGCGGCCTGAAGCAGACCTCGGTCAGCCTGCCGAAGGCAGACATCAGCGGAGAGTGCTGGAACTTCCGCAACGACACGATCCGGCAGCGGTTCGCTTCCGTCCTGGATCGCTTCGCCCCGGACGTGGTGCACTTCCACAACCTCGTCGGCCTGTCCGTGACGCTGGTCGACGAGTGCGCGGCACGCGGCATCCCGACCGTCATGACCCTCCACGACTACTGGGGAATCTGCTTCAAGAACACCATGCTGAAGAACGACGGGGCCCTCTGCATGAGCGGAGGCTTCGACTGCCTCTCCTGCAAGGCGACTCTGATGGGGGAATCATCGGCCCCATCCCCGGTCCGCAATGCTCACGTGCTCCTGTCCCTGGGGAAGGTCGACCGATTCGTCTCACCGAGTCGGTACCTCGCCGACCGGTACGCGGCCAATGGCATTCCTCGCGAGCGCATCCTGGTCATGCGGAACGGAATCGACTTCAAGCGATTCAAGGCGGCCCGGCGCGACCACGAGGTCGTCACCCTGGGATTCCTCGGCTACCTCGGCACCCACAAAGGCCTCGACGTGCTCCTCCGCGCCCTCAGCCTCATCGCGGACAGGGGCGAGGTCCGCCTCGTCGTCGCGGGCGACGGCGACGACAGAAGCAACTTCGAAGCACTGTGCCGACAGCTCCGACTCGATCACGTCGTGACCTTTTGCGGACGCGTGGACAACCTGCGTATCGCGGCGATCTACGAGCAGATCGACGTCCTCGTCGTCCCCTCGGTGTGGCCGGAGAATAGCCCGGTCACGATCTGGGAGGCCATGGCCAGCGGGATCCCGGTGATTGCCTCCGACATCGGCGGGATCAGCGAGCTGGTGGAGCACGGCATCACCGGCCTGCTCGCCCCTCCGCGCGACCCCCGAGCTCTCGCCGACCTCATCGAGCAGCTCGTGAAGGATCCCGACTTGCGGATGGAGATGGGGCAAAAGGGTCGGACCACGATTCAACAGCACGACGTCAGGGACCAGGTAGCGCGCCTCCTGGAGCTCTTCGACGGGCTGGCGTCCCAGAGGCAGGCAAAGCGGCGCCTCGACCTCGACATCGTGGTCTATGCCGCGGAGCCACAGTGGGACCGCGCCGTGCGCGGCATGCTCGAGCAGCTCGCCCTCGTGGAAAAGCGCACCCGTCGGCGCCTGCTCATCTGCAGGCTCGACCTCTGCGACAAGGAGATGCTCAGCGCCGCCAAGCTCCTCGTCCTCCCGGTCCCCTCCGGCGATTCCCTGCTGCGCGCTCTCAGGAGTTTTCACGGAGGGATCCCCGTGGTGGCCAGCCAAGCCGCCCTTGACACCGCGGAAGCGTGCCGGCAGTCGAACGGAGGGCTGGTCTACGCGGACGACGACGAGCTCGGCGCGTGCGTGGAGCTGCTGCTCACGGACGAGCCGTTGCGACGCGCGATCGGAGCCAACGGGCACCGGTTCGTGTCGGAGCACGCCAGCTCGTAGCATTCGTTGACCAGTCCTGGGGCGATCGGACCCTTGTCGGTGCCGCTGTCGCTGTCGCAGAATTGCTCGCCATGCTCCTAGGTTCTCGTCTGTCCGGTAGAGGCCGCCTGTCGAGGCTCTGCTCGTTTCCGACGAGATGGGGGTGGGGAGTCCTCGCTCTCTGGGTCATTTTGGCTTTGTCAATTCTGGCTTGGTCAATGCTCGACTGCCGTCCCTCGGGCTGGGACCAGAGCGGACACCTCACGGCCTCTGTCGAATACTCCCGAGCGATCGCCGCGGGTCCCGTTGCCTTCGCTCGTACCCTGTTCAGGGCGCCTTCCTGGTATCCGCCGCTGTACCACCTCATGCTCGCGGCCTTGTTTGCGGTGTTCGGCGTGTTTTCGTGGGCACCGGCCGCAGTCAACTGTCTGTTCGCGGGAGTGCTCCTCTACGCCACCTGGGAGCTCGGGAAGAAGATCTACCCGGACGACGATGTCGTCTCCTTCACGGGCACCGCCCTCGCCGTCACTTCCCCTCTCCTCGCGTACGTCTCGCACGACGCTCTTCTGGACTACGCGCTGGTCGCCCTCGTGGCCCTCGCGGTCCTCGCGGCGGCGCGCGAGAGCACCTTCACATGCCCGTCGGCCGCCGCATGCGCCGGCGCGGCCGTCGCCGCTGCCCTTCTCGTGAAGCCGACCGCCGCCCTGTTCATAACCGTTCCGCTGCTGGCCGCGGTCATGCGGGCTGCCGTGTGGAAGGAAGCGGCCGGGCGTCGCTCCCTGATCGTCTTCCTGGCCTGCGCGGGCCTGCCGCCGCTGGCCTGGTATTCCCTGCACATTCGGGACTTGACTCATCTCTTCCGCACGAATCTAGCCGACGCCGCAAGGGAGGCGGATCCCGCACCCTTCACGTGGGAGAGCGCCGGGTTCTACCTGCGCGGCCTGTACCGGCTCTATTTCGCTCCCGTCCTGGTCTTTGCCCTCCTGCCTGGAGTGCTTCGGGCCCTCCGCCGCTGGCGGGGCACCTGCTACCTCTGGGCTTGGATCGTACCGGCCTGGCTGGCACTGACCTTCCTGATGGCGAACAAGGACTACCGTTACGCCCTCCCGGTTCTCCCGGGCATAGCCTTGCTCGGAGCCGGCGGCCTCCTATGGCTTCCCCGCGGTCCCGTCCGAGTGGGCGCCGCTGCCCTTGCTCTGGGCCTTGCGTCGTTGTACTACGCCTCGCTCTATGGTCCCTCGGCCGGGCCCGCGTGGCGCCTCACGCAGCAAGGCTTACTGGCCCACCAAAGCGTGCTGTTTCACATTCCCGCGGACGCCTTCCCCCGCTGCGAGGACTGGAAGCAGGACGAGATCGTGGGCGCCCTCGCCGGCGCCCTGCACGAGCGGCCTCGTCCCCACGTGGTCGTAGGGGTCATCCCTTCCTTGCATGAGCTGAACCCGTCCGGGATCCGCTATCGGCTAGTCCTCTCTCGGCTGCGGGCGGACGTGGTCGACTTTGCCTATGCTGAGGATTGGCACGAAGTCCTTGGACGCGTGGACTTTCTGATTGCCAAGACCGGCGACCAGGGGCTGGAACACGTGACCCGGTCGAGCCAGACGATCAACGCCTACGTGGAGTCCCGCCCGGATGTCTTCAAGATCATCATGACCGTGCCCCTCCCCGATGGCTCGCAAGGGCGCCTGTACGAGCGAAGTTGGCCTCCTGGCTAGACTAACGAGGCAGCTCGATCAACACACGCGTGTCATTCCCGTCGCGGTCGCCGCCATCGGCTTTGAGCCTGCTCCCGCCCAGCTGGTAGATCCCGATACCGACCCGCTTGGCCTCGCGAAGCTGCTCGTTGGGCCACATCATCTTGTTGCGCCAGCGCAGCCCCGGTCGCAGCGCCCGTAGAGGATAGTCCGCCTGAAAGACGACCTTGCCGTCCCTCTCGAGCACATGGACAAAGACCCACCAATTTGCCGGGGCCGCGCCCAGATCCTCCCACAACAGCTCCATTTCCACCCCCCTACCCACCGGGATCACCGTAGCGCCATGCAGCCTGAATGTTCCTGCGAACTCGACACCACTTGTGCCCGGCGCCGCGGCGGACCGAGCCCGTTCGATGTCCGCCTCGCTCGCCAGCAAAGAAGCATCGTTTTCAGCAGAAAATAGATCCCGCCAGCGATGCCGCGCGCGCAACATGCCAAAGGAGCGGTCTGCCGCGCCCAGATCCACGATCCTCAGCAATCGCAGCTGACCGTCGTGCGACACTTCAAAACCGTCCGACGCACCGGTGTTCGTGAGCCACGCCCGAATCACCTGCGTCTCCCCTCCAAAGCCGTCGATGCTCTCGGTCGTCTGCCATTGCGTGATCTCTGCCGCGGCCATTGGACGGAACAGAACGTAGTCCGAGCCGAGAAGCTCCTCCCGCCGAATCAACGGCGGCCTCTTCCAGTCAATTGGAAAGACCGTGCGGAAGGCGTTTCGGTTCGGCTCGACGAGCCGGCGGTATGCCCCCACGGCTTCAACCATTCCGTGAGAGACATCGGTTCCCACCGCATAGATGACGAGGTCCCGCTTCAGCGCTTCCGCGGCACCGCCGACCATATGCCCGATCTGCACTTCGTCCCGGAACTGACCGCTCGCCAGAGTCACCCCCAGCATCCGCTGCAGGAACGGCGACGGTCGGTCCGCCCACAGCAGCACCACAAGCAGCATGACCGGGACAGTCAACGCAAGACAGCAGATCCGGCGAACCTGTGTGCCAAGCGCCGCTGCACGCGACACGCACATTGGCAGCGTGCTGACGACGAACACGAGCACGAAAGGAAGAACGTAGCGCATCTCCGACGGGCCGGCCAAGAACATCCACCAGATCACACCCCCGGCGAGCGCCACCAATGCCATCAGGATCCGAAGATCGTCACGGTCCAGGCGGTGGCGGGTCGCTCGAACCACCGCACTCACGGACCATCCGCCTATGATGGCGCCGAACAGCGCCGTCCAATGCCAGCCCAGCCACGGATGGACCTGAGCTGCGATCAGAGGCGCCAGTGGCACCCCGCGATACAGCTCCGCCAACAGCCGCTGCGAATTGGTGAAGAATCTCAGCGTGTCTCTCGAGAGATATCGCGAGCTGAAGCACGCGAATGCCGTCAGACCGACCACCACCACAATTGCCACGCTGCTCACCATGACGTAGGAACGAACGCGCCGCTCCCGCCGCCACGCCGAGCGAATCGGCCAGTTGACGATCAGCAATTCGCTGAACCATGCCCAGAAGATCACGGGGACGACGACCAAGCCGGAGGGCTTGATCAGGAGCGTGAAGGCACCCGCAAGGGTTCCCCCTATCGTCAGCGCGAGGCTTCGTCGCCGAACACCGACAATGAGCAATGCCGTGGCCTGCGCCGCCACACCGGCCAGAAATCCGTCGACCAAGCCCCAGGAGGCCGACACCGGAAGGATATCGCTCCCTTCGAAGTGATAAAACATCGGCAGCGCGAGCGCGGCCGCGCAGGCGCCCGTGATCAGCCAGTGCTCCCGCGGATCCCGGAGCCGCTCGTGGGCCACGAGCCAACAGGCCGCAATGAACAGGACGATCGGCAGGAAGATCCCCCGGAAGAAAAATGGACGGAAATCCGCGGAGAACCCAAAGGGACCGGACAGTAGAATGACCCCAGGTGGACGCACAACGGGCTCGATGTTCAACGGGTTGACGAGTCCGTCCGAATCGATCGCCCGCCACACCGCAGCCGCCTTTCCGTAGTAGCTCATGGCATCGTACATGGGAGGAGCTATCGCCTGAGAGCTCTTTCGGTAGACGCCCGAGCCCACAGCAAGAAGTAGCAAGGCGAGCACGGCAGCGGGTATCAACGGCAGCCAGCCAGCGGAATGACGATCCAATCGCGACAGCGCCTTCACCTTCACGAAGGGAGACCAGCGGATGAATCCGGCCTCGGCTGGCCGGCGACGCTCCGGTCATCGAACTCCGGCTCGCTGATCACCATCCGCAGCCGAGTCACCTCACCGAGCCCGAAGCACACACAGCACGCCGTGACGAACACGGGGCTCCCTACTGCGGTGGGACGTCGACATGACCTCGGAGCACCAATCAGAGAACTTCGATCCGCTCCCACAGGGTGTGGGAACCACGCTGGGCGAACCAACAGATCCTCTCGCATATCATGTCGAGCTCGACATGATAAACGCCCTTCTCGATGGGCGCGACGAGATCGACCTCCACCGACTGCATTTCACCAGGGTGCACGTCCGCTGACAGATGCGCTCGGCCGTACTCCATCTCCACGGGTTTCTTCGCCTCATTGTGCAGGCGGGCGCCGACCGTCACGAAGCCGCCGACCGCGTTCGGCTCCTTCAACCAGATCGTGTCGCCGAGGTTCGTCGCCGACACGCGGAGTGTGTATCCCTGTCCGGCCTTCAGCCTGAGCGTCGCCGACTCGCCGGTCGTCAGTAGTGCACTCAACACACGCGGCCTTCGGGTGTCCCATTTGGGCTCGCCCTTCTGCAGAATCACATTGGTGCTCAACTTCAGATCCTCCCGAACGACGTTCAGCGGGAATACTTCGTCGGCGCCGTTCACAAACTCCCGATACTGAGCCACGCTGAACGCGATCCCCTCGGGGGGAGGATAGGGCTTGATCAGCACGTCGTCGAAACCGATAGCTCGCACCATCCCGATGAACTCATCCAGGTCGACATCGCGCTCAAGCACGCCATGCGTCTCCACCTCGTACACGGACATCGGTGCCTTGGAGTGCTCCAATCCGGGCTCCGAAAAGCCGGCCTTCCCGCCCCACTTGAGCACCCGGTACATCTCTCTCAAGATGTCCTCCTGGTTCGGCACATGGTGGAACGCGTCAAAGCAAATGATCCTGTCAATACTCTCGTCTTGGAGCGGGAACGTATAGCCGTCGAACACGAGGAACTGAGGATCCACCTCCATTCGGTGCCGGCGGTCAAGCTCGAACAGGCGCCTGCCGAGCCGGAGAGCCGTCTCCGACACGTCCAGTGCAATGGTCCTGCAACCCATCCGGTTCAGGAGCGAAGAGACCCAGCAACTCCCGGCACCGAAGTCCAGCACCGTGTGGAAGCCGATCTCCAGGCTGGCCAGGAGAACGCTGAAACGGTACAGAAGGATGGGCGGATCGAAAATTCCGCTCATCGGCTTGTTGAGGACGAAAGAGGGATCCTCCATCCCCTGAAAATATGTCTCCGCCGCCCTGTTCAGTCGATCGATGTCCTCTTTTGTATATGTGGCCTTTGGAAGGGGCGCGGTTGCTGTGTCTGGCGGTCGACGCCCATCCACGGCCTCGACAAGGTGTGCCACATCTTCTGCAGCGTTTCGGATGACGTCGTCATCGTGCTCGTCGAGCCCTGCATCGACCATGAGCCGGCCAACTTGATCGATAAGGGCTTCAAGCGAGGGTCTATCTTCAGGCATTGGCTCCGTCCCATGTAACTACGGTTGAGGATGAAGCACCGACTCGTACACCTCTACCGTCATGCGCGCCGTCTCGTCCCACGAAAAGCCCTGCGCCTGCTTCACGCCCCGCTCCCGGAGATCCTCGCGCAACGGCGCCTCGTCCACGATCCGCGCCATCGCGTCGGTGAGCTCCGCCGTGTCCTCTGGATCGACGAGGAGCGCGGCCGCCCCCACCACCTCCGGCAACGATGACCGATTCGACGTAATCACGGGCGTCCCGCACGCCATCGCCTCCAGGGGTGGCAGGCCGAACCCTTCATACAGGGACGGGTACACGAATGCGAGCGCGCCGTTCATGAGGGCCGGCAGCTCCGCGTCCGTCACGCGGCCGAGAAAGCGGATGTCCCCGGCGAACGGTGAGGCCGAGGCGGCACGATGGATCGGCCGGTTCTTCCAGCCCTCTCCGCCCGCGATCGCGAGACAGGGAGCGGAGCGCGTCCGCCGCCGCAGCCCGTTGTAGGCTTCGATCACGGCGAGCAGGTTCTTCCGGGGCTCGACGTTCCCGGCGAAGAGCAGGTAGTCGCGGTAGCGCAATCCGTACCGGCCGATGACGGGCGTGGTCGCGGCAGGGCTCAGAGGAAGGAACTGCTCGCCGTGGGCCTCCGCGACGACGTGAATCCTGGGCTCGGTGGCGGGGAAGCGCGCCACCAGGTCACTCTTGGTCGCCGAGGACGGAACGATGATGGCGTCGGCGAGCCGTGCGGCTCGCCGGATACCCAGGCGGAACAAGGTTCGCCGCGCCCACGGATGAAACTGCGGGAAGTGCAGGCATGTGAGGTCGTGCACCGTCACGACCCGCCGCCCGTTCCGCTGGGGAAGGACGGCGGCATTGACCGAATGGAACACGTCGACCGGACCCAGGAACGATTCCACCGTCACGCCTCGCCCGGTCCGCGCAAGCATCGGGACGAAGAAGGTGAACCGAAGGTTCGACACCGAGCGCGCCTCCACGAGGCGCATGGTCGGAGACGACATGCTCGGAGGCACGACTCTGGCCCATGGCTTGAACGCATTCAAGAAGAGCAGCGAGTAGCGGTGGGCAGCCGTCGCGCGACCCAGCGCCCGGATCAAGCTGTCCGTGTACCGCCATACGCCTCCGAGCTGCGGGCTTCGCAGCGTCGTGGCTTCCAGACCGACGTGCACGGAGTCAGGCCCGCTCGCCGGCGCCCCGGCGCGCGCTCGTGACGACCCGGCCTCGCCGCTCGACGCGAAGGCGGACGGGCAGCCACGCCGAGCCGATGAAGGATGACTCGGATCCCGGCACGATCTGGAACCCGATCACCTTGTCCCACCAATCGTAGTTGTTCGCCAAGTGCGTGGCGTCGCTGTGCACCGCGATCGTCAAGGTGTAGGCGCCGGCACCCAGATTCAGATCGATGTCGAACTCGACCGTCATGTCATCGCCGGGCTCGTACGCGTCCTCGATCGGCGCGACGTGGAAGCTGTTGGTGCCAAACACGTCATTGCCGACGCGGTCGCGGATGAGGATTCCAATCGTCGGGGCGACCACCGGCGAGACGAACTCGATCCTGGCCCTGACCCGTCCGCGCTCGCCGACGGCGAACGCGCGGCCGGGCCGTCCGTCGGCGCCGAGCAGATCTACCTCGGCGATGCGGGCCTCGAACGTGCCGGAACGCGTCGTCATCGCCCGACCGGCGACTTCCGCCTGCAAGATCTCCCGGTTCGCTTCACGCTTGGCGATCATCGCGTTGTAGTAGTCGAGCACGCGGTCCGGCGGCCCGTCCTGGATCAGTCGCCCGCCTTCCAGCAGCAGGGCGCGACCGCACAGGGTCTTCACAGCCGCGGGGTCGTGAGAGACGAGGAGAATCGTGGTCCCCGAGCGCTGGAATTCCTTGATGCGTCGGATGCACTTGTGCTGGAAGTACGCGTCACCCACCGAAAGGGCCTCGTCGATGATCAGAACGTCGGGTCGGGCCGCGGTCGCAACGGAGAAGGCGAGACGCACCGCCATTCCTGTCGAGTAGGTCCGAACGGGCTGGTCGATGTACTGGCCGATCTCGGCGAAGGCTTCGATGTCGGGCATCAGAGCGGCGAGGTCCTGCACCGGGATTCCCATGAGCTGCCCGGCCATGACCGCATTCTGCCGGCCGCTGAAGTCGGGGTGGAAGCCGATGCCGAGCTCCAGCAATGACGCCACGCGGCCGACGATGTCCACACGCCCTTCGGTCGGCTGGGTCGTCCCGGTCAGGATCTTGAGGAGGGTCGTCTTCCCCGCGCCGTTCAGGCCGATCACACCGACGGATTCGCCCGAGGCGACGGAAAAGGTGACTTCGCGGAGAGCCCAGAAATCCTGGTGCCACGCCACGCGTCCGGCCGAGAGCCACTCGCCGAGACGATGCCACCGCTGCCCATAGCGTCGATAGGACTTGCCCAGGTGAGAGACGGCAAGGCTACCGCTCACAGCTCATCAACCATCGCGCCAGCGAGATGCCGAAACATGGTCTCGGAGACCACCGCCGTGGCGGTCGCCAGGATACACACGGGCCACAGGTGGCTCCACACCGGCCATTGATGCTCGACGATGATGCGCTGATACGACACGATGAGCGGGTACAGCGGGTTCCATGTGATCAGTCCGCGCGCGAACTCAGGCACCGTGCCGATCGGGTACACGATTGGAGTCAACCAGAACCAGAACTGAAGACCGACGCCGACCGCCTGACCGACGTCGCGAAAGAATACGTTGGCGACTCCCAGGGCCAGCCCTAGGCCGGCCGCGAGGACCTGCTGCAGGATCAGGAGCGGCACCAGCGCGACGAGAACCCATCCGGGCCAGCGGCCACTCAATAGAAGGAAACCCAGGAACAACCCCCAGACGATGGCGAAGTTGACGCTGGCCGACAGGAACACGTAAGAGGGAAGCGTGATCCGAGGGAAGCTTACCTTCTTCAGCATGTTCGCCTGCTCCAGGAACACCGTCTGATTCCGGAGAAGGACCTCGACGAAATAGCTCCAGGTGAGAAGCCCGGCGCAGAGAAAGAGGCTATAGGCGAGGGGGTCCTGAACGTTTGGCAGCCTGGCGTGCATGACCCGGGAGAAGACCAGGGTGTAGATGAGGATCTGGGCGAGCGGATTCACGACAGCCCAGGAGGCGCCGAGTGCGGAGCCGAGGTAGCGCCCCCGGAAGTCGCGCGCCACCATGCCGAGCACGAACCCTCGATACGCCCACAGGGCCGAGAACCGACCGGCAAGCTTTATCAATCAGCCATGCTCCTTGTTCCTCACGACGCGCGTCCGAGTTGAACGATAGCGGTTCCGGTCGACGAGTGCGCCGGCAAATGGCCGGCCCAATGTTATCACGGGGGCGCAGCACCAACGGGGGCGTCGGGCACGCGGGCGCGGAGGAATGGACCGGGCGCGTTGCGGGCGGCGGCGGGCCGCTCTGACGTGTCAGTGAGCGAGGAGCCGCCGCAGGGCCTGATGCGCTCGGCTGGGCGACACCGGCTTCAGCAGGTGCGTATCGAACCCCGCAGCCCGGCTCCGCTCGTGCTCTTCGGGCTCGTCCCGGCTCGTCAGGGCGATCAGCCGGATGCGTTCACCGAACACGTAGCGCAGCGACTCGGCGAGCAACCATCCGTCGATGATCGGCACGCTGAGATCGATGATGGCAGCGGCCGGAGCGCGCGCGGCCGCAACGATCAGGCCGGCCTCTCCATCATCGGCCACGTCGACCTGATAGCCGGCCATCTCGAGCCCCAGCGTCAGCTCGTCACGTCCTTTGGGTCCCTCGATGACGAGCACTCTCGCCGATTGGGTGCCCATGAAGCAACTCTACGGTCGGCCCCGTACCCGAACGCTAGTGGACCTTGGTCCACCATCCCGAAGTGCCAGGACGCGCCCGACCGCGCAAGAGAACCGCCGTGAGCTCAACTTCGTCGGTGGCGCCGTGATCTGGGGGCTGGACGACCGAGGAGAAATCGCTCGGCGATTGCATTCAGCTTCCCGACGGTAATGGGCTTCTCCAGGTGGGCATCAAAACCAGCGTTGCAAGACCGAACATACGCGGTGTCCTCGCGAAGTGCTGTCAGGGCAACGAGGCGGACATGGGCGCATTCGGCGATGTGGCGCACGCGGCGCACAACCTCGTACCCGTCCATGTAAGGCATCACGAGGTCGCACAGCACGAGGGCCGGGCATTGCTTCCGAATCTTCTCAAGTCCCTGCTCACCGTCTTCTGCCACGTCCACCCGGGCACCGAGATGGGTCAGCAGCACTCGGGCGAGTTCGCGATGATCGGCATGGTCCTCAACGACCAGCACGGAGACCCCTTCCAGGGACATGGGTCAGGCTACCCCGAATGACCACGGCGTGTCACTGACGTGGTGGTGTTCGAAAACATCCGCACGGCAATCCGGATGCTGTCGTCGTCTCCGACGATCAGCACGCGCATCCCGTCCAACCCGAGGCCCCGCTGCTCCGTGTCATCCATGTTCCAACCTGCCACCCGTGGGACTCTCCGGGCTAGGTGGACCTTGGTCCACCCATGAGCCGAGCGCGCACGAACCAGAACGCGGCGCCGCACGCCTTGCACCGAAATTCTTCCTTGATCCACCGTGGGTGGCGAGGACGAGGAACACGAACTCGTTGAAGCAGTCGCGGCATTCATACACGCTTCGCGCCGTGCGATCCGCACCAATACCCTCCTGCGGGGCTTAGGCGAGCGGCTTCCGCACGAAGAAGAATGCCGCCCCACAGGTGTCGCATCGATGCTTCACCTTGATGAGCTGGTCGGCGGCCAGAACGTGACCCACGGGCGCAATGTCTTCGCTCTGGCAGGCGGGACATCGGCGCTCGCGCGTCTCGAGCAGTGCGGGCGAGGGCATGGCGCGGCATCCTAGCACGGCCGGCGGGGCCCGGGGGGCGGGTACCGGCTTATGGGGTTTTACCGTGACCGAGGTGGACGGGGACGAGCGCCCGCGCGTCGTCGCAGGCGAGACGATATGTCGTGAGATCAGCCAGCGTCAAGCGCTCGCTCGGCAGACGAGCCGATCACATGGCCGGTGCAGGCACTGATCGGGATGCGCCGGGTATCCCTGCCGCCCTTCATCGGAGTCATTGCATCTGAGCCGGGAATCAGATGCCGGTAAGGCCGCTTGAGGGGCGTAGGAATTTGCTCTGCGGGATGTCGACGACCCCCAAGCCGATCATCCCGCATAGATATGTATTTTTTACATTGGTCCTTCTTCAGACTCAGCCTCTGCGCTAGCGTTACGTCTTGAAAATCAAGCTGATCCGTCGAGTCCTCCGATTGGCACCGCTCGTGAAATACGAGAGAGCATGAGCCAATTGTTAGGCCGCATCAAAGCTGCCGACGAAGAGACCCAACTCTCGAATCCCGCACGAATTGGGCCCTCGTCTCACTACTCGCGAGGAGGGAAACCGTGCCACTAAAAACCGCGATCAT